>Ga0299915_10000963_pt1 | contig 21223 bp, 18 predicted proteins | sample RVTome_13_FD_200263 | JGI IMG/M metagenome (GOLD analysis project Ga0299915, IMG submission 200263) | Soil microbial communities from uranium-contaminated site in the Upper Colorado River Basin, Wyoming, United States - RVT92D227 (version 2) ... | reverse complement strand
TGGAGACAATTTGACATTTTGGGCATGGATCTTCAGTATCTCCTCTCGACCATTGATATCGGGTCGGTCAACCACCACATGACGATCGAATCTCCCTGGTCTGAGAAGAGCAGGATCCAAAATTTCAGGTCGGTTGGTAGCGGCCATGATGATCACCCCTGTATTGGGGTCAAAACCATCCATCTCTGATAAGAGTTGGTTGAGCGTCTGCTCCTGTTCATCGTGTCGGCCCATGGGATTAACTCCGCGCGCCTTTCCCAGGGCATCCAGTTCGTCAATGAAGATGATACAAGGAGCATGATTTTGAGCCTGAGCAAAGAGGTCCCTCACTCTTGCTGCCCCCACGCCTACAAACATCTCCACAAAATCAGAACCGCTAATGGAGAAAAAGGGAACATTCGCTTCTCCGGCCACAGCCCGGGCGAGCAAGGTTTTTCCTGTTCCGGGCATTCCCACCAAGAGGACTCCTTTGGGGATCTTCCCGCCGAGGCGTTGAAATTTTTCCGGAGTTTTAAGAAACTCCACAACCTCCTTCAATTCCTCTTTGGCCTCGTCAATTCCGGCCACATCGGCAAAGGTGATCTTCTTTTCCTTCTCCGCATAGATTTTAGCCCGACTCTTTCCAAAGGACATTACGCTCGTTTCCGGTCCGATTCGGGAGAAGAGAATCCTCCAGATGAAAAAGAAGAAAACGAGAGGGACGATCCAGGAGAGGATGTTCATCAGCCATTTACTTTCGACCTTCCCTGTATATTTTACGTGGGAAGCTTCCAGTTCTTTCACCAAGTCTGGATCTTCCACCCGGACTGCCTGGAACTTTCGTCCAGTTTTCTCCTCGCCGTTGATCGATTCCGGATTAATGGTCAGTTCTTGAATTTTGCCCGCCCTTAATAACTCCTTCAATTCACTGTAGGAGATGACTTCCTCAGTCTTTCTTGTCGTGAGGTAACTCTGGAGGAGCAGGACAATGATAATGGCACCGACAAAATACCAGATCGTAAACTGGTGGGTCTTTTTAAGAATGGGTTTCTTTCCGCCTCGATCTGAAGGTTCTTTGATCCGGAGAAGATCTCTCAGGTCATGGGTAGGTTTTTGATCCTTCTTCATCTTAAGAATCTCCAAATACTCTTCGGAAGATATCATCCACGTGTTTAAGATGAGTCCGGACATCGAAGAGAGTGTCCAGTTCCTTTTGGGTCGTGAGACGCTTAATGGTTTCGTCCTGGGAGAGAAGGGTTTTAAAATCCTCACCCTTTTCCCAACCTTTCATCGCATTCCTCTGAACCACTCCATAAGCCTCTTCCCTCGAGAGGCCTTTTTGGGTCAGATGGAGAAGGACCGATTCCGAAAAAATAAGACCTCCCATCTTTTCCAAATTGGCTTTCATATTCTCCGGATAGACGATGAGATTTTCAACAAGGGAGGTGAGGCGGTTGAGCATATAGTCGATCAAAATCGTGGCATCGGGACCAATCACCCTTTCTACTGAAGAATGGCTGATGTCACGCTCGTGCCAGAGGGGAATGTTTTCCAAAGCCGCCAAGCTGTAGGATCGCACAAGGCGTGCCAGACCGGAGAGGTTTTCTGAGGAGATGGGGTTTCTCTTGTGCGGCATGGCGGAGGAACCCTTCTGTCCCTTGGAAAAGAATTCCTCAGCTTCCAAAACCTCGGTTCGCTGAAGGTGCCTGAGTTCTACAGAAAATTTTTCTATCGAGGAGGCAATGATACCCAATGTGGTGAAGAATTCGGCATGGTGATCTCTTTGGACAATCTGGGTCGAGATAGGCGCTGGTTTAAGCCCCAATCTTCCACAGACAAACTCCTCAATAAAGGGAGGGATATGGGCAAATGTCCCAACAGCCCCTGAAATCTTTCCAACACTCACAGCCTCTTTGGCCCTCTCCATGCGGACGAGATTTCGCTTCATCTCATCATACCAGAGCGTCATTTTGAGGCCGAAAGTGATGGGTTCAGCATGGATGCCATGAGATCGGCCGATCATCAAGGTTTCCTTATATTGGAGGGCCTTTTTCTTCAACACCTCTAAAAGCCAATGGATGTCTTGAAGAATCATTTCAGAGGCCTCTTTTAAAAGCATGGCGAGGGAGGTATCGAGAATATCAGAGGAGGTGAGACCATAATGGAGAAATCTCGAAAGAGGGCCGATCGATTCCCCCACATTGGTCAAGAAGGCGAGGACATCATGTTTCGTCACCTTCTCTATTTCATCAATACGATGGATATCAAAGGAAGCTTTTTCTTTAATCTCCCGTACAGCCTCTGCCGGGATCTGACCTAATTGGGAAAGGGCCTCGCAGACCACGAGTTCAATTTGGAGCCAGGTTTCAAACTTTCTCTGATCCGTCCAAATCTTAGCCATCTCCGGCCGTGTATATCTTGGAATCATCTCAGGCTCCTTACAGGATTTATAGAACTATATTACTGAATGGTGTTGAAAAGTCAATAAAAAACGGGTTGTTCAATATTGACAATTCCTTGGTTCAAATGCATATTAATGCTATGATTATTATCAAATCCCCCCGGGAAATTGAGCAATTAAAAAAATCCAATGCCATTGTGGCAGAGATCTTTGAGAAACTGAAGGGGATGATTGCACCAGGGATCACCACAAAGGAGTTGGATCAGGTTGCCGAAGAATATATCCTTTTAAAAGGAGCCCGTCCAGCCTTTAAGGGTTATAGGGGATTTCCTGCAACGCTCTGTATCTCTATTAATGAGGAAGTCGTACACGGCATCCCCGGTCAACGCCGATTGAGAGGAGGGGATATTGTGAGCCTGGATGTGGGAGTCAATTACGTCGGTTATTTTGGAGATGCGGCCATCACCCTTCCTGTGGGTGAGGTGGATCCGGAGGCCAAGAGACTTCTCGAAGTAACGGAAAAAGCGCTCACCATTGGTGTCGAAAAGGCGAAGATCGGGAATCGACTTTTTGATATCTCCTATGCCATTCAGAGATGGGTGGAATCACATGGATTTTCTGTGGTAAGAGATTTCGTAGGACATGGAATTGGGAAAGATCTCCATGAGGAACCCCAGATTCCAAATTTTGGGGCACCCCACCAGGGACCGAGACTCGAAAAAGGCATGGTCCTTGCTCTGGAGCCCATGGTGAATGAAGGAACCTACGAGGTCAGAGTTCTTTCTGATGGGTGGACCGTCGTGACGGCGGATGGGAAACGCTCCGCCCATTTTGAGCATACCATTGTCATCACCGACGATGGCGCTGAGATACTGAGTGCCCTTTAACACAAACGGTGAAATTGGTCTTTGGGTCACGGTTAGGAAGCCCGTTTGGTGTTAAGGTCAAAGGGTTACGGCTAAAAGATGTTTGAGACGAATCACATGACCCTTTAACGAAACGGGCCCTGAACCTAACATGGTACAGGGCGGGCATCGTTACCCTAACCTTTTGACGATTGACCCGTTCGACGGCGCCCAAGCCCCGCCCTTTAGGACGGGGAGGAAGGCGCCGCTCAGGGTCAACCCTGAGCAAGCCCCAGCCTTCAGGCCGGGGAGTCGAAGGGTTGACTTTTTTTAAGGAGGTAAAAGGAAGGTTATGTATCGAGTAGCTAAGGATATGGTCGATTTAGTGGGATATACTCCTTTAGTAAAGATTAACCATATCGTTCCCAACAAAAAGGTAAAGGTCTATGCAAAGTTGGAGCGGTATAATCCGGCGGGTTCAGTCAAAGACCGGATTGCAAAATACATGATTGAATATGGGGAGAAGGAAGGTCTTCTGACCAAAGATAAGATCGTCATCGAACCTACCAGCGGAAATACCGGCATCGCCCTGGCGATGGTCTGTGCGGTCAAAGGATATCGGTTGGAATTGGTGATGCCGGAGACGATGAGCATGGAGAGAAGAAAGATTCTCACTGCCTTCGGAACGAAGCTCATTTTAAGCGAGGGTTCCAAGGGGATGGACGGAGCTATTGATTTGGCTGAGGAGATGGCTAAAGACTCTAAATATTACATGCCTCATCAATTTGAGAATAAGTATAATGTGCTTGCCCATTATGAGACAACGGGTGAGGAGATCTGGAGGGCGACAAAAGGGAAAATAAGGATGTTTGTCGGGGGTTTAGGAACCACCGGGACCCTCATGGGTGTTTCAAAACGACTGAAAGAATATAACCCTGAGGTCAAAATCGTGGGTGTGGAGCCCTATCCCAATTCGAGTATTCAGGGGTTAAAAAACCTCAGCTCCCAGTACGTCCCGGAGATCTATGATCCCAGCCGATTGGATGAAAAGATCAATGTGAAGGATGAGGATGCCTTCGAGATGGCAAGGGCCCTCACCGTCCGAGAGGGAATCTTTTGTGGGATCAGTTCTGGTGCAGTCATGTGGGGGACATTACAGAAGGCAATGGAAATAGATCGTGGTGTGATTGTGACTGTTTTCCCGGATGGTGGAGAGAAATATGTGAGTACCCCTCTCTATGAACCCAGCAAATGTTTTGAATGTTTGCAGAAGCATCGGATCCCCACTTGCATGACAGCAGAATATATCACCGCGCTGGAGTGTCTGGTGAAAAATGGGAGTTAAAAAATCGTTTTGATCGTTGAGTTCGCCAGATCGTTTATTTCGATACGATCAATACCTTCTAAACGATCATAACGATCTAAACGTTATTTATAATTTGTATTTGAATTTCCTTAACAGATTCTTCCTCCAGGCAATCCCGTCTTGTTTTTCGACCCCTTTGGGAGAGAAACCATCAATGACTCCGAGAACGCCTCTTCCCTGTTCTGACTGAGCCAGGATCACTTCAACAGGATTTGCCGTGGCACAGAAGACCGTGCAGACCTCCTGACACATCTTCACCGCATTGAGCACATTGATTGGGAAGGCATCCTTTAAAACGACAACAAAGGTATGGCCTGCCCCAATCTTCAAAGCGTTCTTCTTGGCGACTTCCTTCAATGTCTCATCATTTCCCTCAATCCGAACGAGACAGTCACCCGAGGCTTCACAGAATCCAATTCCAAATTTAGCATTGGGAACGGACCCCACCATGATCTCGAAAAGATCTTCGACTGTCTTGATGAAATGGGTCTGTCCAAAAATGATGTTACATCCTTCCGGAATCTCCAATCGCTCAGTCTTCAGCTCCATGATTTACCTCCATCATTTAAAGGGTTCAAGGATTCAGGCCTGCCTGCCGGCAAGGGTTCATGGGTTCATGTGTAATTCACTCGATCACTTGAACCCTTGGCCACTCGGACCCTTATGTTATTAGAACATATCGTTCCCTTACGCATCAATCTTTTTTAATCTTCTCCCCAACCTGTTTAAAGATATCCGTCAGCGGAAGTGTAAGTCCTACCTCAGGTTGATAGCGTAAAAAGCTGGGGATGGGGTATCGTATTCCTCTTTCGTGAGTTTTGGCAAGGCCTTCTACGAGATCTTTAAGGTGTGATGCAGGTAATGCATAAGCCACTTCATGGTCTTGGGCCGTTGCCCAAACCCGATCACCGTTTCCAGGAATGATCACTTTAGGTAATTGGTCTAAGAAAGCTCCGAGAACTCCCTCGGAACATGAAGCCGCCCGGCCAGAAAAAGAACTGGTAATGGGTGTACCTGTACGCTGAGTGCTTCCATGTAAGCAACGCATGAGTTGAGCAGGATTTAGATAGATTAAGATGACATCTGGTTCTATCTTGGTCCACTCCAAAGGAGAATAAACCACTGCATCGCATTGGCCAGGCTTCAAACTCCTAAAGGATTGAAAGATGTTAAGAGCCACTGCGGCATCTGCGGCGTAATTCATTCTTATAAAAAAGTTGAGCGCATCTTCTTGATTTACTGGTTCCCACCCGTAGGTATATCCTGAAATGGCGCAACCTAAGTCCTCCTTGGTCATGGCAATGGTCCAACCATACTTTCGGCAAATGGCTTGCGCCTGACAGTGTGCCATTTTGACTTTTAGGTCTTTCAGAGGAGTTCGAGTCCCATCTGGAATCTCCCCCTTGTCCTTTAATATCCTTATTGCCACCGGAAACGTCTCAGGGTTGATATAACGTCTCAGTTCCTTACCCAGCTCTTGCCATTGTTTCATGAGAGTTTACCTCCTGCCTTTCAAATTGATTCAGAAATAAATTCCTTTACTCTTTTTCCCATTTATTCTGTTTGAACCACTGTCGATCACTAAAATAAGTTTGTCTGTTTGTTTCCCTTGGAAGACAATGGATTTGGCAATCTGTTCAACCTGGCACCCAACAGCCTGAACAGCTTCAGCAGCAGTGTGAGTGGTGGGTTGTAATTCCATTAACTGATTCGAAAACCCGAGAGGCTTTAATGCATCCTGGACTTTCTGTGCACTTGGACCTAATGTATTTGGCATGCCTGCGTCTCTATTTCATCATCTTAATTGGTTCTATTTTTATGCCGGTGAAAATATATTCTTGTGTATTTGAACATATTGAAGATAGCTTTGGTAAAAAATATATAACCGCCCCCTTAATTGTAGTCCTTGCCAATTCGTTAACTGAATTGAGAAAACTGATTAAATCCACTTGACCTTCGGCGGCTTCCTTGACGGTAACTTATAAAATTTGTGTTTTGGGAATCCCAGGGTTACACATCCATAGATTTTATGCCCCTCCGGTATGTCCAATTCCTTTGGGATCTCAGGAACATTCTCTGCGGCGGCGACGAAGTAACGGTTGATACATGTTCCCAATCCCATGGCATGGGCCATCATTACCATATGGAAAAGGGTATAAAGACAATTATCCAGGGATGAAGGATTCTCAGCAGAAGAATGTAACAGAATTACCACTGGCGCACCACGAAAGATTCTGTCTTTTCCTTGTAGTGAGAATTCGTAATTCATACGAAATCCATACATCATTCCCTTAAGATATGAGGGAATAGGTTTTTTCGAGGCCTCTAACCTCTTCACAGTATTTCCATAGAATGTGGCTGCAATCTTAGATAGTTTTTCGATCTTGCCTTTGTCCTGAATGACGATAAATTCGGAATCTTGCAAGTTATGAGCGGTAGGAGCAAACCTGCCGATCTCGATCAGTTTTTCCAGGATTTCCTTTGGAACTTTCTTAGGTCCATATGCGCGACAGCTCCTGCGTGAACGAAGAAAATAATAGAGTGCCTCTTCAGGAACATCCGAGGCCTCGCGAACCGGAAGAAATCCAGTAAGATCGAGCCCCTCATAGATCACAGCATCCACAGGACATACTGAAACGCAGTGACCACAAGCAATACATTGATCTTCATGATGGACCTGAATCTCTGAACCTTCCATGAAAAAGATATGGGCTGGGCATGTCTCCAGACAGGCCTCGCATAAGGTACATTTTTTCCGATCAATAGAAATGTCTTTCATTTTTTCTCACCTTCACTTATCTTTATTTTTTAAAAGACTCACTGCTATAGGAAACGTCTCAGGGGTGATATAACGCCTTAATTCCTTACCAAGTTCCTACCATTCTTTCATAAGAGTTTTCCTCCATTTGAACGAAAATGATTTTTTATTTGACGAGGGTCAACTTTTATGGATGAAACTTAAATGCTTAAGCTAATGGCCAGTGAAGTAGTGACGCCCAATTTGTCAGAAAAAACTCTGGCCGTGATCCTCATTCTGAAGAACTTCGAACCATGCCTTCGTCAGGCGAAACCCTTAATGGCTATGGCTTCGGTCGCTTCCAGAAAGAGCCGGTCTTTCCAAGCTCTGCAAGCGTTGTGACCATTTCTCGGACATACTCTCGACTATGTGAGACCCAATCGCCGTCCAGGCGTCTGCGAAAATAGATGCCTGAAAAGAGTTTGACCAAGTCTGAAAGCGAAAGGATACCCTCGGCTGTGGCTGGATCGAAACGGGCCCAATTCCGAATATCCTCTTCCGACCGGAAGAGGTTCATCGTACTTCAGGCATAGGGAGCGTTTTCGAACCACTTCCAAAAGGGCACAGCCACATATGCCATCAGACCTTCGGGCTCGGTTCGAAGGATTTGGCCATCGCGGATCTCCACCCGCATCGGGAGCCCACAATCGAGGCAGGGAGCATCGATCTGGATTGTTTTCCCTGGAAAGAGCCAGCAGACTGCTAGCGATTCGAACCCTCATTGGCCAAACCATTTCTGTTGTCCTTCAATGGTTATTCGATACTGAGTGGGAAGATTGTTGAATGGAGCAAAAGAGGCGATGTAATCCGTATTTGGAAATAGCCATCCTGGAATTCCCGGTGCTGCCATAAGGTCGTGAAGAGCTTTTCGGCCTTCTTCCACGGAAATTCCCAGACCAGAAGCAATCTCCGTATAATGCGGCGCCTGCCCAGATTCCACCATTCTTTTCATAATAAAATGAAAAGTCCGATCTAAATCGCTTGGATTGTTCATTATGCTCACCTCCTGTGAATAAAAGTTATAAATTCATCCTCCGTCTTTTGCTCTACTCTCTAATTTGGTAGTTCGAGATCGTCTTCAAATGTCATTAATCATTTTCTACCCATTTCCCTAAATTCATATTTCTATGGCGCAAACATTTCGCCGAGTATCTCAAGTACTTTTTGGGCGGTATTTTTATCAATTTTCCCTAAGCGCTTTATCAATCGAATTTTGTCTATCGTGCGGATTTGGTCGAGAACGATTTGTCCCTTTTTCCCCTGAAAAGTTAAATTAACTCGGGTGGGATAATCCCTTCCTTTTGTAGTCATTGGAGCAATGATGACAGTTCCAATGTAACGATTCATCTCGTCTGGAGATACGATAAGGCAGGGGCGAGTTTTTCGAACTTCGTGACCTATGGTTGGATCTAAGTTAACCAGATATATATCGAAACGTGAAATTACCACTCCCATTCTTCCTTGTCCCATTGATTTTCAGGGAGCACATCACTGATGATCATCATATCATCTCCTCGTTTTGCCATCGCTTCAAATGCGGCCTCCCAGCCAGTTCTTGGCTTTTTCGCTGATTTTAGGATAAGGTAACTTTCTCGAGGTTCAAGCTCCACTTCGTTCTGTAAATGGCATTGTTCCAGAAGAGTTTTAGGAATCCGAATCCCCTGGGAATTACCGATGCGGACAATGTTTGTTTTAATCGAAGCCATAACTGCCTCCTCCATTGTATCTACTATGTAATTACCATAACGCCCATTATTTGTCAACCACTCATTGACTTATGTTCGTGAGCAGGTCTCAGAAGCGTGTGTGATTCAGATTTTTGGAGTCGACCCCAAATACCAGAGACAGGGTATCGCTTCCAAGCTCATTCAGGCGCTGTTAGAGAAGTGTCGCTCCAAAAAGATAAAGCTTGTCCGCGTCATGATCGATGAACGCGACAGCGAATTACAGGGCTTCTTCAAGCGCTTGGGGTTTGATCGCGACCGCTACATAGATTATTCCAAGACGGTATAAAAAGGCCTTTTGAAAAACAGAAAGTAAATATAAAATTGTTCGTAGTCATATTGAAGTTTAGAACATAATTAAAATTCTATTTCCTCTTTAAAACTCACCTTTTAGAAATGTCTTCACCTCAATGTTTTCCCCATCTGTAATCACTGTAATAGCTCCATACTTATCAGTCCTTAAAATTCTCGAACCCAATTGCAGGTATCTCTTCAATACCTCTGGATGGGGAAGTCGTCCGATATTCCTTTCGCCTACGCTGAGAATAGCATAGGTAGGTTTTACCCTTTCCAGAAAAAGCGGGGAACTCGAAGAGGAACTTCCATGATGGGGGATCTTTAAAATATCAGCCCTGAGGGAAACATCTTTCCTCAGCATTCGCCCCTCTGCTTCTTTTCCAATGTCTCCTGCCAGAAGCGCAGAAACATTTTTAAACCGAAGCTTCATGACCAGAGAAGAATTGTTTAGATCCCAGAGATTCCGAACTTTTCTTTGGGTTGCATTCAATGCTGGTGGATTCAGAAAAGAAATCTCGACTCCATTGATGATTTGAGAAGGGTTTTCTTCATTAAGGGATTGGGTCTTGATTTTATTCTCGACAAGAATTTTCTTCAACTGGAGATAGGGCTCTGATTCTGTCCGAAAACCGTTATCCCAGAATTGGCCAATTGAAAATTGAGAGGCAATGAAGTTTAACCCTTTGAGGTGGTCTGGGTCAGGATGGGTGAGGACAAGGGTGTCGATCCTCCGAATCTTTTTCTTCCATAGAAAGGGGGAGATGACATTTTTCCCAATATCGAAACGATCCTCATAAAGGCCTCCTCCATCGATCAACATCTTTTTCCCCTTCGGGAATTCGATAAGGATGGAATCTCCATGTCCCACATCGATAAAGGTCAACCTGAGATCTTTTTGAAATAAATCTTTGAAATTCCAAAATGCCAAATCGAGGATGAGGACAAGGCAGAGTCCCGCAAAAATATATCGGATTCTTTTCCCCTTTCGGAGATGGACGGCGCAGAAGAGGAGAAGGTAAAAAAGGATGATTTCGAAAATAGTTGGTGTGGAGACAAAAAGAGAGGCATAGGGGATGGAGGCAAAGAAGGCCAATACCCTGAAAAGGATCAGAGTGATGAAGCCATTAATATTGATCAGGAAGGTAGCTAAGGGAGTGAAGAAGAAGGAGAAAATGGAAGCGGTGAGACTCAAAGGGACGATGATAAAACCCACCCATGGGATGATGAAGAGATTAGTGAAAAATCCAATAGTGGAGAAACGGTTGAAATGGAGTGCGATAAAAGGTGCAGTCCCCAAAATGGCCACTCCCGTGACAAGGAGAGAGAGCATGATATATTTCAGGATATTTTTCTTCCAAGAGGTTCTCAGAAGAAGGGATATTCCCTCTTGTTTAAACTCTCGAAGGATGCGTGGGACCAGATAGAGAATGGAAAGAACAGCGAGGAAGGAGAGCTGGAAGGAAACATCGAAAAGGGAAGGAGGTGAGAAGATGAGGATGAGGAAGGCTGCCAGAGCAAGTGTGTGGAGCAGGTCTCTCTCCCGATTGAGCAAGATGGAAAAGAGGAAGGTGATCACCATGATGGCCGCCCGGATCACGGAGATCCCTCCGCCTGCGATGAACGCATAGAGAATGATGCAGGGGATCGTCAGGCCAGCCGCCCATTTTCTAACGGAAATGGAGAGAAGAAGAAATTCTGAACGTTTTAAAATCCAGATCAGCAGAGAGAAAGAAAGAAGAGCAACGATTCCGAATTGATCTCCCGAAATGGCCAGAAGATGAGCTGTCCCGGTAAGAATAAAATATTCTTTTATTTCTTCTGAAATATCCCCTTGTTCACCCAATACAAGGGCTTTGAAAATACTAGAGGTGGGAGGATTGGCTTCTCGGTTTAGAAAATCTCGGATACGATCTCGCCAGCTCTCCATCTGGAGAAGAAAAGGATTTTTAAATCCTTCTCCTAATTTGACCAACCCTTTCTCCGCGGATAAAAACCCAATCGTGTGGATTCGTTCAAAGGCAAGATGGCGTTCATAAGAAAATCCACCTGGATTATGAAATCCGTGAGGGGGATAGAGTTTACACAAAAATCGAAGGCGATCCCCCACTCGAATTGAGGGGTCCTCCTCTTTAAGGAAGATCAAAAGAAGACCGTCCACAGGGATGTGACGGTTCGATAAAATGACCTTTTGTGAACGAATGACTAATTGGGTTCTTCCCCGGAAGGTCTCAGGAGGGCGATCGATGATTCCCTCCAATGAGATTCTATCCAAACCGGTGAAATGAGAAATATGAGAAGGGAAGTTTAGTGGATGGAGATAAAGCTGGATAGATAAAATTCCGAGAAGGAAGAAAATAAAGAAGGCGATCCAAGAAACCATTTGGATTCTTTTCATTGTTAGAAGAAGAATCCAAAAACCTAAAAGCGTCAGAAAGAGGAGAATCCATCCTTGAGAAGAAAAGGGAAGATCAAAATGGCCAAAATAAATACCAAGGGTGTAGACGATGAAGACTGGAATGAGAGGAAGGCGAAAGGCTCCGGTCATGGCCGCCTCAAGCGGATTAGTCTTTTACCTAAGTTGAGCGATTTTATCATCCACTAAGACGTCCAGGGGTATCATTCTTGTCATTCTGAGAATCTATTGGGTGGATTCTTAAAGATTCTTCGTCGCCTGTTAGGTCCTCAGAATGACAGTTAGGGGGAATCGCTCAATTTAGGTTTTAGTAATTGTTGAGCCACCAGCCACCGCTGAATCTGATTGGCCCCTTCATAAATCTGGGTGACCTTGGCATCCCGCATCATTCGTTCCACAGGATAATCTTTCATATATCCGTAACCGCCGAGGATCTGGACGGCGTCGGTGGTCACTTTCATGGCGATTTCGGAAGCAAAGTATTTCGAGATGGCTGAGAGTTTTTCTGTGTCTTCAACTTTGGCATCCATCTGAGCGGCTGCCTTATAGACCAATGCTCGAGCAGCTTCCACTCGGGTGGCCATATCGGCGATCATGAATTGAATCGCTTGAAATGAGGAGATGGGTTTCCCAAACTGGATCCGCTCATTGGCATAGTGAATGGCGAAGTCAAGAGCTCCTTGAGCAATACCTACTGCCTGTGCTCCCATGGCTGGTCTCGATAGGTTAAGCGTGTTCATCGCGATCTTCCAACCCTTTCCTTCCTCTCCGAGACGATTTTCTTGGGGCACCCGACAGTTTTCAAAGATCACATCTGTCGTCACTGAACCCCTCATCCCTATCTTTTCCTCCCTCTTTCCAAAGAGGAGGCCAGGAGTCCCATCCTCCACCAAGAAAGCAGAGATTCCTTCTGCTCCGTGTTCTGGTCGGGTCACAGCAAAGACAGAGTAAAATTTAGCCAGGCTCCCATGAGCAACAAAACATTTACGCCCGCTGATCAGGTAATCCTTTCCTTGCTTTTCAGCCCTGGTCTTGATGGAAGAAGCTTCTGATTCTCCCTCTGATTCATTTAGGGCAAAAGCGGTGAGACTGTTTTTCTCGGAAATCTCCGTGAAATAGAAATCTTTTTGGGATGGGTTCCCTCCCAATAAAATGGGTAGGGTTCCGACCCCCTGGGCCAGGATGATGAGAGAGGAGGAACCGCAAACCTTTGCAATCTCTTCGACGACAATACAGAATGAAGTCAGGTCTCCATTGGTCCCCCCATATTGTTCAGGGAGAAGAAGGGAGAGAAAACCCTGTTTTCCAAAGGCCTCCACCAAATCCCAAGGAAATTCTTCTGTGGCGTCGATCTTTGCCGCCCGGGGCTTGACAATCCTTTGGGCTGTTTTTTCGGCTGCAGTCCTAATCATTTGTATCTCTTTTTCCATATTCTTTTACTTTTTTCTTGGGAGAATGAGAGGGGAGATGTTGTATAAATTGTAAAGTTAAAAGAGTAGAAGTCCTTTGTCAAGGGAAAAGTTGAGGGAATGATAAAAATATTTGACTTTATAATATAAAATTATATAATAATTTTTTTAAATAAGTCATGGAAGGAGGGGGAAAATGGATGCCAGGGATTAAAATTAAAGAAAACGAATCTTTTGAAAATGCACTCAGGCGGTTTAAAAAACAGGTAGAAAAGACGGGTATATTGTCAGAGATTCGAAAAAGGGAACATTATGAGAAGCCCAGCATAAAAAGAAAGAAAAAAGCGTTGGCCGCCAAGAAAAGGGCAATGAAAAGGATGAGAAAAATAATGGAGAGGGGATAAAGAATGAGCCTGGAAGAGAAACTGGTCGAAGAAATGAAACAAGCCCTGAAATCCAACGATAAATTGCGACTTTCTACCATCCGGATGATTCGTTCGGCGTTGAAAAATAAGGAGATTGAGCTGAGAAAGAAGTTAGAGGATGAAGATGTTGTAAAGGTGATGCAGGCGATGGTGAGAAAGGGTGAGGAGTCCGTTGAGCAATTTCAAACAGGTGGAAGGATGGACCTGGTCGAGAAGGAGAAAAAAGAGATAGAAATATTAAAATCCTTTTTACCTCAACCCCTTAGCCAGGAAGAGATATTAAAGATCATTGATCAAAGTATTCAAGAGACCCAAGCTTCATCTCTAAAGGACATAGGAAAAGTGATGAAATCAGTCATGCCAAAAATTGGGGGGAAAGCCGACGGAAAACTGATCAATCAATGGGTGAAAGAAAGGCTTTCCCCATGAATTCCTCCTCTTAATAGGTAATCCAATTCCCTTTTTTCACGCTTTATGGATGATCGTTCCCTCAAGCTTTTAGAGTTTTTTCATTTATTAGACATCTTAAAAGAATATGCCATCTCCCCCTTAGGTCGAAAACGCTGTGAAGCTTTGAGACCTTCCAAAGGCCTTCCTTCGATCCAACCCAGATTAGCCGAAGTGATGGAACTTAAAAAAATTTTTGAAATAGAGGGAGAAATCCCCCTCAGGGGGTTGAAAGATATTGAGGGAATTTTAAATAAATTAGAAGTCGATGGATCCGTCCTCGATGTTCAGGAATTATTGGATCTCTATCATCAAATGGTATTGTGTAAAGGGCTCAAGCGATTCTTCCAAAAATTGGAGCATATCAAGGCCCTTCATCTTCAGGAAAAGATCTCTAAACTTTCTTACCAAAAGGCATTGGAGAAGGAGATCCTTCAAGCGGTCAATACAAAAGGTGAGATTCTCGACCGGGCCAGTTCAGCCCTTTTGGATATCCGGCATCGGCTGGGAGCCGTCCGAGAAAAAGCGAAGGGAGTACTCGACACCCTTCTCCATCGAGAAGATCTTCAACCCATCTATCAGGAGCAGTTGATCACAATAAGAAACGGGAGATATGTCCTTCCGATCAAATCAGATGCCGAGCATAGGCTGGATGGGATTATTCATGATCATTCTCAGAGCCGCATGACCTATTTTTTAGAGCCCCTTCAGATTGTTGCCCTCAACAATGAGATTAGCCTCCTCATGGGAGAGGAGAAAGAAGAAGAATATCGAATCCTGGCAGATCTTTCAGATAAGGTTCGAGAAGAAAGACAAAACCTGTGGAACGACTTCGAGATGTTAGGAGAATTGGACCTCCTCTATGCCATGGCAAGGCTTTCCATCCGTTTGAAGGGAGTTTCCCCTCTCTTGAATGAGGAAGGGAAGATTGAGATGAGAGAGGCTCGAAATCCTCTTCTTACTCTTCAACGTGAAGATCAGGTAGTTCCCATCCACCTCCGGATGGGAGATGGGATCAGGGTTCTCATCGTGAGCGGAGCGAATGCGGGTGGGAAGACAGTGGCTTTAAAGACATTGGGGCTTCTCACCTTAATGGTTCAATCTGGTCTCCCCATCCCTGTGGCAGAGGGAAGCCAGGTCGAGGTCTTCCAAGACATCTTCGCGGTGATCGGCGACGAACAGAATATCGAAGAAAATTTGAGCACCTTCTCCAGTCATCTCCTCCATGTGAACCAAATCTTAGAAAAAGCAGGACCACGGTCCCTCGTTCTTTTAGATGAACTGGGAGTGGGAACCCATGCCCAAGAGGGATGTGCCCTGGCTATGGGATTTTTGGATCGATTCCGAGAGAGCGGGGCCTCGATCGTGGTCACCACTCACTTCGATCGGCTCAAGGCCTATGGATACCTTCATCCAGATGTGGAGAATGTGGCTGTAGAGTTTGATGAGGAAACTCTTGAGCCTAAATATACACTCATCTATGGATCGTCAGGGTTAAGCAATGCCTTTTTAATTGCTGAGAAATTTGGGATCTCAGATAAGGTCCTCGAAGCGGCCCGTACCCATCAGGATGGGAGCGGCGAGGAAGTTACACGAGTCTTGAAGACACTGGAGAGGTTGAAGAGGGATGCAGAAAGAGAAAAACTACAAGCCTCCAAGATGAAGGAGGAACTTGGGCTTGAACGCCAGAGGCTGAAGAAAATACTGGAGACGATCAAGGAGAAAAGACTGGAGATTTATTCCAAGGCGGAGGAGAAGGCGAGAAAGGCCGTCCAGAAAATAGAAGAAGAGTTAAAAGAATGGGTTCGCCGCAACAAAGAGGAAAAGATTCCTTTAAGCCTTCAGCGGAAACAACTCCAGGAGATCAGGGAGAAATTTTTCCCTTCCATCAGAAAAAAAAGAAGTTCTGCGATGCCAGGTGGCTTGAAGGTGGGGGAACGTGTTAGAATTGAGAGCCTTCGGAGCGATGGGATCTTATTGAATGTAGTAGAACCATTGAATCGAGCAGAGGTATTGACCGACAAGGCCAAGGTAAAAGCCCCCCTCTCTGAGATCGTTCAGGTGACGGGTGGAGAAGAGAAAAAGGAGGAGGAGATTCAAAAAGGCCACCCTTTTTTAAAGGGGGCTGGCGAGGAACCTCTCTATCAATTAAATGTCATTGGCCTGACCGTGGAGGATGCCCTTCCAAAGGTCGATAAATTTATCGATCAAGCCCTCCTCCATGGATTGGAGAAAGTCCATATCATTCATGGGGTGGGTTCCGGGAGATTGCGAAATGCGATCGGTCAATTCCTGACCGGACATCGCGCTGTGAAAAGCTTTTGTCCTGGAGAAACGTTGAAGGGTGGTCGTGGGATCACGATCGTGGAATTGAGGTAAACCCCGTTAGAAAGGGCAGGGCTTTGACCTCTTCCTCAATTAGAAGCTGATGCAATTTATTATATCGTCCCCGCCATTTACCCCGTTAGAAAATACGTGGCTTTCTAACGAGGTAAGGAATTGAATCTTCATTAATGTCATCCCCCCATAAACGGAGGGGCTTTCTAACGGGGTAAATCCTTTGGCCGTTGGATTTTTATCAGAAGAGAAAGTGTCAGAAATCCGGGACCGGTCCAGCATTCTGGAAGTCGTCTCGGATTATGTGGCTCTTAAAAAGGCTGGGAAGAACTATCGGGGGCTCTGTCCACTCCATTCCGAAAAGACACCCTCTTTCATGGTCAATGAGGAAAAACAGATTTTTCACTGCTTCGGCTGTGGGGAAGGAGGAGATGTCTTTACCTTTTTAATGAAAGTGGGACATTTTTCTTTTCCTCAGGCCGTGGAGGAACTGGCAAAACGCTATGGAGTGAAACTCCCTTCCCGCGAACTTTCTACGACCCAAAAGAAGGAGATGGCCAAAAGAGAGGTTCTCTTCCAGATCAACCAGATCGCCTCAGAATATTTCCATGATCTCCTGACCAAGCGCCGGGAGGGCGAGGAGGGTAGAAACTATTTATCTCAAAGGGGGATCAACCAGGAGGTCATTGCGGAACACCGATTGGGATATTCCACTGACCGTTGGGATGGATTGGTCCAGCATCTCCAGGAGAAGAAGGTTTCTCTCGAACTGGCGTGGGAACTGGGTTTGATCTTTCCCAAGAAGAAAGGAGGCTGGTACGATGCATTTCGAGGAAGGATCCTCTTTCCCATCTTTGACCTCCATCAACGGATCGTCGGATTCGGTGGACGGGTGATTCGAGAAGGACAACCTAAATATCTTAACTCTCCAGAATCGAGTATCTATCATAAAGGAGAGGTCCTCTATGGCCTCCAGGTGGCCAAGGGTTATGCGACGGAGAAGGATTGTGCTATCATTGTTGAAGGTTATTTTGATCTTCTAACCCTCCACCAATATGGATTGAAGCATTGCGTTGCCACTTTAGGAACGGCACTGACCACACAACATATTCGAACCCTAAAACGATATACAAAAAATTTGATCACCCTATTTGATGCGGACCAGGCGGGGATCCAGGCCGCTCTTCGCTCCCTCCCCCTCTTGTTAGAAGAGGAGGTGGTAGGAAAAACGATCGTCCTTCCGAAAGGGGAAGATCCGGACGGGTTTCTAAGAAAAGGGAATTTGGAAGACTTCGGGAAAAGGGCGGAGCGGGCTGTTCCCCTCATCGATTTCTTTTTTGAACGGTTGATGAAGACCACTGATTTGAAATCCGTCGATGGGAAGGTTAAAGTGGCGAAGGAAGGAGTGGCCCTTCTCGGTAAAATCCCAGACAAGATCCGAAGAGATTTCTATTTAAAGGCCTTAGCGGAAAGGCTGGATGTCAAAGAGTCCTTTCTCTACGAAATGCTCCGGTCCTCTCCCAAGGAGCCCTCCAAAGTAGGAGAGGATTTAAGAAAGTCATCCTTAGAGAAGACTTTTCCAAAGTCAGAAGAGATAGTCGTCCGTCTCATGGTTCAACATCCAGAATTCATTTCGACCCTTTCAAAAGAGGGGATCTTCAAGGAGTTTGAAAGCCCGATCTTGCAGAAGATGGCTGAGGCTCTGGAAGATCTTTATCAGAGAAAGGGAAGGCTTGACCTGCCAGAGGCCTTAGCCAATTTTGAGGAGGATCTTAGGGGGAGGTTGTGTGAGTTTGCCTTTCAGGAGAGTGGGCTGGAGGAAGGAGACCGAGGGAAAATCTTACAGGACTGCATCCAAAAGATCCGTGAAAAGAGGTTGAAAAAGGAGAAAGGCGAGTTGCTCAAGAGGATTAAAGAGGTGGAGAAACAGCAAGAGGGGGAAAGGCTGGTCCCTCTTTTAAAGGAGCACCAGGAACTGGCGAAGAAGGAGAGAGGCCTTCAGAAAGATAGCTTCCGAAAAGGGTAGGGGGAGAGGTCAATGCCAAAGGGAGGCAAGATCAAAGAGGTTGAGCAATTGATTAACATGGAGGGGGGGAAGGGATTTCTTCCCTTTGATGAGGTGAATGATATTCCTCCCAACGATATCGTCTCCTCTGATCAAATTGATGATGTCCTCATGATGTTCGACGAGATGGACATCGATGTGGTGGATGACCTCCAGGGATTGAAAGTGGAGGAAGAAAAGGCCGTGGAGAAGGAAGAGGAGGAAGGCGATGAGCTGGAGATGGAGACCTTTGGAAGGGCCACGGACCCCGTCCGGATGTATCTCCGCGAGATGGGATCGGTTTCTCTTCTCACCCGAGAAGGAGAGGTGGAGATTGCTAAAAGAATTGAAAGCGGTAAACGAGAAGTGCTGAGCGTCGTCCTGAACTGCCCCATGGCTGTCAAAGAGGTCATCAATCTAGGTAACGCCATTAAAGCTGGCAAGACGGAGATTCGGGAAGTGACCAATGAGATCGACGAGGAAGAAACGAGCTTTGAGGAAGAACAGATTCAGAAGAAAAAGATTTTGGAGCTGATCGAGCGGATCAAGCGAAGGGATGAGGAAGTTCGGCGGCTTCTGAAAAAAAGGTCGGTCCCAAGAAGTAAGATTCAAAAACAGGTTAAAAAGAAACAGGAGGAGATTTTAGAATCCTTCAATCAGATGAATTTGAAAGACATCCAGATTAATAAGATTGTTCAGAGAATGAAACAGATGCTGAACCGTGTGGAGAAAGGCGGAAGCGAGATCCATAAGGTGGAAGAGAAGTGGGGGATTTCTGTTCAGGAAGCGCGAACCTATCTGAAGAAGTTGAAGACAAGGAGTTTGAGTGAGAAGAAACTTCTTCGAACTCGAAAATTAGGCAAAGCTGATCTCAAGGAGATTGCCCGATCGGCGATGAATGTCCAGAGAAAGATTCATAAGGTGGAGGCTGAATGTGGTCTCTCCGCAGAAAAACTGGCGGCAGCGGTGAAGGCCATCGTGGAAGGGGAGACCAAAGCCAAGGAGGCCAAGAGCGAACTGGTGAAGGCAAACCTAAGGCTGGTCGTCTCCATTGCAAAAAAATATACCAATCGCGGGCTTCAATTCTTAGACCTCATTCAAGAAGGGAATATAGGGTTGATGAAAGCAGTGGATAAATTTGAATATCAACGGGGTTATAAATTTAGTACCTATGCGACTTGGTGGATCCGACAAGCCATCACACGAGCCATTGCCGATCAGGCTCGGACCATCCGGATCCCAGTGCATATGATCGAGACGATCAACAAATTGATCCGGACCTCCAGATACCTCGTCCAAGAGATGGGGAGAGAGCCCTCTCCTGAAGAGATTGCTGGGAAGATGGATATGGCGTTGGATAAAGTGAGGAAGGTGTTGAAGATTGCCAAAGAGCCCATCTCCCTTGAGACACCCATCGGTGAGGAAGAAGACAGCCACTTAGGAGATTTCATCGAGGACAAAGCGGTCATCTCCCCACAGGAGGCGGTGATCAGTGCAAATTTATCAGAACAAACTCGGAAGGTCCTGGCCAGTCTCACCCCTAGAGAGGAGAAGGTCTTGAGGATGCGATTTGGGATTGGAGAAAAATACGACCATACTTTAGAAGAGGTGGGGCAGGATTTCGATGTCACCCGAGAAAGAATCCGACAGATTGAGGCAAAGGCATTAAGGAAATTACGACATCCCAGCCGGGCAAAGAAGTTGAAGAGTTTTCTTGAAACATAATAAGTTCGGAGTACTTAGTTCGGAGTTCGTAGTTCGTAGTTTTGAACCTTGAACCCCAAACCCAAGATTTAATTGCTCCGAACTCAAAACCCCGAACTGTCTACCCAAGAGGGGTTGACACTTTTGGGGGATGACATATAATAAGGGTAGGGCCCATAGCTCAGCTGGAAGAGCCACCGGCTCATAACCGGTAGGTCCCTGGTTCGAACCCAGGTGGGCCCACCACGAAAGGGAAGAATTTTTTATGCACTCCTTGGGGATAAAAGAAAAGATGCTCCATGGGTCTGGATGGGAACAAAAAGAGTGCACCCTTTTGGTGCACTCTTTTTGTTTGGGGACAATATGCTTAGGATTTTTTCCTGCAAAATTTGTCAGATAGGAGGCGACTGTTGAAGGAGCAATTGGAACTCCTTTGGGAACTTCAAAAGATTGATCTTGAACTGAAGAGTATTAAGGAAGAGAGAGATCGGTATCCCAAAGAGATGAAAAAGTTTGATGAAAAACAGAAGATCGAGAAGGAGAGGATTCATAAGGAAAAGGAGAGGGTCGAAACTTTAGAGAAGACGCGGAGGCAGAAAGAGGGGCAACTCAATTTGGAGCAAGAAAAAATCAAGCGGGCAGAAGGAAGGATGTCTGAAGTGAAGACCAACAAAGAGTATCAAGCCCTCCTCAGCGAAATCGATGCGATCAAGGAAGCGAACGGTCGAATGGAAGAGGAAATCCTCCAGGTCTTGGACGAAATTGACGAACTCAAGAAGGATCTTTCTAAAAGGGAGAAGGAAGTTGGGACCGCCCTCGAAAAAATTGAAACGGAGCGAAAAAAAATTCAGGAAAAAATGGCCCATGATGAGAGGGTCTGGAACGAACAGATGGAACGAAGGGAGGTTCTTTCTAAACAGATCGAATCCAAGCTGTTCAAACTTTATAACACACTGAAGGAAAAGAGGCAGGGAGTAGGTGTGGTCAATGTAAAGAACGAGACCTGCCAGGGCTGTTTTGTAAATGTTCCCCCCC
>Ga0299915_10000962_pt1 | contig 21236 bp, 14 predicted proteins | sample RVTome_13_FD_200263 | JGI IMG/M metagenome (GOLD analysis project Ga0299915, IMG submission 200263) | Soil microbial communities from uranium-contaminated site in the Upper Colorado River Basin, Wyoming, United States - RVT92D227 (version 2) ... | reverse complement strand
CGGGCAAAGAGCACCTGAATTTCTTCTGCATCGCCACGGTATGGATCGGCCACGATGCCTTTCGCATAACGGCTGCTTTTTGACCATCTTTTACCAAACGCCATGGATGCGTTGGGATGTATCCGGGCAAACACCCATTGCAGAACCTTGTTGGTAAATCCCCATTTCATCAGTTTGTATCCCTGTTCGCGCGGGCCAATCCCGTCTCCATGGCCAATATAAAATCTTTTGCCCTTAAGTTCACGGATTACAGGGTGCCGGTAAATGGTCAAACCAATCTCTGCCGGCAGGTAGTTGTATACCCATATATCGTGGTTTCCGGTGAAATAATGAAGTTTGACTCCCCTGTCGGCCAGTTCGGCAATCTTGCCCAGAAACCGGGTAAATCCCCGCGGAACAACATGTTTATATTCATGCCAGAAATCAAAGATATCCCCCAGCAGGTATAATTCGGATATATCATCTTTAATACTGTCGAGCCAGTTCACAAGCAGGCGTTCCCTTACGGCGCTCTTTTCAGAAGGATACAATCCCAGATGGATGTCAGAAATGAAGTATATTTTACCGGAACTTGCCAATGTGCTAAGCTTTAATTAAACAGATCGCTGAGTTTCAGCTGTAACTGGGCCGGAGTCAGATTCTTGGCCAGGATTGTTACATTATCCTTGTCGATCAGGTAATTCGCAGGTAATTGGGTAACGTTGAAGTTTCCTGTTACAGCGGTATTCGGAAATCTGGAGTCAATTACACTTATCCATGGCAGTTCGTCAAATCTTACCGCACTTTTCCAATCGTCTACCGAGTTGTCGAACGACACCTGAAAGATCTCAAATCCCTTGTTTTTATAACGGTTGTAAATCTTCTTGAACTCAAGATTCTGACCTATGCTGGCCTCGCTGTAAGAAGCCCAGAAACTGAGCAATACATAACGACCTTTAAGTGATTTAAGGGTTATTGTATCTCCGCTTAAGTCGGGCAGTGCAATTCCGGGAAGAGATGCATCGGCCTGATCAGCCTTCTGCATGATGATCTGCGACTTATAATCAGAGAGCAGGTTATTGGTATAGGCCTTAAGGGCCTTTACATGCTTCGAACCCGGGATATATTTGGCCAGAGAATCACTGATTATTTTAAAAAACTGCAGATCTGTTGTTTTATAAAACACATATGAGCCGGGCTGATATTGCTGGTATAAGGCATAAACACTGGCAAGTGAATTATAATGGGTAAGCAGGAAGGAAATGGAGAATCTCCGGTGGGCCTCAAGAATATCCTGGTATTCTTTGTTAAGCCGGTTTCTTACACTGTCTGTCTCAGTCGCGGCAAAAAGCACTTCGATGGAATCGAGCCGGCTTTTTGTTTCATGAAGCGCCTGGATGAGCTTTGTAACCTGTTCGGTATCATGTGACCCATCGATATTCAATGATGAAATAAGGTTTTCTGCATCGGCACCTATTTTAATCTTTTGGCCGGGCTTGGGAAATAAAACTATAACACGGTTACCGCTAAGTCTGATCTGATAAAAACAAGGAGTTTTTGAGCGGAATGTAAAGCGGAACCGGCCGTTCTTTTTAAGTATCACTGAATCGGCCGGTATGCTCTCATAAACATCTACTTCATCAAGGTACAAAGTGGTCTTTTCTGCATTGTCAATCCGGCCGGAGACTTTTATCTGATCGCGGTTACAGGCAGCAAGTGCGAGTATGCAACAAAAAATTAATGTTCTTCTCATTATCAAATTTTATTAATGGGTCTGTTCATTCTTCCGGGGTGATTACCTTCCGTCATTTTTCCAAGATTTCTGTGATTTCCTCTGCTGACATGCTCCGTTCTGTAATCACCCCCTGTTCATCGATCAGGAAGAGCAACGGAAGCTGTTCAATGTGGTATAAACCTACAACCGGCGAGTCCCAGTATTTCAGATCTGATACATGGATGCCCTTATTAGCTTTTTCATTCACAATTTTCATCCATGAATCACGGGTTCTGTCAAGTGATACCTGAAAGTATTCCAGACCTTTTGTTGTTAATTTCGGATATAGCTGAGACAGTTTTGTCAATTCATGCAAACTCTGGCTCGACCAGGAGGCCCAGAAAACCAGAAGTACCTTTTTACCTCTCAGGGAAGACAATGAAATAACCTGTCCGGATTGGTCGGGTAAAGCTATGTCGGGTGCAGGTGATCCGGTCTCAAGCCGGAGCAGTTCTCTCAATTCTGTTACTTTCCGGTTAAGATCGATTATGGCTTCTGACGTGGGGAAAAGCGGGGAAAGATTGGAATCGACCATCTCATAATACCTAAAGTCCCTTTTATAATCAAATACCGGTGCATTTCTCCCCAGTTGCTGATAAAGCGACATAAGTCCGGCTAGTGACTCCGGATTCTCCTCTATCAATTGAATGGAGAATTTCCGGTGCCCGGTTATAACCTGATCATATGCTTCATCAATACGTGCTTTAATTTTGCCGAAATTCTCCGATCCCTTGCTGTTTTCAAATTCCATGCTGAGTTCGGTGATCTTTTCCATGGTTCTTGTCTGCATCTGAACCATTTTCTGGATGAGCCTGGAGTCTTTTGAACCTTCAACCAGATAATCCCTGTCGAATGATCCGGCACTGGTTATTACCCTGAAGCGGTCACCGGGATGAATAATCAGATTAATATATTGTTGCTGCTGAGGATAAACAATATAAAAATCAGCCTGACTGGTGTATCCTTCCAGAACATATTTTCCTGATTTATCAGGCAGGGCCGAATCAACCGGGACCACACCGGTGAGTGTGCGCCGCGCCAGGTATAACAATCTGTTCTCAGCCCCGTCCACATCAACCTCAATTCTGAAATTATGCTTATCTCCTGTACAGGAGTTAATCAGTACTAATAGCCAGGATAAATAATAAATTACACGCATATTCCAGAAAATAGAAGCTTCAAATTTATATTTTTCCATGATAATATGACAACACTGAGGCGGTTATTTGATCCATCGGCGTTTTTCATTCAATTTGATTATCGTAAACCTTTAACTATTCTGATTGTTGCTATATAAGTCAAAAAACTTGAGATTTAATATCCTGATGTCGATAAATTTTAATATCTTGTTATGAATAAAATCCCTGAAAAAATGGCTTACCTGAAATTTGACAAATTACAATTAGTAAACCTTGAATACTCACTTACAAAGGAATTTATCAGAAGCAACCGGGCCGGTTCATACACCTCAACCACCATTGTTTATTGCAATACTCGTAAATATCATGGGTTACTGGTTTCGCCTGTTGAAAACCTCGATGGCGATCGCCATGTGCTGCTTTCATCCCTTGATGAAACCATTATTGAAAGGGAGAACGAATTTAACCTTGGCATTCATAAGTATCAGGGTGACATTTACAGCCCGGGTGGCCACAAATATGTACGTGATTTTATGGCTGATCCCTCCCCTACTATAGTTTACCGTGTTGGTGGTGTGGTTCTGGTAAAGGAAAGTCTCCTTGTTGAGAAAGAGGAACAGATCCTGATCAGGTATACAATTCAGGAGTCAGATGTACCCATTCGCTTAAGGTTCAGACCTTTTTTGGCATTCCGGAACATGCACTCCCTGAGCAAAGCCAATATGTATGCCAATACCCGTGCCACACTTATACCTAATGGCGCCAAATTCAGGCTGTATGATGGCTATCCTTATCTGCACATGCAGTTTTCAAAGGATGCAGAATTTGTTCCGGCACCCGACTGGTATTACGGCATCGAGTACAACAAGGAATTGCGCCGCGGATATGATTTCAAGGAAGACCTCTTTATTCCGGGCTATTTTGAATTCGGGGCGAGGAAAGGTGATGTAATTATTTTTTCCGCCGCTACCACAAAGGCCAATCCCGAAAGCCTGAAACGTAAATATACGGTCGAACTGGGGAAACGCATACCGCGTGACAGTTTCAAGCACTGCCTAATCAACTCGGCACAGCAGTTTTTCATCAAACGGAACAAAAAAACCGAGATTATTGCTGGATTCCCCTGGTTTGGGTGTTGGGGAAGAGATACTTTCATTGCACTGCCCGGTATAACACTGGCCATTGGTGATACTGCCACTTGCAAAGATGTTCTGGATACACAGGTCGCCAGACTTAAGAACGGTTTATTCCCCAACGTGGGATCCGAAGATAATCCCGCCTTTAACTCCGTTGATGCTCCCCTGTGGTTTTTCTGGTCAGTTCAGCAATATACCAAGGTTGTTAAATCCTATACTGCCATCTGGCGTTCATACGGCAAGGCCATGAAATCGATTCTGGAAGCTTACCGGCAAGGGACTTCATTTAATATTAAAATGCATGAGAACGGCCTTATTTATGCAGGTGAAGCAGGAAAGGCACTTACCTGGATGGATGCTGTTGTCAATGGCAAGCCTGTTACACCCAGGATCGGTTTCCCGGTTGAAGTTAATGCACTCTGGTATAATGCGGTTTTATTCAGTCTCGACCTGGCAAAACGCGCAAAAGATGAAGAATTCCTGAAGGAATGGGAATCCCTTCCTTCGCTAATCAGGGAATCCTTTATCAGCATGTTCTGGGATCCTAAAAAAGGATATCTTGCCGATGTGGCGGATTATAAGGCAACCGACTGGTCTATCCGACCCAATCAGGTTATAGCAGTTTCCATGGAGTATTCTATGCTTAGCCCTGATATGAAGAAATCTGTTTTATCCCTGGTTGAAAGAGATCTGTTAACCCCGCGGGGACTCAGAACCCTTTCTCCAACCAATCAGCACTACAGGGGTATATATAAAGGCAAACAGGAACAACGTGACCTCGCCTATCACCAGGGAACCGTATGGCCATGGCTGCTTGAACATTATTGCGAAGGCTATATGAATTTACATAAGGAAAGTGGTCTGGGTTTCCTGCAACAGTTGATCAGTGGATTCGAACCGGTTATGACTGAACTGGGAATCGGCACGATACCGGAAATATTCGACGGAGATCCTCCGCACAGGGCACGCGGCGCGATTTCACAGGCATGGAGCGTAGCTGCTCTTTTACGGATTATTCAGCGTTATGAAATGATGACCCAGCATACATGATTAAACCGATTATTAATTATTAGCACTTAAAGTACTATGCGTGTATTGATGTTTGGATGGGAATTTCCGCCACATATATCAGGGGGACTTGGTACGGCATGTTATGGTTTAACCAAGGGGTTGTACAGTGTGGGCATAAATGATATATTGTTTGTAGTGCCTAAGACCTATGGCGATGAGGATATCTCCCGGGTGAACATCATTGATGCAGGCCAGGTTGTTGTCAGTGAACGTATAGTGGATTACAGCACCTTTTTCAGGAAAATACATTTCATTGAAGTAGGAACTTCACTACGACCATACACTACCCCCGAAGAATATGAGAGATTATCTTCCCAGGAACAGGAGAAATCCAAATACCTGATACATTCATCGTTTTCAGGGAAGCTCAGCTTTACCGGCGGATATGGCTATAACCTTTTCCAGGAAATAGCCAATTATGCAGTTGTAGCTTCAATTATAGCCCTGCAAAATCAGTTTGATGTGATTCATGCCCACGACTGGCTCGCTTATCCGGCGGGAATCGCAGCCAAGCTGGTATCGGGTAAACCGCTTGTGGTTCATGTTCATGCCACCGATTTTGACCGGAGTGGCGGAAGTGTGAATCCAGGGGTTTACGAAATTGAAAAATCGGGTATGGAGGCAGCTGACAAAGTGATTGCAGTGAGCAACCTTACCAGGAACATTATCATTGAGAAATACGGAATCGATCCCGAAAAGGTTGTTACTGTCCATAATGCGGTTGAACCGCTTTCCGATCAGGAACTTAAAAAGAAAGAGCGCAAGATTGATGATAAGATTGTGACTTTCCTTGGCCGGGTAACTCTCCAGAAAGGACCCGAGTATTTTATTGAAGCGGCGCACCTCGTACTTCAAAAAATGAGAAATGTAAGATTTGTAATGGCCGGCAGTGGTGATATGCTGAACAGAATGATATGGCGGGTAGCCACGCTCAAGATTGGCAGCCGTTTCCATTTCACGGGCTTTCTGAAAGGTGATGATGTACATCACATGTTTTCACTCAGTGATGTTTATGTGATGCCTTCCATTTCTGAACCCTTTGGGATATCGCCACTTGAAGCCATGCAATCGAATGTGCCTGTCATCATCTCCCGACAGTCGGGTGTTTCCGAGATACTCAGTCATGCCATTAAGATTGATTTTTGGGATACACATGCCATGGCCGATGCCATTTACGGTATCCTCAAGTATGAAGGTCTGCCAAAAATGTTTAAATTACATGCCAAAGAAGAGGTCGACAATCTGAAGTGGGAGTATGCCGCTGAAAAGGTAAAAGAAGTCTACCAGTCACTTATATATTAGCCAGTTCAACTTATTTTTATAATAACGAGCATGAGAACAATTTGCCTATACTTCCAGATTCATCAGCCTTTCCGGTTGAAACGATACCGGTTTTTCAATATCGGAAATGATCATTACTATTATGATGATTTTCTGAATGAATCTATTATCACCCGTGTCGCAGAACGCAGTTATTTGCAGGCCAACAAGGTAATCAGGCAGATTATTAAAGAATACGGCACGCAGTTTAAGGTAGCTTTTTCCATTTCGGGTATTGCCCTCGATCAGCTCCAGCTATACACTCCTGAAGTGATTGAAAGTTTCCAGAAACTTGCCAAAACAGGTTCCGTGGAATTTTTATCGGAGACCTATTCTCATTCTCTGGTTGCCCTGAAGAGCAAGGATGAGTTTATCCGGCAGGTTAATGAACACAAACAACGGATAATGCAATTATTCGGCCAGGAGCCTAAGGTATTCCGGAATACTGAACTGGTTTACTCAGATAAGATAGGGGCTGATGTTGCCGACATGGGATTCAGTGCCATGCTCGCCGAAGGGGCAAAACACGTTTTAGGCTGGAAGAGTCCGAACTATATGTACTGCAATTCCATAAATCCGCGGCTGAAAGTCCTTTTACGCAATTTCCGACTGAGTGATGATCTTGCATTCAGGTTTTCAAACAAAGGATGGTCTGAGTTTCCGCTTACTGCTGAGAAATTTGTCGGGTGGCTTAAGAAAATGGATAAGAAAGAAGAAACTGTAAATATTTTTATCGACTATGAGACTTTCGGAGAACATCAGTGGATGGAATCAGGCATTTTTGAGTTTCTCTCTGCCCTGCCCGGTTTGATTTACAAGAATACGAATTTTTCATTCAGTACTCCTGGTGAAATCGCCAGTAACCTGTTGCCGATTTCTACAATCAGTGTGCCTTATCCCATATCCTGGGCCGATGAGGAACGTGACCTGACGGCCTGGCTGGGCAATGATTTACAGGTTGATGCCTTTAACAAATTATATTCTCTTACAGATAAGGTAAGCAGGATAAGTGACGAAAAGATCCAGAAAGACTGGAAGTATTTACAGGCCAGTGATCATTTGTATTTCATGTCCACCAAGTTTTTTACTACCGGCATCACGCAGGCCTATTTCAATCCCTATGAATCGCCTTATGAGGCTTATATTAATTACATGAATGTCCTGAGTGATTTTACCATCAGGGTGAATGCGCTTGTTCCTGAAAGTACCGGTGAACAGGAAATCGCCGGCCTCACCCAGGTAATTGAGGAAAAAGACGCCCTGATACAAAAATATGAATCCGAACTGAAAAGATTGAAGTCTACCAAAACCAAGATTAAGGCCGCAGCAAAGTCCCCAACAAGGGCTACCTCCGGCAGCAAAAAGTCGGCCGTGTCCAAAAAAGAAAAAACAATTTCATCCAAATCAGGAAAAAAGTAAATACAAATTGTATTTTCGCTGTCTTATAAATCATCGTTACATGAGCCGAATTTTTGTTTAACTAATTGTGCATGAGTAAGAATCAATTGATCCCGGATTACCTTTTCGAAGTCAGTTGGGAGGTTTGTAATAAAGTAGGAGGAATTCACACCGTTGTCGCTACCAAGGCACTTACCTTGGTTAATGAACTGCAAAATAATTTCATTCTTATCGGGCCCGACGTGATTAAAGATGAATCGGGCCGTAATCCCGAATTCATAGAAGATGACCAGTTGTTTAGTGCCTGGAAAAAACAGGCTGAATCTGAAGGACTCAAAATAAAAATCGGCCGTTGGAACACCAATGGTTTTCCGGTGGCCATTTTACTGAATTTCTCAAGTTCCTTTCTGGATAAGGATAAAATCTTTTTTGAGCTCTGGGAGAAGTATAAACTCGACTCATTACCGGGACAGTGGGATTACGTTGAACCTGTGCTTTTTGGATATGCCTCCGGCAGAGTAATCGAAAGCTTCATCAAGTTTAACCTGAACACATACGACAGGATCATTGCCCATTTCCATGAATGGATGACGGGCACGGGGATCTTATACCTCAAGGACCGGCTGCCACAGGTAGGAACTGTTTTCACAACCCATGCCACTGCCGTTGGACGATCTCTGGCAGGAAATAACCGCCCCTTGTACAAAGATCTTAAATCTTACAATGGGGAAGAAATTGCCAAGGAATTCAATATCATTTCCAAGCAGTCGGCCGAAAAGCTTTCTGCACAGATGGCGGATGCATTCACCACGGTGAGTGAGATTACAGCCAAGGAATGCAGCCAGTTTTTACAGAAAGATGTTACCATAGTTACCCCTAATGGTTTTGAAGACACCTTTGTGCCTCCGGCGGATCAGTTTGAAAACAAGCGGATGGAAGGCCGTAAAAAGCTGCTTGAAGTGGCCGAGGCCATGTTTGATCAGAAGTATGGTGACGATGTGTTCCTGGTTGCTACCAGCGGTCGTTATGAATTCAGGAATAAGGGCATCGACCTGTTTATAGATGCCCTGGGTGAAATGAATAAGGCAAAGGATTGTAAGCATCCGGTGATAGCTTTCATACTTATTCCGGCCAATCATTACGGACCCCGAAAAGATCTGGGGCACAAGAATCAGGGAGATGATTTGGCTTTCGGTACAAACTACCTTACCCATAATTTGCATGATGCTGAATGGGATCCGATATTGAATCGCATTAAGGCCGCAGGTCTGACAAATAGCAAAAGTGAAAAGGTTAAGGTACTTTTTGTACCCTCCTATCTCAATGGCACGGATGGGGTTTTTAACATGCCCTATTACGATTTGCTGATCGGTCTTGATCTGACAATCTTTGCTTCTTACTATGAACCATGGGGTTACACTCCTCTCGAGAGCCTCGCATTCTCAGTTCCCACAGTGACCACAACCCTTGCCGGTTTCGGACTTTGGATCATCAACAAAGGTTCCGACGCCGGTAACTGCATTGAGGTGATTGAACGAACCGATGATAATGATAAGGATGTTGTTAACCGGATTATTGATACGGTAAGGAAGAGATGTATCCTGTCGCCCGAACAGGTTCAGTCTTCGAAGAACAGGGCATTTGAATTATCCAGGGAGGTACTGTGGAGTTCCCTGATCACTTATTACAAGCAAACTTACGACCATGCCCTCCAGCAGGTTGCCAAACGTATTGATCATTTTGTTAAGATAGAGGAGCGACCCAGCGAGGTAGTCCAGGAATATGTAGTTCCAACAGAATTCAATCCTGTTTGGAAAAAGATAATTGTGAAATCCAAGCTGCCGGAGAGACTTCATCAGCTGAGTGTATTAACACAGAATCTGTGGTGGACGTGGGATGATGAAGCGCAGGAACTCTTTGAGATGATCGATCCTGAAATCTGGCAGAAATGTGATCAGAATCCGTCCATTTTGTTTGAACAGGTAAGGTACAACCAGTTGATTGAATTAAGTCATAATAAAGAATATACCGACAAACTCGACAGGGTATATACCAGGTTTACTAATTACTTGGCAGTAAAAACCGGTGATCAGGCTCCAAGGATAGCCTATTTCAGTATGGAATATGGCTTTCATACTTCCCTCAGAATATACTCAGGGGGCCTTGGGATTTTGGCTGGAGATTATCTCAAAGAGGCCAGTGATAAGGGATGTAACATTACCGGAGTAGGCCTGCTTTACCGTTACGGATATTTTAATCAGCTGATCACAACCCGCGGAGAGCAAAAGGCCGATTATGATTTCCAGCATTTCTCTAAATTGCCTGTCAAGCCTGTAAGGGATAAAAATGGCAATTTTCAGACCATTTCACTCATATTACCGGGAAGACAGTTATATGCCCGCATTTGGGAGGTTAATGTAGGCCGGATAAAACTGTATTTGCTCGATACGGATCTCTCTTCCAATATTGAAGAAGACAGGAGTGTAACGCATAATCTCTATGGCGGTAATAATGAAAACCGGCTGAAGCAGGAATTATTGCTGGGTATTGGTGGTATGCGCGCCCTTAAGCTTTTGGACATTGAATTCGATCTTTACCACAGCAACGAAGGGCACAGTGCATTTATTGGCCTGGAGAGGATGCGGGAATATATACAGCGGAACAGCCTGACCTTTTCAGAGGCCAAGGAAATAGTCCGGAGTTCCACGCTTTTCACAACCCATACACCTGTTCCTGCCGGTCATGATGAATTTGAAGAGGATCTGCTCAGGAAATATATCGGACATTACCCTGAGCGTCTGAAAATAAGCTGGAACGAACTGATGTCCCTGGGCCGTTCCAATATCAATGCATGGGGTGAAAAGTTCAATATGAGCTTTCTGGCAGCACACATGTCACAGGAAGTAAACGGAGTTAGCCTGATGCATGGAACCGTTACCCAACATATGTTCTCAAAGCTCTGGCCCGGTTATCTTCCGGAAGAACTGCATATCAGTTATGTAACTAATGGTGTGCATTATCCTACCTGGACAGCCAAAAGCTGGAAAAAACTTTACCGGGAATTTTTCGGGGAGGGATTTGAAAATAACCTGGCCGATGTGGATTACTGGGAAAATATTCACCAGGTTCCCGACGCCAGGATTTGGGAAACAAAACAAAAACTCCGGTCAAAGCTGATCAATACCATCAAAGACAGGTATAAGGAAAACTGGGTAAAAAGGCATGAAGATCCCAAGAGGATTGTGGCCATTAATCGCCAATTATCCGAAAAAGCACTCACCATTTGCTTTGCCCGCCGTTTCGCAACCTACAAAAGAGCCTACCTCCTGTTCCGTAATCCTGAACGAGTGGCTCAGATCCTCAATATCCCTGGAAAACCGGTTCAGTTTATTTTCGCCGGTAAAGCACATCCGCATGATAAGGCAGGTCAGGATGTGATCAAAATGATCATTGAAACTTCAAAACGCCCGGAATTTCTTGGAAAAGTAATATTCCTGCAAAATTATGATATCAATTTGGCCAAAATTCTGGTTCAGGGTGCTGATGTCTGGCTTAATACGCCGACGCGGTCCCTTGAGGCATCCGGAACCAGTGGTGAAAAGGCTGTGCTGAACGGAACATTGCATTTCAGTGTACTGGACGGCTGGTGGGTGGAAGGATATCAACCTGAAGCCGGATGGGCACTTACTAATGAAACAACCTATGAGGATCAGGGATTACAGGATGATCTCGATGCGGAAATAATTTATTCATTGCTTGAACAGGAAGTAATCCCTACTTTTTATGATCGTAACAAAGCAGATGTTCCGGAAAACTGGGTTCGCATGATCAAAAATTCCATAGCTTCCATTGCGCCTCATTTTGTGACCACCAGGATGCTGAACGATTATATACAGCGTTTTTATTCCAAGCTGTATAACCGGTCTGTGGAATTACGTAAAGACGATTTTCTGCTTGTCAAACGCCTTTCATCATGGAAAAAACGGATTAAACGTGCCTGGAATAATATTTCCGTGGTGGACTTCTCGCTGTTTAACAATGGCAGCGATATTTTTGAAATGGACCATAAATATGAAGGCAAGATCACACTGGACCTGAATGAAATTTCTGCTTCGGATATTGGGGTGGAACTCGTGATCACGGAGAATGGAGAACGGTTGGTTTCAACGCACGAATTTTCACTTGACAAAGCAAACGTTGATAAGGCAGTTTTTAAAGCCAGTGTGACAATCGAACAACCCGGCACCTTTAGTTACGGTGTAAGGATCTTTCCGAAGAATAACTTACTGCCCCACAGGCAGGATATTAACCTGGTCAAATGGATCTGAACGTATGAACCGGGCCTGGAAAATTAAGGAAAACGGTCACATCAGGGACATCAGGCATCTGGCAGATGCCCTGGCGGTTGATCCTGTTATCTCTACCCTTCTGGTACAAAGGGGCATTACCACTTACGAGCAGGCTAAAGCTTTCTTCAGGCCCGATCTCAGTATGCTGCATGATCCATTCCTGATGAATGACATGGATCTGGCGGTAAGACGGCTTGAATCGGCCATCATTAAAGGGGAAAAAATACTGGTTTACGGAGATTATGATGTCGACGGGACCACATCGGTTTCGATGGTTTATTTATTTATCAGGAGGTATCATCAACAGGTTGATTATTACATTCCCGATCGTTATGCCGAGGGATATGGCGTTTCGTTAAAAGGGATTGATTTCGCCATGAGCAGGGGAATTACACTTATAATAACCCTGGATTGCGGTATAAAAGCTATTGACAAAGTAGCCTATGCCAAAGAGCATCATATTGATTTTATTATTTGTGATCATCATACCCCCGGTGAAATTTTACCCGCTGCTGTTGCAGTGCTTAACCCTGAAAGGCATGACTCTACCTATCCCTTTAATTCACTATCAGGCTGTGGAGTAGGTTTCAAATTGCTTCAGGCATATGCCGTCCGCAATAATGTTCCGTTTGAGGTAATTGCCGGGTATCTCGACCTGGTAGCGGTGAGCATAGCTTCCGATATAGTTCCGCTGATTGATGAAAACCGTATATTGACCTTTCATGGTTTGAAAAAGCTGAATGAAGACCCTGCGGTAGGATTAAAGGCGATAATTTTAATCGCAGGCCTTATCGACAAGTCAATAACCGTTGATGATATTGTATTCAAGATAGGACCGCGGATAAACGCCGCAGGACGTATTGAATCGGGAAAACAGGCAGTGGAGTTGCTGGTTTCAGAAAAACCCGAAGAAGCTGCCCTGCATTGCGAAAAAATAAATACGCATAATCAGACACGCAGGAATATCGACAAAATCATTACTGAGGAAGCCTTGCAGGAAATTAACAGAGCGGATAAGTACAAATATTCTACTGTTCTTTATAATCCTCTCTGGCACAAAGGAGTGGTTGGAATAGTGGCGTCACGGCTTATTGAAAGTCATTACCGTCCAACCATCATACTTACGGAATCCAATGGCCATGCCACAGGTTCAGCCCGGTCAATTGCCGGATTCGATCTGTATCAGGCCATCACAAAATGCGCCGATCTCCTTGAAAATTACGGCGGACACCGTTATGCAGCCGGTATTACCCTGAAAAAGGAGAATGTTCAAAAACTCCGTGACCGATTTGAGGAAGTAGTGAAAGAATCCATCACACCTGAAATGATGATTCCCCAGGTTGAAATCGATGCCGAACTGAATTTCAGGGATATTTCACCAAAATTATTCAGAATACTGAAACAGTTTGAACCTTTCGGTCCCGAAAACATGAGTCCGGTATTTTTTGCAGAAAATGTTTCAGATAACGGGTATGCCCGCCTTGTCGGTACTGATGAGGAACATTTACAGCTGGGCCTGATACAGGAGGACCTGCCTTTTACTGTATACCGTGCCATTGCTTTTAACCAGGCTGGACACCTTCATAAAATCAAAAAAGGAAAGGCTTTTGACATAGCCTACACGCTGGTTGAAAATAATTTCAGGGGCACTACCTCTCTGCAGCTCAACATCAAGGATATTAAAATCGAGAGTTACTAATCACCCCAATACACTATTTTTGCGATCAGAATCCGGAAAACCATGATGATTACCCTCTACCAAGAAGCCATAGAGAAAGCCTGGAACGACCGTAAGTTATTGAGTCTCCAGGAAACCCGTGACCAGATACGTGCAGTGATCGATATGCTCGATAAAGGACTGATCAGGGTAGCCGAACCTGCTGAAAATGGTTGGATCGTGAACGAATGGATAAAAAAGGCCGTGATTCTGTATTTTCCCATCCAGTCGATGGAGGTAATAAAAATCGGACCTTTCGAGTTTCACGATAAAATTGATCTGAAAAGCGGATACCAGGAATTGGGTGTAAGGGTAGTGCCCCATGCCATTGCACGCTATGGTTCATATATCGCAAAGGGCGTTATTCTGATGCCATCCTATGTTAACATAGGAGCCTATATTGATTCCGGTACCATGGTTGATACCTGGGCCACGGTAGGTTCATGTGCACAGATCGGAAAAGATGTTCATCTCAGCGGCGGAGTGGGCATTGGCGGGGTTCTTGAACCTGTTCAGGCCGCACCGGTGATCATTGAAGATAATTGCTTTATCGGATCACGCTGTATTGTGGTTGAAGGTGTGCGGGTTGAACGCGAGGCGGTACTTGGCGCCAACGTGGTACTCACCGGATCAACAAAAATCATTGATGTTTCCGGGGATAAACCTGTGGAATACCGGGGTGTTGTGCCTGCCCGTTCAGTTGTCATCCCTGGCACGCATCCCAAAAAATTTCCGGCAGGTGAATACCGGGTACCGGTAGCACTTATCATTGGTCGCAGGAAGGAATCTACTGACCTCAAGACCTCTTTGAATAACGCACTACGGGAATTTGACGTTTCTGTTTGATATTAACCTCTACTATGCGCATTGGATTTGACGCCAAACGTGCTTTTTTCAATAAAAGCGGACTAGGTAGTTACAGCCGTAATCTGATTCAGGGACTGGCCGAAATGTATCCTGACAATGAATACGTGTTGTATACTCCGGAATTGAACTATGAACTATTCGAACCCAACCAGAAATGCATTCTGGTAAAAGGACCTGAAAGGCCCATCCACAGGATATTCAGGTCGTACTGGCGTTCTTTCTATCTTTCACGACAATTACCCCACGACGGGATTGAGATCTTTCACGGACTCAGTCATGAAATACCCTATAATTTTCCCAAAAAACAGGTCAGGTCAATTGTTACCATCCATGACCTGATCTTTTTAAGATTGCCGCACCTTTACCGGATGCTCGACAGAATCATTTACGAAAGAAAATTCAGGTATTCCTGCATGACATCCGACCGGATAGTGGCGGTGAGCAGGCAGACTGCCTTTGACATACAGGAGTTTTTTGGTATTGACCCCGAAAAAATCGACGTGGTTTACCAGGGATGCAATCCGGTATTTAACACCGATGTATCCCTGATTGAAAAGGAGATTCTGCGGATGAAGTACCTGCTGCCAAATTCATTTATTCTCTATGTCGGCACCATTGAGGAACGAAAGAATCTGCTCACCCTGATCAAGGCGCTGCATTTCGGTAAAATAGATATGCCCCTGGTTGTGATCGGAAAACCAACTCCTTACCTGAATAAAATCATTGAGTTTATTGAAAGGCACAGCCTTATCAACATTATCTTTTGCGATATTGTTCAAAACCAGGACCTGCCGGGCATTTACCAGCTGGCCGATTTGTTTGTATACCCATCTATCTTCGAAGGATTCGGTATCCCTATACTCGAAGCCATGTATTCGAGAGTACCGGTTATTACTTCCAGAGGCAGTTCCCTCACTGAAGCCGGCGGTGATCATACCATTTATGTTGATCCCAATAATGTTGAAGAAATGGCTGCAGCGATTAAAAAAGTCCTGATCAACCGTGATCTTCAGGAAAAAATGATTACGGAAGGTTATAAACACGCCCGGAAATTCGATGCCGAAAAAGTTTCCGGCAACATTTTACAGGTCTATAATAAAGTACTCGGACATGCTTGAAGATATTAAGGCTGCCCTGGAAATTCTTCAACAGGGAGGTATCATTCTTTATCCCACCGATACAATCTTGGGCATTGGTTGCGATGCTACACTGGAAAATTCCGTAAAACGTATTTATGAGATAAAGAAACGGCATGACGAGAAGAGTATGCTGATCTTACTTGATGAACCGCACAGGTTGTCAGATTATGTAACAGAAGTACCTGAAATTACCTGGAACATCCTCGATGTTTCGGATAAACCGCTCACCATAATTTATCCCGGAGCCCGGAACCTGGCGAAAAACCTTATCGCAGATGACGGTTCCATTGGAATCCGGATTGTCAGCGATGAGTTCTGTAAAAAGCTCATCGGCCGACTTGGCAAACCGTTGGTTTCCACTTCTGCCAATGTAAGCGGGATGCCCTGGCCCGCCAATTTTCATAAGGTGGATAAAAGTATCCTGAAAAAAGTGGATTACGTGGTAAAATGGCGGCAGAACGAGAAATATCGCGGGAAACCTTCCGGAATAATAAAACTGGGTCTGCATGGCGAAGTAAGGGTGATCAGGGAATAATGATCATTTGTCATTCATCTGAAAATTTATACTTTTGCCCTCTTCTGATGAAAATATATTCGTTTGGCAAACATTGGCAAAATACTTGTTGTAAGACTTAGTTCAATTGGTGATATAATACTTACCACCCCGCTGCTCAGGTCATTGAGAATAACCTGCCCCGAAGCCCGAATCACCTTTGTAATTAAAAAACAGTTCGAAGAACTGCTGCGGGCTTGTCCTTACATTGATGAACTGATCGTTTTTAACACAAATGAAGGATTTTTTGGATTGCGTAAAATCAAAAACTACCTGAAGAATCAACATTTTGATCTTTACCTCGATATCCATAAGAACTGGCGATCACGTTATCTCAGGCTTGGCCTTGATGCCCGGCACGTTACTACCTACCGGAAATATATTTTCAGAAGAACATTGTTGATCTGGTTTAAAATTAACCTGTACAGGCATATCCAGCCGGTGTATCAGCGCTATTTCCAAGCAGTGAAGGAATACGGTATTCAGTATGACGGACAGGGAACAGAAATTCATATTTCCCCTGATGTGCCCCTGAAAGTAAAAGAAATTCTATTACAGGCAGGTTATCAATTCGGCTCTCCTCTGGTAATTATTTGTCCCAGTGCCACCTACTTCAACAAAAGGTGGAAGCCCGAGGGCTTTATTGAAACAGCAAAATACCTGATCCGCGAAAAATCGGTTTTTATTGTTGTTCACGGTGGAAAGGAAGATACCGGCCTGTGCGCCGAAATTACAGCAGCAATTGGCAACGGGGCCGCAAACCTGGCAGGCATGCTGAGCCTTTCAGAGTCAGCCGCATTACTTCGCTTCAGTTCACTGGTAATTGCCAATGACAGCGGACTGTTACACCTTGCCCAGTCACAAAAAAGGCCGGTTGTTGGTATTTATGGTGCAACAACCCGTGAACTAGGCTATTTCCCGATTGAGCAACAAAGTACCGTAATAGAAACCGATCTTTCCTGCCGTCCCTGTACGCACAACGGCTTGAATAAATGTCCCAGGAAGCACTTCCGGTGCATGAACGATATACTGCCTGAAAGGGTGATCCGGGCGGCTTTGCCCTATTTAACCTGAAATACACTTGATAATGTCACTGATTCTGTTATTTCTCTACAATATCCTGGTGGTTCCGGCCATGAAGGCCGGCTTTTATGCCGGATCATGGTTTAATTCCAAAATGCGTGAAGGACTCCGGGCAAGAAAGAACCAGTATGCCCGACTGACAGACGAAATTGCCAGGGCAAAAGACAGGAAAAGGATCCTGTTTCACTGTACTTCTGCAGGTGAGTGGTTACAAGCAGTTCCCATAATTGAAAAGTTGAAATCGATGAATTCACAACTTTTTATTATGGTCTCATTCTTTTCACCCTCCGGATTCAAATTTGCCAGAAATCCGGCTGAGGTGGATCTGAAGTTCTATTTACCGCTCGACTCAAAACCGGCTGCGCGCCGGCTTTTTAAGTTACTGAAGCCCGACCTCTGGATAATTTCAAAATTCGATGTCTGGCCCAATCATGTGCTGGAAGCTTCACAACAGGGCATTCCCGTTGTGGTCACTTCAGCCACCTTGTCAGCTGATTCAGGTCGGGACAAAGGAATATCGAAAATCTTTAACCTTCTTGTATACAGCAAAATATCACATTTCTTTCCCATTTCCGGCGATGACAAAAAACGGTTTCAAAGGCTGGTACCCGGTGAAAGCAAATATACCCTGGCAGGAGATACCCGTTATGATCATGTATATAGCCGGGGGCAAAAAGCCAGCGATGCCGGCGATGTAACAATATTCCCTGATAACAAGGGTATTACTTTTATCGCAGGCAGTACATGGCCCGCTGATGAACAGCACATCTTACCTGCCATAATCCGGTTAATACAGCAGTTCCCTGAATTACGCGTAATAATTGTACCCCACGAGCTGCACGAGAGCCATTTGAGGGATATAGAAAGTCTATTTTCTCGTTATGAAACAGGAACAGAACGGTATACCGATTTCTCAGGCCAGAGAACCGCCGCTACGAATATTGTCATATTCAATACCATTGGCTTACTGGCACGTTTATACAAACAGACACATATTGCCTTTGTTGGTGGGAGTTTTGGCAAAGGCACACATAATGTAATGGAACCTGCCATATTCGGCCAGCCGGTGCTGTTTGGCCCCAATCACCTGAATTCCCATGAAGCAGGAGAACTGTTAAATACAGGTGCAGCATTCAGCATTGCCAGCCAGCAGGAATTTTTCGATAAAGTAAGCCTTTTGATACAGGATACATCCCTGCGTAAGGCGATGGGTGAAAAAGCAAGAGACCTGGTTATTCACAACATAGGGGCCACAGAAATCATTATCAATGCATTAAAAGAAAAGTATGGTATTATTTCCCAAGTATATCCAGATTGAGACCTCGGTAGTGTGCAACAGCAACTGCATCTTTTGCCCGCATAAGGAAATGGAACGCGGACCTGACTACATGGAAGAACGGGTCTGGAAAAAGATCATTGATGAATCGCGCGGTAAAGGAGTGATTTATCGTCCGTTTATGATCAATGAACCTTTTGTGGACCTTCGCATACCCGAAGTGATACGCTATATCCGGAAAGATCCTACCGCGAAGGTAGAGTTCAATTCGAACGGGAATTTTCATCCCAAATTTGATGTCGCTGCTGCGCTGGAAGCGGGAATCGACTGGATCAGGTTCAGCATAGACGGTTTTACCAAAGCTACTTTTAAGAAAAGCGGACGTGGTGGTAATTTCGGAAAAATTGTGAATAATGTGCTTGACTTCATCGAAGAAAGAAACCGTCAGGGAAGTAAATGCCATGTGGAAGTAAGGATGATCGACCTTGATATTACCCGTGGTGAACAAAAGGACTTTGTTGAGTTCTGGAGACGGCATGCCGATGAAGCTACCATAACACAATTGTACTCCTGGCCATGGAGCGGACAAACCGATTGCTTCAGGGCCCCCTGTCCCAAAATCAAAAGTGAAATGTTCTTCATGGCCGACGGCCAGGCTGTTTTGTGCTGCTGGGATGCCTTTGGCCGCGGAGTAATTGGTGATGTCCATAAACAAACGGTTGAGGAAATATGGCTGGGTAATCCCAACCAGCTATATAGGGAACTACTCAGTAAAGGCGAACGCGACAAAATAAACCTGTGTTCGAAATGCGATGCATTTAAGGGGTATGATTTCAGCAAGTGGACGGGGTATTGAAGTGATGAGGTGATGAAGTAGGTTTAAATGCCACCGTTTGTTCACCCGTTAATTATTCTGTTAAAAATTATCCGATATTAATGAGAAAATTACAATTTTGTAGCATGACTCTTCAAACCAAAAAATCTCTATCCTATGAAAAAAGTATTGTATTCCTTTTCATTTTTAATTGTGATTGTCTTGTGTATGCAGTGTAAACCCAAAACCACGGCACCCACACAGAACTTCCTTACTGAAGAAGAGGTGGCCCAAGGCTGGAAACTGCTTTTTGATGGCGAAAGCTTTGATGGCTGGCGTAATTTTGGCAAAGATACGCTTGTAGGCTGGGTAATTGACAGTGGCAACCTGCTGGCCCTCGGACAGGGGGGCGATCATGCCAACGACATTATCACCATTGACGAATTTGAAAACTTCGAGCTCTCACTGGAATGGAAAACATCCACAGGAGGCAACAGTGGTATCTTCTTCAACGCTGTTGAGGATACAGCTGTGGAAGCTATTTATGAAATAGCTCCTGAATACCAAATTATTGATGAGGTGACCTGGGATGGTGATTCGCTTTCCGAAGGACAGAAAGCCGCGGCCTGCTATGATATGTATATGGCAGATACAGCAAAAGTATTGATGCCGGTTGGGGAATACAATGTTTCGAAAATCGTTGTGAATAACGGTCATGTTGAGCATTGGCTCAACGGAGACAAGGTTGTTGAATACCAGATGTGGACCGCGGATTGGGACAGCCTTAAGTCGGTTCGCAAGTGGAAGGAGTATCCGTTATACGGTACTGCCCACAAGGGTCACATCGGTCTGCAGGATCATGGCAAAAAGACCTGGTTCAGGAACATAAAGATCCGTAACCTGTAACTTTTAGAAAATGAAAAATTCCGAAGGAAAAAAACCGGAACGCCTCCTTTCTCTGGATGCGCTCAGAGGATTTGATATGCTATGGATCTCAGGAGGTGAATACCTGATGGTTACCCTCGCAGCTCTTACGGGCTGGCCCTGGATACAATGGGCAGCCGGGCAAATGGAACATGTGGAATGGGAAGGATTCCGGTTTTACGATATGATCTTCCCCTTATTCCTGTTTATTGCAGGTGTTTCCATGCCCTTTTCAATCCTCAAGAGAAAAAAGCGGGGCGAGAACATGCGGAAAATATATGTTCACCTGTTACAGCGCCTCGTCCTTCTCATAATCCTGGGATTGATCTATAACGGTATCCTGCGATTTGAATTTGAACACCAGCGATATGCCAGTGTGCTGGCACGTATAGGTATAGCCTGGTTTCTTGCTGCCGTAATCGTTCTGAATACTTCCGTCCGGGGTCAGATTTACTGGTTCGTTGGAATCCTGGTGGGCTATTATGCCATCATGAAGTTCATTCCGGTTCCGGGCTTCGGAGCGGGAGTGCTTACACCCGAAGGTAACCTGGCGGCATTTATCGATCAGAAATTCCTGCCGGGCAATCTGTGTTGCTATACCTTCGGGGATAACGAAGGAATCTTATCCACCATTCCTGCAATTTGTACCGCGCTTCTGGGGACCTTTACCGGTTATTTATTGATCTCCGATAACGTC
>Ga0299915_10000959_pt1 | contig 21278 bp, 31 predicted proteins | sample RVTome_13_FD_200263 | JGI IMG/M metagenome (GOLD analysis project Ga0299915, IMG submission 200263) | Soil microbial communities from uranium-contaminated site in the Upper Colorado River Basin, Wyoming, United States - RVT92D227 (version 2) ... | reverse complement strand
GAGATAAGGAATAATGATTCAGCCTTATACTAGACTTAAAGTAGCAGATAATACCGGAGCTCGGCAGATTATGTGCATCAACGTGCCTGGTGGCACGCGGAGAAGATATGCGACTGTTGGCGATGTTGTTGTCGGGGCAGTAAAGCGGGCTATACCTGGCGGTGTGGTGAAAAAGGGCGATGTGGTTCGGGCGGTGGTTGTACGCATAGCTAAACAACATCATCGTCCGGACGGCTCTTACGTTAGATTTGATGATAATGCTGCGGTTATCTTGGATGATAAGAACAACCCCAGAGGCACTCGCATTTTTGGTCCGGTAGCTAGGGAACTCCGAGATAAGAATTTTATGAAGATAATATCGTTGGCTCCTGAGGTCCTGTGAAAAATGAATATCAGAAAGAATGACACGGTTCTCGTTATCGCCGGCAAAGACAGGGGTAAAAAGGGTAAGGTACGAAAGGCTTTGCCTATGAACGACAAGGTGGTAGTCGAAGGTGTTAATATGATTAAGCGCCATTCCAAAGCTCGTGGCGCAGCTAGGCAGGCTGGCATAATTGAGCTAGAAGCACCGCTCGACGTATCAAACGTTATGTTAATTTGCAATAAATGTAACAAGCCGGCTCGAGTTGGCCTCCGTTTTCTTGGCGATGGTAAAAAAGCGCGAATTTGTCGCTCCTGTCATGAAGTGATCGATTAATTGAGAGGTGCATTTTAAGGATGTCCCGGTTGAAGGAAAGGTATGAGAAAGAAGTAGTGCCTGAACTAATGCGTAAGTTCGGGTATAAGAATGTGATGCAAGTGCCGAGACTTAATAAAATCGTGCTAAATATCGGTCTGGGCGAGGCGATACAAAACCCTAAGGCTTTAGAAGGAGCCGAGAAGGATTTGGTGGCTATTTCGGGGCAGCATCCGGTAATGACACGAGCTAAGAAGTCTATCGCTGCTTTTAAACTTAGAGCCGGCATGCCTATCGGTATGATGGTGACGCTGCGGGGCAGGCGAATGTACGACTTCTTTGATAAGCTCGTCAGTGTTGTTCTGGCACGGACCAGGGATTTTCAAGGAATATCCCGCGATTCATTTGATGGTGAAGGCAACTACACCTTAGGAGTCAAGGAGCAGGTAGTTTTCCCTGAGATTGATTATGATAAGGTGGATAAGCTGCGAGGATTTGAAATAATCATCGTTACTACTGCAAAAAGCAATGAGGAAGGCAGGAGTTTGCTCGAGTCTCTAGGTATGCCTTTCAGAAGGAGTTAAGTTCTCGATAAAATGGCAAAGTTATCTAAAGTTCTGAAATCAAAGCGTCCCCCGAAGTATAGGGTGCAGCAGCGGAACAGATGCAAATTATGCGGTAGGCCGCGTGCTTATATACGTAAATTCGGTTTGTGTCGTATTTGCTTTCGACAGCTGGCCCTAAGAGGTGAAATTCCCGGTGTTAGAAAATCAAGCTGGTGATTGAAAGTGCTGGAGGCATAATTTCAATGGTTACTGACCCGATAGCTGATATGTTAACTCGAATTCGAAATGCACTCATGGCGCACCATGATAGTGTGCTTATGCCAGCTTCTAGGATTAAACTTTCTATTGCCAAAATATTCAAAGACGAGGGATTTATAGCTGATTATACTGTTCTCAAGGGTAAGCCACAACGAATGATTAAGATATCATTAAAGTATATAAACGGACGTCCTGCCATTGCCGGTTTGGAGAGGGTTAGCAAGCCAGGTCTTAGACTATATGCTGGCCGTAAGGAAATTCCTCGTGTCTACGGTGGGCTTGGTGTTGCTATTTTGTCCACATCCAAAGGCCTCATGACCGGGCAAGAGGCATGGCGCCGAAATTTCGGTGGTGAAATGTTATGTTATGTTTGGTAAGTAGACTTTCGGAGGCGGGTCTATGTCTCGAATAGGATTGTTGCCTATACCTGTGCCTCAAGGTGTCAAAGTTAATATTAAGGGCAATGAAGTGCTTGTGGAGGGTAGTAAGGGTAAATTATCGCGCTCATTTCATCCTGATATCTCAATTACGCTGAAAGACGGAAACCTTATAGTAGCGCGACCTACTGATAATAGAAATCATCGTGCTTTACACGGGTTGACTCGTAGCCTTTTGGCTAACATGGTTGAGGGCGTTACCAAAGGTTTTGAAAAAGTTATAGAGCTTAGTGGTGTAGGTTACCGGGCGCAGAAAACCGGCAATAAGCTCTCGCTACAAATTGGGTTCAGCCATCCGGTAGATTTTTCCCCACCAGATGGCATAGAAATTGTAGTGGAGGGGACAAACCGCATCCGGATTATTGGCATTGATAAGGAGAGTGTGGGTGAGACAGCGGCTCGAATTAGGGCTATACGGCCTGTGGACTCTTATAAAGGCAAAGGTGTCAAGTATGCCGGTGAGAGGCTCCGTCTCAAACCTGGCAAAGCAGGCAAGGCGGCAATGAAAGGATAAGAATTGGCGGTTAGAGTAGATACAAGGTTAGCGCGAAAGCGACGTCACGTTCGGGTTAGGGCTAGGGTGATGGGTACGGCAACGAGGCCAAGGCTCTGCGTTTTTCGCAGCTTGAACCACATTTATGCTCAGATTGTAGATGATTCTGCGGGGCATACTCTGGTTTCGGCGAGCAGTTTGGACGCAGAGATAAGGGACAAAGTCACAGGAAAGAAAAAAACGGAAAGCGCTGAGCTGGTTGGCTCCCTTGTGGCTCAGCATGCCTTAGATAAAGGGATTAAGCAGATAGCTTTTGACAGGGGCGGCTATAAGTATCATGGGCGAGTCAAAGCTTTGGCAGAAGCTGCCAGGAAAGCTGGCCTAGACTTTTGAGGTTTAAAGATGAAAGCCATTAAGAAGCTAATTGAAGAGAGAACTAAAGTTGATGCCAGCGAGCTTGACCTTAGCGAGAAGCTGGTGTCACTTAACCGGGTAACTAAGGTTGTCAAAGGTGGTAAGCGTCTTCGCTTTAGGGCTCTGGTAGTTGTCGGTGATGGCAACGGACATGTGGGTTTCGGCTTGGGTAAGGCCAAGGAGGTGCCGGAAGCAATTCGTAAGGCTGGTGTCATTGCACGGAAGGGGCTTTACAAGATAACTATGTCAGGGACTACTATACCACACGAGGTTCTGGCTAAGTCAGGAGCGGCGAAGGTCTTGCTTAAACCGGCGTCGCCCGGGACTGGAGTCATCGCTGGTGGCAGTGTTCGCTCAGTGCTTGAAGCTGCAGGCATAAAGGATGTCCTTAGCAAGTCTATAGGTAGCTCTAATCCTGTTAATGTAGTCAGAGCGACTGTGTTGGCTTTAGCCAGCCTTAGGAAGCCTGAGGAGGCCGTAGCAAGGCGCAAAGCTGAGCTTGAGATTAAGGAGGCTGAGCCGAGTGGCTAAACTGCGTATCAAGTGGATAAAGAGCGATATTGGCTATGCCAAGGAGCAAAAGCGGACCTTGAAAGCTTTAGGCTTTCATCGCCTTAATGAGACGGTGGAGCATGAAGATTCTCCTCCGGTTAGAGGTATGATAGCTAAAGTCAATCATTTAGTTAAAGTGGAAGTGATCACCGATGCAGCAGCATAACCTAAGACCCCCAGCAGGTGCCAAGCACAAAAGAAAACGCGTGGGGCGTGGCGATGGCAGCGGGCATGGCAGTTATTCAGGACGAGGCTGTAAAGGGCAGAAATCTCGTTCTGGGGGTGGAGTTCGCCTCGGTTTTGAGGGAGGGCAACTAGCTTTAATTAAGCGTTTGCCTCGAAAACGCGGTTTCGTTAATATTTTTAAAACTGAGTACAGCATCGTTAATGTCGGCGATCTGAAAGTGTTTTCTCCTAATGCTGAGATTACTTCAAAAGAGTTACTTGGAGTTGGACTGATTAAGTCTTTTAAGTATCCAGTTAAGATTCTCGGCGACGGTGACATCGATCGCCCGCTCGTGGTAAAGGCTAACAAATTCTCTGCCGCTGCTGAAAAGAAGATCGTTGCCGCTGGTGGAAAAGTGGAGGGAATTTAAGAATGCAGCAGGTGAGCGGAAGACCACGTCTTATTCAAGCATTGCTTGATGCCTTTTCTCTTCCAGACCTGAGACGGCGTCTCCTTTTCACTATAGGCATGCTGGTAATTTTTCGCTTCATAGCCCATGTTCCTCTGCCCGGAGTAGACTTTACTGCGTTAAACGAGCTGTTTCAGCGAAACCAACTTCTAGGCATGCTTGACCTGTTTAGTGGTGGGGCTATGAGGAACTTCAGCGTAGCGGCTATGGGAGTTTATCCCTACATAACCGCTTCCATCGTTATGCAATTACTGGTTCCAGTTATTCCACAACTTCGAAATTTATCTCAAGAAGGGGAATCCGGCAGGCGTAGGATTAATCAGTTTACCCACTGGCTGACTGTGCCTTTGGCGGCTCTTCAGGGTTATGCTCAGTTGGCTTTGATGCGCAGTCAGGGCGCGATTGGTCAAGCTGCGGCATTGCCCACCGTAGCTATAATACTGTCCCTGACAGCGGGGACAGTATTTCTTGTCTGGCTTGGTGAGCTTATCACTGAGCGCGGTATTGGAAACGGTGTATCAATAATAATCTTTGGTGGCATTGTGGCTAGTTTGCCGGAGATGGTAGGTCGTGGCCTTATCGCCAGGGAGAACATGGTCGGTCTGATCGTATTTCTTATTGTTGGCTTGGCCACGGTGGCGCTTATTGTCATATTTACAGAAGGTCATCGCCGTATTCCGGTGCAATATGCACGAACCGCCTTCCGTGGGGCTCGCATGTATCGCCAAACAGGTTCAACATATGTTCCGCTTCGGGTGAATACCGCAGGGATGATACCTCTTATCTTTGCCATGTCACTGATGATTTTTCCGGGGACAGTAGCCAGTTATTTTGCCAGCCCCCAGGGGCAGGCCCCCAATTTTGCCAGCACGATTGCGACGTGGTTCAATCCCAGTACACCTTTGCCGGTGGGTTTGTTTTACTGGGTGGTTTATTTCTTGATGGTGGTAGCTTTTGCCTTTTTCTATACTATGGTGATATTTGAGCAGATGGACTTGGCGCGGACTTTGCAGCGACAGGGCGGCTTTGTTCCCGGCGTCCGTCCCGGGAAACCCACTGTCGATTACCTCAACAATGTCATTAACCGCATAACTTGGGGTGGGGCGCTCTTTTTGGCATTTGTGGCGGTGCTGCCGTTTTTGGTTCGAGAAGTGACAGATGTTGGTGTGCTTACCTTATCCAGCACCGGTATACTTATCGTTGTGGGTGTGGCTTTAGATACCATGAAACAAATAGAGGCGCAGTTGACAATGCGCCGCTATGAGGGTTTCCTGAGGTAGGGAGATACACGGATGTTTTTAGTTTTTCTCGGTGCTCCAGGTGCAGGTAAAGGGACTCAGGCAGCTATTATTTCACGAAAATTGGGATTAGCTCATATATCTTCTGGCGACCTTTTCAGGCAGGCGGTGGATAAAGGAACCAAGCTAGGGAAATCGGTGAAGGCTTATATGGATAAAGGTGCTCTGGTTCCTGATGAAGTAACAATTCAGCTAATCTCGGAGCGGCTTAATGAGCCTGATTGTAAATCAGGGTGTGTTTTCGATGGCTTCCCTCGGACTACTGAGCAAGCCAGGGCGCTTGACAGAATGTTGACCAGCCGTGGGGAGGCTATAGATGAAGCGATATACATCGAGGTGCCTGAGAAGGAGTTGTTAAAACGTCTTAGCGGACGCTGGGTATGCCGCAAATGCCAGGCACCTTATCATGAGGTGACTTCACCACCGAAAGTTCGCAACATATGTGATAGATGTGGTGGTGAGTTGTATCAGCGTCCTGACGATACTGAGGAGACGGTAAAAAAACGATTGAAAGTCTATTTTGCTCAGACTATTCCTGTCTTGGATTACTATCAGGCAGAGGGGAAACTCTTTACAGTGGATGGCAATCTTGGCATAGAAGAGGTATCCGAGAAGATAATTAATGCTCTCGGTCCTAAGCTGGTGAAAATCAAATGACTGTGATAAAGTCACCACAGGAAGTGGCTATTATGCGCCAAGCTGGAAAAATCGTAGCGGCTGTTTTACAAAAATTGAGGGAAGAAATAAAGCCAGGGATTAAGACCAGTCAGCTGGACTCGGTGGCTGCAAGTGAACTGAAGAAATACGGAGCTAAGGCTTCGTTCAAAGGTTATCGAGGCTTCCCGGCAAATTTATGCGTTTCGGTTAACGATGAGGTTGTCCATGGCATTCCCGGGGAGCGACGATTGAACGATGGTGATTTAGTCTCTTTGGACTTTGGGGCGATCGTCGATGGCTTCCATGGTGACGGGGCGATAACAGTTGGGATAGGTGGAATTAGCCCTAAAGCTCAGGAACTCTTAGCGGTCACCGAAGCCGCCTTGATGGCTGGGATAAGGGCAGCACGTAATGGTGTCCACCTGGGAGAAATCTCATCGTCTATTCAGAACTACGTTGAAACAAGAGGATTTTCTGTGGTTCGAGAGTATTCCGGGCATGGAGTAGGTAGAGACCTGCATGAAGACCCTTTAGTGCCAAACTTCGGCTCGCCTGGCGAAGGCTCTATTTTGCAAAAAGGCATGACTTTGGCAATTGAGCCGATGGTGACTGCGGGAGACTGGCATACACGGGTTGCTGAGAACAGATGGACAGTGCTCACTGCAGATGGCAGCCTTGCCGCACATTTCGAGCATACTATCGCTATTAGCGAGGATGAAACAGAGGTACTGACTCTACTATAATAGAAGTGTAACATGCCTAAGAAAGAAGCAATAGAGGTTGAAGGCACAGTGATTGAATCATTACCTAATGCTACATTTCGTGTGGAATTGCCTAACGGGCATGAGGTTTTAGCGCATATCTCGGGTAAAATGAGGAAGCATTATATTAGGATTTTGCCAGCAGACAAAGTGCTGGTGGAGCTTTCGCCTTACGATTTAAAGCGGGGGAGAATCACCTATCGGTTTAAGTAGTCATGGGAATTTACGTTTGACATAAATGTCGACAAGGTTTATTATTATAAAGTTTTTTGAAATTTAAGGTAGTTAAATTATGAAAGTACGATCTTCTGTCAAGCGTCGGTGCGATAAATGTAAGATTGTCAGGCGCCGTGGAGTGGTTCGGGTTATTTGTCAGAACCCCAAGCATAAGCAGCGCCAAGGATAACGCAGGAGTAATGAGATATGGCACGTATTGCTGGTGTGGATATTCCGAAAGATAAAAGGGTTGAGATTTCTTTACAGTATATCTATGGCATCGGCCCTGCTTCAAGCCGCCGGATTTTGTCTTCCAGTGGTATAAGCCCTGATACCAAGGTAAAGGACCTTAGCGAGCAAGAGGTCAGCCGTATTCGCGAGATTATCGATAAAGAATATAAAGTAGAAGGCGGGCTTCGGAAGGAAGTTAATCTTAATATTAAGCGGCTTATTGAAATCGGTAGTTATCGAGGTCTCAGGCATCGTCGCGGCTTGCCGGTTCGAGGGCAGCGGACACGAACCAATGCTCGGACCAAGCGTGGTCTTCGCAAGACAGTGGCTGGCCGCGGGCAAAAGCGTGGATCGACTAAGAAATAAAGGAGTAATGGAAGGATATGCCTAAGAAGAGGAAAACTGGAGTAAGAAGGCGAGAGCGCAAGCATATTGCTGAAGGTAAAGTTTATATCCAATCTACCTTTAATAATACAATCATTACTCTTACTGACCAGAAAGGCAATGTTATCGCCTGGGGAAGTCCCGGCACAGCCGGGTTCAAAGGGTCTCGAAAAGGTACGCCCTATGCGGCTCAATTGGCGGCACAGGGCGCTGCTCAGAAAGCTAAGGAACATGGTTTGCGTCAGGTCGAGGTGTATGTCCGAGGCCCTGGCAGCGGTCGCGAGGCAGCAATTCGAGCCATCCAGGCTTCAGGGATTTTGGTTACTGGGATTAAGGATGTGACTCCTGTTCCGCATAATGGTTGCCGGCCTCGTAAAAGAAGGCGAGTGTAGAAATGGGACGGTACACACAGGCCACTTGTCGTTTATGTCGTCGTGTTGGCGACAAATTAATGCTTAAGGGGGATAGGTGTTTTACCTCCAAATGTGCTGTGGAGCGCAGGGATGTTCCCCCTGGGTATACTGGTATTAGAAAGCGGCGCCCAAAGAAGTCTGACCGTGGACTTCAGTTGCAGGAGAAGCAAAAGGCTCGCTATAGTTACGGACTTTTGGAACGGCAATTCCGCAAATTCTTTGCTGAGGCGGAAAGGCTTCCCGGCATAACTGGCGAGAACCTCTTAGTTTTGCTAGAGAGACGGTTAGACAATGTGGTTTACCGTTTAGGCTTTGCCAGCTCTCGCTCTCAGGCCAGACAGCTGGTACGTCATGGTCACTTTCTCTTAAACGGTCGCAAGACGGATATCCCCTCCTGTCTGGTGAAGCCCGGTGATGCTATTGCCTGGCGAGAAAGTAGTACCAAAACTGGATATTACAAAGCGCTCGTTCAGGAAATCGAGGGCAGAACCGTTCCTGGCTGGCTGGCTCTGGATAAAGAAAAACTGGCTGCTCGAGTCGTTAACCTGCCAACTGGTGAGGATATTGAAGTTAAGTTTAATGAAAAAGTTATTGTCGAGTACTATTCTCGTTAAGGAGGCTTCTTGGCTGGATTAGCATTGCCAAAGGTAGAATGTGTTGAAAGCACTGAAACCTATGGTCGTTTTGTTGCCGAACCTGTGGAGAAGGGTTTCGGAGTTACATTAGGTAATGCCATGCGCAGGGTGCTTCTTAGCTCTTTGCCCGGTGCTGCAATAACCTGGGTCATTATTGAGGGTATCCAACATGAATTCTCAACAGTCCCCCATGTTAAAGAGGATATAATAGATTTTCTGCTTAACGTCAAGGGAATACGCCTTCGTCATCTTGCCCAGCGCTCCGGGAGGTTGAGATTGGAGGTCGAGGGAGAAGTGCAAGTCTTTGCCGGTGACATTAAGCCAACGGCGGATTTCGAAATCGTTAACCCCGAGCATTATCTGGCTACCCTGGACTCTCCAAAGGCTAAACTCAGTGTCGAGCTTAATGTCGAGATAGGTAGAGGCTATGTGCCAGCCAGTTCCAGCGATAGCCTACCCATTGGGACGATTCCCATAGATGCTATTTTCACCCCGGTTCGTAAGGTCAATTTCCTGGTTGAGCCTAGCGGCCTTAGAGAGGGGAGTAACCAGGAGAAACTCATCATGGAAGTTTGGACTGATGGCTCCATATCCCCGATAGAGGCTGTCAGTCAGAGCGCAGCTATCCTTATAGAGCAGTTTGGTTGCTTCCGTGAACTCGCCAGAGCCATTACACAGGAGGGAGCTGAGGTGGCATGGCAGCGGCTGATTCCACCGGAGCAATACCTGATGCCTCTAGACCAGTTGAATTTGTCCACACATACCTATAACAGCTTAAGAAGAGGTGGTGTTACCACTTTGGGTCAGATTCTGGAAAGAGGTCTAGACGGTCTAGGTGGCTTAGCCGGCTTCGGAGCCAAATCTAAGGAAGAAGTAGAGGCAGCTCTTAAACGGCTTGACCTGCCTTTCATTCCTGAGGCTAAGGAGAAAAAGGAAAAGAAGGGGGCATCAAAAGCCTCGGCTTCTAAAAAAGACGAAAGCGCTGAAGACATTGAAGGGAAGGTTAAGGATTGAGACATCGTGTAGCCGGACGAAAACTGAGCAGACCTACAGCGCACCGTTGGGCTTTGTACCGCAACTTGGTGGCTGATTTGATTAAATATAATAAAATCGTCACCACTGAGGCTAAGGCAAAGGAGATTCGAGGCCTGGCCGAGAAGATGATTACTCTGGGGAAGGAAGGGAGCCTGGCTTCTCGGCGTCGAGCTCTGGCTTTTGTTACTGATGAGAAGCTTATTGACAAGGTATTCAATGAGCTTGCACCCCGGTATATGGAACGTCCTGGAGGTTATACGCGGATAATCAAGTTGGGGCAGAGGGTCGGTGATGGAGCGTGGCAAGCCCAGGTTGAGATGGTAGAATAACAAGAAACCGTATCGGTGAAGCTCTTTAACAGTTTTAACAAGATAGTTCTGGTTGTGGAGTATGATGGCAGGAATTATTATGGCTTCCAGTGGCAGCCTAAGCTGCCGACAATTCAGGCTGAACTGGAGCGGGCCATACGGAGGCTTACCGGCGAAAGCAGCCGTGTGATTGCTGCCAGCCGGACTGACACCGGCGTGCATGCCGTAGGTCAGGTAGTTAGCTTCCGGACTAAGTCTGCCCTGCCTCCGCAGACGTTTGTTAGGGCTTTAAACTACTATCTGCCGAGGGACATTGCGGTTAAAGGCGCTTGTAAGGTGGATATGGATTTTAATGTTAGGCGTGATGCTATGAGCCGAGAATATGATTATTACATTTTGAATAGTTCAACTCGGTCGCCTCTGTTCGAGGGTTTTGCTTATTTTGTGCCCAAGAAGTTGAATATTAGAGCTATGAATAAGGCATGTAAATTTCTCGAAGGTGAACAAGACTTCGCCTCATTTGCTACCGCTTTAGGTAAGCTAAGAAGCACGGTGCGTACTGTCTATGAAGCCAGGGTGGCAAAGGAGGATGACCTGGTCACTTATCACATGACGGGCAATTCTTTTCTGCCTCACCAGGTTCGTAATACAGTGGGCTTGCTAATAAGGATAGGATTGGATAAAGTAGGACTTGAGGAATTTCAGCAGATTATGGAGGCAAAGAGGCTGGGCCTGGCCGGACCAACCGCTCCGGCTTATGGTCTTTGTCTTACCAAAGTTAATTACCCCGGCAATCTAGAGCTGGCAATATGAAGACCTATTCAACTAAAGCTAAAGATGTCGAACGCCAGTGGCATGTTATCGATGCTTCCGGGAAGACTTTAGGCAGGCTTGCCACCCAGATAGCAAGCTTGCTCATGGGTAAGCATAAGCCGACATACGTTCCGTATCTAGATACCGGCGACTATGTCATTGTGCTTAACGCCGCCAAGGTTAGAGTTACCGGGAAGAAAGCCAAGCAGAAAACCTACTATCATCATTCAGGCTACCCTGGTGGTCTAAAAGCCGAGACTTTTGAAAAGATGCTGGCTGCTCACCCTACCAGAGTGATTGAGCACGCAGTTAAAGGCATGCTGCCGCATAATCGGTTGGGTAGAGCTATGTTTAAAAAGCTGAAGGTTTATGCCGGTGATAGCCATCCTCATCAGGCACAGGTCGCTGGCATGAAAACAACTGCAAAAGGGAGTGAAATCTCGTGACTACTCAGACTTATGACCGCGGTACAGGCAAGCGCAAATGCGCCATAGCGCAGGTGAAGCTGTTCTCTGGAGGCAAAGGGGAGATTATCGTCAACGGTAAACCCTACCAGGAGCTTTTCCCTCGCTTTGAGCATCGCCGCAACATTGAACGCCCATTCGTAGCCACTGAGACCGTGGGTAAGTTTAATGTTGAAGTCAAGGTAATTGGCGGTGGTGTCAGCGGGCAGGCTGAAGCTATTCGCCACGGCATTGCTCGAGCCTTGGTTAAAGCTAATGAGCAGTTCAAGCCCCTGCTGCGTCAGGAAGGGCTGCTAACCCGCGATTCCCGCGTCAAAGAGCGCAAGAAGTACGGCCTCAAGCGCGCCCGCAAAGCACCTCAATATACAAAGCGGTAAAGCTGCTGACCTGGAGAAGGTCCACGCTCCTTGGTTCAAATTATTGCACTTGAAGGCAGTTTTTATTTGATATAATTCCTCGACTAAAAATAGCCGCCTTAGGATATAACGCGGTAAGGGAGGATGCACTATGGGGAAAAAGCAGATTTACCCTAAAGTTTTGGCTGAGGAAACACAGCTTGGTCCCTACCCCATGGAAAAACTTAAAAGGGTTGATAAACCAACCATTTCGATTACAGACGACGTCCAGAGATTTGATGACAGGGAACACGGGTTCAGTCGTGCCGCACGTGGTGACTATGGCCCGCTGGCACAGAGTGAGTTTCCCAGGTTTGTCCCCAAGTATCCTATATCCGGCGCTCAATTAGACATGACCGCCTATCTGGCAGCCAGACCGCAAGGCATTGAAGCATCCTCCAAAGCGCCACTACCCAAAGACCCTGAAATTTTAAGTCGACATATTAAAAGCGTTGGCTATTTCCTTGGAGCAGATGTTGTAGGTATATGCGAATTGCCTCAATATGCGGTTTACACGCACTACACAAGTATTATAGGTGGCCAGATGGAAGTGCAAGAGGTAGAGCTCAATCATAAATTTGCTATTGCCATTGTAGTGGACCAGGGTTATAAAACATTGGATGGCTCTACGGGGCATGACTGGATAGCGAATTCTCTGAGTTTCCGCGGCTATTCAACCTGTGCCTTTATTTCCCGCCTGCTGGCTGATTACATTAGAAGGCTCGGATACCCGGCACGCGCCCATCATTTCTTTGATTATCAGGTTGTGTTACCGCCTGCGCTTTTGCTTGCCGGAATAGGTGAGATGTGCCGGCTTGGCGGCATAGTCCTGAATCCTTTTCTGGGAACACGCTTTAAGGCAGCAGTAGTCACTACAGACCTTCCTCTGGCTATAGATAAACCGGTTGATTTCGGGTTGCAGGACTTCTGCAAAAAGTGTATGAAGTGTGCCGATGAGTGTCCTGCCAAAGCTATCTCCAAAGGTGATACGGTCATGTATAATGGCTATGAAACATGGAAAGCGAACACAGATTTGTGTTCAAAATACAGGATAACCAACCAGAACGGCTCTGCTTGTGCCAGCTGCATAAAAGCATGCCCCTGGAACAAACCAGCAGGATGGACGCACGACACTGTTAGATGGCTGATTCAACACACTCCATTCTTGAATAATTTCCTTATTAAAATGGACGGTTTGCGGGGATACGGAAAACAGAATATAGAAAACAAATGGTGGTTCGACCTGGAAACCATAGATGATATTGTTCAGATTCCCCGGAGTAAGAGAAATAAGTAACCGGACTTTGCCCCTTCTTGAGGGATTATTTTCGTCCTCTGATTTTGAGTGCTTCCTGGTGAATTTCCCGGTTTTGTGCCATATACTCTTGTGGCAGTTTTAAACCGTGCTTGTAAGGCTTTCCCTCTTTATCAACAGTAACAAAGGTTATCATGCCTGAGACCGCTGGAGTTTCGTCATCGTTGACGAATGCTTGAGCGTAGACGGTGATGCTTGTTGGGCCAAGAAGCGCTACCCTAGCCTTGATATCCACAATGTCTCCATTATTAGCCGGCTTCTTGAAAGAAATTCCGTGAATTTGAACACAAACTACGTCCTCGGGCCTTCCTAGCAGGCGGGTGGCGGCCACAAAACATGTCTCAACAAACCATTCTGCCATCCGTCCGGCAAACAAAGTTCCGTGATGTTGAAGGTCCTCGGGTCTTATTAGGTGGGAAATGCTTGTTTCTTTGAGCATCTGCATTGCCAGTTATATAGGTTTAGACGGTGCCTGACACAACGCCTTATGTAGAGCGAGAACGGCCTTTATTTTACACTCACCCTTCTCTGTAATCAAATAAACACACCATTGCAGTTGATGCGCAGCAAGTTTGTCTTGTAAGTCTATTAGCATATGCCGTTCAGCCTGTAACTTACAGGCTGACAATATCGCTATCCAGCATCGATTGGATGGTTTTCACCATATTCGTCGGTTTGCCCACTGCCAGCTTTTCCGTCAGCTCGAAATATTCAAGGCAGGTAGTGCAGGCAAGAAGTTCCACGCCCTGTTTCTCAAGCCGTTTCAAGAGCTCTAGAAATTTGGAGCCTTCACACATCAGGCGTACTCCGGTATTCCAGAATATCATGCCGCTGGGCTTGTCCTGGCTTTCACCGAGCAAACGAAGAAAATTAATCATGAGTATCAAGCCTGCTTGCTCATCACCTCTGCCCAGCCCTTCGGATTGGATAAGAAATATCTTTGGTCTCATATAGACCTCCTTTTATAGATTGTCATCAGTAACAGCGATTGGGTTTTTGTGTAATCTTGGTTCACGTGTGCCGCTCGAAGCCTACTTCGCTTCGCTCAGCCGCTTCTTCAGGTAGTCAATGGCCTTTACAGGCGTGGGGTCTATCTCGTAGAGGATTGCCAGGTAATAGCTGACCCAGTCGCCGAGGTAAATCAGGCTCATCATCTGGCTCAGTTCACTTCTGCCCTGGCTGTCTATGATTTCATGACTGATGTTTTTTTGCTTCAGAAGCTCAGAGGTTACCTGGTAGCGAATTAAGGTTCGGGGATGGAGGGAAGGGCAGCGGAGCAGGACTACATGGACCTTGGAGGCCAGCTCTGAGGGGAACTGGTAGCCGACAACGGCGTTGTGGTTGAGCTCAGGGAAAGTCTCGTGAAAAGCCCAGGCTTTGCTGTTCTCGTTAATCTGTGTCTTCCAGCGGCGGGCGACCGCAGAGAGAATGCCGGCACCGTAAATCACAGCTATTCTGCCCTGCAGCTTGATAGCCAACTGCTTGGCTCGATTTGAGTTTGTGGGCACGGTCTCCTTAAGCTCCCCCAGCAGCTTCTCAAGGCCTTGAGTCATCGCCTCGACCTCAGCCGTTTTCTCCTTGAGAAAGCCCAGTTTTTGAAGGAAGGCTATCAGAGGTATGAAGCTGTAGCCTAGGGCGGCTCGGGGCTGGGAAACGAGGTCTATAAGGAAAACTGGCACCTTGGCATCTTCAGCTAGAGCCTTCAGCTTGCCGCCGGTGGTCATAGCCAGCTTTTTGCACTTGCCTTTCAGGGCCTGAGAAAAGGCAGAAAGTGTTTCCTCGGTATTTCCCGAATAGCTCGAGGCGATAACCAGCGTCCTGTCGTCAACAAAGGCTGGCAGGTCATAGTCCCGAGTGACGAATACAATGGGCCTGGTTAGCCGTGAAGCAAGATTGCGGAGCAAACTGCCGCCTATTGCCGAGCCGCCCATGCCCAGAATAACCACCTTGTCGATGCTGGCGTAATCTCCGGGTAGCTCGAAGTCTTTAGCCTTGTGCCAGGCAGTGTGGCATTGCCGGGGCAAGTCGTGAAGATGCTCCAGCATGTTTGCCGGGTCGAGCCGCTTATATACCTGCATGTTGTCTAAGTTGACCATATTTTAAACCCCCAACAGTTTCTTGCCGCTGTCAAGCAATTTCTGCACCTGTTCCGTGGTGTGACCCTCGGCATAGATGCGGATGAGTGGCTCGGTGCCGGAAAAGCGGATGAGTAGCCAGGAATCGTCAGCCAGAAGGTATTTGTGACCGTCTGTGGTGTCGAGCCTGGCTACCTTTATGCCGGCGATGGAGCTGACATCGCTCTTAGCCAGCTTGTCAGAGAGCACCTGGCGTTCATCGGTGGAGATATGAACATCAATGCGGTCATAATAGTGAGGGCCGACCTTGCTGAACAAATAGTCCAATAGCTGTGACGGTGTCTTGCCTGTCTTTATTATAAAGTCGAGGAAATACAGGCCGGCGAGTATGCCATCGCGCTCGGGAACATGACCGCGGAAGCCGTAGCCGCCGCTCTCCTCACCGCCGATGAGTGCATCCTTCTCCATCATCATCGGGGCTACATATTTGAAGCCTACCGGCGTCTCGTAGACAGGTACATCGAATTGCTTTCCCAGAATGTGGAGCATCGTGCTATCGGTTAAGGTCTCGACTATGGCGCCACGCTCCCCGCGAACTTCAAGGAAATAGAGAGCCAGCAGGGCGAATACCTGATGTTGGTTGAGGAAGTTTCCTTTTTCGTCGATGACGCCGATTCTGTCGGCATCGCCATCGTTTGCCAGACCTACATCTGCCTTCTGCTCTTTGACTGATTTGGATAGCTCGGTCAGGTTCTTGGCGATCGGCTCGGGTTGAATTCCGGGAAAAGAGGGATTGCGCTCATTGTTAATCTCTAGGATTTTTATTTCACCGCCTTTGAGAAGCTCCTTGAAATAGCCGATGCCGGCCCCATACATGGAGTCGGCGATAACCTTTAAATGACTGCGGCGAATAGCTTCCAGGTCAACAAGTCGCTTTAGCTGCTTGAAGTACGCCGGGTCAGGGTCGAGGTAGATTATGAGCCCGTTGTTCAGGCCGTCAGCCAGGGAAAGTCGTTTCACCTTGCCTGTGGAAAGGACCTCGTTGGCGTTTTTTTCTATTTCTGCGGCAACCTCAGACGGAGCGCTGGCTCCGGCCTCGTCCTTGTATTTGAAGCCGTTCCAACGTCCTGGATTGTGGCTGGCGGTGATGATTATACCGCCGGCTGACTTTGTGGCGGTGACGGCGTAGCTTATAACCGGCGTCGGCGCTGCTTTGGAGCACAGGTTTACTTTGATTTTGTTGCCGGCGATTACCTCGGCAGCAGCGGCAGCGAAGTCCTCGGAAGCGAAACGGGTGTCATAGCCGATGACCAGCCCGCGCTCAGCCAGCTTGGCTTGCTTGAGATAGTTAGCTACTCCCTGGGCGCAAGCCCGGACGTTGGGGAAAGTAAAGTCCTCGGCGATAACTGCCCGCCAGCCATCAGTGCCAAACTTAATTGGATTATCTATCTACCTCATCCCCTTTTAGGTTTTTTTAATTGATGGACAAATGATTAAGTGTCCAACATATCCCATTCGTCACCAGAGACCCATCTGAGTGCCGAAAGCTTACCGCTTAGCATTCCCCACTCGAAGTCATCCCAAGAAGCCAGTTGTTCCTTACCGTACTTTTCCTCTATCCTTCCAGCGGCATAAAGTGCCTCTTGCCATATTTCAGGGTCAACCTTTCGCCGACCCGATTCTACCATAGTTTCTAGCAATTTATGTCTGCCATACCAAATCTTTTCAAAAAACTCCTCTTCGGCTTCAAGAATCTCCCGCATATTTCGGAATCCTTTTTCATCCTGATAAGCTCTGGATAATATTCTTTCCTTGAACGTATAGAGTTGCTCTGGGGATATTCTGTGTTTTTGATGCCGTATATATAGAGATGTTAACTTTTCAGCTTCTTGTAGTCTTTCACGGTCTGGAACCCCCTCAATTTCACGTCTCATTAGGTATTCTTCCCTTTCTTTTTTACGCCTGCGTAGGTAAAACCAATAACTACCAAGACCGACGAAAAACGAAACCAGTGCCGTTGCACCAATCTTCAGTAATTCAATTTGCCATACTTCCATTGTCTTGCCACCTCCCAGTTATGCCTCTACTTCTTGCCCGTTGCCTCTTTTCTAAGAACTGCGGCTTTGTCAGTTCTCTCCCAGGGCAGGTCGAGGTCATCTCTGCCGAAGTGCCCGTAAGTAGCCGTCTGCTTATAAATTGGGCGGCGCAGGTCGAGGTATCTAATGATGGCTTCGGGACGGAAATCAAAGTGCTTTTTAATTAGTTCGATTATAATCTTGTCAGTAACCTTACCCGTGCCGAAGGTCTCGACGGATAGCGACAGAGGATGGGCAACGCCGATGGCATAGGCGACCTGAACCTCAAGGCGGTCGGCAAGGCCAGCAGCAACCAGATTTTTGGCAGCGTAACGAGCCATGTAGCTGGCGGAGCGGTCAACCTTGGTCGGGTCTTTGCCCGAGAAGGCTCCACCGCCATGGCGAGCATAGCCGCCGTAGGTATCGACCAGTATTTTGCGGCCGGTGAAGCCGGTATCGGATACCGGCCCGCCGATAACAAAGCGCCCGGCACTGTTGACGTAATATCCGGTTTTATCATCCAGCAGGTTAGCTGGAATAACAGCTTTTATAACTTTTTCTATTATGTCATTCCGCATAGTATTGTTATCTATATCGGGGTCGTGGTGAGCGCCGATGACTACCGAGTCTATCCTCTTAGGCATACCGTGGTTGTACTCCACGGTTACCTGGGATTTGCCATCGGGCCGAAGATAAGGCAGGATTTCCTCCTTTCTCGCTTGAGCCAGGCGTCGGCACAGCTTATTGGCCAGTGCGATGGGCAACGGCATGAGTTCAGGCGTCTCGGTGCAGGCGAAGCCGAACATCATCCCCTGGTCACCGGCACCGGTTTTGTCCAGGTCGTCGGTGCCTTTGGTCTTTTCTCTCACTTCAATCGCCTGGCTAACACCTGCATTGATATCGGCTGATTGCTGCTTTATAGACACCAGGGTACCGCAGCTTTCGTAATCAAAACCGTATTCAGGCTTGATGTAACCGGCGTCCCTGACAACTTTACGCACAATGTCGGGTATTTCTATGTAACACTTAGTGGTAATCTCACCCAAAACAATCACCAAGCCTATGGTTACGGCAACCTCACAGGCGACCCTGGCAAAAGGGTCTTGTTTTATTATGGCATCGAGGACGGCATCGGAGACCTGGTCGCAGAGCTTATCCGGATGCCCCTCGGTAACCGATTCCGAGGCAAAAAAATAGGAAGCCGTAGTATTAAAGCTATTTGACATTTTTTCTCCTTTGACTATGTTCCTTCCTCCCAGCTTTCCAGGTATTTCTTTTGCTCCTTGGTTAAAGAATCAATGTTTATGTTCATGGCTTTAAGTTTCAGCCGCCCGATCTCATTATCGATTTCTTCAGGCACGGGGTAGACCTTTGGCTGAAGTTTGCCCTTGTTTTTAACCAGATATTCCAGACACAGCGCCTGGTTGGCGAAGCTCATGTCCATGACGCTGGCAGGATGTCCCTCAGCCGCTGCCAGATTAATCAGCCTGCCTTCGCCCAGAAGGAAAAGTCGCCGTCCATCAGCCAGAGTATACTCATCAACAAAGGGGCGCATCTGTCTTTTCGATTTGGCTAACTTCCCCAGGGCTGGTATGTTTATCTCTACGTTGAAATGGCCGCTGTTGGCCAGGATAGCCCCGTCCTTCATCTGTGAGAAGTGTGCTTTGTCAATAACGCTAACGTCCCCGGTGGCGGTTATAAAAATATCTCCTATTCTGGCGGCTTCGAGCAGGGGCATGACCTGATAGCCATCCATAGCCGCTTCGAGGGCTGAGATGGGGTTAACCTCAGTTATAATCATCAGAGCGCCCATCCCTTGAGCCCGCCGGGCTATGCCTCTACCGCACCAGCCGTAGCCGCAAATTACCACATTTTTCCCCGCCCACAGGACATTGGTGGCTCGGGTAATGCCGTCGATGGTGCTCTGCCCTGTGCCGTAGCGGTTGTCGAAGAAGTGTTTGGTTTTGGCATCGTTCACGGCGACGATGGGGTACTTCAGCTTTCTCTCGGCGGCCATATTTCTCAGCCTTATCACGCCGGTGGTAGTCTCCTCGGTGCCCCCGATTATATTTTTTAGAAGCTGCGTCTTTTCCCGGTGGGCGGTGCTGACCAGGTCAGCGCCGTCATCTACGGTTAGCTGCGGTTTATGCTCTAAGGCGGAATTTATGTGTTGATAATAGGTCTTGTTGTCTTCGCCCTTGATGGCGAAAGTGGGAAAATTATATTGAACGAGGGCTGCCGCCACGTCATCCTGGGTGCTCAGTGGGTTTGAGGCGCACAGGACTAAATCGGCGCCGCCATCCTTCAGGGCTAAAGCCAGGTTGGCTGTCTCTGTGGTGATGTGGAGGCAGGCGGAGATGCGAACACCCTTCAAAGGCTTTTCTTTGGCAAATCTTTGTCTAATTAGCTTGATTACCGGCATCTCCCGGCTGGCCCATTCGATGCGCAGCTTTCCCTGGTCGGCTAACGAGGCATCCTTTATGTGATAGTCCAATTTTACTTAATCCTTTCCTACTGTCATTCTGAGCGTAGTGAAGAATCTCATCACAGTCGGCATAAACTTCACGAAGGTTCCTGTATAGTCCAGGTTAGCTTCACGATGAGTTCTCCTCTAATTCTGTATACAGGTCCTGCCACCCCTTGTTTATACTCTCTATCAACTCAATCTTTTTCTGCCTTAAACTCCCCTTAATCTGTTTCTCTCTCGAGATGGCATTCTCTATATCGTCAAATATCTCATAATACACCAACTTGGTGACGTTGTACTTCTTGGTGAATCCGTCAACGAACTTTTCCTTATGTTCACAAACCCTTTTTAAAAGGTTATTTGTAATGCCTGTGTAAAGTACATTATTCCATTTGTTAGTCATTATGTAAACGTAGTACTGTTTATGTACCGGGCATTTAATAACCTCAATTGTATTATGAATGCCTACGTTCTCATTCTTAGTGGCGGATGAGATTCTTCGGTCGCTTCGCTTCCTCAGAATGACAACAAGAGAAAGGCTCTCTCAGAATGACAGTGTGCTGTAGCCGTTTCAGAATGACTGTTATAAATGCTAAATAATCCTCCTGATGTTTATTGTCCTAAGATCCTTTCTGAAACCATCTTTACAATATTACTCATTGGCTGAGAAGTGTCAAGTATTATGTGGTTTTCAGACAGAAATTCGGTGATTTTATCGAAGTCTTGCTTCTGCTGCTCGAAGATTTCCCAGCGACCGTCGGAGACAGAGCCTTCCTTAAGCCTTTGCTCCAGGTGGCTCCTGACTGTCTCTTCGTCCAGAAGGCACTCGACGACGGCAAAATCGGCTTTTGTCTCCCCAGCCAGGCTTCTGGCTTGCAATCTGTCCTGCCTTTTCTTGAAGGAGGCATCCAGTATCACCGATTGTCCTTGGGATAGAAGCTCTCTGGCTTGGGCGAACATCTCATCGTAGGTTTTCTTTGAAAACTCTTCGGAGTAGATACCGCCGCCGAATTGCTCGAAGCGGCGCTCGGTCGGTGAGATACCAGCCAATCTTTTTCGGATGATGTCTGCGGAGATGACGGTAAGCCCGAGGCTGCGGCTCAGAGTTTGAGCCACAGTGGTCTTGCCGGTGCCCACTAACCCGGCCATGATAAGCAGCAGGGGCTTATCTTTGGTGTAGCGGTAGGCTAAGTCGAAGTAGCCCTGTGCCGTAGCTAAGACGGCTTCTTTATCCGGAATGTACGGGTCATCCAGCATGAAGCTGGTTACTTTGCCCCGGACATAAGCTCGATAGCATTTGTAGAAGTTTAGCAGTCGGAGCAGCTCTTTATCCTGGCTCAGGCGGACGTAGGCATTGACAAAAGCCCGGGAGAGGTCAGCTCTCTGGTAACGGTCTAAGTCCATGGCCAGAAAAGCAATTTCGGAGGCGACATCGCCATATCTGAACCTGTCGTTGAACTCGATGCAATCGTAGATATAGATTCCATTGCTGATACAGACATGGGCGGCGTGAAGGTCGCCGTGGCAGTCTCTTATCCTCCCATCCATTATTCGCTTATTGAATAGTGATTTATTTGTTGCGACGAAATTGTCGGTGTAAGCTTTGATACGATGGTATTTTTGGTCGGATATTGAAATGCCCATGTACTTTTCGGTCTGGGTGAAGTTCTCTTCGGTGTTTGTCATAATGGCATCCAGCTTCCCG
>Ga0299915_10000958_pt1 | contig 21308 bp, 18 predicted proteins | sample RVTome_13_FD_200263 | JGI IMG/M metagenome (GOLD analysis project Ga0299915, IMG submission 200263) | Soil microbial communities from uranium-contaminated site in the Upper Colorado River Basin, Wyoming, United States - RVT92D227 (version 2) ... | reverse complement strand
CTCCCGACCCTGACTCCTCGCGAGCGGCTCCGCCCGGATCTCGCCGCCCCCCGTCCGGTCCTTGCCGTCGTCGGCCCCCGCCGGGCCGGCAAAACCTATTTTCTCTATCAACTGATCGAGGATCTCCTGAACACCGGCAAGGCCCAAAGGGACGATATTCTCTTCGTCGACTTCGAGGACTATCGCCTCAGCGATTTCCGACCCGAAGACATGGGAAAGCTACTGGCCGCTTTCCATCAGATGACGGGCAAGCCGCCCCGCTACCTCTTTTTCGACGAGATCCAGCGCCTGCCTTCCTGGAGCCGGATCGTCCGGACGCTCCACAACACGAGGAAATATTCCATCGTCGTGACGGGCAGCAACGCCTCCCTCTTGAGCTCGGAAATCGAGACCGAACTCCGAGGCCGGTACGAAGACTGCCTGATTCTGCCCTTCTCGTTCCGCGAATTTCTCCGCTTCCGCAAGATCGAATGGACCCCCATGCTCCTCGCGATGCCGGAGGTCGGACTTATCCACAAGGCCTTTGACGAATATCTCCGCTACGGCGGATTCCCCGAACAGGCCGGGCTCTCGGGGGAGGCCGCGAAGCGTCGGCTCCTGCAGTCCTATTGCGACACGATCTTCTACAAAGACGTCCTGGACCGCTACGGGATCCGGGCCCGGCAGCTGCTCGATATCGTCATGAAGAACATGCTGGAATCCTACGCCGCCGCCTTTTCCATCTCGGCCTTTGAGAAACAGTTGAAGGACCAAGGGCTTGCGGGAAGCAAGAGGAGCATCGCCGATTACCTGAGATATCTCGAGGATGCGTTTTTTTTGATCGCGCTCGAGAAGTTCGCTTTTTCCCCCCGGAAGCGGATGATGAACCCGAAAAAGGTTTATCTCACCGATACGGGTTTTTCCCTGCTCGGCAGCGCGTTCACGGAGAATCGAGGCCGCCTGCTCGAAAACGTAGTCGCCATCGAGCTTTTCCGAAACCGGCGCCGGGCGATGTATTTCAAAGGCAAGGGTGCATGCGATTTCGTCGTCGAGGAAGGGACGCGCCCGGCCGAAGCTTGGCAGGCGTGCTGGGAACTCAACAGGACGGCCGAAAAGCGGGAAATGAAGGGCCTTCTCGAAGCGCAGCGGGAACTCGGAATCAAAAAGGGCGCCATCCTGACCTACAACCAGGAAGGGACGAGGACGTTTGAAGGCGAAACGTTAGAGGTCGTTCCGGTCTGGAAATGGCTTCTGGGCGCCTTGGCCGAAAAGCAGGATGAGGGAAAGAGGTAATACCCCTAAAAGAGGGTAATGATAAGCGTAATACCGCATTAATGTAGGAATGAATATAGGAATGTTTTCAGGCAAAATGAAACCCGGCAAACTCCGCGCCATCGGCATCGATTTGGGGACGACCAATTCGGCCGCGGCCCAGAGCCTTTCGCCGGCCGCGCGCCGGACGGCCCGGTTTAGGACTGACCGCACAATTCATAATTACTTCTTTGACCGAATATGACCATCGGCAAAGCGGCTATAAGGGCTACCTCGCCGACAGCTTCCGCTTCCTGCAGGCGGTCCTCCTTCGCGAGGAATCCTTCCGCGCGAATCTGTATCGTCCGTTTTGTGACGACTAAATAAGAATGAACAAATCATTGTAGGGGGAATGCGCAGGCAAATAAGAATGCCTTCAAAGCCATTTTCGCCTCACGCGATCGAATGCTACGGGGCAACTCGTACTCAGGTAGGCCACAAGGCTAATGAAGACGCGTTCGTCATTGAACACGACCCAGTGCCCTACGCTGCGGTTTTCGATGGTGCCGGGAACGCGGAGCAAGCGGCCAAGCATGTTGCCCGCTTCTTTAAGACCCTTATCAAAGACCAGATAGCCAGGGTGGCGGATCCCGGCACATGGGAAGGCTGGGTCCGGCTCATGGATTCCCAGCTCATGGGGGGAGCACAGAGCACATTCATCGGGATAGCTGTGCCTGACGCTCCGCCTTCGCTATCGGGTAAGAAGTGAATCCTAATTTATTAACCATAATTGGAGAGCCGAGCCTGACTAAATGGAGACTCGCCCCACAGGCTTAGAGGACGATAAATGATCGGTGCAATCGCGGGCGACATAATCGGGTCGGTGTATGAATTCGGGCGAAGCGATTAATTAATGCCGACTTCTTTTTCGAGCGCCCTCCGGACCAACCGGTTCAACGATATCCCCTCGCTGATCGACTTTCGCACGGCCCGTTTGTGGAGGTCGGGAGATACTCTTACGTTAAAAGTCCCCTTATAGGACCTAGCAAGATCCTTTCCGACCGTCCGGCAAAGCTCGAGATAATCTTCGACGGCCTCTTTAAAGCTTGTCTTGAGCTCATCCACGGAACGGCCCTCGAAGGAAACTAGGTCGTCGATGCCTTCAATCCTGCCATGAAAACAATCATCATCAGGGCTGAAGTAGATGGAGCTCAAAAAGCCCTTATGGCGCAGAACATTTTTCATCTCATGATCAGGATATCTGAATCATTTTAGGAATGCAACTAAAAAATAGTGACATTTCTTCCGTCCCCTACGTTCAAACATATGAAAAGACGCCTCAGCCAGGGCCTTTGCCTCATGCCTTAACCATCTGAAAGGGCTTAAATTCCATTTTTCGGAAAAAGCCAGTATCTGAGCGCGCGATAGGTTCGGAGAAAAGTTCGGCGAAAGTGAGAATTCCCGCCGTCCGGATCGTTTTTTATCATGTAAGGGGCGCCACAGGCCGTTGACGAACGTCCTCTCAACTTGCTATTATAATGTATGATTCAATCATACATTTAATAGGACAATTGGGAGGGCGAGATGATCAAGCTGCGCGACCGGGCCACTTTGGCGGGCGTCTCTGAATTGAGGACGATCATGAGGGATATCCTGGATGAAACAAGGACGGGACCGGTAATCCTGACACGAAGGAACAAGCCGATCGGAGTCATCCTCAGTTATCCGGAATACCAGGAAATGACGAGGCTCGTGGAACTCCTGGAGGATTCGGTTCTCGGGCGTGAAGCGGCCGACCGGATCGGCAGAAAAGGGAGAAAAACGGTTTCCTTGCAGGAAGCGGAGAAAAAGCTCGGATTGAAGTGATATGTACAGGATTGTCCTGGATGAGCTCGTCCTTGAAAAGGATCTGAAGCGCATTGATCCCCGTGATCAAGAACGCATTCTGCGCTCGATCAAGAAAAAACTATCGGAAGGGCCAGGTGATTTTGGGAGCCCGCTGGGCGGCGGCCTTAAGGGCTTCTGGAAACTCAAGGTGGGGGCGTATCGCGTCATATACAGGATCTTTGAAAAAGAGAAGCTCGTCGATGTAGCCCTCGTTGGCTTCCGGAGGAATGAGGAAGCCTACGACAAAATGATGAGAAGGGTAAAGCCGCTCAGTTTCATTCGCCAACGACGGTCATCTCGGCGACCTTGACGGTCACTTATTTCAAGGAAAAGCTCAAGGTCCCCTTTGCTTGCCAGCTGATCAAGAAGCCCGGGGGTTCACCGCTTCGTACGGGGAGTGCACGTCGTCTCGGCCGAACGCTTCCTTGCCGGCCTGGCTTAGGACTTATGACCATCGGCAAGGCTGAGAATTATTTCTTGACATCTTCTTGACCCGGCGTTATAGTTGGGGTCCAAAATCTGCGGGGCCGGGGGAAAATGGGAAACTTCATTCCTGCGCGTCTCAAGAAGGCCCGTGAGGAAATGGGTCTGACCCAGCAAGCGTTCGCCCGCGCCGTCGGTCTCTCCTCCGAATTCATCTCGCTCCTCGAAGCCGGAAAGCGCGCCCCGTCCCTTGATACTCTCGCCCGTATTGCCGCCCACTTGCACCGCGATGCCTCGTTCTTTCTGGGCGAGAAGGAGCCGGCCTTCACGATCCTCTTCCGAGCCGCGGCCCAGAGCCTTTCCCCTGCCGCGCTCTTCGAGCTCGAACACTTCCAGCGCTATTGCGAGGACTACCTCCGCCTCGAGGAGTCAACCGGACTCCGCCTCGAGCTTGCTCCGCTCTACTCGGGCCACCTCTCGCCCGAGCGTATGGCCTCCGAGGAGCGCCGCCGCCTGGGCCTCGGCGACGAGCCCGTCCGCGACATCTATGCCCTCCTCGAGCGCAACGGCTGCCGTATCCTGCACCGGCCTTTCCCTGAGGACGTCGAGATCTCGGGCGTTTTTGTCTTTCTCGAGGCCCAAAACGCCGCTTTCGCCCTCATCAACTCGACCCAAAGATTCTGCCGCCAGGTCTTCACCTCAGCCCATGAATACTGTCATTACCTCAAGGACCGGCACGACGCCCCGCTCATCGACACCCCGGAGATTTTCGGTGAAAAGCTCCTGACTAAAGGGGGACAGGGTGGTTCGCGGCTTGATACCGGAGGTGTCTTGCCAAAGAATGGACAATTGAGCAACGGAGTGCGCGAGGTTGGACCTGGGGCCAAGGAGCAGTTCGCCCAGGAATTCGCCGCCTGCTTCCTGATGCCCCCGGCCAAGGTCCGCGAGGTCGTGGACAAGGACTTTGGACGCGGCCGGCGCCTCTCCTACGATGACGTCCTCCTCCTCAAACGCTACTTTGGGGTGAGCGCCCAGGCTATGCTGCGGACTCTCCGCGACCTCGGCCTCCTATCAGCCGCCCAATTCGAGGATTTCCTTGCCCTCGACCCCGTCGCCTGTGAGCGCGAGGTCTTCGGCGCCTCGGCCGAAGAGTGCGGGCCTTTCCCCGGAGCCGTTATGACAAAAAGCGCGGGAGTAACCCCCGGAATCGAACTGGGTTCAGCGGACGGTGCCATCGTTTCTGATCGATACAGACTACTAAAAAGGCTATCTGTAAGGAGTGAAGCTAATGAGGGGGGATAAGGAGGCATTACCGCGGGACGGAACCCTTTGGTTGGCCTCCTATCGTGATTCAACAACAATATAGGTGAAGCATGGCTGTTGGTCAAGTTTTTAGAAGAGGTAATACCCCTAAAAGAGGGTAATGATAAGGGTAATACCACATTAATGTAGGAATAAATATAGGAATGTTTTCAGGCAAAATGAAACTCAGCAAACTCCGCGCCATCGGCATCGACCTGGGGACAACGAATTCCGCCGTCTCCGACCGCTATAACTTGCTGATGAACGAAGGCACAGCATGGAGAAAAACGACATGATGACCTTTCGAGGGACTCGCCTCCAAGATACGAAGCTGCCTCTCTCCACTGTATGGCTCTTAGAAAGCCTGGCCGAGTCTAAGGGCCGCCAGCAGCTTTTCGAAAAACAGTCACCACAGATCCTCAAGTCACTCCGAGAGATGGCGCTTATCGAAAGCGCGGAATCGTCCAACAGGATAGAGGGAGTGACCGTCGACAAAAGTAGACTACGGCCTCTGGTCTTGGGAAATGCGTCCCCCAAAGACAGATCCGAGGAGGAAATCGTCGGCTATCGCCTGGCCCTGAATTGGATTCACGCCGATTTCCAAAAGATAGCTATCTCGTCGGAGACATGCCTTCGCCTCCATGCTCTGGCCCAGGGGGGGACGACGGGGGATGCCGGGCAATGGAAAAGAAGTCCAAACGATATCATCGAGATATTCTCAAACGGCAGGCGGGAGGTGCGTTTCCGGCCCGTGGCTCCCGACCTTGTTCCAAAAGCCATGGACGAGCTTTGCTTGGGCTATCATGACGCTATGGAGCAATTCAAGGTCACGCCGCTCCTGGCAACGGCTTGCCTGGTTCTCGATTTTCTGTGCATCCATCCTTTTCGCGACGGCAACGGCCGCGTTTCCAGATTGTTGACCTTGCTCGCCTTCTACCATCATGGCTACGATGTCGGGCGATATATCAGCTACGAGCGGATCGTCGAGCAGACAAAGGAAGACTACTATGAGGTGCTGAAAAAAAGCTCAGCACGCTGGCACGAGGGAGTGCATGATTTCCAGCCATGGTTCAATTACCTGCTGACGACCTTGCGCCGAACCTACCGCGAGTTTGAAGAACGCGCCGGTCGGCCCCGTCCCGAAAAAGGATCCAAATCGGAGCTCGCAGAATACGCCCTGGATACTATTGTGAGCCCCTTCGGAATCGCGGATGTCGAGAGGCTTTGTCCCAACGTCAGCCGTGACACCATCCGCTTGGTCATGAACCGCCGGCGGAAATCCGGAAGACTCGAAATAATGGGCCGGGGACGCGATGCCAAATGGCGTCGTTCAGAGGAAAAAGGGTAATACCACATTAATGTAGGAATAAATATAGGAATGTTTTCAGGCAAAATGAAACTCAGCAAGCTCCGCGCCATCGGTATCGACCTGGGGACAACGAATTCGGCTCTTACCAAGATTGTCTGCGACCCGGCTTCGAAGCAGACTCATAAAATAATACGCCAAGGAAGAGATAGATCATGCCAGTTGATGAAGGATTGATGCGCCAGATGGACGATGCCGCAGTCCAAGCCCAAACGGAGCTCGAACAAAATATTGATAACTTGTCTGCTCGGGATATAATCAGCTGGTGGTCCAAGTGGTATATGAAGACCGGACATAAGCGGCTTGGCCGAATTCTTGTTGCGATGGGGAAAACGCAGAATAAATGAATATTCCTAGCCTGCACGAAGGACAAATTCTCTCCGGCTCGCTTTTCGACGAGCCGATGCGTATCGAAACCCTTCGTCACGAGAACGATAAGATTTGGGTACTAGGACTTGTCGGCCTGACATCCAATCGGTTCCGAAAAGTACACCTCCATGACTCCGACATTGCCTCCCTGACGATTCTCGATTCGATTTTCACTTACGACGGCGATGGAAAGCTTCTTCGCCTTGGCCTTCAAGCCTATTCTCTCGGCATAGCCTACGAATTCGACCCCTATTTCGGCCTATCCATTTCCCGGATCGATCCTCTGCCGCACCAGCTTGAGGCCGTATACGATTATCTTCTAAAGTTGCCGCGTGTCCGGTTCCTCCTGGCAGATGATGCGGGTGCCGGGAAGACGATTATGGCCGGCCTCCTCCTGCGAGAGCTTCAGCTGCGTGGGCTGGCCGATCAGATCCTGATTGTCTGCCCCGCCAACCTGACGTTCCAATGGCAGCGTGAGCTCAAGGAAAAGTTCAACGAGAAATTCATCGTTCTCAAGGGCGGCGATATTAAAGAACAATACGGCGTCAACCAATGGCTTGAGCAAAAGAAGGTCATTACGTCCCTCGATCTGGCAAAAAGGACAGATATACTACCTGGCCTCCGGCAAGTGCATTGGGACCTGGTCATCGTCGACGAAGCCCACCGAATGTCCTGGACGCCGCCTTCGCGAAAGACGGCCCGTTATGCGCTCGGCGAACTCTTACGAGACACCTCGGACCATATCCTGCTCATGACGGCGACACCCCATAAGGGAAATCCCGAGAATTTCACACTCTTCCTCCAGCTCCTTGACCCTGACGTTTATGCTGATGTCCGCTCGATCCGGGAGGCTATGGAAAGGCGCCGCGCGCCCTTCTACCTCCGCCGCACCAAAGAAGCCATGGTCTATTTCCCCGAGCGGCAGCCAGACGGGACGTGGATCGCGCGAAAAATCTTCACAAAACGCATTCCGATAACGGCCGATTTCAAGATAGACGGGGATGAAGACCGTCTCTATAACGAGATCACGAGGTTCGTCAAGCGGCAAAGTGTCAAAGCGGCCACCCAAGGCGATAATCCGAGAGCCCGGGCCATCGGTTTCCTTATGGCCCTCTATCAAAGGCGCTTGGCTTCGAGCATTCATGCCGTCAGGTGCAGCCTCGAAAACCGCGCCCGTCGTCTGGAGATTGGCCTCAAGAAGGCCATCGAACTAACCCAGATCGCCGCCCCCGATCTTCCCGACCCGGAAGAGCTCGAAGAGATGGAAGAGAGCGAACGTCAGCGCCTTGAGGAAATGATCGAGGCTGTCACCCTGGCCGAAAACGCCGACCAGGTCCGCGATGAAATCGAGGAACTGCTCAGCCTGGCCGAACAGGCTAAGAACGTTGAAGATAGGAATGTCGAGGCTAAGCTATTTAAGCTTAAATCACTTCTCCAGGAGCAGGGCTTCTTTGATAATCCCGACCAGCGACTCCTCATTTTCACAGAATTCAAGGATACCCTGGATTATCTTGTCGCAAAACTTAAGACATGGGGCTTTAAAATCGGGATAATTCACGGCGGAATGAGGGCAGGTTCTCGCGATGAACCCGGCACGCGGCTCCACGCGGAACAACAGTTCTGGGATGGAGAAAGCCAGATCCTCGTCGCTACGGAGGCCGCAGGCGAAGGCATCAACCTCCAGGTCTGCAATATTCTTTTCAATTATGATATCCCTTGGAATCCAAATCGCCTCGAACAGCGCATGGGCCGTATCCACCGGTACGGCCAGCGGAAAGACTGCCTGATCTTCAACTTCGTGGCGACGAATACGATCGAAGGCAGCGTCCTCCAGCGACTCCTTGACAGACTCAAGCAAATCCGCGATGCGTTGGATGACGATGCTGTTTTCAATGTCATCGGCGAAATCCTCCCGTCGGCCCATGTCGATCGTATTCTCCGGGACTACTATGCTGGAAAACTTGGAGCAGCCGACCTCGAAGACCGCATCCTTCAGAATGTCGACGAAGGCCGGTTCAGGTCAATCTGCCAGAACGCCCTGGAAGGCTTGGCCTCCAAGAACCTCAACCTCGAAATGCTCATTGAGCGCCGCGCCCGGGCCCAGGAGAGGCGGGTCGTGCCTGAGACAATAGCCCGCTTCATTCGCGAGGCGGCCGATACCGTTCCGATGCGGGTCAAATCCATCGAGGATTTGCCTCATGCATTTGAACCCGGGAAGATCCCCAATATTCTCCGACGCTATGAACAGGAAAAGGATTGGAAGCTCCCGGCCTTGGCTAACAAATATCCCAAGTGCTCAACCGACCGGGAAACCGCCGAGAGCAATAACCTAGAATGGGTGACGCCGGGACACCCGCTATTCGAGGCCATCCGCCGTCACTCCTATGCCAAGGCCCGCGAGGCTCTGAGCAAAGGTGCTTGCTTCTATTCTCTCCAGCACGAATCTCCGGCCCGAATGGATTTCTATCGAGCCTGTGTCGTGGACGGGCTGGGCGACGTGATCCACGAGCGGCTGTTTGCTTTGGAGATCGGGCCCGATAAAGAGCCCATTCTCCAAGAGCCGAATGTCATAGGAAACTTCAGCCCGGCAACTGCTCCGGTTGCCCCTTCCGAGATCACGACTCTTCCCGAGCCGTCGGACTGGCTCCACGACCATGTTCTCCAGCCGTTCGTCGAGGAAGTTCGTGAAGAACGTCAAGCCGATCTCGAGCGTGTCGCCCAACATATCGAAATATCCCTGACGGAATTGATCCAGCGGGCGGATGACGAAATAGGCAGGGCCTGCGACGAAGTCAATAAGGGCATTACCGGAGCGGAAGGCCGACTCTCCCAAGCAGAAAACAGGCATGCCGAACTCCTATCTCGCCGGGAGAAAAGAAGGCGCGAGCTCCAGCAGCAGAAATCCTTGACTCTTCAGAATGTCGAACGAATGGCAAGTGTTCTGGTTCTTCCGCATCCCGAGCGCGAAGCCCCGGAACTGAGGCGCATGCGGCCGAACCCTGAAACCGAGGCGACGGCCATGCGTGTCGCCATGGAATATGAGCGTTCCTCCGGCCGCCAGGTCTTCGATGTTCATGAACAGAACCTTGGCTACGATGTGACCAGCCTGGATCTAAACTCGGGTGAATTGCGCCTCATCGAGATCAAGGGCTTGTCTGAGGCCGCCGGCACGATCTTGCTGACACCAAACGAGCGTCGTGTCGCTGAAGACCGGCGTGACTGTTATTATCTCTATGTAGTGACCAGCTGCTCCACCAAGCCCGCCCTCCAGGAACCAATTAAGGATCCTGCCCGCTTCGATTGGCATGAAGTGACCAAGGTGGCACATTATTACTTGGCGGTGGATGCCATGACAAGGCCGATGAAGGTAAAGGAGGATGGAGAACCCTTTAGAGGATAAAACGAATGATGACTTTACGGAAGCTTGTAATGGCTAATGATTTGGGTAAGAATAAATTCGGGAGACCAAGTGAGATAGCTGCTCTTGAAGCATTTTAACTCTATACGCTCTTTGAGTTCCTGCGGTGAATCGGCAGCAAAATAACCCTATTGCGGGAGGCCTAGTCTGATGAGTGAGAAAAAGGAATTGATAAGGTTTTCCATTGTCCATTTGCAAAACTGGAAAAACTTTGCTCTGACGGAAGACGTTGGGGTCCAAAATCGTGTCTTTCTGGTTGGTCCTAATGCATCGGGGAAATCCAACTTTCTAGACCTATTTCGCTTTCTTCGAGACCTTGCTATTCCGGGAGGAGGTTTTCAGGAGGCCATCCGCCGCCGGGGGGGACTCAGCGCCATTCGATGCCTTGCCGCACGGCGTTATTCCGACGTCGAGATCCGTGTTTTAGTAGAGGGGCAGAAAGGCTTACCACGCTGGGAATACGACCTGGCTTTCAACCAGGATAAACAGCGCCGGCCGCTCGTGAGTAAGGAGAAAGTTCTTCGCGACGGAAATGTTCTGCTGGAACGTCCCGATGATGAAGACAATAAAGATCTAGCTCGACTGACTCAGACCCACCTCGAACAAGTGAATGTAAACCGCCCTTTTCGCGAGCTGGCATCATTCTTTGAATCGATTCGCTATCTGCACATTGTTCCCCAGCTCGTTCGCGAGCCGGATCGCTCCGTGGGCCGGTCGAAGGACCCGTTTGGCGGTGATTTTCTCGAACAAATCGCGAAGACCGTGGAGCGGACGCGCATGGCGCGTTTGCGGAGAATACAGGAGGCACTCCGTGTTGCTGTTCCCCAGCTCAAGGAGATTGAACTCTGGCGCGACTACCGCGGCATTCCTCATCTGCGCGGAAAGTATGAGCACTGGCGCCCGCAGGGCGCCTGGCAGACCGAGGAGCAGTTCTCCGACGGCACCCTGCGGCTTATGGGCCTGCTCTGGGCGGCTCTGGAGGGGGGAGGCCCCCTATTGCTCGAAGAACCCGAGCTTTCGCTTCATCCCGAAATAGTCCGGTTCCTTCCCCAGATGTTTGCGCGGGTTCAGCGCCGCACCGGACGCCAAATCATCCTCAGCACTCATTCCTCCGACTTGCTGCGCGACGATGGTATCGGGCTCGACGAGGTTCTGCTGTTGCGCCCAACTCAGGAGGGTACTGAGGTGACACCGGCCGGCAAATTCCAAGAGATTCGTGACCTGCTAAATGGCGGAATGACGCTGGCTGATGCCGTCATCCCCAAGACCCGCCCCGAGAAGGCTGAGCAACTACCTTTGTTCGGAGAAATGTAACGATGACGGTAGGAATCGTGATATCGGCAGCGGTTGAAGGAATCTTGGACGAAGCCGTTGTTCGCAAGTTGATCGCCCACGTGGGCGCCACGCCGGGAGATGTGTACGGAAAACAAGGCAAAGCCTTCCTGCGGCAAAAGATCGGCGGCTACAACGAGGCCGCACGCCGGGCGCCATGGATCGTGCTCGTGGATCTCGACTACGATGCAAACTGTGCGCCTCCGCTGCGAAAAACTTGGCTACCGAATCCGGCGCCTGGTCTATGCTTTCGCATTGCTGTACGTGAGGTGGAGGCGTGGCTGCTAGCCAATGAAGAGAATCTCGCGACTTTTCTAGGTGTGTCCCGAAAGAAAATACCATGCGACCCGGAGCGTCTGGAGGATCCCAAAGGCACCATAGTCAATCTGGCCCGCGCAAGCCGGTGCAGGGAAATCCGCGAAGACATGGTCCCGCGTCCTGAGAGCGGCCGACAGACAGGACCTGCCTATACATCCCGACTCATCGAATTTGTCTTGCATTGCTGGCGACCGGACGTTGCGGCACAGCATTCCGAAAGCCTAGAGCGCGCCTTAAGCTGCATTAGCCGCCTCGCAAGGATATGCGCATGATTCCTAAGGACTGCAAACGCCTGGCCGAGGTGGACTTCCCGCTGTCTGCGGTGAACCAAGCTTGCGTCGAGGAGAACAATCGCAAGACCCGCGTGGACAGCGGCCATCTTTCGCTGCTCCATACGTGGTGGGCGAGACGACCGCTCGCCTCGTGCCGGTCGCTCCTCTTAACGCTCCTTCTGCCCGACCCGTGCGACCCGCTCTGCCCGACGGAGTTCAAGGCGGCGGCTCGCAAGGCGCTCCAGCAGTACAGGAAAATCGGCCCGAAGGACGCCGATCTTCAGAAAGCGTTGCTGGCGTTTGTGGCCGACATCGCCAACTGGGACATCGTCCGTGTGGCGGGCTACGTCTCGACGGCCCGCGAACTGGTGAAAGCCGCACACGGCGGGGTTCCGCACGTCCTGGACCCGTTCTCCGGCGGCGGCTCGATTCCGCTGGAAGCCCAACGCCTCGGCTGCGAAGTGACCGCCTCGGATATCAACCCGGTTGCGTGGCTTCTCTTGAAGATCGCGCTCGAGTGGTGCGGTCGCAAGGGGCCGGAACTCGCCGACCTCTTCGAGGAATGGGCCGAATGGACGCTCAAAGAAGCCGAGAAGCGCCTTATCGAATACTATCCGGCAGACGCGCAAAGGCGGAAGCCGCTCGCCTATCTGTGGGCGCGAACCGTTCAATGCGAAGCTGCTGGGTGCGGGGCGTGGATTCCGCTCTTTCGCAATCTGGGGCTGTCCCAATCAAAGGGCCGGAAGAAGGCCCTTCGCATCATTTATCCGGAGGGTTCCCTTGATCCGCGCGTCGAGGTCTTTGCGCCATCAAACGACAAGGAAGTCGAACACGGCACGGTCGCGGGGAACAACGCCACTTGTCCGAAATGCCACATTGTCACGCCGCGCGAGCGCGTGCAGGCGCAACTGCGTGACAAGCGTGGTGGGGCAGACGACGCGATCCTTTTGGCGGTGGTCCGAGGGAACGCAAGCGGGCGTGGGAAAGATTATGAACCGCCGAATCGTCAGGACATGGAGGCATTCTCCAAGGCGGTCTCAAAGTCCAAGTCTGTCCAGATTGAAATGCCTCCGGCACCACCGGAGGGCGACACGGGTTTTCGCCCGCGTCCATACGGCATCACCAATTGGGCCGATGTCCTCGCCCCGCGTCAACGCCTCTCACGCTGGGTTCTTCACGAAGTCATCGAGGATGCGCTCAAGGAAGCGGCTAAAAAGACCAAGGACAAAGACCTCCTCGACGCCCTGGCTGCCTGCCTCTACGCGGCCTATTCGGATAACGCCCAGTACCACACGTCGCTTTGCATATGGCTCTCGGAAGGCGTAACGTCGATCTTCATACAGGGTTCCGGCGTTCCGATGCGCGCCGATTTCGTGGAAGGCAACCCCTTGAGCCCGAACTGCGAGGGGCTGGGATACTCTATTCGCAGCGTCCAGAGCGCGCTACGGAATCTGTCGGCCGTCCGCTACCAGCCGTCGTCACCGCTCTTGGCGAACGCGCTGGACGCGGTTCTGCCGGAGGAATCGGCGGACGTGGTCTTCACCGATCCGCCCTACGCCAACCAAATTCCCTACGCGCATCTCTCCGACTTCTTCTACGGCTGGCTCCGGTTAGGCATGCGTAGCCGCCTACCGGAGGCGTTCACGGCCCCCGAGACCGAGAAGGCTCGCGAACTCACCGAGAACCGCGCCGTCAAAGACGGCGGCGTCCATGACCGCCAGTGGTACGAGGGCCGCATGTATGAGGCCTTTGCCCAGATGAAGCGGGTCATCCGCGAGGACGGCGTGGCCTCTGTGGTCTTTGCCCACAAGGACACCGACCGCTGGGAGGCGCTCGTCTCGGCGCTGGTGCAGGCGGGTTGGCGGACGACCGGCTCGTGGCCCATCGCCACTGAGCGCAGACAGCGCATGCGCGGGCAAGGCTACGCGGCGCTTGAAACGAGCGTCCATCTCGTCTGCCGCCCGCGGCCCGATGACGCTCCGGTCGGCGACTGGGGGGAAGTTCTGCGAGAACTTCCCAAGCGCGTGGGCGATTGGATGGAGCGGCTTCAAGGCGAGGGCATTCGCGGCGCGGACCTCGTCTTCGCCTGCATCGGCCCGGCGCTGGAGGTTTTCAGCCGCTACCGGAAGGTCGAGACCGCCGACGGCCGCGAAGTCAAACTTGCCGAATACCTGGTGAAGGTCTGGGAGGTCGTCGGCCGCACGGCACTCGAACAGGTCTTGGGCACGGCCGAGGCCAAGGCCCGCAATGGTGCGGTTGGCGTTCTGGAAGAGGACGCACGCCTCACCGCCCTCTTCCTCTGGACGCTCCAGAGTACGAACGGCGGCGCGGCTTCCGTCGATGGAGCCGAAGAGGGCGAGGAAGCCGACGGCGGTGACGAGGACGTAGAGGATGCCGCCCCAAAGGGCAAAACCAAGGGTTTCGGTCTTGTATTTGACGTGGTCCGTCGCTTCGCCCAACCGTTGGGAGTGGATTTGCCCAAGTGGGAAGGCCGCATCATCGAGACGGCGAAGGGCGTGGTCCGGCTCCTGCCCGTCTCGGAGCGGGCGGAACAGCTCTTCGGTGAAGATGGGGCCGAGGCGGTTGCCCACCAACTGGAACGCGACCCGGTTCAGGCCCTTCAACAGTCGCTCTTTCCCGAACTGGACGCCGAATCCGAGCCGCGCATCCGTGGCCGCAAGAAGGGCCGCATCGCGAGCGCGTCCGGCGCGGAACCGGAACTGAAGAAGGACCGCGAGGCAACGACGCTCGACCGCGTCCATGCCGCGATGCTTCTCCAGGCCGGAGGCCAGGCCAACGGCCTCCGGGCGCTCATCAAGGCCGAGCAGGAACGTGGTCCGGACTTCCTTCGTCTGGCCAACGCACTTTCGGCGCTCTACCCGAAAGGCAGCGAAGAGAAACGCTTACTGGATGCCATGTTGCTTGCAATTCCGAGGTGAAATAAAACCACGATGCCAATTATTGACGAGAGTGGTTATGACTTTCAATTAGCTTGGAAACGCTTAAAAAATGAATGGAAAGACAGGTGTTTCATAAATCATCCCTTTCTCCTCCATCTAATTGAACTGGATTCTGATAGCTGGCTGAGTGAGCTGCGGGACTTACTTAGAGGACGATACAATCCATCGCCTGCAATAATTTGTTACGAACCGAAGCCAGGCTGGTTGCTGCGCCCTGGGTGTTCGTTGCGAATCAACGATGAACTTGCTTACGTGGCCATTGTCGGTTGCCTTCTACCCAAAATCGAGCCCGCACTACGCTGGTCGCAAGGCAATCCAGACGTATCCTATGTGCTCCAACGTAATCATTATTCTGTTAAATGGGTTGAGGCGGGATTCCGAGCTTGGGCTAATTTTCGAAGCAAATCTTTGGAGGCCGCGCGAAAAAGCGAATTTGTGGTGATGATCGACATAGCGGCATTCTATGAAAACATAGACATTGGGCGTCTTATTTCTGATATAAAAAGCCTGGGAGTTCAAGAATTCTATGTTGATCATTTAAGCAGATTCTTCAATCGTTGGGCCGAGCCACGTGGAAAAGGAATTCCTCAAGGATATACGGCTTCCGATATTATGGCAAAGCTCTATCTTAATTCCATAGACCAATCCATCAGGAGCGAAGGATTCAAACATTTGAGATATGTTGATGATATTCGAGTTTTTTGCTCCAGCTTACGCGAAGCAAAATCAAGCCTTCATCTGATAATCGATCGCTTGCGTCTTAGGGGCTTGAATGTTCAATCTGCCAAGACTGAAATAATGCGTGCTGACAAGGCGATCGAGAAGATTGACGGGGTTGCACCTTTGATCCGAAATATAGCGCAAGAGCTTGCCGAAGAACTCCGAGAATCTGGAGCAACGGTCGGGGACTATCCTATAAGTTTGGAAGAACTTGCGCGCATAGTGGCTCAAGATGCTTTAAGCCCCTCTGTTAATGTATTGGTTCGAGCTTTTGCGTCGCATTTCATGGAATCTACTGAAGAAAAATTTAACCGGACTCTCTTTCACTACATACTCACGCGATTAGGGCTCATTAAATCGAGAGAGGCTGTCGAATACTGCTTGAGCATTTTGCCGAAAAGGCCGGAAGAGACAAGGTTCATCCTGAAATATTTTAGCGATATCGGGGCTGACGAGACGATTCTCAATAACATTATTCAATATGCCAGCGCTCGTCATGTTTCAAGTGAGTATCAAGTGTATCAAATCATAAGATTTCTTCATGAAGAAAGAGCGGAATGCAGTGGAATACTTGAATTAGCTCGACGTTTAGTTGACGACCGAAATAGGCCGCTGTGGCTCCGTTCGTATGCCTTTGCGCTCTTAGGCCGACTAGGTATTGTCGCCGATCTTGAGCATATTGAATCGATGTATTCTGAGGCGGCAAATGAGTTAGAGAAAGTAGACATAATCTGCGCTATGTACCGATTCGAGCTATCACGAAGGAATGCTGTGCTGGCTAGGGCAAGCAATGATGGAAAACTGGTAGAAAGGGCCATAAGATTAGTGCGCCAAGGCGGCATCGGTGCAGATGATAGAGAGAGATAAAGGGAGATATTAACATGGAACCCTGGTACAAAATAGCTACACCACGCAAGGAAGTCCGGGAAGGCCGGTCATTCAACCCGGACGAGTTTGCAATCCACTTAGAGCAAGTCATTGCCAGAACCGCGCCTGAGGATTACCGAGAACCCGAGAAGTTCTTCGAGCGCACTTGCTTCACGCGGGCCCTTCGGGAACACGCGGGGATGGTGCTCCGGCGGCTGTCCGGTGAAACATCCAACACAGCCCCCGTGATGACGCTGATTACGCAGTTCGGTGGCGGAAAGACCCATACGTTAACGGCGCTTTATCACCTGGTAATGAATGGGTCGAAAGCGGCAGAGTACTCCGGTGTAACGGGCTTAATCTCGGAGGCTGGCATCAAAACCGTGCCCTCAGCAAAAGTCGCCGTCTTTGTCGGCAACGCCTGGGACCCTCAGGAAAAACGGGAGACGCCATGGATTGATGTCGCCTTCCAACTAGCCGGAGACAATGGGGTGAAAGAACTTGGCGCAGCGGCTAAGACAACGCCACCGGGGACCGAGGCACTCGGACGTATGTTTAGGACGGCAGGCGGGCCGGTGCTTATCCTTTTCGACGAGGTGCTCAACTTCCTGAACCGCCATCGCGGAATGGCTGATCAGTTTCATTCCTTTATCCAGAACCTGACCGTGGCTATCACCGGCACTACACAAGGCGCCGCGGTCATCAGCTTGCCCCGCAGTCAGGTCGAGATGACCGACTGGGACATGCAGTGGCAGGATAAAATCACGAAGGTTGTCCGCCGGGTGGCTAAGGACCTCATCGCCAATGACGAAACTGAAATAAGCGAGGTCGTTCGCCGTCGCCTATTCGAGGATATCGGGAATGACCGTATCCGTAAGAACGTCTCCAGGGAATACGCAGACTGGTGTTTCGAACGCCGTGCGCAGTTGCCGGCGGAATGGACGGCCGTGGACAGCGCCGCGACCGAGGCTAAGGCCAAGGAATACCTTAGAAACCGCTTTGAAACCTGCTACCCATTCCATCCGGCAACTCTCTCTGTCTTCCAGAGAAAATGGCAGGCCCTCACTCAGTATCAACAGACGCGTGGGACCTTGGCGATGCTCGCCCAGTGGATTTCATGGGCTTATCGGACGGGATTCACTGAAGCGCGCCGGGAGCCGTTGATAACGCTCGGGTCTGCGCCGCTGGAAGTATCGGAATTCAGGAGCATCATATTGGGTCAGCTCGGTGAATCACGGCTAGTAGCTGCCATCGATTCTGATATCTCGAGCGATCATTCGCATGCTAAGGCTCTGGACGCAGATACTAAGGGCGCGCTCAAAGGAATCCATCGGCGGGTTGGAGCCGCAATACTGTTCGAGAGTTCAGGTGGCCAGACCGACAAAGTAGCCCACCTGCCAGAATTACGCTTTGCCCTTGGAGAACCGGAGATCGACACGACTTCCATAGATAATGCGGCTTTTGGACTGGAGGATAAATCCTACTTTGTAAGGCGCGTCGGCTCTGACGGCTTTAAAATCAGCCACCAACCGACGATGAAAAAGGTCGTTAACGACCGAAAGGCTTCTCTCGATGAGGACTCCGAGATCAGGCCGACTATGAGGACTTTTATCCAGAAAGAGTTCGAACGAGGCAGAAGCATCCCGATAGTATCCTTGCCGGCGGACGGTACGGAGGTCCAGGATTCGCCGAAGCTAACGCTCGTGGTTGCAGAGCCCGACTGTGAATGGACGGGTAACGGAACATTGCGCCAACAAATCGCGGAATGGACTAAGCTACGCGGAAAGTCGCCCAGACTTTATCCCGGGTCGCTTGTCTGGTGTCTGAAGAAGCCCGGTCGTGATCTCCGCGAAAAGGTGGAGTTATGGTTGGCCTGGAGGCGCGTGGCCAAAGAAGTCGCAGATGGGACGCTGGGCGGTGACTTCGACAAAACCGACCGGGCCGACCTCCAAGCGAAGGTGACAGATGCGGAAGAAGCTGTCAGGGACGAAGTCTGGGGCGGATATCGTTACGTCATTATTTCGGATAACCAAGAACCTGACGGGCTTAAGACAATTGATTTGGGAGCCGGACACGCTAGCGGAAGCGAAACGTTGTGCGGGCGTGTAATTGCGGCCCTGAAATCCCAAGCTTTGCTGAATGAGTCGGTAGGAGCGGGGTATATCGAGAGGAATTGGCCGCCGGCGCTGAAGGCGGAAGGCGCCTGGCCGTTGGCAAGCCTGAGACAGAGCTTCTTGAATGGGTCGCTAACGAGGCTAATTGATCCCGATGCGGTGTTGCGAGGCAAGATAGGAGAATTTGTGGCGAAGGGGGAGTTTGGCCTTGGCTCGGGCCGTAAGGCGGATGGCGGATATGACCGAGTTTGGTTCGAGGAGCCTTTAGCACAGGATGAAGTTACGTTTGAGCCGGGAGTATTCCTGCTTCTTAAGGCTAAAACAAAAGCCCTGAGGCTGGGCGCGGCACCGTTGACTGGTGGCGGCTTGGAAGCCGAGAGGGGGGCTGAGCTAGGAGGAGGCCCCGTGCCTGAACCGACTCCGCCGTTGGGCCCTGAGGCGGGAGCGGAACCTGCGCCAGACAAGAAAATGAAAACCCTTAGGATTTCGGGCGACGTGCCTGCTGAACTATGGAACCGATTGGGGGTTAAGATCCTTCCCAAGCTCAAGAGTGGCACCGAGTTAAGGATTGGTGTTGATTTTTCTGTTACTGTCGATGAGCAAACTGCTCAGAGACTTGCAGTTGAATTGAAGCAAATACTGGAGGATCTTGAGCTTGGCCGCAGATTGAGAGTTGAATAATAATAATCCAATAGGTGCCAATATATTCTGCTCAAGAGAGAAATGATGAACAAAAGGAGACAAATTAGCGATAAGAAAAGGCTTCAGGTGCTCAAGAGAGATCGCTTTGCGTGCAAAATGTGTGGCCGAAATTCGGCTTCGGACCCGGATTTGGTTTTGGAAGTCGATCATATAGTCCCCGTTTCTAAAGGAGGAAGTGACGGGATCTCGAATCTTCAAAGTTTATGTATGTACTGTAACAGGGGAAAGGGCAATGATGAGAACCTTAATAAGGCCCTGGAAGATGATATGGCGAATATTTTAGATCAGATTAATCCTTTGATAAATGAGGGGCTAAAATTGTACGGCAGAACGAGCGTCGTTGCCAATCAAGAGGATTTTACGCGGCTGGTCAAGCTGAATGATTGTTGTGGTTATTTTGTCATAAAACCAACTACGAATACCATATTTGGATATCAGGCCGGAAGGAGCCTCGGAATTTATACGCTCAGAGATAATTCCGGAGCAAAGGTCCATTTCTTGATTGCCTATTCCAGATAAAATTAGGGAGAACGGGGGAGGGCGGAGGAAGAGCGAGAGGGCTGAAGGAAAAGGATGGAAGGGAGCCAATCGCGTTACATGGTACGGTGACGTCGAAGGATGAATCAGGGTGAAAAAAGCTTGATTTTCTCATACGCTTGAGTAATTATACTCAGTATCTTGAGTAAAACCTGTTTTCTTGGGGGAAAGTGATGTATAAAAGGCCTCAATTCGCAGCCCTTTTCGACCGGATCCGGGAACCGCGCCGGTTTATTCAAGTTCTATCCGGACCCAGGCAATGCGGGAAGACCACCCTTATTAACCAGGTTTTGAGAGAGCTCCCCATCCCCTCTAAGTACGCGTCGGCGGACGCGCCGGAGGCGCACGTCCCGGCCTGGCTGGATCAGCAGTGGAACGCTGCCCGTTTGGAGATGGCTGCAGCCCCGCGCCGGGGCTTCGTTCTGGTTCTCGACGAAATCCAAAAAACCCCGGCGTGGAGCGAGACGGTCAAGAAGCTTTGGGATGAGGATACCCGAGGCGGGCTGGGTCTGAAGGTCGTGCTCCTCGGTTCGTCGTCGCTCCTTCTCCAGCGCGGATTGAGTGAATCCATGACCGGCAGGTTCGAGATCCTGCGCCTTGGCCACTGGACCTATAGCGAAATGCGAGAGGCCTTCGGATTTGACTTGGATGCATATATTTATTTCGGCGGCTACCCCGGGGCAGCCCCGCTCGTGTCCGAGGAGCGGCGCTGGCGCGATTATGTTCGGGATTCCATCATTGAGACGACGATTTCCCGGGATATCCTGATGATGAGCCGGGTGGACAAGCCGACGCTGCTGCGGCACTTGTTCGAGCTCGGGTCCCTCTATTCGGGGCGTGTCCTGTCCTTCAACAAAATGATCGGGCAGCTCCAGGATGCCGGGAACACGACGACTCTGTCGCACTACCTGGACCTTCTTGGCACAGCGGGTCTGATGACGGGACTCCGGAAATATTCAGCGGCTCCAGTCAGGGGAAGGTCGTCGAGCCCGAAACTCCAAGTGTTGAATACGGCCCTCATGAGCGCGATGTCCACGGCGGATTTCAAGGCGGTCCGCGCGGACCTGGCGGCTTGGGGTAGGATGGTGGAGTCCGCGGTCGGCGCTCATTTGCTGGCGTCGACCGTCGGGCAGGAGATCCGCGTGAGCTATTGGCTTGAGGATCGCAAAGAAGTCGATTTCGTACTGGAAAAGGGAGGGAGGCTCGCCGCGATCGAAGTAAAAAGCGGCCGGGCTAGAGATGGAATTCCGGGCGTTGGTCTTTTCCTCAAAAGACACCCGGGCGCGCGGGCCTATCTCGTGGGGTCGGGCGGCATGCGGCTCGAGGAGTTCTTTGTGACTCCGGCTGTGGACTTGATTTGAATTTCCATGGTGAATTGTATACCTTGTCGAGATGACCACCGGCGCTTCTCTTGAGCCTGTTCCCGCCCGGGCCGTGCCCGAGGTCGCGCTGTCGCCTTCGGGCCGCTTGTATCTCGACCCGCCCGACATT
>Ga0299915_10000956_pt1 | contig 21344 bp, 18 predicted proteins | sample RVTome_13_FD_200263 | JGI IMG/M metagenome (GOLD analysis project Ga0299915, IMG submission 200263) | Soil microbial communities from uranium-contaminated site in the Upper Colorado River Basin, Wyoming, United States - RVT92D227 (version 2) ... | reverse complement strand
CCGCGAGGCCGAGGCAGCTCGGACCGAGGCCGAGGCAGCTCGGACCGAGGCCGAGGCAGCTCGGACCGAGGCGGAAGCAGCGCGTTCCCAGGCAGCAGAGGCGCGCTCCGAAGCCGAGCACGCCCGGGACGAGACGGAGGTGGCGCTGGCGGAGGCGAGCCGAGCCGAGGCCGAGCGCGAGGCGGCCCGTACCGCGGCGGAGGATTCGCGACTCGCGGCTGAGGCGGCGCGAGCGGACGCCCAGGCGGCCCGCTCGGAAGCGGCGACGGCACGTGTCGAGGCCGAAGGTGCGCGCGCGGAGAAGGAGGCGGCGCGCGGCGAGGCCGACGCTGCCCGGCTGGACGCGGAGCAGGCCCGAGCCGAGGCCGCGGCCTCGCGCGCGAACGAGGACCTCTCGCGCGCCGAGATGACTGCGGTCCGCGCGGAGGCGGAGGCCGCCCACGCGGAGGCCGCCGCCGTGCGCAAGAGGCTCGTGGCGGCCGACGACGAGATCGCTGGGGCCCGCGCGGACCGCGACGCGAGGCAGACGGACGCGGCCGAACTCGCCGCGAGCCTGGCGGCGTCTCGAGCGGCGCAAGAAGCGGCCCGGACGGAGGCAGAGCAGGCTCGGCGCGAGCGAGATCTCGCGCGCGAGGAGGCGGAAGGGACCCGGGCGGCGGCTGAAACAGCGCGCAGCGAGGCGGAGGCGACGCGGTCGGAGCTCGCGACGGTCCGCTCCGGAATCGACGCGGCGCTCCAGCGCGCCGGCTCGGCGGAAGCGCGCGCGGCCGACCTCGAGGCCGGGCTCGGTGCGGCGCGGGCAGCGCTGGACGAGGCCCGTGAAGCCCGCGAGGAGCTTGCGCTGCGATTCGCTGCCAGCGGCCAGGAGCGTGCGCAGCTCGAGGCCCGGCTCGCGGACGCCGTCCGGGAAGCGCGAGCCCTGCAGGAGTCCCAGGAGAACCTGCGGGACGATGGGGAGCGGTCGCGCGCTCGCGCCGATGACGCGGAGCGCCGGGCGGCGGAGCTCGACGCGCACGCGGGCGGGCTCGCCTCGGAGCTGGAGGCGCTGCGCAGCCGCAGCGATGCGCAGGCCGGCGAGACCGCAGCGCTCGAGGCGCGGGCGCTGGCGGCCGAACAGCGCGGCTCCGCGCTCGAGGGCGACCTGGCGGTGGCCGCCTCGCGAGAGAAGGAGACGGCGCGCGAGCTGTCGGAGGTCACCGCCCGCCGTGAGGTCGAGAGCGCGCGGGTGGCGGAGCTCGAGAACGCGCTCGCGGACGAGCGCAGCCTGGCGGAGCGGGTACAGCAGACCCTGAACGACGAGAGAGGGCGCGCCGAGGCAGCTCATGCCGAGCTGAGTAGCGAACGGGATCGCTCGGCCCGGCTCGAGGCGAGCCTCGCCGAAGCCAAGGAGCGTCTGGGCCGGATCGCGGCCCAGCTCTCGGATGCCCTGGAACGTCTCGCCGAGGCCGAGGCCGCCACCGTGCGCGGCCACGTCGAGGCGGACATGCTGGCGGAGCGCCTCAAGGAGGCCACCGGCCGGCTCGACCATGCGCTCTCGCGGGCCGAGGAGGCCGAACGTCGCGCTGGAGCGGCGGGCGCGGAGCGCAAGGAAGAGAGCGCGGCCGCGGCGCGCCTGCGCTCCGAGCTCTCCGGCGCCCGGGAGGCGCTCGCGGCGCGCATCGCGGAAGTGGAGGAAGAGCGGGAGCGGCTCCGCGAGCGCGTGGAGCGTCTCGAGCGCGATGCCGGGGCAGCCCAGGCCGCGGCAGCGGATGCGCGCGGCGAAGCCGACGAAGCCCGAGCTGGGGAGGAGAGGAGCCGGGGCGAGGCCGAGGCCAGCAAGGCGGAGGCCGAGAAGAGGCAGCAGGAAGCGGAGGCGGCGCGAACCGACGCGGAACGGAGCCGGAACGAGGTCGAGGCGGCCCGACGGGCGATCGAGGAGAGCCGGGGCGAGGCCGAGGCCAGGAAGGCGGAGGCCGAGAGAAGGGAGCAGGAAGCGGAGGCGGCGCGACTCGACGCGGAACGGAGCCGGAGCGAGGTCGAGGCGGCCCGGCGTGCGATCGAGGAGAGCCGGGCAGGGGCCGAGGCCAGCAAGGCGGAGGCCGAGAGAAGGCAGCAGGAAGCGGAGGCGGCGCGAACCGACGCGGAACGGAGCCGGAACGAGGTCGAGGTGGCCCGGCGTGCGATCGAGGAGAGCCGGGCCGGGGCCGAGGCCGCGCGGGCGGAGGCCGCTGCCATGCGAGCCAGGGCCGATGACGTCGCGGCCGGCGAAGCCGAGGTCCGCGCCAGGATGGAGCGGGCGCGGGAGGAGGAAGAAGCGGCCCGGGCCGCGCGCGACGAGCTGGCCCGCGCGCTCGAGGCGCTCCGGCGCGACGGGGAAGGGCTGCGCGACGTGGCCGAGAAGGCCTGCGCGGAGGCCGAGCAGGAGCGCGCGGCGATCGCGCGCGCCAGGGAGGAGATCGCGGCGCAGCGGAACCAGGCGGAGAGCGCGGAGGCCCAGGCGGCTGCGCTGGAGGCGGAGCTGCAGGCAGTGCGCTGGGAGAAGGAGGAGATCGAGACCAGGCTCGAGGCGGCGCAGGCAGCCGGCTCGGCGCCCTCGGCCGGAGAGGTGGCCCGCCTGCGCGAGGAGCTCGCCGCGCGAGTGGCGGAGGCGAAGGAAGCGCGCACCGAGGCAGAGAGGCGCGGCGCGGAGCTGGCGGTGATGGCAGGTCAGCTCGCGGGGTTCCACGCCAGGGAGTCGCAGGCGGGGAGCCCCGAGGCGCGCGTGAAGGAGGCCGAGGCAAAGCTGGCGGAGGCGCTGCAACGCCGCGCCGACGCCGAGGCGCTCGCGCTGGCGGCGCGGGGAGAGTCGAACGCTCTCGGAGGCGAGCTGGCGGCCCGCATGCAACGGCTCGTGGAGGAGCGCGACGCCCTTCAGGCGCAGGTCACGGACCGCGACGGCCGCATCACCCGCCTGCAGCGGGAGATCGCGGACAAGACGGATCGGCTGGGTCGGCTCGCGAAGGAGATGGGGGAGCTCAAGTCCAAGGGGCTGACCAAGATGTTCAGGTGAGCCGGGCCTCCCGTGGCTAAGGTCAAGGCGTGACTCCCGCGGGCCCGCCGCCAGCGCTAGGTGTTCGCCACGTGGCGCTGCGCTTCAGCGATCTCCAGGCAGCCGAGGGCTTCTTCGTCGAGCTGCTCGGGTACCGCGTGGAATGGCGGCCCGATGCGCAGAACGTCTACCTGGTCCGGCACGGCGACAACGTCGCGCTGCACGGCGTGGGCGTCGCTCCCGGCCCCGGGATGCTCGATCACATCGGGTTGCTGGTGGCGCGCGCCGAGGACGTCGATGCGTGGGCGGACTGGCTCGAGGCGCGCGGCGCGAAGATCGCCGCGCCGCCCCGGACGCACCGCGACGGCGCTCGCTCGCTCTACCTCACGGGGCCAGAAGGACTGATAGTGCAGATCATCCATCACCCGGGGATGCTCCACCCGGGGGCGTTGGGCGCGGGGCCCGGGTAGAGGGCGGGCCGCGCCGTCTAACGTCGCGCCGCGGCGCTCGCGCGCCAGTATGCTGGACCTGCGGGCGCCTGGACACTAACGTCCGTGCTCGAGGTTCTCGGATGGGGCTCAGCGTTAGACTCGCTTTCCTGTGGCACATGCACCAGCCGCTCTACCGGGCACCGGGCACCGGGGAGTTCCTCCTCCCCTGGGTTCGCCTTCACGCCACTCGCGCGTACTACGACATGGCCTGGATGCTGGAGCGCCATCCGAAGATCCGCTGCACGGTCAACTTCACCCCGGTGCTGATGGAGCAGCTCGAGATCTACGCGCGCGGCGAGGCTCGCGACCACTTCCTCGAGGTTTCCGGGAAGCGTGCGCAGGACCTGCTCCCCGAGGAGCGACAGGCGATCCTGCGCTCCTTCTTCATGGTCGACTGGGAGACGGCGGTGAAGCCGCTGCCGCGCTACTGGGAGCTCTTGCAGAAGCGCGGCCGGGACGTGCGCTACCTCGACCTGGCGCGGGTGGCGAGGGAGTTCTCCGACGCCGAGATCGCCGACCTCCAGGTCCTGTTCAACCTGGCCTGGTTCGGCTTCGGAGCGATGGAGGACGACGACGGGCTGCTCGCGCTGGTGAAGAAGGGCCGATCGTACACCGAGGGTGACTTACGCTACGTGCTGGAGGCGCAGCGCCGGATCGTGGGAGAGATCGTCCCGCGCTGGCGCGCCCTCGCCGAACGGGGGCAGGTGGAGCTCTCCACGACGCCCTACTACCATCCCATCCTCCCGCTCGTCTGTGACACCGACTCCGCGCGGCGCGCCCTCCCCGGCGTGGCGCTGCCGCCGCGCTACTCCTGGCCGCAGGACGCGCGCTGGCACGTCCGCGAGGCGCTCGTCTCGCACGCGCGCCACTTCGGCAAGCCGGCGGTGGGGATGTGGCCGGCCGAGGGGTCCGTCTCGCCGGAGGCGGTCGAGATCCTCGCCACGGAGGGCGTCCGCTGGGCGGCCACCGACGAAGGCGTGCTGCTCCACTCCCTGCCCCACGACACGCAGAGGCTGCGCGCTCTCTATCGGCCCTGGCGCGTGAGCGCCGGCGGCGGGGGCGAGCTCGCGATGCTCTTCCGGGACCGCGGCCTGTCCGACCTCATCGGCTTCAGCTACGCGCGCACGGCGGCCAGCGACGCGGCGGCCGACTTCCTCTCACACCTCGAGGCGATCGGGGGGGCCTGGCGAGACGACGGCCAGCCTGGTCCAGCCACGGTGGGCGTCTTCCTCGACGGGGAGAACCCGTGGGAGCACTTCCAGGGGTCGGGGCGCGACTTCCTCGAGGCGCTCTACCGGCGCCTGGAGACCTCGCAGGACGTGCGGACGGTGACCATGACCGAGGCCACCGCGGACGCTCAGGGGCCCGTCATCCCGCGCATCCACTCCGGCTCCTGGATCGAGTCGTCCTTCCGGATCTGGATGGGCCACGAGGAGGATCGGCGGGCCTGGACCGCGCTGGGGCGCGCACGCGAGGCCCTGGCCCGCGCCGAGGCCGCGCCGCCGGAAGGGGTCACGCCCTCGGCCATCGCACTGGCTCGCCAGCACCTGTACGCGGCCGAAGGGTCCGACTGGTACTGGTGGTACGGCGATGATTTCCACACCGAGCTGGCGGCGGAGTTCGACGGTCTCTTCCGGTCGCTCGTCGTCTCCGCCTGCCAGGCCATCGGCGCTCCCCTGCCCATCGAGGCGCTCGAACCCATCAAGCGGGTCGGCGTTTCACCGGCGGAGGCCAAGCCGCTGCGCGAGCCGACCTTCCTCATCACCCCCACGATCGACGGCCGCGAGACCACCTACTTCGAGTGGCAGGGCGGCGGGCTCTACCGACCCGGACAGATCCGCGGCGCCATGTTCGGAGGGGTGCAGGCATTCCAGGCGCTTCGCTACGGCTTCGACCTCCAGAACCTCTACGTGCGCCTCGACCCCGCCGAGGCGCCGCAGCGGACGGGTGAGGTGTGCAGCACGGTGCGAGTGGAGGTGGTGGCCGCGAACATGCAATCTCAGGCCGATTTCGAGTCCTGCCCGGATGGGGTCGAGCGGCGTGGACGCCGCGCCGGAGCCGACCTGGGCCGGAGCGCGTTCGCCCGGGTCCTCGAGGTGGCCATGCCGTTCGCGGAGCTCGGGCTCGTGCGCGGAGATCGACTGGCGTTCGCCGTCCATGTCTTGCGGGGCGACGTGGAGGTGGAGCGGTTCCCGCGATTCGGGTACGTCACGCTCACCGTTCCAGACGAGGACTTCGAGCGCATTCACTGGCGAGTGTAGGTCATGAGCGAGCAGGCTGCCCCGCATTTGCAGGCCCGCAGCGAGTAGGCCGAAGGGCCGTGAGCGAGCGAGGAGCTTGCGCGGCGCAGCCGTTGACGAGCTCTTGCAGCACCTTCGGGTGGTTAGACCCGGTCGTCGGCCGGCCTTGCCCGGCTACTTGGCTCCCGCCGCTGCCTGTGCGACGCTCGCGCGGGGATGTCCAGCGAGGAGACGCGCACCACCACGGGGTACCTGCCTCCGAACGGCGGAGGCACGGGGTTGCTCGTCGTGGTCCACGCCCCGCAGCAGCAGAGGCGGCTCCTGGGCGCGTACCTGGCCCTGGCGAGCGCCGAGGTCACGCTCGGTCGTGACGCCAGCTGCGATCTGGTGCTCGACGCGGACGACGTGTCACGCCGGCACGCGCGCGTGCGCGTGCGCGCTGCCGGCCACGGCCACCAGGTCGAGGACCTCGGTTCGACCAATGGTACCTTCGTCGGCGGGGCGCCCGTGACCTCTCGCGAGCTCGTCGCGGGCGACCTGATCCGCCTCGGCTCGATCATGGTGAAGTACCTGGCCGGCGGTGACCCGGAAGTGCTCTACGTCGCGGAGCTCAAGCGCCTCGCCGACGAGGATCCGCTCACGGGGATGGCGCACAGGGGGGCCTTCGAGGAGGCGCTGGCGCGCGAGGTCGCGCGCGCCCGGCGCCACGGGAACCCGCTGGCGCTGGCGATCCTGGACGTCGATCACTTCAAGTCGGTGAACGACCGCTTCGGCCATCTCGCAGGCGATCTGGTCCTGCGCGAGCTCGCGGACCTGGTGCAGCCGCTGGTGCGCGCCGAGCAGCTCCTCGCGCGGGTGGGCGGTGAGGAGCTGGCGCTGCTCCTGCCGGACGTGCCGCTGGAGAAGGCCGCGCTCTTCGCGGAGAAGGTGCGGCGCCTCGTCGAAGCGCACGTCTCCGTGTTCCACGGGCAGCGCATCTCCGTGACGGTGTCCATCGGGATCGCCGCGCTCGAGCCGGGCGACCTCGCGGCCGAGGCGCTGCTGGCCCGCGCCGACGCGCGGCTCTACCAGGCAAAGCGGGAAGGGCGGAACAGGGTGTCGTACTGATGACCGGGGTTCCGGCCCCGTTCGTCGCGCTTCATCCGGTCGGCGCGGGCACGCTCGGGCGCGGGCTCGATGGCGAGGATCGGGGTATCTCATAGCGCTGACCGGTTGACATGATCCTCGTAGGGCGGGGCCTTGTGCCCCGCCGCAATGCGCCCGCGGCGGGGGACGAGCCCCCGCCCTACAGAACGAGGTCACGGAAAGCGGTTGCCGCTGTCAGGTCCAGAAGGCCAGCGGTCACGGGCCATTCGGGTTACATTCGGCGCGCGTGAGAACCCGGCGATCGCTGGCCGTCCTTTTCGTCATCGTCTTCGTGGACCTGCTCGGATTCGGGATGGTCATCCCGGTCATGGCGCTCTACGCCGAGCGGCTCGGGACCCCCGACAGCCAGATCGGGTGGCTCATGACCGGCTACTCGCTCATGCAGTTCGTGTTCACGCCGGTCTGGGGGCGGCTCTCCGACCGCTTCGGGCGGCGACCGCTGCTCCTCATCTCCATCGCGATGACCGCGCTCGGGTTCCTGGGCTACGCGCTGGCGCCGGACTTCCGCTGGCTCCTCGGCTCGCGCATCTTCGCCGGCGCCGCCACCGCCAACATCGCCATCGCGCAGGCCTACATCGCCGACGTGACCCCGCCCGAGGGACGCGCGCGCGGGATGGGCCTCATCGGCGCGGCGTTCGGCCTCGGCTTCGTGCTCGGGCCGGCGCTGGGCGGTCTCCTCTCGTCGGTCTCGCTCGCCGCGCCGGGATACGCGGCCGCGGCGCTCGCCGCCGCCAACGGCGTCGCGGCCTTGTTCATCCTGCCCGAGCCCAAGGCGCGCGTGCCATCCGCGCACCGGGTGCGCTTCATGGCGGTGCTCGACGAGCTGCGCCGGCCGGGGATCCGGCGTCTCATCCTCATCTACCTGCTCTCTCTCCTCGCCTTCAGCGGCATGGAGGCGACCTTCGCGCTCGTCGCCGCGCATCGCTACGGACTCGACCAGCGGCACGTGAGCTACGTCTTCGCCTTCATCGGCGTCGTGGTCACGGTGGTGCAGGGCGGCCTCATCGGCCCGCTCACTCGACGCTTCGGGGAGCAGGCCCTGCTCGTCGTGGGGTTCCTGCTGCAGGCGGTCGGCCTCGTCGCCGTCCCCTACGCCGGCAACATGGCGGGCCTCCTCGGCGCTTGCCTGCCGCTCGCGTTCGGCTCGGGCCTCTCCACGCCGGCGCTCTCCTCGCTCCTCTCCCGCTCCGCGCGAGACGAGGACCAGGGGGGCACCCTCGGGATCGGGCAGTCCGCCGCCGCCCTGGGACGGATCGCGGGGCCCATCTCCGCCACCAGCGCCTACGACCATGTATGGTTCGCCGCGCCCTACCTGGGCGGCGCGGTGGTCATGCTGTTCACGGCGGCCATCGGCTCCACGCTGCGCCGCCCGCGCGAGCAGGCCGCGCCCGAGTCCCCGGCGCCGTCTGCGAGGAGGGCCTAGCGCCATGCCCGAGTTCCGCAGGGACCCCATCGTGGGTCGCTGGGTCATCATCGCCACCGAACGCGCCAAGAGGCCGAGCGACGTGGCGCGCCCGCACGAGGCCACGCCGGCGCGCCTCTGCCCGTTCTGCCCCGGCCACGAGGACAAGACGCCCCACGAGGTCTACGTCTCGGGCCGGCCGCCGGTCTCGCCCCCCAACGGCCCGGGCTGGAAGGTGCGGGTCGTGCCGAACCGCTACCCGGCGCTCATGATCGAGGGAGACCTCGGTCGCGAGGCGAACGGCATCTACGATCGGATGAATGGGATCGGCGCGCACGAGGTGATCATCGAGACGCCCGACCACGCGAAGGACCTGGGCGGCCTCACCGACCACGAGGTGACCGAGGTCCTGTTCGCCTTCAAGGCGCGCATCCTCGACCTCCGCAACGACACGCGGTTCCGCTACATCCTGCTCTTCAAGAACCACGGGGCCAGCGCCGGCGCCACGCTCGAGCACGCGCACTCGCAGCTCATCGCCATGCCGGTCACGCCGCGCTTCGTCCAGGTCGAGATCGAGGGCGCGAGCCGCCACTACGAGCACCGCGAGCGCTGCATCTTCTGCGACATCACGATGCAGGAGCGGAAGGAGCGAAGCCGCCTGGTGCTGGAGAACGACGAGTTCGTGGTCTTCGCCCCGTGGGCGCCGCGAAGCCCCTTCGAGACCTGGATCGTCCCCAAGCGGCACGAGTCGAACTTCGAGGCGGAGCCCAAGGAGCGGCTCGGCTACTGCGCGCAGGCGCTGCGCTCGACCCTCAAGCGGCTCGGCGCCGCGCTCGGCGATCCGCCCTACAACTTCATCCTCCACTCGAACCCGCTCCGTGACGCGCCCAGCCCCTCCTACCACTGGCACATCGAGGTGATGCCCGCGCTCGCGCACCCCGCCGGCTTCGAGTGGGGGTCCGGGTTTCACATCAACCCCGTCCCGCCCGAGGAGGCGGCCGAGTTCCTGCGGCTGGTGGTGACCTGACGCGGGTCCGCCCTCCGCACCGGCGGCGTCCCCGTCGCCGGCGTCCCTGATCCCAATGCGCATCCTGTTCGTGGCGTCCGAGGTGGCGCCGTTCTCGAAGACTGGCGGGCTCGGCGACGTCGCGGGAGCCCTGCCGGCCGCGCTGGCCGCGCGTGGCCACGAGCTGGTGGTGGTCACGCCGCGCTACGGCTCCGTGGACCGGGAGAAGCACGGGCTCGAGCCGAGCGGGCTCTCCGTGCGCGCTCGCGGGGAGAGCGCGGCGCTCCTCTCCGGCCGGGTGGGCCAGGCGCGCGTCACCCTGCTCGAGCACGAACGCTTCTACGGCTCGCGCGGATCGCCCTACCAGGAGCACGGCCGCGACTACCCCGACAACGCGCAGCGCTTCGCCTTCCTCAGCCGCGCCGCGCTGGAGGTCCCGCGGGTCATTGGCTTCGAGCCCGACATCGTGCACCTGCACGACTGGCAGGCGGCGCTGGCGGCCTGGATGACGCGCCACGAGTACGCTCACGAGGCGTGGACGCAGCGTTCACGTATCGTCTACACGATCCACAACCTGGCCTACCAGGGCGTGTTCCCGAAGGACGTCACGCCCGCGGTCGGGCTCCCCTGGGACGTCTTCCGTTACGAGGCGATGGAGTTCTACGACCGGCTCAACTTCATGAAGGCCGGGCTCGTGTTCGCGGACGCCATCACCACCGTCTCGCCCAACTACGCCCGGGAGATCCTGACGCCCGAGCACGGCTGCTCGCTCGACGCGGTGCTGCGCCACCGGGCGCGCGATCTGACCGGGATCCTGAACGGCATCGACGACGTCGAATGGGATCCGTCGCGCGACCCGCACCTGGCGGCCAGCTACTCGCGAACCGACCTCTCGGGAAAGGCCGCTTGCAAGGCGGCGCTCCAGCGCGAGCTCGGCCTGCCCGTCAGGCGCGAGGTCCCGGTGGTGGCCATGGTGGGGAGGCTGGCCGAGCAGAAGGGGGTCGACCTGGTCGCCGCCGCGCTGCCGGAAGTCCTGAGGATGGAGGCGCAGCTCGCCGTCCTCGGCAGCGGGCGGCACGACTACGAGGAGATCTTTCAGCGCGCGGCGCGGGCGCACCCCGATCGCGTGGCCGTGCGCGTCGGATTCGACGAGGGGCTCGCCCACCGCATCGAGGCGGGCGCCGACGTGTTCCTCATGCCGAGCCGGTTCGAGCCGTGCGGACTCAACCAGATGTACTCGCTCCGCTACGGCACCGTGCCGGTGGTGCGGGCGGTGGGCGGGCTCGAGGATTCGGTGGAGGACTTCGACGGGCTCCGCAGTGGCACCGGGTTCAAGTTCCGCGACTACCACCCGGCCGCGATGGTCACCGCGGTGAGACGGGCGCTCGACGTGTACCGCGACGCGCCCGCCTGGCGGGGCCTCGTGGAGCGTGGCATGGCAGAGGACAACTCCTGGCGCCACAGCGCCGAGCGCTACGAGAGGCTCTTCGAGTCGCTGCGAGCGCGCGAGTGACCCCAGCCCGTCGCAGGGAGCGCCGTCCGGGCGAGCTGGCGCCCTTCCCCCCGCCGGCGCCCCGAGGAGCAGCTCCGTGCCGGGTCGGCCGACGCTCGCTGCGCCTCGTTGCCATCCACCCTGCCCAGCCCTAGTTTGCCGTGTGCCCAAGCGACGACAGCGCCCGCGGCTGCTGGTCGAGCTCGAGGAGGAATCCCCGGACTTGCCGGAGCCGACGGCGCAGCCGCGAGACCGAGCCGATCCCGAGGAGGAGGACGGCGACCGGCTCGTGCCGTCCGAGAACGTCGGCGGCGCAGCGCCGACGCACCTGGGCGGTGACTCCGGGGGCGACTTCTCCGGATCGGACGACGACCTCTCCAGCCTCGCCGAGCCGGAGCCCCCCGAATCGCCCGAGGTTGGGGCCGTTCACGTTCGCGTCGGCGAAGGCCCTAAGGGACCCCGGCGTTGAGGCAGGATCAGCCGGTCTTCCCTGACGCCTCCTCCGGACGCTTGCGGCCGGGCGCGGGAACGAGCTCGCGGAACGCCCGATCATCCAGCGCGACTACCCGGTAAGGCTGGTCCAGGTGCACGTAGGTCTCGGTCGGGCCCACGCGCTCGATCGCCTCCGGGTGACAGGCCGTGAGCTGCCACAGGGCGGTCTCGGTGAGGATCGGATATCCGTCCCGGCGGGTGTAGATGATGCCCCATGGCTCCCAGGGATTGCCTCGTTCCATAGCCACCAATGCTGGCGCGTACGTCGTGCTCATCGAGCGCCGTCGGGCGCAGCGCGGCGACGGCTCACATCACTCCTAGCGGGGGCATCGCCGGGGGGGCAAAGGAAAAAGGGTCGCTGGTGCGCGCCCTCTCATTCCAGGCCGCGAGCGCGGAGGTCCTCCTCCGATTCACCGTGGAGATGGCCCAGCTCGTGGAGGAGCGTCACCCGAACCTGCTCCCTCAGCTCGCGCTGGTCTCGAGCGAAGCGCGCCAGGTTCCGTCGGTAGACCACGATGCTCCGGCAGGAGGGGCCGTCCACCGGCAGACAGGGCTCGCCGTCGGATGGGCCCCGGAACAGCCCCAGGATCGACGGCGAGAGCGGTGGATCCACGGCGGTGAGGTCGTCCAGCTCCGGCACCTCGGCCACCTCCACCGGGATCGCTTCGAGCGCGCGCCGCTCCCGCTCCGGGAGGGATTTCACTGCCAGCCGCACCTCCTGCTCGAAGGTGTCGTGGTCCACCTCGACGGGGGAGCGAAAACCGGCGGGGTCGAGCTTCCGGGCTCGCCGGTCGAGCTCGGCGGCCAGCGAAGCGTCCCCGCTCGCCTCCGCCACCAGGGCGAGCTGGTGGACGGCCCAGGCGTCGTCGGGCTCGATCGCGAGCACGCGCCGCAGCGAGGCGCGTGCCTCGTCGAAGCGGCACAGCTCGTACAGCGCGACGCCGCGTTCGTACGCTCCGTCCGCCTCATCGACGCCCAGCGCGAGCGCGCGCTCGGCGTGCGCGAGCGCCTGCGTGCTCTCTCCGAGCTCGTTCTCGGCCATCGCCGCCGCGAGGAAGAGCCGGCCCGCGAGCTCCCGGTCCGGCTGCCGCCTCCGCAGCGCGATGCGCGCGCCGCGCAAGGCGTAGTCGCGCCCGAGCGAGAGCGCGGGACGTCCCCCCGCCAGCCGGGTAGCGTACAGCTCGGACGCGCCGAGGAGCGTCTCGGGGTCGTCCGGGTCGACCGCCAGCGCCTGCGCGTACGCGAGGCGGCCGTCGTCGAGCTGCCCGAGCTCGACGAGCGCAGCGGCCCGCAGGTGGAGCGCGCGCTCCAGGCGCGGCGAAGCGCGCAGGGCCTCGTCGGCGCAGGCGAGCGCGCGGGCGCTCTCGCCGCGGTCGAGCTCGAGGGCCGCGTGCGAGACGAGCTGCTTTGCCGCCGTGCGGCCCGGGCCCAGGCAGGGGGGCGGCGGCGGACGAACGAGCGCGAGCTGGGTGCCAGGTCTCGGCGCGGCGAGGCCCTCCTCGTCCGGTTTGCGCGCGGAGGGAGGGGCGGGGGCGTGTGTGGCCGGGACCGGCACCCCGCAAGGGGCGAGGACGAGCAGGAGCGTGCCGAGCAGTAGGGAGTGCGGCCGGCAGGTCACCGCACGCCAGTCTGCCACAACCCCGACGGCGAGCCCAAGAGGCAGGAAGGGCGAGACGTGAGCTAGAACGCCGCGACGCGGACAGTCACGTACACGCGCTGGGGCGAGACATCGACACGCACGGGCATCGCCACCACCCAGGCTGCAGCCTGGACGGCTGCCTTCGTGATTCGGTTCTCCTCCAGGTGGAGCTGGCCCGAGACGATGGAGATCCACTCTTCCGGTCGGTGGGCGCGGAAGATCGGCGCCACGCCGGGAGTCGAGGGAAGCACGGGCCACTCGGGCGACTGCGGCGCCCTGGCCAGATCGCGCCCGGCCTCGAGCAGTGCGGCCGGACCGAGCTCGCTCTCCGCGGCGACGGCGCGCGCCTCGGCGCGAGCCGAGATCGTCGCCGGATTCGAAGGCCCGAGGAGAGGACCGGGGCTTTCGCGGAACGCAAACAGGAGGAGCAAGATCGAGAGCATCTCATCCTCTCAGTAAAAGCTACCGCCACACCGGCCAGGAAGCAAGAAGGCCAAGCTCTCGGTGCCTGGACGTGCAGGCGAGCGCTGCCCTGGTCGACAGCTCCCCGTAGGAGGTCGATACGACCGCATGCATCCCTCCTTTCCCGGATGGAGCGAGGTGCTCTCGCTCGCCTGCACGCACGCCTCGGCGGTACGACCCGGCGAGCCTCACCGCGGCCACGGCCGCGCGGTTTCCGCGTGACGCCATGCAAGATGGAGGCGAAGGCGTTGGCCCTCGCGACAGCGAGCGCATGCGCCGGGTCGCGGCCGCGGGTTACTTGGTGCCGGTGGGGGCGACGAGCCTCTCCACCGAGAACGGTCCGAGGTCCACCGGCGGCTCCTTCCCCAGGACCGCCGCGGAGACCGCGTCGGCGGTGATGGGGGTCAGCATGATCCCGTTCCGGGTGTGCCCCGTCGCGTAGAAGAGCCCCTGGATCTCCGAGCGCCCCAGCACGGGCCATCCGTCGGGGGAGGCCGGGCGAAAGGCCGACCAGGTGTCGAGGATGGTGGCGTTCGCGAGCTGCGGCGCGATCTCGATGGCCAGGGAGAGGACGCTCCGCAGGCCGCCGGCCGTGACCGCCTTCTCGAACCCCACCTCCTCCATGGTGGACCCGCACAGGACGCGCCCGTCGGCGCGCGGGACGACGTACCCCTTGTCGCTGAAGATGACGCGCGAGAGGAGGCGCGGGCGCGTGTCGAGGAGCACGATCTGGCCGCGCACCGGCCGGACCGCGCCGCGGCGAAGGCCGCTCCCCTCGACGAGCGCGCTCCAGGCGCCCGCCGCCAGGACGACGGCGCCGGCGTCGAGGCGCCCAGTCTCGTGCTCGACGGCCACGGCGCGTCCGCCCTCGTGCACGATGCGGTGCACCTGGCCCGTCCGGAAGCGCGCCCCCGCGCCGTGGGCCGCGAGGTAGAGGGCGCGAGCCAGGAGCGGCGAATCGATGGAGGCCTCGTCGCGGAAGTAGAGCGCTCCACGCACCTCGCGGGAGAGGCCCGGCTCGAGCTGTCGAGTGGCGGCGTCGTCCAGGACCTCGGCGGGGATGGCGTGCTTCTCGAGCCTCTCCGCGCGCGCAGCCAGGAGCTGAGCGTGCTGATCGTCGAGGGCCACCTCGAGCGTCCCGCCTCCGCGGTACCCGACGTGCAGTCCGGTCGCCTCTTCGAGCTCGCGCGCGAAGGCGGCATAGCGGGCCACCGACGCGCGGCAGAGGTCGAAGAACGGGCCCGGTTCGACGGCCTCCACGCCTGGTGACAGGATTCCGCCGGCCGCGCTCGACGCCTCGGCTCCGGGTATGCCGCGCTCGAGCACGAGCACGTCCTTGCCGGCCTGCGCGAGCCTCAGCGCGACCGCGCAACCCTGCACTCCCGCCCCGATGACGATGACGTCGTGGCCCATGCGCCGAGCCTAGCCGTGTTGCCGCGGTCAGGAAAGGGATGATCGGGCGCAGGCACCCGGCGCGGATAGCGTCTCGGAGCGGCGCTCGCTCACCCCTGCCCGGCGCGACGGTCGTCCGGACAGGTGAGGAGGCCATGCAGCAGGAGATCGTAGAGGTGCCGGCGCCAGGCCTCGGCCGGAATGGGCTGGTCGAAGAAGGGCCGGGCCGCCTCATGCGCCGAGGCGACCAGCGCCGCGAGGCCTCCGATGGAGAGCACGGCCATGGTCGCGTCGAGGCCGGGGCGGAGGATCTCGCTGGCGCCTGCGCCGGCGATGGTCCGCGCGGCGCGCTGTACGGGCTCGACGAGGCTCGGGTCCGCGGCGATGAGCTGCGAGAAGAAGGGACCGCCGTCCAGGAACTCCCGGATGAGGATCTGCGCGCCCACGGGATCGCGCAGGTGCGCGTCGAGGTAGGCGCCTACCACGGCCGGCGCGCCGCGCCCTTGCTCCATGAGGGCCACGACCTCCTGCGAGATGCCCTGCCACACGCTCCGTAGCACGTCGAGGTAGAGCGCCTTCTTGGACGCCCAGTGGCGATAGAGGAGGGCGACGTTGCAGCTGGCACGGCGCGCGATGCCCTGCACGCGCGCACCGTGATAGCCGCGCACGGAGAACTCGACCCGCGAGGCATCCCAGAGCCGCTCGGCGATGCCAGGACGCGGCAGCGATCCCTGCCCGTTGACGGCGGACGCGTCCACTGGAATGACTCTTAGCGATCTGTCTTGATGCAAGTCAAGAGGGGTCGCGCATGGGGGCCGCGCTGGAACAGCCCTCTCGAGGGCGCGCTCGGGGAACGAACGACCCTTCGGCGGAGCGGCGGTCGCCATTGCAGGGGACAGGGAAACGGATCCATCGTGCGAGGGAACTGAATGGTCCGCCCGCGCGCCATCATCCACCTCGACCTCGACGCCTTCTACGCGTCGGTGGAGCAGCTCGATGCGCCTGCCCTGCGCGGTCGGCCGGTGATCGTGGCCGGTCCCTCGAGGCGGGGCGTCGTCTGCGCCGCGAGCTACGAGGCGCGCGAGTTCGGCGTTCGCTCGGCCATGCCCACCGCCCGGGCGAGGAGGCTCTGCCCGGGCGGCGTGTTCGTCGCGCCGCGCTTCCCCCGGTACGAGGAGATCTCGTCGCGGGTCTTCGACATCTACCTGCGCACCACGCCGCTCGTCGAGCCCCTCTCCCTCGACGAGGCCTTCCTCGACGTGACGCGGAGCGAGGCGCTTCACGGCGCAGGGCCCGCGATCGCGCTGGCCCTGAAACGGACCGTGAAAGAGGAGATCGGCCTCACCGTCTCGGCGGGCGTCGCGGACGTGAAGCTGGCGGCCAAGATCGCGAGCGACCTCGGCAAGCCCGACGGCCTGGTGGTGGTGCCTCCCGGCGAGACGCGAGCCTTCCTGGCGCCCTTGCCGGTGTCGCGCCTCTGGGGTGTGGGGAAGGTTACGGAGAGTGCACTGGCGAAGCTCGGCATCCATCGCATCGGCCAGCTGGCGGAGGCGCCCGAGGCGCTCCTCGCGGGGGCTCTCGGGCACGGCCACGCTCGCGACCTCCGGGCGCTCGCGCGCGGCGACGACCCACGCGAGGTCGTCGCCGGCGAGGAGGCGAAGAGCGTGGGAGCCGAGGAGACCTTCGAGGAGGATCGGCTCGGCCAGGAGGACCTCCTGCCGCACCTGCTCGAGCAGGCCGAGCGCGTCGCGCGCCGGCTGCGGGAAGGCGGCAGGAAGGCGCGCATCGTCACGCTGAAGGTGAAGTACGCGGACTTCGAGCTCGCCACGCGCCGCTGCACCCTCCCGCTCGCCACCGACGACGGAAAGGTCCTCTTCGAGGCGGCGAGGGCGCAGCTCCTGCGCACCGATCTGACGAGAGCCGTCCGCCTCACCGGCGTCTCGGCCAGCGGGCTCGACCCGCTCCGCGCCGAGCAGCTCGGTCTCTTCGGCGAGCGCTCCGGCCCGCAGCAGACGGGGGAGCCCGGGAGCGCCGCTGGCGCGGCCGCGCGGCGACGGGAGTCCCTCAACGCCGCTGTCGACGAGCTGAACGATCGCTTCGGCGCTGGCTCGGTCCGGCCGGCGACGCTCTCCTCGAGGCGCGGACGAGAGTAGCGCTGGACTACTAGTGCCGCATCGGCGGCGGCCCGGCCGCCTTGCGGACGCGATCCAGGATCTCCTCCATCCCGACGCTCTTCGGGATGTAGCCCTGCGCGCCCAGCAGCTCGGCCTCCCACTCGAACCCGTAAGCGGACAGGATGAGGATGGGCACCACGGCGCTCCTCGCCTCACCGCGCATCCGCTCCATCACACCCCAGCCGTCGAGGACAGGCATCTTGAGATCGAGCAGCACGATGCCTGGCTGCTCGTCCGAGACGCGGGCGAGCGCCACCTCGCCGTTCTCCGCCTGCTGGACCGGGTACCCAGCCTCGGTGAGCACCTCCGAGAGGGCTTCGCGGAAGTCGTCGTCGTCGTCGACGACCAAGATGTACTGACCTGGGGTCATGGGGTACCGCCGTCCCTTAGCATTTCCGCGATCTCTCGCGCCACGCGTCGCGCGTCAAGGATGCGATCGGGGTCGAGTGAAACGCCACCCACCACCGGGTGACCGCCTCCCCCGTATTTCTCGCAGATCTTGGAGATGTCGTGCTTGCGCGGAACGGTGGACCATGGGTTCGACCCGACGGACACCTTGCTCCGCTTGCGGTCGCGCGAGACGACCACCGTGTACCTCGCATCGGGGAAGAGATCGTAGGCGATGAACTTGTTCGCGCCCTCGATCCCGCTCTCCGAGAGGTCGAACTCGACCACGCCGTCCGTGACCCTGGCGAGCTGCCTCACCGTCTCGATGGAACGGAAGTGCCGGTCGAGGATCGGTCGCAGCGGCTCCGCCACCCAGGGTTCTGCGGCGATCTCGCCCAGCGGACGCGATCGCAGGGCGGTGATGAGGCGCGTGGGCAGAAGGGGATCGTGCGTCGCCTCGAGCAGCGTCATGATGCGGAGCGCCGGCTGCTCGAGCCGCACCGCCACCGCCGCGGACGGGAACCGCGCCGCGTCGATGACGTCGGCCCACCGCACGAGCTCGTCGAGGTCGGGAGCCCTCCATCCGAAGCGCTCACCCGCCGTGCGGGCGATGAAGCCAGTGCAGGAGGGCGCGGCAGGATCCCAGAACTTGTGGCCAGACGCGTCGCGCTCGAAGACCTCACGGTCGGAGGCGGGCTGGAAGGCGCTCGCGTGGTGGTCGAACCACCAGTGCAGATCCGGTGACGGGGAGAACCGGAAGTCGACGCAGGCGTTCACGTCGCCGTCGAAGATCCCGGCCGGGAACGGGTCGCCCTGCTGGTGCTGTACCGGCTGGAGGGTGGTGCCGGTGAGCTGGTCTCCCTCACGCTCCGCGAAGAAGCGGCTGAAGATCGCGGCGGAGGCGCAACCGTCGAAGCAGTTCGCGTGATACAGGACCTTGAGGTGCATGTAGGCGCGCCAATCTAGTGACCAACGGAGGGCGCGGTCAACCGGGAGATCGCAGCGGGATCACGCCGAGGGGGCGCCGGTCGGGGCCGGCACGTCCATCCGGGTGGAGCCGGGGGCTCCATGGACGTCCGGACGGGCGGGCCTCGGAAGGCGCGGGGGCGCGCGAGGGTGGCGGGGCCGGCCACCCGGCGCCGGCAGTTCTCGCTAGATGACGCCTGGCAGCTCGCGGGTTAGACTCCGCCCCGCATGGACGCCACTCGCGTCGGGGCTCTCCTCGACGATAGAAAGTTCGATCTGCGACTCACGCTCGTGGCGGGGAGGCGGGGGCTCTCACGGAAGATCTCGAGCTCGCGCATCCAGAAGCCCGGGCTGGTCCTGGCGGGCTACACGGAGTACCTGCACAAGGAGCGCCTGCAGGTCTTCGGCAACACCGAGATGAGCTACCTCGGCACGCTCCCCAGGGAGCGCGCCCGCGAGGTCCTGCGCGCCTTCTTCTCGATGGACGTCGCCTGCCTGATCGTGACAAAGGGGCTTCCCATCCCGCCCGAGGTGACGGCCGCTGCCGAGGAGTGGAACGTCCCCGTGCTCCAGACGTCGCACCTCTCCAGCACCTTCATCGAGAGCATCCAGAACTACCTGCAGGACATCCTCGCCGCGCAGACGTCCATGCACGGCGTGCTCCTCGACGTGTTCGGCGTCGGCATCCTCCTTCTCGGCAAGAGCGGCATCGGCAAGAGCGAGATCGCGCTCGACCTCGTCATGCGCGGGCACCGCCTGGTCGCCGACGACATCGTGGACGTGAAGCGGGTGGCGCCCGAGGCGGTGTACGGCGCCGGCTCCGAGATCATCAAGCACCACATGGAGATCCGGGGCCTCGGCATCATCAACATCAAGGACCTCTTCGGCGTCTCCGCCATCCGGGAGCGCAAGAAGGTCGAGATCGTGCTGGAGCTGGTCGAGTGGGACCCCAACGTCGAGTACGACCGGCTGGGCGTGGAGGAGAAGAAGTTCCGGATCCTCGACGTCGAGGTGCCGATGCTCATCGTGCCCGTGCGCCCCGGACGCAACATGACCACCATCGTCGAGGTGGCGGCGCGCAACCACCTCCTCAAGCTCCAGGGGCACCACTCCGCCCGCGAGTTCCAGGAGCGGCTCAACCGCGCCATCGCCCTCGCTCCCGGTGGGCGCGGCGGGGAGCTGGACGTCGAATGAGCGAGCGTGGCGAGGCAGTCCCATGAGCGAGCAGGCCGCGCCGCCCCCTGCAGGCCCGCAGCGAGTAGGCCGAAGGGCCGTAAACGAGCGAGGAGCTTGCGGCGGCGCGGCTGGGGAGGCTCCGACGGCTTCGCCGGCGGAGGGGGGCGAAGGCCCCCTGGGAATTGACGAGCTCGCCGAGCGTAGCGAGGCAGTCAGATGAGAGCGCGAGAGGGGCCCGACAGGAAGGCGCCGGAGCCCGCCCGACCGCGGCAGGAGCCGCGCGTGGTCATCCTGACCGGCGTGTCCGGCTCCGGGAAGTCGACCGCGCTGCGCGCGCTCGAGGACGCCGGCTTCTACTGTGTGGACAACCTCCCCATCGTCTTCCTCGAGAAGCTCCTCGAGCTCTCGGCGCACACCGCCGGCGAGGTGACCCGCATCGCGCTCGTGGTCGACGCCCGGGAGGGTCGCTTCCTCGCGGAGGCGCCGCGCGTCATCGACGACGTGCGGCGCACGGGGACGCGGGTGGAGGTCGTCTTCCTCGACGCCACCGACGAGGCGCTCCTGCGCCGTTACTCGGAGACGCGGCGGCGCCATCCCCTCGCGGGCGACTCGGGGACGGTCTCGGAGGGCATCGCCGCGGAGCGCAAGGCGCTCGAGGGACTGAAGACCATCGCCAACGAGGTCATCGACTCCTCCTCGCTCAACGTCCACGAGCTCAAGCGTCTCGTGCACGGCCGCTTCGTCGAGGGCGAGGTGGAGCAGATGGGCGTGACCGTGGTCTCCTTCGGGTTCCGCTACGGGCTCCCCAGCCACGCCGACCTCGTCCTCGACGTGCGCTTTCTCCCGAATCCATACTTCGTCCCGGAGCTGAAGCCGTTTCCGGGCACGGACGAGCGCGTGATGCGTTATGTCCTGTCGCAGGAGGATGCCAAGGCCTTCCTGGAGCGCGCGACGGACATGTGCGCCTTCCTGCTCCCCCGCTACCGCGCGGAGGGGAAGAGCTACCTCACCATCGCGGTTGGGTGCACTGGGGGACGCCACCGCTCGGTCGTCGTCGCAGACGCCCTGGCGCGCCGGCTCGAGGCCCCGGGCACCAACGTGCGTCTCTGGCACCGAGACGTCGAAAAGGAATAGGGTTCAGCCATGATGAGCGAGCAGGCCGCACCGCCATTTGCAAGCCCGCAGCGAGTAGGCCGAAGGGCCGTAAAGGAGCGAGGAGCTTGCGGCCGCGCGGCTGGGGAGGCTCCGACGGCTTCGCCGGTGGAGGGGGGCGAAGGCCCCCTCGAAATTGACGAGCTCGCCGAGCGAAGCGAGGCACTCTGATGGTGGGACTCGTCGTCGCGGCGCACGGCAAGCTCGCGGAGGAACTCCTCCGGACCGCGGAGGACGTGTGCGGTACGCTAGAGCAATGCCGCGCCGTGTCGGTGGGCGCCTCGGTGGCCATGGAAGAGGCGCGCAGCCAGCTCGCCGACGCCATCCGGGCCGTCGACTCCGGGGACGGCGTGCTGGTGCTGACGGACATGTTCGGAGGATCTCCGGCCAACCTCGCCCTCACGTTCCTCGACGAGAAGATCGAGGTCGTCACGGGCGTGAACCTTCCCATGCTGGTGAAGCTGTCGACCTGCCGCTCCGAGGGTACCGCCCTGCGCGAGACGGCGCAGATGTTGACGGGCTACGGCCAGAAGAACATCACGCTCGCGAGCGAGCTCCTTCGCACGCGCGCCCGCTCGAGCCGGAGCTAAGGTGACGCCGGGTCTGGATCCATCGTGATCGCCCTCGTCCGGGTCGACAATCGCCTGCTCCACGGCCAGATCCTCGAGGCCTGGGTCCCGCGGCTCGGGGTGGAGCGGGTCGTGATAGCCGACGACGAGG
>Ga0299915_10000955_pt1 | contig 21356 bp, 18 predicted proteins | sample RVTome_13_FD_200263 | JGI IMG/M metagenome (GOLD analysis project Ga0299915, IMG submission 200263) | Soil microbial communities from uranium-contaminated site in the Upper Colorado River Basin, Wyoming, United States - RVT92D227 (version 2) ... | reverse complement strand
GATAGCGCAGGTCAGCGGCTGGGCGTCAAGAGGTTTGGCGGCCAGACGGTTACTGCGGGGAGCATCTTGGTGCGACAGCGGGGAACGAGGATCTTTCCCGGCGCGAACGTCGGGCTCGGACGCGATCACACCCTCTTCGCCAAGATCGACGGCGTCGTAGAGTATAAGACGGCCGGTAAAGAGAAAAAAAAGGTCAGCGTCTACCCCCTAGATGCCCCAGCCTCCTAATCCCTTCATCAGTTTTGTATACCCTTTGTCCACGTACCCTTTCTACAACCCCTCTTCCCTATTGATTCATGCAATTCATCGATGAAGTTAGAATCTCGGTCAAAGCAGGAGATGGGGGAAGGGGATGCGTGAGCTTTCGGAGGGAGAAATTTATCCCCCGTGGGGGACCGGATGGCGGTGATGGCGGCAAGGGTGGGGATATAATCCTGACGGCGAGAGAGGGCTTATCTACCCTCCTGGATCTGCGGTATCAGCAGCACTATCGGGCCGAAAACGGGGCCCATGGACAAGGGAAAAAACAACAGGGGAAAAGCGGTGATGATCTGATCATCTCCGTCCCCGTCGGCACCGTGGTGAAGGATGCAGAGACAGGAGAGATCCTGGAAGACCTCACTGCAGACGGGCAGAGGTTCTTGGCAATCAGAGGGGGCAGGGGGGGGCGAGGGAATGCCAGGTTTGCCACCGCAACCCGCCAGGCCCCTCGATTTGCCCAACCCGGGGAACAGGGCGAGCAGCGGCGGCTCCAACTTGAACTCAAGCTCCTCGCCGATGTGGGCATCGTGGGTCGCCCCAATGCGGGTAAATCGACCCTCCTGCGCCGCGTATCCGCAGCCCGTCCCAAGGTAGCGGATTACCCCTTTACCACCCTCGTGCCCTGCCTGGGCGTGGTTTCGTACGGCGATCTCAAGTCATTCGTCATGGCCGATATACCCGGACTCATCGCCGGTGCCCACCACGGGGCAGGGCTAGGGAGCAGGTTTCTGCGTCATATCGAGCGGACCTCCCTTCTTGTCCACCTCGTGGACATCTCCGGCGATCCTGAGGGGGATCCGTGGCTGCCATATGAAGAGATCAACGAGGAACTGAGGCGGTTTCACCCCTCCCTCGTGGAGAAACCGCAGATAGCCGTCTTGAACAAGATCGACCTCCCCGCAGTAAGGGAGCGGATATCCCAGATCAGGGATGCCTTCCGCCACAAAGGGGTTCCCCTCTTGGCAATCTCCGCCTGGACCGGCGAAGGAGTGGACGACGTGGTGCGGGAGATAGGCCGGCAATGGGAAAAAATCAGGGGTGCTACCCATGGATGAACAAGAGCTGAGAAAGGAGATCATGGACGGCGTGCGCCGTGCGGTGATAAAGGTGGGCAGCAGCCTCCTCGTCTCCTTGGGCGCCGGTTTAAACAAGGCATTCATCTCCCGGCTTGCTGGGGAGCTGTCAGGACTCAAGACCAAGGGGGTAGAGATTGTGATGGTCTCCTCAGGGGCTATCGCGGCGGGGATGGAGCGATTAGGTCTCACCAAGAGGCCCAAGACTATATCGGAACTCCAAGCCGCCGCAGCGATAGGCCAGAGCAGCCTCATGCACGTCTATGAAGAGGCCTTTGCCCCCTGGGGGCTCAAGGTGGCCCAGGTCCTCATCACCCGCGACGACATGAGGGACAGGAAGCGATATATCAACGCCCGCAATACATTGCGCACCCTGTTGGATCTGGGTATTATTCCCATTATCAACGAGAACGACTCGGTGGTGGTGGAGGAAATCAAGTTTGGCGACAACGACCTGCTGGCGGCGCTGGTCACCTCTCTGATAGACGCCGATCTTCTCCTCATCCTCACCGACACCCCTGGCCTGTACGATGGTGATCCGCGCCAAGGGGGAACGCTCATCTCCCTGGTGGAAAAGGTGACGAAAAAGGTGGAGGCAATGGCTCAGGGATCGCAGTCGGAGATCGGCACCGGAGGGATGGCAAGCAAGGTCGGCGCGGCAAAACTCGCTGCCCGCTGTGATGTGCCCACGGTGGTAACCGGTTGTAAAGAGCGAAACGTATTAGAGAGGATCTTTACAGGGGAGTTGGTGGGAACCCTCTTTCTGTCCGGCGGAGAGCCGCTGAGGGGCAGAAAACAGTGGATAGGCTTTACCCTGCGGCCAAAAGGAAGGCTGATACTCGACAGGGGAGCTCAGGAGGCGATCATGAAGGGGGGCAGGAGCCTCCTTCCTTCGGGGATCGTAGCGGTGGAGGGGAATTTCGGCAGGGGAGACCTCGTATCCTGCCTTGATCCCCGCAAGAAGGAATTTGCGCGGGGATTGGTAAATTACAACGCCCGCGAATTGCAAAAGATCATGCGGCGACAGAGCTCTGAGATAGAGGAGGTGCTAGGGTATAAATATACCGACGAGGTGATTCATCGAGACAATCTGGTACTCCTCTAGGAGATAGGTGAAATCCCGCGCTCTGCGCGGGAGAGATGGGCGTTTTTCAGCAGCGTGCTAGGAGGCAGGGATGGATATCGCCAAGGAAATACAAAAGATCGCCCAACAGGCTAGGGAGGCCTCAACCCAGGTAGCCAGGCTTTCTTCAGAGGTGAAGGATCGGGCCTTGGTGCAGATGGCCGAGGGCCTGGTTGAAAAAAAGGAGTTCTTGCTGGCGGAAAACCGTAAAGACCTGGAACAGGCCGAAAAGGAGGGCCTCTCCAAGGCCATGCTGGATCGATTGGCCCTCACCGAGGTGGGGGTCAAAGAGATAGCCCAGGGACTGCATGAGATCGCCCTGCTCCCCGACCCGGTTGGTGAGGTGGTCAAGATGTGGCGCAGACCCAACGGTCTTGTGGTGGGGAAGATGAGGATACCCTTGGGGGTCATCGGTGTCATCTACGAGTCACGTCCTAATGTCACCGCCGATGCTGCCGGGTTGTGCCTCAAGGGGGGAAATGCCGTGATCCTGCGCGGAGGGTCGGAGGCGATCCGCTCCAATCGGGCCATCGGGAACGTCCTCCAAGAGGCGATGGAGAAGGCGGGCATAGATGCCGCGGCAGTCCAGGTGATCCCCCATACGGAGCGGGAAGCCGTTGAGGAGATGCTCAAGATGGAGGAGTTTATCGATGTCATCATCCCCAGAGGGGGTGAAGGCCTGATCCGCTTCGTGGTGGAGCGCTCCCGGATTCCGGTCATTAAGCACTATAAGGGGGTGTGCCATGTCTTTGTCGATGCCACGGCTGAGAGGGCAATGGCGCTGGAGATCTGCTACAACGCCAAGGTCCAGAGGCCCGGGGTTTGCAACGCCGTGGAGACCCTCCTGATCCATCAAGAGGCAGCCCCATCACTCCTCCCCCCCATTGCGGAGCAATTGCAGAAGGCAGGGGTAGAGCTCAGGGGGTGTGCCCGCACGCGTCGTATCCTTCCAAACGCAAAGGAGGCGATGGAGGAGGATTGGTATGCTGAATACCTCGACCTGATCCTGGCGGTAAAGGTGGTTGACGACATCAAGGAGGCTATCGATCACATCGGTCGCTATGGCTCCCGACACACCGACGCCATCATTACCTCCGATTACTCCAGCGCCCAACGATTCCTGCGGGAGGTAGACTCCTCCACCGTCCTGGTTAATGCCTCCACCAGGTTCAGCGACGGGTACCAGCTGGGGCTCGGGGCGGAGATCGGGATCAGCACCACCAAGCTGCATGCCTTTGGGCCCATGGGTGTTGAAGACCTCACCACCACCAAGTTCATCGTCTATGGAGATGGACAGATCAGGACCTCCTAAGGGTAAAGAGCGGAGGATAGGTCTCTTTGGGGGGACCTTTGATCCCATCCACCTGGGCCACCTCCGCTGTGCCCAGGAGGTAAAGGAGGCCTTTGATCTCAGCCAGGTGATCTTCATCCTGGCCGCCACCCCTCCCCATAAGCTGGATCGCCCCATCATCTCCACGAGACACCGCTGGAACATGGTTAAAGAAGCCATCGCAGACAACCCTTGCTTCGCCCTCTCCGACGTGGAGATAAGGCGAGAGGGAGCATCGTACTCCATCGAGACCATCTCCTCCTACCGTCGCGACCTCAAAGAGGGAGAGGGGCTCTTTTTTATCGTGGGCTCCGATGCCTTCTTGGAGATAGAGACCTGGAAGGATTATCCTCAACTCTTCACCGTATGCGACTTTATCGTGATCTCCCGTCCTAATTTCGATCCCCTGCAGGCACCGGTGCTCCAATCCGAGGGGTTCACAAAGCAGGACCCGGGAGATCATTTCCTCCACCCCTCAGGGCATTTCCTGTATTTGCTCCGCGTCACCCCCATCGGGATATCCTCCACCGGCATTAGAAGGGCCGTCAGAGAGGGAAGGTCGCTCAGCTATCTGGTCCCCAAGGAGGTAGAAAAATATATAGCGAGGGAGGGCCTCTATCGAGAAGTGAAACATTCACTTTAATTTTTTATCGCCTTTTGTTATAGTATTGAGCAAGAGGATAAATCTTTTTTAGAGGATTCAAGGGGTCAATCCCGACTTGCCCTGCTCCTTAAATTTTAATTAAGGAAAGCAGGATGTGTCGGTATACGACATCCCATCTATAGAGATATCTCAATGGTAGGGGATCGCAAAGCGACACACTATAGATCTAGGGAAGCGGGATTTCAGCAAACGAGTGAAAAAGGCAAGAATGAGCGAGATGAGGCTGCCTTCTGATCGGCACGTCAGAGGCTTTCACCCTCCTGAAGCCCCCGCAAGAATCTCCTCTTTGAGGGGAAGGATGGGGCAAACCGCTCCCGAAGAAAACATGAGGATCCGGCAGAACTTACAAGACAAAGACAGGAATCCTTTGATTACCGAATCCTTGAATCCTTTTTTAGGAAATGGCAATTTGATAGACGGGGGTAAGGGCAAACCCTCATGAGGGTTTGTATGCAAGAGGCCTTTAAAGACTCCAAGGAGAAATCGCTCTTTTGCGCAAAAGCCGCCCTGGAGAAAAAGGCCTTTAATGTAACAATATTGGAACTCAAAAAGGCCTCCTCCCTTACCGACTATTTCCTCATCTGCAGCGGTCGTTCCGATCGGCAGGTTCAGGCCATCGCCGAGTCTATCGAGGCAAAGATGGGAGAGAAGGGGGTTCGGCCCTTGGGGGAAGAAGGGATGCGGGAGGGAAGATGGGTCCTCATGGATTATGACGATGTGGTTATCCACATCTTCTATGACCAAGTTCGGCTCCACTACGATCTCGAAGGCCTCTGGATAGAGGCCCCAAGGATAGATCCGCCAGGGGAAAAGGATTGAAGTTCATTTGCAACTGTGGGGCAAGGGAGAAGTCGGGCCTCTCCCAAAACAGTCCTTACCGCACATAAAGGGGGAACATTATGTTCATTAGGATATCTTTTCTCTCCATTATCATTTTTGGCGCTATATTTATCTACCTCTCGGCCCTCAACCCCTTGGGGGTCACATTCCAATATTTCAAGGGGAATTATATAGAAACCTCTCTTTCCATCCTGCTCGTCGCCTCTTTCTTCATTGGGGCTCTGCTCATCTTCCTTATATATTCAATAAAAGACATCAGGAGGGCGCTCAGGGAAAGCAAACAAAAAAGGGAGCGGGAGCAACTGTGGGATTTATTTTATTCGGCCACCGACGCCCTCTTCAAGAACGACCTGTCCAAGGCCGAAAAACAGATCCTCGCATACCTTAAGAAGAAGCCCGATGACCCCAATGCTTATCTCAAGCTCGCTGAGGTTTATCAAAAAGGGGGGAAGGTCAAAAAGGCCATTGAAACCCTGGAAAGAGCCAGAGACTTAAAGAAAGACAAACTGGAGATACTCTTCATGGAGGCCCAGATATACAAGACGGTCAAGGATTACGATGGCGCCACCAGGACCTTCAAAGAAATCGTCGCCCTCAACCCCAACAACCGTGAAACGCTGAAGGAGTTGAGGGACATCTACGTCGAGGCAAAGGAGTGGGAAGAGGCCCTCAAGCTCCAGCGAAAGGTCATCAAGGTAAGCCCAAAGGGTGAGATCGATCAGGAGAAAAAGCTGCAACAGGGGCTACACTACGAGCGCGCCAAGCTTATGGCGGACAGGGGTAAGGAAGAGAAGGGGATAAAAGACCTGAAGGAGGTTCTCAAAGAAAATTCCTCTTTCATCCCGGCCCAGGTCTTGCTGGGAGAATTGCTGCGCCAAACCGGGAAGGGCAAAGATGCGATTAGGGTTTGGCGAAGGGGATTTGAAAAGACCGGTGAGATTATCTTTTTAAATAAATTGGAGGACCTCTATCTCTCTCAAGAACACCCTCGAGGCATCATCAACCTCTACCTGGATGCCATGGAGAAAAATCCAGAGAACATCATCATCCCCTTCTTCTATGCGCGGCTCTGCCTGCGACTCGAGATGATCGATGAAGCCCTGGATAAATTAGAGGAGATGGATATACACCTCTCCAATCACCCCTCATATCACTATCTGCTGGCCGAGGTCTATGCCCATCGGGGCGATTATGAAAAGGCCATGGGAGAATATAGGAAGGGGCTTAAGCTTGAGGGGGGAGCTTATGTCCCCTACATCTGCACCAACTGCCAGAAAGAGATCAAAAACTGGCTCCCCCTCTGTCCGGAATGCGGCCAGTGGGGCACCTTTACCCCGCGCGACACAGAAGAGATCAAAGCGCCCCTTGCACCCCTTCCCTCTCGATTAGTGGCCTGGGATTTTTAGGTGGGGCCTTCACGAACCTTCCCGTGGTTGTTGAATCTCATTTTCCCTCCGGTCTGCCCCATCTGTAAGACCCTCATCAGCTGGAAGGGGCAAGACCCTATCATGTGCCCTGATTGTCGCAAGGCAATAAGGCCCGTACACCCCCCCTACTGCCCCCACTGCGGCCTCCCTTACCCCACTGGAGATCAAGAAAATCACCTCTGTGCCTTGTGCCTGCAGGAGAGGTGGTATTTCGAGGTCCACCGCACCTGCGCCCTCTATGAGGGGGCGCTCAAAGAGGCGATACATAGATTTAAATACGGGGGTGTATTCTCCCTCGTGAGGGTTTTTGGGGATCTGCTGGAGCCTGCCTTCCAAATCCTCACCCGCGATTATCCGGCGGATGTCATGGTCCCCGTCCCCCTCCACATCAGAAGGTTGAGGGAGCGGGGATTCAATCAAGCCCTCCTCCTGGTCAAAGAGTTGAGCAAAAGGACGGGCATCCCCTATAAGGAGAGGGCCTTGAAAAAGATTAAGGATACCCCGGTTCAGATAGCCCTCAAGAAGCGGGAGAGGAGGAAAAACCTCACGAGGGCCTTTCAGGTAAAGGATCAGGAGGCAATACAGGGAAAAACCGTCGTGCTCGTGGACGATGTCTACACCACAGGGGCCACGGTCAATGAGTGCTCCCGCGCCCTGCTCATGGCAGGGGCCGAGCGGGTGGCCGTCCTCACCGTAGCCCGGGCCCTATAAGGTATTGGATTCCGGAGCAAATGGAGGAAGAATATGAAGGTGAATAAAATAGCCATTGTCGGGGCAGGATTGGTCGGCACAGCCCTGGCCTATCTGTTAAAGGAAAAGGGTTATACGCTCGTCGGCTTGGCTGGCCGGGGAGAGGAATCCTTGAAAAAGGCAGCCTCTCTCGTGGGGGGCGATGTCCGCACCACTACTGCGCCGGAGGAGATTACTACAGAGGCCGACCTGGTCCTTATCACCACCTCGGACAGCGCCATTCAGGAGGTCTGCGACAGGATTGCCAGCAAGGGTGGCTTCCATCCCGGGCAGATTGTGGTCCACACCAGCGGTGCCCTCCCCTCTACCATCCTCAAAAATGCCCAGGATAAAGGCGCCCTGATTGCATCTGTCCACCCCCTGCAGAGCTTCGCCGACATCAAAGGGGCGGTGAAGATCATCCCCTCGTCGATATTTAACCTGGAGGGTGACCCAAAGGCGATCCCATTCCTTGCGGAACTGGTAAAGGAGCTGGGAGGGAAACCCCTTGCCATCGACACCCAAGGGAAACCCTTGTACCATGCGGCGGCCGTGGTGGCCTGCAACTTCCTCGTTACCCTCGTTTACCTCAGCTATCAACTGTTCGAAGCCATAGACATCTCCCAAGACGACGCCGCCCAAGCCCTTCTCCCCTTGATCAAGGGGACGGTGAACAACATAGAACGCTTGGGTCCTGTCAAGGCCCTGACCGGACCCATCGCCAGGGGGGATGTGGGCGTGATCAGAGGACACCTGGAGGCCTTCAAGGCGGTAGACCCCAGATTCAAAGATATATATCGCAGTATCTCCTGTCTTACCGTGGAGATTGGGATCAAGAAGGGCACCCTCTCCATCGAGAAGGCGGAAGAGATCCTGCAACTCGTGGAAAGATAGAGAAAACCGACTCGCGGCTGGAAGGCTGATGTTTTTCCCCGGGGCGAGTAGTTGAAGACAACCCTTCCCTAATTGAACAATACCTATTATAATTGTGAAATAATGCTTGCATTGTCAAAGCCTCACGTTTTTAAAATGCACTCAATGACAAAAGGATGATATCAGACGAAGATTCATAGGCTCATACGTTACATGCCTTAGGGGGCATCGTGAAAGAGCGAGAAACTCTTATAAGGGTGCAGGATAAGGGGGAACTTTTAGTCCTCCTGCGCGGGCGACAGCTCCGAGTAAGGCCTGAAGACCTTCCCGTAAGCAGTCTGTGGATACCCATGGAGGAGTTGGAGATAGCGGACGAGTGGGGTGACCCTATGTACACCGTTAAGGTCCGTAATCTGGAGAAAAACACAGAAATCCTTGCCGTGTGGATCTAGCGTTAATCTCACAGCGTGCAACGGAAAAGGGGAGACCGTCAACCACCTGCCATCCGTCCCTGCCCCGCGAGGGTACTTTTTGTTGCCCAGACGTAAAGAATGTGGTACAGTAAGGCATAAGACACCATTCCCTGCTTAAAAAACAAGAGAAGAACACAAAAGTAGACAGGGGCATTCGTATGCCGGGAAAGCCACGCAGCTATTTATTGCCTATTTTTTTCGTTTTCATATTTCTTCCTTGTCTTTCCTTCGCCCTTGAATCGGGCTCGCTGTACATCTCGTCCAGGCCCTCTGGAGCCGGCATCTATCTGGACGACGCCAGGATCGGAGAAACAAATACCGTTATTAACGCCATCCCCGCCGGCTCTCATAAGCTCAGGGTGGAGCTGGTGGGTTATGATAAGGTCGAACAAATGGTCATCGTCCAGGCCGGGCGCACCACCCGTATCCCCGTCGCGCTTGTGCGCATGAGGGGAATACCATTGATTAAGGATGAAGGTGCGGCCCCGCCTTTGCCGGAACTCCTCTCCGAGTTCATAAATCCGTGGGTGGTCATGCTGGTAGCACTCTTGCTCACGGGAATGATCATCCTGGCCTTGATCATGAGGGCTATCCCCGCCAGGACAAGCCAGGCACCAATGACCAGGAAGCCGCCGAGGGGCCGGGCGCAGCCCAGGCAAGTGAGGATGCCTGCCCCGGCAAAGGGTATCGCGCACAGGAAGGCCGCTGTCTTGGGAAACTACCGGATAGTGGAGAAGATCGCCAGCGGCGGGATGGCCACCATATACAAGGCGACCAATATCAAGACAGGGGCACTGGCGGTTTTAAAGGTCCCCTATGATCAATTTCAGAATGACCACAGGTTCGTTGAGCGGTTCCGCCGTGAGGCGCAGCTGGGGCAAAAACTCCTTCATGAGAATATCATCCGTCTCTACGAATACGGAAAGTCACAGGACGGCCAGATCTATATTGCCATGGAATACCTGCCGGGGATCGATCTGCGCGGTTATCTCGACAGATATGGTAAGATGCCCGTTAAAGAGGCAGTGAGGACAGTGGCGCAGGTATGCCGCGCCCTCAGTTATGCCCATGATAAGGGGATTGTCCATCGGGATATCAAGCCGGAAAACATCATGCTTCATGACAAAAGATCCAAAGGCAGGGTGGTGCTGATGGATTTCGGTGTGGCTCATGCAGCGTACCTGGGTACCGTGGGCACACGGAGCTCCTACCTCGGGACACCCTATTATATGTCTCCCGACCAAATCTCACGCCGGCAGGTTGACGGTCGTTCAGACATCTATTCCCTGGGGGTGGTCTTCTTTGAGGTGCTCACCGGCAAGCGCCCGTTTGATGACACCGACCCCCTCAAGGTCCTCATCAAGCACCGAGAGTCCGCGCCGCCGAGGCTGAGATCCTTAAATCCCAAGATCCCGGCCGGGCTGGAAAGGATAGCCCTCAAGATGCTGGCCAAGAGGCCTGCGGACCGCTACAAGAGCGTCGAGGCCCTCTTAGCAGCATTGAAGAGATATATTGGAAGAGAGGGGATTGTAGTTGATTAAATCTTTTCGAGAAAAGGAGAGCGAACATGAAGACAAAGAGAATGTTTTGTTCTGGTGTAGGTTTGGTGTTTTTGTTCCTCGTGGTTTTTGCCGTCACTGTCCTGGCTGCTGAGGGGGTATTTATCAGCGACATCAAGATGAATCCCTCCAAGTATTACAACCTCCAGGTGAGGATCAAGGGGGTAGTGGTTGATGTGACTCCCGAGCAGGCCGGGCTCAAGAGCGGCATGTACACCATGAGGGATGAGAGCGAGCAGACCATCGAGGTCAAGACCGACGAGCTGCCGGCCCCGGGGCAGAGTTTCATGGTTGAGGGGATCGTAACCATGAAGGCGGAGACCCAGACACCGTTCCTGAAGGAGCTGAAGCGGAATGGGGGGAATCTTTTGCCCATTATCGTCATCGGCGCGGCGGTGATTGTGCTGATCCTCATAGGGATCTTGGTCTATATGCTGCGCAGGCCTGCTGCCATGGAGCCTGCCTACGAGGAAGGTGGCACCATTGAGCCCACCCGCCCGATCAGCACCGCGGAGATGAAGCGGGTTGCCCCTGCTGCCCCCGAGCGGACGGTGGAGGTCCCTGCTATACCTGCCCAGCTGGAGGTCCTCAACGGACCCAACAAGGGGGAGAAGTATATCCTCAAAAGGCAGAATATGATCGGGAGAGAAACAGGGGATGTGGCCCTCGGCGATCCCACGGTGAGTGCCGAGCATGCGCAGATTACCTTCAAGAACAGAAAGTATGTCTTGACCAACAAGAGCCTCACGAACCCGGTCAAGGTCAACAAGGCCACGGTGGAGACACGGGAGCTCAAAGACGGTGATGAGATCGTCTTGGGCGCAATAAAGCTGAAGTTCTCCAAGCTGTAATTTGATCAATGGAGAGATGGGGGTTTTCTCGCGGTATTCGGCGAGGAGGCCCCCGTTGCACCCCGTGATGGAGGTGATAGTCCCGCTCCGCACTATAGATTAATGAAAGCGGGATGCCGCTAAGCGGCAGTGAGGGGGAACCGACGCTGACCACTGGCCAAAGGGCCACCTTCGGCCTCACCCCGTCCCTCTCCCGCAGGCGGGAGAGGGGGGCTATAAATACGATGCAGCGGCAATAAGGAGAATAGTACTGTACGACTTTCTCCTGAGTGCTTCCTCTCCCCTCCTGCCGCCAGAATGGCGGCCGAAGCCGAAGGTGACCCCCTGGCCAGTGGCCCTTTGGCCAGATCTTCAACAAGGGAGAAAGAAAGGATCACATCATGATCAGGCACAGCTATGGTAAGCGCCTCACCGTCTTTGGCCAGTTCGTTGCGGCCCTCTTGTTTTTGCTCATGCCGTCTGTGTGTCTTGCCGGCGTCGTCCTTACCCTCAACCAGATCAACATCGAGCGATTCCCCGAAATCAGCATCTATCTGACAGCCGCAGATGAGCGGGGCACCCCTCTCAAAGGGCTGGAAATCAAGAACTTCAGCGTTCAAGAGGACGGCAGCATCGTTCGGGTGAAGGCGGTCTTCCCCTTGGAGAAGGGCGACGAGCCCCTTTCCGTGGTCCTGGCCATCGACCGGAGCGGGAGCATGCGCGGGCAGCCCATCAAGGATGCCCTGAAGGCGGCAAAGGATTTTATCAAGGAGATGAGAGGGATCGATCGGGTGGGCCTTGTCAGCTTTGATGATCACGTCACCGTCATCTCCCGCCCGTACGCAGATAAAGGGCCCCTCATTAAAGCAATCGACAAGATCAAGGTAGGAAAGGATACCGCCCTCAACGATGCCATCATGAAGTCCCTTCAACTGCTTTCCCCGTTTACAGGGCGCAGGGCGGTGGTGGTCCTGACCGATGGCAAGGAGAACAGGAGCAAGGCCGCGAGAGAGGGGACCATCCAGGAGGCAGTCCGAGCCGGTATCCCCGTTATCACCGTCGGCCTGGGACAAGAGGTGGATGCCTCTGCCCTTGAGGCTATGGCAGGCGGGTCAGGCGGCCGGGCATTCTTCGCCCAGGAATCGAGCGAATTGTCCGATCTGTACCAGGCGATTGCGAGACAGTTGATGAACCAATACCGCGTCAGCCTTCAATCGCGCAAATCCCTGGACAATGGCTGGCATCGGCTCCGGGCTGAATTGAAAACCGCCAGGGGAAAGGCGCAGGTGGAGAGGCTCTACCTGGCGACCCTGAAACCCGTCATCGCTACCGGCGCTCTGGAGGCGTACCGCAAGGGGATGAATTGGCAGTACCTGCTAGCGATCATCCTCTGCGCGCTGGCACTGGCCCTTGGCGCGGCCATCATCGTCGTCGCGGTGAAGCGCTCTAAAAAGGGAACGAGAAGATCCGGTTAGAAGCCACCCTGGCTATGAGGTCTCGAACATGAAGATATCCATCGGCAAGAAAACAGATATAGGGTGTGTGCGGGAGGCGAACGAGGATAGTTTTTACCTTGAGCTTCCCCAGGAGGGAGCACCCCAAGGGAGTACTTCCCAAGGGGGCGCGGGTTCGCCTGGCCGCTATGCCCTGCTGCTCGTGGCCGATGGGATGGGCGGGCAGGTCGCAGGCAAAGAGGCCAGCGCGATTGCCGTCGACGTGGTGAAGGCACTCTTCACCGCACAAGCGAAGGCCAAAAAGCCGCTCAAGGACATCAAAAGGTTTATCCTCGCTGCCTTCCGCGAGGCCAATCAAGCAGTATTCAAGAAGGGAGAGGCAAATGAAGCCAATATGGGGACGACCCTCACGACAGCCTTCATCGACAACCGGAATGCGTACATTGGCCATGTAGGGGACAGCCGAGCCTACCTTCTTCGGGGAAGGGAGATCAGACAGGTAACCGAGGATCACTCCCTTGCCGAGGATATGGTGAAGAAAGGCAAGGCCACCCGCGAAGAGGTGAGAACGTCTCCCATGCGCAGCATGCTGACGAGATCCATCGGGACAAAGGCGGAGGTAGCCGTTGATGATCCCATCGGGATAGAGCTGGAAGATGGGGACGTGCTCGTGTTGTGCACCGACGGTCTGACAAACCTGGTGGATGAGCAAGAGATCCTCTCCGTGGTCCACAACACCGCCGATCTCCAAAAGGCGTGCAACAAGCTCGTTGATATGGCCCGCAAGCGGGGCGGGCACGATAACATCACGGTCATCGCCGCCGAGTTCGGCGCATTGAAGCGGATACGAGGATTGGGGATCAAGGCAAAAACGGTGGTAGTAAAGTCGGTGAAGGGTGTCAAGAGGAAGAGGATTTTCATCGCCGCTATCGGCCTCCTCGTCGCGATCTTCATGTTGTTGACGTATCTCCTTGTCTCCAATTATATAGGGCAAGACAGGTTCTATAAGGCCCCCACAACGGAAGGGGGCACATCATCGCAGTGAATGGACATGGTAAGAGCGGATTACTCGTTCACAGACTGCACTCCTCCCTCTCCCGCAAGCGGGAGAGGGGTGGGGTGAGGGTGGATATCATGGTGGTTTTCCCCCTCACTGCCGCTTCTCGGCATCCCGTATTCCCTGATTTATGCAAAGCGGAGTGGGACTTTGTCCTCTCCCCAGTGGGGAGAGGAGGACATAAGGAATTGTCCCTACATAAGGCAGCGGCATAAGCAGATCGATGCCATGAACCGACCATTCAGAAAACTCCTCCGCCATCTCTTGGCAATAGGGTACCTCCTCGTTTTTGCTGCCCTGCCAGTGCACGCAGTGCACGCCGGTGTGGTCCAGGGTGAGGTTACCACTGTCGAAGGGGAGAATATCCGGATAGATGTGGGCACTGAGGCGGGTCTTAAGATCGGCGATCAAGGAAAGGTATTCTACACCGTCCTCGTCGGTAAAGAGAGGCGGCCTCAGCCCGTGTATGTGGCGTGCTTTACCATAACGAGTGTTGAACAAGAATCCTCTGTGGCAAAGGTCGAGAAGGCACAGGGGGAGATAATGGTCGGATATCTGGTGGAGGCAACGTCGGCAGAGGCGCCGGTTGTTCAGACACCGGCTGTACAAGCACCGGCGGTACAGCAGCCGATTGTAGAGGCGCCGATAGAGCCGGCAAGGATAGAGGAGAAGCAGCCTCCGGAGAAGCCGGCGCCAGCTAAGGTGGTCAAGAAAAAGCGGGTCGTCAAGCGCTCTGTAAAGGCCGGGGAGGTCTGGAGAGACCCGCGTCTCGGGATGAGCTTTGTCTGGGTGCCAGCGGGGTGCTTTGAGATGGGGTGCGGGGACTCGATGGCCGGCTGCAGTGATAGCGAGAAGCCCCCCCACAAGGTCTGTCTGAACGGTTTTTGGATGGGGAGACATGAGGTGACCCAGCAGCAGTGGAGGCGCCTCATGGGAAACAATCCATCGGATGCCAAGCGGTGCGGGATCCAATGCCCTGTTGAGGAGGTCTCGTGGAACGAGGCCCTGGAGTTTGCCAGAAAATTGTCGGCAAAGACAGGGTACCTGTTCCGGCTCCCCACGGAGGCGGAGTGGGAATACGCCTGCGGAAGCGGCGGCAAAAGACAGCAATACGCCGGGTCAGTGTCTGTTGACGCCCTGGCGTGGTATAAGGAAAACGCCGATGGAAGCCCCCATCCCGTGGGCCGGAAGCTGCCCAATGAGCTTGGGATATATGACATGTCGGGCAATGTATGGGAGTGGTGCCTCGATATCTTCGACAAGGATGCTTTTCTCAAGGCAACAAGGACATTGGGAAATCCGGTCTTTGTCAACGACAGGTTCATGGATATATACGGCGAAGGCTATGCCCGCATCCTGAGCATCCTGCGGAAGGCTTCAGACTACCGGAGCGTGCGAGGTGGCAGCTGGGGCAATGACGTTGATCGCCTGCGCTGCACCGATCGCATCAAGGGTAACCCCGATAGCCGCCGCGATTGGCTCGGATTCAGACTGGTCAGGGAGGAGATAAAAAGGAAGTGAAGGATTTATTTCCTCGCTCATCAGAAAAAGCAGTCGTTGGAAGTTTGTTGAATACATAAAAAGGAGTTAATCAGAGGAGGCTAACCCCTTTTCCCATTGGCGTGAACATTCCGCCTTATGATTGACAGCACGTTTTAATCAGGGATTCAATGAATTGCCTGACCTCTCACTATTTTCGGAGATCGAACAGCTTCAGATATGCTCCGTAGCCCTCTTTTTTCAAATCCTCTTTAGGAATAAACCGCAGCGCGGCTGAATTCATGCAGTAGCGAAGACCGGTCGGCTGCGGGCCATCGGGGAAGACATGGCCGAGATGTGAGTCACCATGTTTACTCCTCACCTCCGTGCGCGTCATGAACAGGCTCTTATCTTTTTTCTCGACGATATTCCCTGGCTCAAGGGGCCTGGTAAAGCTCGGCCAGCCAGTGCCGGAGTCGAACTTGTCCAAAGAGCTAAACAATGGTTCTCCGGAGACGATGTCGACGTAGATACCCTCTCTCTTATTATCCCAATATTCATTCTGGAAGGCAGGTTCGGTACCATTCATCTGAGTTACCTTATACTGCATCGGAGTCAGCTTTTTTCTCAAGGTCGCAGCGTCAGGTTTGGTTTTCGCCTCCTTTTCTTTTGTTACTGTATTGCTCATTTTTTTTCCCATGCCTTTTCCAAAAACTGATCGCGACCAGAGCCGTATCGATATAATTGATATCCGGATGACTGCTTTTGATGGTAATCCTGGTGATAATCCTCTGCCTCATAAAACTTGGCGAACGGCATGATCTCGGTGACAACGGGCTTGTCGAATCTGCCGGACTTGCTCAGCGCCTGCTTCGATTCCTCTGCCAGTCTCCTCTGTTCTTTATCATGGTAAAAGATCGCGGTCCGATATTGGCTTCCGCGGTCGGCAAACTGTCCACCAGGATCAGTCGGATCGATATGTTGCCAGAAGAATTCGAGGAGTTCTTGATACGTGATTTTTGATGGATCGTAATATACCTGCACCGCTTCAGCATGTCCTGTCGTGCCGGTTGATACCTCTTCATAGGAAGGATTTTCTCTATGCCCGCCGGTATAGCCGGAGATCGCCTTCACAACCCCTGGGACCTTTTCGAAATCCGCCTCCAGGCACCAGAAACAGCCGCCGGCAAATGTCGCGATGCGTATCATACTCATCCCCTTGTGCGCGGCCCCGGATTGACCTGAGCCGCATCCTATAAAAAATAGGATAAGCAGCACCGCCGGGATTTTCAAATACACCGCCTTTTTGCCAGGACCTAATCCTTATTCATGGAACGGGACCTTTTGATGAGGGATTCGATGAATTGCCTGCCCCCGTGTTTCTTGATTGCGTATTCCCTCTGCATGGCGGCGGATCTGTCGGGGTGCTCCTCCGTGTAGACCAACTCCCACGGCCTTTTTTGTTTCGTATATTGGGTCCCTACCTGATTGTGATGCCTTACCCTGGAGTCGACGTCTTGAGTTGAGCCGACATAGTAACTTCCGTCCTTGAGGCTTCTGAGGATATAAACGAAAACCGGCATACGCAAACTATAAAAGGGATTGACCAAACTGGTCAACCCCTTTATTAATTTCTGGGATGAACGGGACGATCTTCCCAGCGTGAAAGTGCAGCAAAAAAGCCTTATTCCACCATGTTTAAACCTTTTTAACCCATTTAAAACCCATCTAAAAGGGTTTAAGTCCCGACTAGATTCCCGACTAAAATACAATGCCGATGGCAACCCGCATTTGGTCGATGAATAGTACTTCCTTAAATCGAGAGAGGACACTGCCATATCTTGAGGTCGATTATTCTTGATAGACTATTTCCTTTTTTTGTATATTCAACCCATCCCCAAGCAACTTCTTATCACCGATTTAGTTGAATTCCAAAGTAGCTTAACAATCAGCTATTACACTAAGAATTTAAGTGAAGGTTCTGCCTAACGTACCCTTAGCTCCACCACTGAAAACAGATTCCGAACCTTTAGCCCAGCTAGCTGTAGTAATGTGCTTTAAGTTCCACGATCCGTCATAAAGCGCAATCCGGCAGTGCTTGACATTCCTGGCTGACGGTCATAAACTCTGACTCGTGGGGATGGGGGATTCATGATGAAGTGCCTGAGGTGTGGACACGAGAACCGGGAAGAAGCAGAGTTCTGCGTCGAGTGTGGCCAGCCACTTGAGGCAGCGCCTTTATGCCCTGACTGCGGGCATACCAATCCGATAGGCAGCAAGTTCTGCGAGCAGTGCGCCTACAGCTTAGCCGAACCAACTGCTGAAAAACCAGCCCCACCATCACCTGCACCCACCTCCTTTGCCGCTGGCCGCTATCAGGTCAAGAAGTTCCTTGGCGAGGGGGGCAAGAAGAGGATCTACCTCGCCCACGACACCCTGCTCGACCGAGATGTGGCCCTTGCCCTGCTCAAGACTGAGAAACTGGACGACACGGCCAGGGCCCGCATCAAACGCGAAGCCCAGGCTATGGGACGGCTTGGTGATCACCCAAATATCGTCACTGTCTTTGACCTCGGAGAACACGATGGGCAGCCCTACATAGTCCTTCCCCTCATGCCCGGGGGCGATGTGGAAGGACTGATTGAGAAGGCGCCCGAGCACAGGCTTTCCATCGAGCAGGCCATATCCATCGCCAAATCTGTGTGCCTGGGGCTGGAATACGCTCACTCTAAGGGAATTGTGCACCGTGACCTGAAGCCGGGAAACGTGTGGCTGAGTGCTGACGGCACGGTGAAGATAGGCGACTTCGGTCTGGCACTGGCGGTGGACTTATCGCGCCTGACCCAGTCTGGGATGATGGTAGGCACGTTTCATTACATGCCGCCGGAGCAGGCGATGGGTGGTGAGGTGACCGCTAAGGCAGACCTTTACGCTCTGGGGGCGATGCTCTACGAGATGGTGACAGGGCGGCCGCCCTTCGTCGGAGACGACGTCTACGCTATCATCGGTCAGCATATCAATACGCCGCCGGTGTCACCCAGCTGGCACCGTCCTGAGATAACGCCAGCCCTGGAGGCCCTTATTCTGCAGCTACTTGAGAAAGACCCGCAGCGGCGCCCCGCCTCGGCCACCCACGTACGCCAGGCCCTGGAATCCATTGAGACAGGGCAGATTAGCCAGGCGCCATCACCGGAAGCGCCGACTGTGTCCGGGAGTCCGCTTTATCGCCGGGTATTTGTCGGCCGCGAGGCAGAGCTGCGCCAGCTTCAGTCTGCCTTTGATGGCGCCATGTCGGGGCAGGGAGCATTGATGATGGTCATGGGCGAGCCGGGCATCGGCAAGACTGCCCTCTGCGAGCAACTGTCCACCTATGTCACCCTGCGGGGCGGAAAGACCCTGGTGGGGCACTGTTACGAGGAGGGGTCTTTGTCGCTGCCCTACCTGGCTTTCGTGGAGGCACTGCGCTCCTACGTCCTCACCCGTGATGTCAAGGACTTGCGGAAGGAGCTGGGCACCGGCGCCGCTGATATTGCACGCATTGTGTCTGAGATTAGGGAGAGGCTGAAGGTGAAGCTGCGGCCGCCGGGCAATCCTGAGGAGGAGCGTTACCGCCTGATGCAAGCTGTCACCGGCTTCCTGAGTAATGCCGCTACTGTCCAGCCGTTGCTGGTGATGCTGGAGGACCTGCACAATGCCGACAAGGGCACACTGGAGATGCTCACCAATGTCTCCCGCAACCTCACCGGGACACGGCTATTCCTTGTTGGCACATACCGCGATGTGGATGTAGACCGGTCTCATCCACTCTCGTCGGCCCTGGCCGAGCTGCGCCGTATCTCCACGTATGAACGTGTAGTCCTTCGGGGTTTAAATGCCGACGAGGTCAGGCGAATGCTGGAGAACATCACCGGACAAGACGTCCCCTGGGGCCTTGCCGAGGCGGTTCACCGCCAGACAGAGGGGAACCCGCTGTTTGTTCAGGAGGTGGTGCGCTACCTGGCCGAGGAGGGCCTGATCACCCGAACACAGGGGCGCTGGCGGGCGACCAGGGATACGCCGCTGGAAATGAGCATACCGGAAGGATTGCGGGACGTCATCGGCAAGCGTCTGACTCGCCTGAGCGCAGAGTGTAACCGCCTGCTCTCTATTGCCGCCGTTATCGGGAGAGAGTTCCGGCTGAAGGTGTTGCAGCGGGTGGCTGGTGTAGCCGAGGACGAGCTTATCACTGCCCTGGATGAAGCAAAGAGAGCCGCGGTAGTGGAGGAACGGTCTACGATAGCAGCAGCAGTGACCTACCGGTTCGCCCACGCCTTTTTCCGTCAGACCCTCTACGAGGAGATTATTGCCCCCCGGCGCATTAGACTTCACCAGCAGGTAGCAAAGTCACTTGAGCAACTGTATGCCAGCCGTCTCGAAGAACACGCCACCGAACTGGCCGAACACTTCTCCCACTCCTCCGACCCTTCTGACCTAGCCAAGGCAGTTAGCTATGGTGAGATGGCAGCACACCGGGCGATGTTCGTCTATGCCTATGGTGAGGCGGTACGGCTGCTGGGGCAGGCGCTCAAGGTACAGGAGGTGCTGGACCCGGAGGACAAGTCCAAGCAATGTGACCTGCTCCTGGCTCTGGGCGATGCCTTAATCCTGGCCAGCGAGCATCAACGCGTTATCGACATCGAGGCACCCCAGGCGCTGTCCCTGGCTGAGGCTATTGCTGACAACACGCGGGCATCTCGGGCCTGCCTGCTGGCAATGAAGGGGCTAGTAGTCTATGGAACGCCAGCGTGGGCTTCTCCCGAGGCGGCACAGTGGGCCGGGCTAGCTAACCGCTACGCGGAGCCCGATACGGTGGAGCGTGCCTGGGCGGATGCGATGCTGGGCATTGTGAAGGGGTCTGGAGTTAGCTCCTCACCAGAAAAGGTTGCTCACCTCAGCCGAGCCCTTGACCTGGCCCGTCGTCTGGGAGATCCAGACACGTATTGGCTTGCAGCTGGGAACTGGCTCTTCGGCATGTTAGCGCCACAGCATGATGAGGAGCGGCTGCGCCTGGTAGAGGAGCTGGCGGAGCACTCCCGGGCCGGCGTAAACTTGTTTCTACTCGGCGTGTCACTGTGGCAGATGGTGCACGTGTTCCTGGAATTTGGCCAGCGCCGCCGCGCCGAAGAGACCATGGGAGAGATGCGAGCCCTGGCTGAGCGAAGCGGACAGGCGAACCTGCTTATCCTGTCGATGGTGAATGACGCCATTCTGGCCATCTGGGACGGGCGTCTGGAGGAGGCGGTGGCGATACGCCGCCGCATGTTGGCCCATGCCGAGGAGCTGGGCATCTTTGAATTTGCGGCTTTGTGGTCATCTTGGGTGCTGCCTGCGCGGGTGCATCTCGGGGACGCTGGCCGAGCCTTGGAGGTCTCCCTTCAGGGCTCGAGAAACCTCCTCCAGAGCGTAGCTACTGATATGACAATTCTGTTCTGCCTGGCGCACCTAGGCCGATATGCTGAGGTGGCGGAGATGTTGGAACGGCTGGTCGTGGCACGCCCCGGCATTGGCTCGGCCGAGGACGAGACCGGAGCGTGGGAAGATATCACATCACTGGAAGCCGCGGTGCTGGCGGGACATCGCCAGGCGGCTGAGCTGCTCCTTAACCGACTGGCTGGCAGCAGCATCCGCACGAGTGGCCTATGGCTCACAACATGCGCAGGCCGCCATCTGGGAGCCGCCGCCGTCCTCCTGGACAGGCCCGAGGAAGCCCGCACCCACTACCAGGAGGCCTTGAAAGCGGCCAGCGAGCTAAAATTCCGCCCTGAAGTTGCCCTCACCCGGTTCCAGCTTGCCGAGTTGCTACTGGAGCATTATCCGAAGGAGCGAGCTGAGGCGCGGGAGCACCTTGACTTTGCCATCTCCGAGTTCCGCGACATGAAAATGCAGCCGTCACTGGAGCGCGCCCTACGACATAAGGAGATTCTCAAGGCATAAGCCCTCGTCTCAGTGTCGTCAGGTAACATTTAGCCATTTTGTTCAAGTTTCTGAATAAGAGATAATTAATTCTTGCAAAGCAGGAATTATTGAGTTTCGCATAAGTAATGGAACGATCTATCAGGCCCAAGGAAGATCCGAGGCAAAGATGCATGACCAAAGAAGTCTTTGGGATTTCCGGAGCTTTCGTGCCGTATTTTGTAGCATTGCT
>Ga0299915_10000953_pt1 | contig 21374 bp, 31 predicted proteins | sample RVTome_13_FD_200263 | JGI IMG/M metagenome (GOLD analysis project Ga0299915, IMG submission 200263) | Soil microbial communities from uranium-contaminated site in the Upper Colorado River Basin, Wyoming, United States - RVT92D227 (version 2) ... | reverse complement strand
GAGAGAGTCTCGTTCAACTGCCGGGCAAGGGTGACGAACTCTGGCAACTCAAACAAGGATGCCTCCTGGCGACCATGCTGACCTGCGGTTCGGGTGATTGTAGTCGTCCATTCAAAGCTGACAGCAGGCACCCCATGCCGTGTGGAGCAATCTCACGGACTGGCCGCCGGCCTCCGGGTTATCCGTGACAAGGGATTCATGGTGCGACACCGACCTCGATCATGATTTCGGCCGCGCCTCGGGCGAATGTCGGGGGTCTTGCGACGAGCCCCTTCTCCCTCGTTTCCTGGTTGCCTTCACGGGTGTCAATCGTTTGACCGGTGAGCTCTCGGCAACATGGTCGGACGGATGCTAATCAGAATGAGCGAGACCATGACCACCATCAGATGAAGCCGAAGGACGGAATCGATCCCTTACATGGGTGCCTCCCGGGAGCCTGCGCTGAATCTGATCTGCTCGAGGACGTACTCGATTTCTTCCCGCACATGGATAAGGGTCTCCTCCTCGAGCAACTTCCTCAAGGGTTCTCCTACCGGTTCTCCCATTGCGATCAAAGCGTGAACCACTTCGGGGTGGCCACCGATCTTGGGCAGAAACCTGCTCTGTGCAACGATCTCAGGGAAGACGTCAACCAAGGAGGGGATTGCCCAGGGATCGCCGATCTTTCGCAGCGCCTCGGCAATCGAATCCAGACAGGGCGCGTCTGTGACTCGTTTCAATGCTTGACATAGCGGCCCCACGGCCCTCTCTGCCCTTGATTCCCCCAGATAGCGGGCTGCCTTCGCTACAATGTTGATGTCGGACACTGACGTTACTGCCCGAATCAACAGGTCGGTTGCCTTATCCCCACTCATCCGGCTCAATGCGTCTATCACAACTTCGTTGTTCAGGTTCTCTGAGCAAACATCGAGACACGCCTCATCGATGGCGACCAAGGCTGAAGCAATCTGACTCTGTAATCCTTGAATGTCATCCCGGGAGTCTTCCTGACCCTCAAAGCGGTGATAAGCGTGGAGCATGGGTTCGATGACAAGCGGGTCGACGAATTTGGCGAGACCGTCAACAATCGCATTCACGACCCGGATATCTTGAGTCTCTCTCGCCAGGCATTGCATCAGGATGTTGAAAGCCGCAGGTCCACCGGTCTCTCCAAGGACTCGGGCAGCGAACTGGCGCGCTTTGGAATCACTCCCTGCAAGCCCGGCATGGATGGCCTCTCTGGGGAGGAGGTTGCGCCGCTCTCCGATCTCGTCGTAACGGCCCGTACGAAAGGCATCGTATGTCCTGGTTCTTACGAAGAGGCGTTCGAGTTCCCCCGCCTCCGGCCTCCAGCCGAGCCGGGTCAATTCTCGGCTCGCCGTTATTCGCACATCGAGGTTTTGATCCTCCAGCGCAGAAACCAGAAGGTCGATGACAGCGGGGCCGTCGAATTTCCCCAAGACCTTGATGATCTCGCACTTCGTGACATAGCCGCGCTCGCGACCCAGAGCACTCCCGAGGCCTGCGAGCGCGCGCGAATTACCGAGCTTTCCGAGTGCGACCGCCGCTTCTCGGCATACTTCTGGGTCCCACAGCGCGTCCTGCAAAGGCCACAATGCGCTTTCTTCCCTCATGTCACCCAGAGCGGCGGCTGCCTCCCGCTGAATACGGGGGTCTCTTGTGTAGTCCAAAGCCTGGACGAGTCCCCTGACATCTCGCCTGGCCTTCAACTTCTCTACATTCGGCGGCCCAAAGAGAAGCATCGTGTGAATAGCCCTGTGGCTGCAAGACCTCCGCGTGTTCTAGGGCCGATCCTTTGCGGAGCGCAGCAGGCTCAGAACGATCCGGTCGCCACGTCCGTTCTCGGACACAGTGTGCCCGTCAGTAAGAATCGCCGAGGAGGACGTATGGCACTGCCCGCGGCCGGCCAGCACTCTCCCCGGCGCCGGCGACTGGGGAGGTGAGATAGCAGATAGAGTTATTCAGCGATGCCGGGTCGGTGCTTCCCAGGCGTGCGCCGAAGTTCCCGCCCCCGGGCGCGTCATCATCGGGTTTGATGCGACGAGGTACCCCATATCTAGTTTATGGCCAACTCTCCCGATTTCAATGGCCTCGCAAAGAATCACACATTTGTGTGCCGGTAATGGGTGAATTGGATGCCCGTTCAGGGTTGGCAGCCGTGCATGTCGGCGCGACCCGACGCGAAGTCGCGGGGGGTTGCCTGAATCTTCCTCGGTGCGACCGCGACTGTTCGTTCGAAGGACAACGGGAATGGGCCACGGGCCTGGGCCTATCCCGTCCTTTGGTCGTCCGGCGACAGAGCGAGATGGCCGGCAGGTGTGGATCGTCCATCCTCCCCAAGGACACACCTGCCCAGACCCGCAGGGCGTCTCGCCCTGACGGGCTGGGGCTCGCGGCCTGGATGGGGTGCTGGGTCGGGGCAATGAGCTTGACTGGCCTGCGCTCAGCTGCAACCCCCGGAGTGAACCGAGGGGATCCGGGGATGACTTAGCGCCAGGCGAACGCTGGTCGTTCGGCAGGGGCCTGACTTGCATGGAGGCAGAGTTCGGCCGAGTCTCTCGGGGGAATGGACGTCGTCCGCGGCGATGACCGGGAAGAGAAGTGGGCCGCATCAATTCGTGATGAGAACTGGAGACGGGCGAGGAATGGGCTGGGCAGGGACAAGAAGCATTCCCAAACTGTATTGGGGCAGACGTGATCCTCTTTCGAGTCCGACGCTCTTCGAATTGGCACTTGAAGACGCACGAGGATCTGCTCGGCCGGTTCGCCTGCTTGCTCGTCCTTGCCCGGCTCGCTTGTCGGGGGATGGTCTGATCGAAGATTCTAAGCGGGGACTCAATTGTCAGGCCACCTCCGTTCCACTCACGGATGGATCAGGGAGTTGCTTCTCCATCCATCTCTCGGGGTTGGTCAGCTCCGAGAACCCGGCACACCGGCGATACAGCCCGTGCGCGTCTCCGGCAGCGAGAAGCATGCGCTTCACCGCGGAAAGTTCAGATTGGGAAGTGATCGCCTGAACAAGCCTCTTGCCTGGGCCCCGGCTACGGTGCTGCTCCGCAGACAAACGCCGTTGCTCCTCGAGCCAGGCTGCCGTGACCATAACCCCATTCATCTCCCGACACTGAACGAGACTGAGGCTCTTGGACGAACGGCTGACGCTCCGGTTCAACCGTGTCTCGTCGCCTCCGTCGGCTGGGATGTGCAAGAGGCGGGGGGCGCCTGAACCTTCAAGCCTTAACGGGTCGGAGCCATCGAGGACCTGGGGAATCGGATGATTGAGGGGGTCGGAAATCAATGGGCACCCTGATTGCTGGATCTTGTGGGCTTTGGCTCGCGTACCTCGAATCAGTAGGTGCGGTCCTCTATTACTCAGCGCAACCAGAAGAATACCGTATCGAGAGGCAGGGGGCTCAGCCCACGACGCCCGTCATCAAGCCTGCGACGGCCGCGATCCGCTCCCGCAGGCAGCGGCGCGCTCGAGGAGCATCGTCCGCTCGCGAGCGTTGCGTGTGAGCGAAGCCGCGCGCTCAAACTCCGCACTCGCCTCGGCTAAGCGGCCGAGCTTGGCCAGGAGGTCGCCGCGCACGCTTGGCAAGAGGTGATAGGCCTGGAGCGAGGGTTCCGAGGTCAGGGCATCGACGAGCTCGAGGCCTGCTGCCGGGCCGAAGGCCATTGCCATCGCCACCGCACGATTCAGCTCCACGACGGGTGACGGCGCAAGCTGGGCCAATGCATCGTAGAGCGCCGCTATTCGCCCCCAGTCTGTCTCCCCCGGCTTATGTGCCCGCGCATGACAGGCGGCAATCGCCGCCTGGAGCGCGTAGGGGCCGAGCGCGCCGCCGAGGGCCTCGGCGGGCTCGAGCGCAGCGAGACCGCGTTGGATGAGGAGTTGATCCCAGCGGGCGCGGTTCTGATCGAGGAGCAAGATGGGCTCTCCTGAAGGGCCCACACGCGCCTTCACGCGCGATCCCGTGATCTCCATCAGCCCGACCAGGCCGTGCACCTCAGGCTCCAGCGGAAGCAGCTCGGCCAGGATACGACCGAGCCGGAGCGCGTCCTCACAAAGCGCGGGTCGAAGCCAGTCATCACCGGAGGTCGCCGAGTAGCCCTCGTTGAAGATGAGATAGATCGCCTCGAGGACCGATGACAAACGTGCGGCAAGCTCGTTCCCGCGGGGGACTTCGAACGGTACGCGCGCCTCAGACAGAGTTCGCTTGGCACGCACGATTCGTTGGGCGACAGTCGACTCTGGGACGAGGAATGCACGGGCGATCTCAGGTGTCGTCAATCCTCCGACCAGGCGGAGCGTGAGGGCAACGCGGGCCTCGGGGGAGAGAACTGGATGACAGGTGGTGAACATGAGGCTCACGAGATCGTCGCCCACGGGATCGTCGATTGCGGCCTCGGTCTCCTGAACGGCCATCTCCTGCTCGGCCTCAAGCTCGCGGCCGAGCTCTTCGTGCTTGCGCTCGAGCCGCGACTTCCGGCGCAGCAGGTCAATCGCACGATGCTTCGCCGTGGCCATGAGCCAGGCGCCCGGGTTGTCCGGGACGCCCGACTCCGGCCAGCGCTCGAGCGCGATGACGAATGCATCCTGAGCGAGCTCCTCGGCGAGTCCAACATCGCGCACGATCCGTGCCAGCCCGGCGATAATCCTGGCGGACTCGATCCTCCAGACCGCCTCGATGGCGGGATGGGCATCGGAAGGCGTCATGGGGACAGATCGATCCAACTTACCAACCCGCACGCAGAGGCCGAGGGGCGCCGCGATACCGGGATCACGAACCCTTGTTTTGACCGGAGTGCGCCTGCAGGTCGGCAAACCCGGCCGCGGCCTCGGCGACATCGGGGGGAAAGTCCGACATCTCCTGCACCTGGCGAACTTCGACCACCTCGTTCTCCGAGCCCGGGCAGCGCCTGGCCCACTCGATCGCTTCCTCCTTCGACTTCACCTGGATCATCCAGTAGCCGCCGACTACCTCTTTCGCCTCGCTGAAGGGCCCGTCGGTCACTTTGGGCTTTCCACCGGGGAACGAGACGCGCGCGCCCATCGAGGGCGGGTGGAGACCATCGAGCGCGAGCAGCACGCCGGCCTGCTGCAGAGACTCGTTGAACTTCATCATGGCGGCCACCGCTTTGGCGTCCGGCAGGGTTCCCGGCTCTGCGATATCGTACCCTTTTGGGATCATGAGCATCATGAATCGCATTGTCCAATCTCCTGGATGTCGGGATTAGCGCTTGGCGGCCTTATTAAGCTGCTCCGACTGCGCACGCAGGCGCTCCTCCGCGGCCATCAGCTCTCCCGTGGGATCGCTCGGGGCGAAGTCCGCCGACTTGAACACCGGGCGGATTTCGACTTCGGTGTCCTGGAAGGGCGCGCGCTTGAGCCACTCGATCGCTTCTTCCATCGACTTCACCTGCCAAAGCCAGAAGCCGGCGATGAGCTCTTTCGTCTCAGTGAACGGTCCGTCGATCACCCTGGGCTTCGTTCCCTTGCCGAAGCGAACGCGCGCGCCCTTCGAGCTCGCCTGAATACCCTCTCCGGCGAGCATCACGCCGGCCTTGACGAGCTCTTCGTTGAACTTCCCCATCTCGGTGAGGGTCTTCTCGTCCGGGAGGGCCCCTGCTTCTGAGTTCTCGTCCGCCTTGACGAGCACCATGACTCTCATCGCAATCTCTCCCTATGGCTTCGGATTTGGCCCAGGCTTCCGAGCGGTTGCGCCCGGCCGAACTCGGGCTCTACCAATACGTCGAACAAAGAGCGGCGAAATCGACACGTAGAAGGTCTTTTCCCGGGAGTGCCGGATGCCGTGGTCGAAGCGCCGAGCCGCAGGCGGAGTGTGGTGCTCAGCGCCGCATCTCCCTTGTCGTTGAACCCCCTTTCTCCGTGTTTAGACGCGGCCACAGAACGGACTGGAAGAGTGGCAAGGCAAGGAGCAAGCAAAGGCGAGTGACCACCAGAGCGGCCTTCGGCCTAGGTCTCAAACCTGGGAAGGCCCCCCGGTTGCGTGCTGTGACCCGGTGAGAGTAGCCTCGCCGTTCGACAGGGTCTTACGCGGGGGTGACCTGATAGATCTGTATGAGGTTGCCGCAGGTATCGTTCATCACAGCTATGGTTGTCATTCCCATGTTGGTGGGTTCCATCGTGAACTCCACGCCCAGGCCTTTCAGTCGTTCATATTCCTCTTGAATATCGTCAACCTCGAATCCCGTGAATGGTATCCCGTCTCTCACCAGAGACTCCTTGAGCGCTTTCATCGCCGGGTAATCGCCGTTTGGCTCGAGCAGCAATTCGGTCCCGTCTGGCTCTTCGGGTGAGACAACGGTGATCCATCGGGCGCCTTCCCCTAATGGGATGTCCCGTTTCTTCGCGAAACCCAATACCTCTGCATAGAACTTCAAGGCCTTGTCGTAGTCGCCTATGGGTACACTGGCAAGCTTGATCTTCATGTCGACCTAACCCTCCCTCAGAAGTTGAGTAGCCGCCCGGCAACCGAGCTGGCGAAACTGACTGGGGCTGAGACCATATCGTTGTCTGAAAGCTCTGCCAAAGGCTGCATGCGAGTCGTAACCGGCAGCGAGCGCAATTTCGGTGATGTCCAGTGCGCCCATCCGTAGCTTCCGGCCCGCACGTTCCAGGCGCACCCGACGGACATAGCCGGCGATGTTCTCGCCCACGCTGGCCGTAAAGATGCCATGCAAGTAGGGAACGGAGAAACCTGCGACCGCGGCCAACGCCTTCCGATCGAGAGCCTCGTCGATATGCTCCCGGACGTATCGCTTAACCTCGTCGATTCGATCCAGATGACCGCGAAGCCTGCGGGAGTCGATCGCCATGCGTGTACCTTAACCCACCGGGACCCTGTTGCGCTACTCCAAACGTATCACCCTCCCGGCTACGAGGTGACGACCGCGGCGTCCGGTTGCAGACGGGGGATCAGCCCGTGGAGCCGGTCGATACGGGATCTTCGGTCCGCATCCGGCCTCCATGCAGCGTTGTCCCGCCACTTCAAAGCCCTATGCTCCCCACCCGGCATTTCGTTCGGACTAGCCGCCGGCTATTGCCCCGACGATCAGAAGAGGCTCCCGGCCCGACGCAACCTCAACGGGCAAGAGAGAGTCCGGTGGCTCGTGGGACAGGTCCTCCCCGCATGCGAAAAAGCGCAGCATGGGCCGCCGCAGTTTCGTGGCGTGGTCACGGATCGTCCCGCGCAGCATCGGATAACCGACCTCGAGGGCGTCGAGGACCGAGCGCTGCGTGACCGGATCGTCGACGTGCACGCTCACCTCTCTCCCGACGCCCGCCAAGTTGCGCAGATGGTACGGGAGGATGACCCGGATCATGGCAGCGTTTGGACCTCCACCGACTTCACGGCGGGAAGGTCTCGGACGATCGGCGCCCAGCTGTCTCCGGCATTGGCTGAAGCGTACACCTGTCCGCCGGTAGTGCCGAAGTACACGCCGCAGGGATCGAGGGAGTCGACGGCCATCGCGTCGCGCAACACGTTCACATAGCACTCGCGTTGCGGCAGACCCTTCGTGAGCGCCTCCCACTCGTTTCCGCCCGTACGGCTGCGATAGACCCGCAGCTTTCCTTCGGGCGGGAAGTGCTCCGAGTCGCTCTTGATCGGGACGACGTAGATCGTCTCCGGCTCGTGGGCGTGGACGTCGATCACGAATCCGAAATCGGTCGGCAAGTTGCCGCTGACCTCCTGCCACGACTCGCCGGAGTTGTCACTGCGCATGACGTCCCAGTGCTTCTGCATGAACAGCACATCCGGGCGCGACCGGTGCATGGCGATGCGGTGGACGCAGTGCCCGACCTCCGCCACCGGATCGGGCATGAACTCGGACCTCAATCCGCGGTTGATCGGTTGCCAAGTCTTACCACCGTCGTCGGTTCGGAAGGCGCCGGCGGCCGAGATCGCGATGAAGATCCGTTCGGGGTTATTCGGATCCAGCAGGATGGTGTGTAGGCACAGACCACCGGCGCCCGGTGCCCAGTTCGGCCCTGATGCGTGGCGGCGCAGCCCGGCGATCTCCTGCCACGTCCCCCCGCCGTCGCTCGAGCGAAACAAGCCTGCGTCTTCAACCCCGGCGTAGACGGTATCCGGATCGGTCAGCGATGGTTCGAAATGCCAGACGCGCTTGAACTCCCACGGGTGGGGCGTGTCGTCGTACCAACGGTGCGTGCCCGGGTCGCCGTCGTACTTGAACTCATTGCCCACCGTCTGCCACGTCTTGCCGCCGTCGTCGGAGCGGTGGACCACCTGACCGAACCAGTCGCTGGCTTGCGAAGCGAAGATCCGATTCGGATCAACCGGCGACCCCTTTAGATGGTAGATATCCAGGCCCCCGAAGTGCGGCCCGCTGACATCCCATTTTTTGCGCGTTCCATCCGACGTCAAGACGAACGCGCCCTTGTGTGTCCCGACGAGTACCCGTATCCCGCTCATGCTTTACTCCTCCTTGAGCTTCGCCATGGTGTTTGTACGCTGTCGCGCCAGATTGGATCGACGTTCATCATGCCCCGCCGGCTCGCCAACTTGGCGAGATCGTGTCCTTCTGCGCCCTGGCGATAGGCGCACGGCCGGGCAGGTTAAGTACGGACTGTCGCACAAACTAATATCATTCTGGTCAATCTGGGTCCTATTCGAATATATCACATACGAGCGTAACCCAAGGGGGGATTTCTTGACTTGCGCACCGGCTCCTTCAAGAAGGCCGGTGCACACCTGGTACACCTTTTCGCCTCGCCTGCCTGGGTTCCTCCGGTGGTGTTCCCCGGGACCCCAGGACCGGACTTGATCGGGCCCAGGACCCCTTACGGGGCCCTTCAAGAGCCCAAGGAGAAGCGGGCAAGCAGCCAATCCGCCCAATCCGGGCCTCCCATGGGGGGTCAGGCAGCCTGTGGTCTCTCCACGTTTAGAGTGAAGGTGAACCAATTTCCGTACTTATTACGGATCTGAAAGCCCGCCTGCGCAGTGAGGGCCTCCGTCTTACGGGACGATTGGTAGTGAGGATCGGGAAGGACCTCCGTGATGGAGAGGAACCCTCCCGGCTTAAGGCTCCTGTAGATCTCGCGTAGCGCAGCCAACCGATCGGGGATCTCGCCGAGAACAGTGACGAGGAGTGCGCGATCGAATGAGGACTCGGGGAGTCTCCCCTCGCCCAGCCCCGCGACGAGAAAGCGGATATTCGAAAGGCCTGCCTCCGTTGCTCTCTCCTGAGCCATCTTGATCATTCCGGGTTGAAGATCGAGTGCTAGGACGCTTCCCTGCGCGCCAACCGCCTGGGCGGTCGGTATCGTGAGAAGGCCGGGACCGCAGCCCGCGTCGAGGACTGCGAGTCCCGGAGATAGCTCGAGGCGCGAGAGGACCGCCGAATGATAGCCCGCGGTGAGTGGGTTATCCAGGAGCCAGGAGAGTGACGTCGGGCAAGGGAGCGAACGCCGTTGGGAAACCAGGCGCCACCCGACCCACGACACGACGACTATAGCTACGACGACGGCGGCTGGAACGAAGAAGGTCATCAGGTTGATTTGTCCTCGAGCAATGTGGACCTAGGCGCCGGCTTGCACGGAGTTCGAGATCTGATTCTGGGCTTCTTGGTGGCTTCTGACACCCTGGCGCCCTCAGCGTAACTACCCGCGACAAGACTCGCAAGCAGCCGTTCAGGGGAGAGGTGCCCTTCCGGCGGCACTCTGTCTCATGTGCCCGATTGGCATTCCTCGCGGGGTGGCGCTAGCCGAATGCATCGCCAGCCAGCCCCGTTGCAGCAAACCCTAGTGTTCGACCCTCCAGAGGTCCACCTCCCCCCTGGAATTGCCGGTAGCGAGGAGCCTGCTATCCGGAGACACGCTCAAGGCCTGGACTCCATCAGGCCAGGTGGTGGCGAATACAGGCTGATAGTCCGCGGTGGTGTAGGCGCGGAGCGTCCCGTCCCGAGACCCGGCGATCAACACCGAACCGTCGGCAGAGAATCCCACTCCTTGAACCCAATCGGAAAAGTCGGCCAGCTTCTTGATCAAGGTCCCCGTCTGCAAGTTCCAAAGCCACACCGCCCCGCGCGTACACTGAGAGTTCTCTGAGGCCTGGCATAGTCCGGTCGCCACGGTGGATCCGTCGGGTGAGATGGACACGCTCGAGACCTGCCCGGAGTGGTAGAAGACAAACATGGGAACGCCATCGCTCGTCCTCCAGACTCGCACGTTACGCGATGTCCCGCCTCCCACGAGCACACTCCCGTCGGGCGAGTAGGCCATTGCCGGTATGTTCCAGAACTCCGCGAGCTTCATCAGAAGCTGCCAGGAGGCGACCGAGTAAGTCCAGACCGCGGCATTCGGCGACGCGTCGACGCCTCCTACGGCCAGTGTCTGACTGTCGGGCGAGAATGCCACACTGGTGACCTCGTTGGGGAAGTTGAGCGACTCAACCAGTTCCCCGCTGCGCCAATCCCAGACCTTTGCAGTTCCATCCTTGGAGGCGGATGCCAACAGCTTGCCATCGGGCGAGAAGGCCACCCCCCAGACGATGGAGGTGTGCCCTTGCAGAGTTCGGAGTGGTTGTCCGCTCCCGACCTCCCACAACCGGATGGCAAAGTCTGAGTCATTGCCTGCTACCGAGACCAAGGCCGTGCCATCGGGTGAGAATTCGAGGTCGCGAACGACTTCTCCTTCGCCGAAGGTCATGAAGCTCGTGAGCCTGTCAACCGACTCGACCGCGATCACAGTCGGCGGCGAGGTAGGGGAGGGAGGGATCGCAGTCGGCGGAATCGGAGTATCGGTCGGGGGAGAGGTAGGGGTTGATGTCTCCGCAATGGAGGTCCCCGTAGGTGCTGGTGCCGCAGGGGCGGTCAACCCGCTGGGCAGGGAGCACGCCAGCAGCACCGCCATTGCGACAAGCACTGGAAGTAGTCTCTTCATCGGATATGACCTCGCTTGAGGCTCGGCGGGCTCCACGTGAACCTGTCGGCAACCCTCAGTACGCTCTGCTTGGACGCGTCTGGATGGATTGAGAGTCACTGGACGAGTGGTTCTCCACTCAAGAAAGTCGAAATAGCAGGCGGACGGTGCGAGCCGCTCGCCTATCCCTCAATGCGATTGGGGTTCGCGCTTCGCTCCCAAAATCGCGCCGGAGGGCAGGGTGTTGACGAGACGGTTGTCTCCTTCAACCGCCCAGGTGATCGGGCCGTGCCCCACGAGCAGTTTATTGACCAGAGGGGTGGGCGAGATAGTGCCGAGTCACAGCATAGGTCCAGGCGCCAGGGCGGAGAACAGTATAACGCCTCCCGACATGCTCCCCATCGGAGTGGCCATGAGTGAGATGAACATAACTTGAAGAAGTGAGGACTCCATCGTCAACGTTCTGGTCATCCCGATAGAGCCTCACATACCGGGAACATCGCTATCGGATTTGCCAACGCCCTTCCACCATGCGGGAGAGAATGTCTCCGAGTCATACCATGCCGGCCCGCTGATCATCGTGATAGCGACGCTGACAACAGCAGACAACATGCCTGCTCATAGGATAGAAATCCACCTGAGCCCCTTTTGGGCAACCAGGATTGGCACGCACCGATGGGTTCTTCATCATGAACTGGATGCTCACTCGAAGATATCGCTGGCACAGGGGTCTATCATGTAGGTCGGCCCAACGGCCTCCGAAAAGAAGTCCCTCGGGCGCCGGGCTGCCGCCCCTCAACGAGGTCTTTGAGTTTCCTTAGGTCAGTTTGGGCCTGGCGTGCAATTGCGCCGCGCATGAATGGTAGGAAGAGACGCAGCAGCGGCATTCTGCCGGAACCAGTCCAACGGACTGACAGCCGCGTACCTCCGTCTGAAGGAGTCAGCGAAGTCTCTACCTCGGCCGTCAGCGCTTCCCCCGAGACGCGCGACACATACCGCCGATAGGGCTCAACACTGAGAAGCACATCCTCCATAACATACGCCCGGCCATTCTGGACGTAGTGCAAGCGGGCCGTCGCTCCGACTTCTCCCGGTCTTCCAGAGACAACTTCAAAGCGCTCCAGATCAGAAGTCCACAGGACGGCATTGTCCGGATCCAAGATGACCTCGGCGACGATTTCCGGCGGCCGATCGATGTGGATCCACGCGTGAACGGTAGTCGTCATCACGACGCTCCATTTGACAGGCTGACCGGCGGCCCAAAGGCACCGAGCCGCCCGCCAGCTGTGCCTGCCTGCCTGTCCTGAGGTGTTTCCAACGTACCGGAGACGAGGTGGAGGGTGTCCTTGTGGCTTTCAAGGGCGAGTTGTCGGGCGGCACGGAATGCGGCTCACACGAGGCTAAGGGCGGCGGAGATGTCCTGTGAGATCATCTTTCTCTTGGTCTTCTCGATGAAGAAGCTGGGTCCGGCTTGTAGATAGGACGGAAAGACTCTTGCGCCCTGGAAGGTGAAACGGCCGCCGCGGATCTTGTAGGTGGACCCGGATGGGATGACCCGAGCTTCGCCCCGGCGCTTGGCGACGATGTTGATGGCTCTTATGGCCACGTCGCCCATCAGGAGGAATGCTATGACGTTTGGGAACAAGGCGATCTCTTTCTCGAGGAGGATGGAGCATTCGTCGATTGTGCTCAGCCCGATGGCGTAGGCCTTCTTGGAGCACTTGACGACCGTTGTCACGTATATGCCCAGTTCTAGGATGTCCTTCATGGATGCGACCTTGGCGCCGGCATCGTTGAACGCCTGGACCGTGGTCTGCTGGAAGAGAGGGTTGCTGCGAGCATAGTAGTAGTCGCTTGGGTTTGCAGGAGCCGCTTCTGAGATCATCAAGATCGAGATGCGTGCCGGATTGACGTCGATTCCTGGGACAACGAACCGCGCGTGGTCGACATCCTTGCAGGGGAATGCTCCACACGAGATCTTTGCCTTGACTCGCATGTTGCCCTCCCATGATTCGCTCCGCGCCGTGCCGCGAAACGACCTCAAGGTGTCTGTGCCCCGGCCTCCTCGAATTTGTGTTCTTCGAAGACTGCTAAGTAAGGCTGGCTGCCGTCAGTCTCGATCAGGTACCGCCTGGCTCCGCGGGCGGCGCCCTACTCACTCTACGCCTGCCTGGAGGGCAAGACAAGTCTCCTTATGCAGGAGCTGCGCGGGTCGGATTCACGGCCTGCCCGCGTGCTTGTCCTGATGCATTCCCAGGGCACCCGAAGCGTTGCCCAGCGGTGTCGAGCCGCCTGTCCAGGCGCTTCTCGAGTGTGGGTTGTCAGGCGGCCTTGCCCTGTTCGATCCACCTTCAAGAAGCCCCCATCCGGCCTGGCCATCTCGGAATCCACCTCGGTACCGTGCGCAGGTACTCTACGTATTCTTGGCCGAAGCGCGTCTTGAGGTGAGACTCCTCAACTCGCCGAACGTAGGCATCTATCGCCGGCACGAAGACCACAGCCACCAGCAGGAATGATGGCGACTGACGGTATAGAGCGATGGCAAAGAGCAGAATCGCGGTGCCCTCATAGATTGGGTTCCGCAAGTATCGAAAGGGACCGGCCGTCACAAGCCGATCCGGCTCATCCCCGACCGCGCCGGAGCCGTGACCCACAGTCACGAAAGCGGCAAGAGCCAGGGTGATCAAAAGCACCCCTGCGGCAAGGAGAGGCCAGGCGAGAAACACCAATTGCCCGGGGAGTCGAAACGGCCACAGGCGATCCGTGGAGAGGACTAGAACGGCCGCAATGATCACAAGGATGCTCAGACCTATGTTGGTGACGAGGAGCCGGATGGTATTCATATCGAGTTCCCTCGCCGCCCTCATCGAGACCGCGGCTCATGCTCACGCTCGGAGCATTTGATGAAGATCAAGCGCCAGGCCGCCCGATTGCCCGAATTGCCACGACAGGTAGGCGGCCTGCCTGTCCTGAGGTATTTCCAGGGTGCCCGAAGCGGGGCGTAGGGTGCCCATGTTCTTCTCCAGGGCGTGTCGTCGGAGGCACTCGTTCTTCGTGCGCAAGATGCCCGTGAGGAACACTCTCCATCTCGGAACAGCGCGGGGAGAGCTACCAGAGGCCCGGCACAAGTCGTTGGCGGACCTGGAGTGCATACTCGAGATAGCCAGGCAGCTCAGCCAGCAGGGTGCGATCTTCGAGGGCGGTGCGCATGATCATCAAGCACGCGTCGACCACACCGATGAGGAGAACCCACCATGAGGCGAGGAGGATTGGAACGGACAGGAGAGTGAGAAGGGCGCCGGCGTAAGCCGGATGGCGGACATAGTGGTACGGCCCGCCGGTGACGACCGTGTGGCCGCGCTCCGTTTGGATGCGGACGATTTGCGAGAAGAAGGCGTTAGATGCTGTGGCCCACACCACGAGGCTGTATCCGAGTGAACAAACGATGAGCGCGGCGAATTGGAGAGATGCAGGGAGAGCGCCCGACCAACCGAATCGATGATCGAGTCCGGCAAGGATGTAGACCGCGAGTTGAAGGATGCCGTGGACACTCATGATGGCGGTATCCCATCGCTTGGCACCCTTGCGAGGACCAAGTCGTTCCGCCAGGAGGTCGGGGCGGTGGCGGAGGATAGCGATGGCGGTGGCCAAGATCCAGGCCGATGTTACTGCGATCAATGCCCAGGCGGGCCACCAGTTGATGTCCCCCGCTGGCCAGAGCAGGGCGACCCCCATGAAGAGGACGCCCATGGTCTCGCGGAAGGCAAACCGGGCTATGAGGTTCGCGTCCATTTGGCTTCACCCAGTTGCAAGGGGGAGGCAATCGGTTTCACCTGTCCCCCGGCCTGCCCGCCGGCTCGTCCTGATGTTCCTCCAAGGCACCCGATACGGGCGAAGGATGTCCTTGTCTTGTTATATTGTTCCATCAAGTAGTCAGGCGGCAGGCGATAGCCTCGGCGATCCTTAGACAGCCCGCATGTGCTTTGGGCCGGTACGAGAGCGGAATTACCGATCGAACTGAACACTCTCCAAGAATTGGGAGTACACGGACCAGTCCTCCTTGTCACCGGTGTGGAGGACGACAATGCTGTACAACTCACCTGAATGCGCGAAGTAATAGCTGTCGAACGCATAAGACTGGGGGCTGCGGTCTTGCCGGGTGTGGATCGCCGTGGTCCCAGCGATTTGAGCGTCGGGCAGACGCTGGGCGCCTAGCAGGTTGTGCTCAGTGAGCCATGCTGCAAGGTCTGCCCCTTCGGGCGGGCGGTATTCCTCGCGGTTGGCCGGGTGGCTGACGGAAATCATGGGCCAGTGGCCGTCGCCGACCAATGGGCCGACGATTGACAGCCCGCCCAGCGGGTCATCGTTCGAGATGATGCTGGCCTCAGAAGGGTACTGAAAGCTGAAACCTAACCGTTCGTCACGGTAGGTCTCCCAGTCATGGCTGGGCAACTGGGAATCGCCTGCCGGAGACGCTTCGCTGCCTGACGGCTGCACAGGGGTAATGAGCGAGTCGCCCGCCATACAGGTGCCGCGGAAGAACGCCCATTCATCGCATTTGGTTCCGTCGGGGAACACGCAAATGCCGGCGACGCCTCCAGACGTGGTCTGACTGAGTTCCAGCTCCCCGCCATTCTCTTCGCAGAAAACGGACGCCGGGTTAGGTGTGCTTGCGATCGGGGTCGCTTGTCGGGGAGTACAGGAGGCGGAGACCAGAATGGCGAGGAACATGATTGGGGGTAGGGAGCGCTTGTGGATCATGTATGGCGCCTTTGATGTGGGAATTGGTAAGCAGTACGGACTACTGGCTTCGAATACAGGACGATTCATCCCCCAGAAAGGTTCCAAGGAGAGTTGGATGTCCGCAGGGGATCCATCGGATCGCCAGCAGGAGGGCGGCCACGACGGCAAGAGCGATAAGGGCGGTGCGTCGGATCATTGTTGGATTCCTTTCATCGGGTAGGAGGCAAGGCCACTCACCCACGACGCAGCAATGGCACGACTCGCCCGCAAGAGGCGCTCTCCGCCGGCCAATGGCGTCGAGCTGCCCGTCCCGCGAGAGAATCGAATAGGGCTCCATCGGGTTGTCAGGCGCCGGCGAAACTACGGCGCTTTCGGATGCTCGATAGCGTCTCTTATGACTCTCTTGAGCGCAGGTACTGGAACAGGATCCGAGACTCTGAAGTTGATGCTTCCCTTGCCGGTCTTTATGGCTGGATAGCGGGCCTTGAAGTCCTCAATGTGGTGCGGACCATTGGTGTACAGCGAGACACCGCCACTCCAATAGCCGAGACCTACCCATCCGGACTTCGCTTTGTACGTAGGTATCTGATAGGAAATCACGACTTCCGCCTGAGGATAGAGGTCCAGAATTAGAGCTTGGAGCTTGTCGAAGAGTCGTCTCGCCTCGCGGCCGTCGGCCAACTTGCGGCCGGTTCGATCCTTCGGCACTGCTTCTATGTACCGGCGAACGTCCTTGTTCATTGCATGCGCCTCTCACTGGCCCGGATGAAAGCTCGCCCGGAGGGGCGGGGTGTCGGGGCCCAACGGCCTCGCCTCCCCACGTACTTGGTGGGGAGATGCCTGCGTATCCGTGGACGGAAGGAGGTCCCGCGTCCTCTGCGGGGAAAGGTCCCACCGATCTTGTGGGGCGAAATCCCAGTGATCTTGTAGGGAGCCCTTTCAAGAAAGCAGGGACCCTATCTGCGATGCATCAGGAGCCCTGGGAGAATACCGGGACATGCAGCTACACAGCTGGGCCACCCGAGGCCTAGTATCGCGCAAATGAAACCGACCTGGCTGCCCGGGTGCCATAGTCGAAGGCGCATTGGCCGGTCCGCCTTCCTGCCTGCTTGCCCTGGGCTCTTCGAGGGAGGTTTAGGCGGGCAGCGAATTGTCACGCCGCATGAAAATGCCGCTTGAACAGACTACCATCGTAGTACAGGCTTTCTTTGATGATCTTTCCATCGCGGATTTCCAAGACGGAGACGATAGCGACGGAAACAACATCTCCGCTCCTGGCAGTGTCTGTGAAGGTGCCTTGAAGGGCAGCAAAACGACCATCGGCTGAGACAAAGAGGGAGCGAATGAGAAGGCGAAACGTCTCCCTTTCGAAGGAGCGAAAAAGCTCCTCTCTGAGGGCACCTATTTTTGAGTGTACCTGGACGCCGTAGTCCACGTAGTCAGCATCCCCAGAGAAGAGCGAAAGGTACGCGGCCGCATCCTTTGCCTCGTAGGCAGAAGCGTAGGACTTGGTAATGGAGTCTGCCACGAGAACCGGGGATCTGGACATAGGCTAGACGTAGTCGGGACCAAGGAGGGTGGATGATCCGCCCCTCGCGGCCAAGATGGCCATTGGCATCGCCACGCCAGGCACTCGAATAGCGTTTGTGCTGTGATCCAAAGTGACCTCCTTCCCGGTAATGCCGGACCAGAGGCGAGGACGAGCCGGCGTACGCGGCGAAATGGCCAGCCAGCCTGCCCCAGAAGAAACGTGGACGGGGCCCCACGAACTTGGTGGGGAGTCCCCTGCGTGCGCCAGGACCAAAGCAGATGGGATCCCACGCTCTGTGCAGGGAGCCGCGCGTCGCTGCGGGAGGGACCATCCTCACTCTACGTCGGCATGGCGGGAAAGACAAGGGTCGAGTTTCGGCGGCTGGACGGGTCGGTTTCACTGGCTTGCCTGCACCTGCCTCCTTAAGCAGCCCTTGAAGACCACAAGGACCCCACGACGCCTCGCATCGGGGGGGGCCCTGGACACGTACCCAGGACAAGCAGGCAAGGCAGGCCAGGGTGGCGCAGGCACCCCATTCTCGGTGATCCTGGTGCTCTTCCAGGGCTCCTTAATGTTGTTTGGAGCCGCCTCTATTGTTCTCTTAGTGGCTCGTAGCGAAGGATTACGCAGCCCGACTTCAACGGCCTTGCCTCCAAGAGGTTCATTCTCAGTCTCTCCGGGCTGGGTTTGAACAAAGGATTGCCGCCACCAAGAACGACGGGAGTCATGCCAAGGCGGTATTCGTCAATCAGGCCGTTCCGCATGAGCGATGAAGAAAGGTCGGCGCTGCCGAAGATGAGGAGATCCTTGCCGGGTTTCTGCTTCAGCTTCGCGACTTCGTCTTGGGCATTCGCTTTCACCAGCCGGGTATTGCTCCAGTCGGCGTTGTCTAGTGTCCTCGAGAAGACGACTTTGGAGATGCTGTTCATGAAATCCGCAACTTCGCCCGTGGCGGAAGGCCAGTGACTGGCCATGCCCTGGTACGTCACGCGGCCGAACAAGAGCATGTCAGCGGATTTCAACTGCTCTATCGAGAGCTGCTCCAACTCCTCGCCCCAGACATATTCATGCCAGTCAATGTCCCAGCTCTTAGGCCCCTCGAATAGGCCGTCGAGGGTGACCATGTTCCACATAATGAGCCTTCTCATCTTCACTCTCCCAAGGGTGCGTATACCCCTTTGCGTGATTGGTGAATCGCTGAGGTTTTCGAGGTTCGCCCCGCGGTCAGGCGAAGCGCTGCCGAACGGCCTCGCCTGCCCCATGTACTTGATGGGGAGATGTCGCAGTTCCCACGGCCTTTGTGGGGAGCCCTTGCACGAGAGCAAGGACAGGCCGCCGGGGCTGACAAGGCAAGTATCGCGCAAAGGGAGCCGACCCGGGGGGGCAGCTCCCTTGAGTTGCTTGGCCCACAGGCGGAGCCGGTGCTTCTCTTAAGCTGAGGGTTTAAGGCTCTTCTCTAAGACTTCGGAGAGACGGTCCCAAGTCTCGAGCGCGCCGGACTCCATTCCTGACGCGACCATACCATCGAGGTCCTCGATGTTGGGGTACAAAGTGGTGTTTGTGACTTTCGTCTTTCCTCCAAGGTCCTCCAGTGTAAGGGTTTCCACCAATTCGTGTTCGCCGGGTATGCCCTCAAAGTTGAATGTCTGCGAGATGCGTCGGGGCGGATCGATTTCCCTGTACACGCCGTGGAACCCGTACTCGTTGCCTTCCTGGTCGCGTGTCACATACCGCCAGACGCCGCCGTGTCTCACGTCCATCTTGTCGACTGTAGTGGTCTGGCTTCTCTTACCCCACCACTTGGGTATGGCATGAGGATCGATAAGTGTCTTGAAAACGAGCTCGATAGGCGCGTCGAAGGTGCGCTCGATGACGACCTTGAGCTCGTCTCGCTTGATGGTGAAAGTGGCTTGCGACATTCCGATCTCCTTTGGCGATGTAGTAGTAGCTCGACGTGCACTGGTTCGAAACGATGAGGCGGGGCGGGGGGAATATGAGGCTGAAGGCGTCCCCGCTCGTCAAGGTCCATGGCGGCGTATCGTGATGCCTACTCCCTCCTCTCTTCCCCTTGCAGTTCGGTAAGGTATTCGTCTAGGCGATCAAAGCTCTCGCTCCAGAGACGTTCGAAGGTCGACACCCAGTCGTGTATGCCTTTGAGGCCTTGGCTGTTCAGTGTGTACAGTCGCTGCTGTCGGGACTTGCGCACACGGACCAGGCCCACTTTTCTTAGGACCTTCAGGTGCTTGGAAACTTGAGGTTGGTTTATTCGGAGTGAGCCCGCGATGTCATTCACTGACATTTCCCCCCGGGCCAGTACGCCGAGGATCTGGCGTCGGCGGGGTTCCGCGACGGCATTGAAGGCGTCCGAGGTTGTGGGTAGACGGGCCATGACGAGAGTATATACCCATATAGGCATATGTCAAGGCACAAAAAACAGGTCTCCCCCACGCCCCGGCTTGAGCAGGTCTAGTGAAAGGGGCCCCTATGGGTGCGCCTGACGGCCTCGAGGCTGCGGAGTGTGCCACGTTCTGGGGGAGCCCTTGTAAGATAGCAGGGACCCCCTACGGGTGCCCCGATGGGACTCCGGGACACACCTTCGCTTCGCTCCGGGTGCAAGCAAGCAGGCGGGCCAGGGGTCAGGTAGGCATAGGTGGGCAGGCGGCGAGTGGCTACGCCGCTGCGGGTCGCTAATCGGGGATCGGCTCCCAGACTAGCTCAGACCAATCGATGACAAGCTGTACCTGGTCTTCTGCTGTTGACCTGACCTCGCCCACACCCACGGCCATGCTATCGTAGAGCCACTTGTAGTTCTCGTGGTCGCTTAGGTGAAAGGCGGCAACAACGATCTGTCGGCGCCCGGCCGGATATGCGCGGCCATATCCCAAATACTCAAAGAAGACCGTTGCACCATCTGTGGTCTGGATGACGCCCTGGAAGTCGGGTTCAAATGCGCGATCGCTCCTTCGTCGTGGTTGATTGGCGCCGCGGAACGATCCCTGGACGCGGCCTTCGCACACGCCCTCGGCAAGGTAGAAATGCTGACTCTCTGTGCTCTGAGGTGAGGCTAGACCTACTTCCTAGCCGTCAGGATAGGTGAAGCGAACGCGGTAGAGTGGGACAAATTTCATGGGTATCTCAATGGAAGCTGGCATTGGTCGGCTGCACAGATGTTCAAATGACGGCGAGCAGCATCATCGATTTCAATCAATTCCCGCACCTATTTCAGGCCTATCAGCCAATTGCATACGTATGCCGAAAGTGGGACGTAGATGGTTTCGGAGATAACTCCTGCAATGGCTTCTTTCCAAGAGTAATTCGGGCCGATGGCTTGTCCAACCTCGCCAACAACGAACATGAGCCACCAGAGGACGGCATAGAGAAACCACTGTCGGCTAAATGAAGTACGGGCCAGGTAGAAGATGAGAACGAATGCAATCGCCACGCCCACTTTGGAGACCAGCACGCTACCTAGAAAGCGCGCAGGCGATGCGCCCTCTGGGGGCCGAAGATCTGCTACAACGCTGCCAAGGCCATACACCAAGAACGGCACAATGTAGATGACGGCTAGTACCAAGACGGTGGTCAATGCTGCTTTGGCCATTGATGCACATCCTTCTTATGAGCACACAACCTCGGACTTCCAGACCCGTCGGAATTTCACATGAGCAGTCTAACGGCCTCGAGATGAAGCGCACGGCCAGCCCAAGCCCAGTATCGCACTAAACTCAAAGACCGGGGGCTGGCCGGGTCGGCCTGCTTGCCCCCGGAGCGAACAGGATGAGGCTCCATCGAGATGCTGGGCCGCTCCCGGGGTTCGGCTACCCCAGTATGAAATCACAGCTCTTCGGTGTGTAGCACTAGAGTTCCCTTCTTGGGCCTCTCACGCGTATTGTGGTGGGCCTTGTAGAATGTGCTGCTGTACTTGCGTCTGCTCAGTTGCCTCCCAGAGCCCCTCAATCCACCAAGTCGCACCCGCCTCGGACCAACGTCGTAGCGTATTGGGTTCCGCACGAGGCTGCTGCTGTGATACCTTATAGTCGATCACCACGTCGAACGGCGTCTCGTCTGCACGCCTAGAGACAACTCCCATCATGACGCTGAATTCGCGATAGCCCGCATCGCTGTCACCGTGCATGCCCTGGGGGATCAGACCGTCATACTTGAGAGCGCGCGTCATGGAATTGGTGTGCGGCCAAG
>Ga0299915_10000952_pt1 | contig 21393 bp, 18 predicted proteins | sample RVTome_13_FD_200263 | JGI IMG/M metagenome (GOLD analysis project Ga0299915, IMG submission 200263) | Soil microbial communities from uranium-contaminated site in the Upper Colorado River Basin, Wyoming, United States - RVT92D227 (version 2) ... | reverse complement strand
GGATACGAACGAGGTACGCTAAGTGGTCGCTTGAGCGTGTGCGGTAATACTTAGGAAATTAGATGACAATTAAGGGGATCCAGGATAGAATAAGAAGAGGTCAATATAGGTTTTCTGATCATTCTGTAAAGCAAATGATAAAAAGAAAGGTAACCCGTCAAGAGGTCGAGGCGGTCATACTTGCTGGGCAAATCATTGAGGAGTATCCTGATGATAAATATACTCCCAGTTGCCTCGTTTGCGGCAAGACTAAACAAGGAAGGGATTTGCATGTCCAGGTGTCATTTCCCCCTACTGTTGTGATTATTACAGCGTATGACCCGGATCCAGAGGAATGGGTTGATTGTAAAGTGAGGAGGTGATTCTCGTGAAATGTGTATTCTGTGGAGGGGAAGTCGTGAAAACCAATGTTACCTTTACATACGAAGAAGATGACAAGTACCTCATCATTGAGCATGTACCGGCAGAGGTTTGTACAAAATGCGGGGAAAAGATGTATTCTCCTGAGGTCACCGATGAACTCCTACGCTTTGCTCGAAACGAATTTAAGCCTGCAAGGAGAATCGAAGTGCCGGTCTATGATTTTGTCATGAACCAATGAACGACCGCCGGTGCTTAACAACTGGCCACAAGGTATTTCGTAAAATGCTTCATATGTTATCCAATTCTGGCAATCAGGGGCCCCAGGGAGGTGACGTATGAAAAAAACGTTTGATGCCGTAAACTTTCAAAGAAAAGTACGTGCTGAATTGAGCAAGCAATACTTGGAAAATCGTGAGGCCTTCCTTAAGGAACTCACGGAAAAATACGGCACGTTAAAGAAAGCCAAAGGTCAGCACACAGTGAAGGCAACACCGGCGTTAAGGTCTGGCTCATGAATCCCGACATGGCAGGGGCCAGCGAACAGAGCAACGAAGTCTTCCGCGACATCCTCTCCTACGGCTCTTTCTCCACCAACTCCACGCTTTCACTATCGTTGATGGGGGAGTAGAAATAATTGCTCGTTATACTTAAGTTGTTTTGGAACCAACATCTCCTGTTTTGTTTCTGAATAATAAATGATGGACGGAACAGGTGAATGTTATGACTGTAAAACCGCTTGTTTATTTTATCTGCCTTCTCGGGTGTGCTGCCTTATTCGCGCAACCGGGATGTTCTCCACAAAAGCCTATTGCCCTGCAAAAGGTTTCTTTTTCGCCTGTTGATGGCATTTCTCCTGATAAATTTGAAGGGAAAATCGCTAACTACAAGCTTACATTAATTGAACCGAACGATCCAAAACAGCCGAAGGCTTGGCAGGGCCCACTTATCATTACAGATCAACGATCAGGTAAATCTTGTGAAGTAGGTATATCGTTAATAACCGATGTCTATGATGTCAATGGCGGTAATATGCTTTTTGTATTCTCATACGGGGGCTCAAGTCGTTACATCAATTATATCGATCCCCGTTCATGTAAATATATGCATCCCGAGTTAGAGCTACGCACGGAGGGGATTGTTGTCGCTAATAATCGCATTATAATTAGGCCTGCCTGCGAATGTTTGGAGGAATATTGTGAATGTTCGGCTGGTCTGGTAATGGAGATTAATAACAATTATGAACCAATAGTTCTGGAGCAAGAGTCTCTAGAACTCACAAAAAAGGTAATCGGCGTAGCTTTCAAGGGCTCTCGCAAAGTGCGGAGACCAAAGACACCTAATGCAGAGTTAATCCCAGACAAAAGGGGGAACGATGGGACATAAGTACGTTAGTTCCACTAGCGTCGCGCCGTGAGGCTGTTCTGTTGACTGGAAACCCGCCTTTATTCTAAACTTGCCTTGTGAAGAAGAATGGAAGCCGAGAACAGGTCCTGCTGATCTTTCCCCCTGTTGCCAAGCCATCTGAGCCGCCGGCAGGCATCGCGATGCTTTCCGGCGCTTTGACCGCTTACAACGTCGAGCACACGCTGCTGGATGCCAACCTTGAGGGGATGTTGAGTCTCCTTAAGAAGCCATTTACCCCTGCCGATACCTGGACGCGCCGCGCGTTTCGCAATCTCTCGCGGAATCTCAGCAGCCTCCGAAGCTGGGAAACCTATCAGAATATCGATACCTATAAGCGCGCGGTATTGGATATTAACCGCCTGCTCACCATGGCAGGCGGCGAGAAGGTGCGCATCAGCCTTGCCGATTATAACGACGCACGTCTTTCACCGGTTAAGAGCCAAGATCTCCTCTACGCAGCCGAGCATCCCGCAGAAAACCCCTTTTATGCGTATTTCAACAAGCGCCTGGGGCAGATCATTAAACGCGACAAGACAACAGTTGCTGGCTTCTCCCTCAATTATCTGAGCCAGGCCCTTACGACCTTTGCTATGATCGGCATGCTCAAGCAGGAGTTCCCCGATGTCACCACAGTGCTCGGCGGCAGCCTGGTTACGTCGTGGCTGCAAGGCAATCATAGGGAAGGGCTTTTCAGCGGCCTGGTTGATCATTGCGTAGCCGGCCCTGGAGAATACCAGCTCCTGGCGTTTCTCCGCAAAAAACCAGACCAGGAGATGCACCTTGTCCCTCGCTATGATGCCCTGCCAATCAACGACTATCTGGCACCAGGGCTGATCCTGCCTTATCGGTCTGCAATTGGATGCTACTGGGGCAAGTGCTCGTTTTGCCCGGAGGCGATCGCCGGAGCCGAAGGTGGCCCCTTGGCCAGTGGCCCTTTGGCCAAGAATAGTTCTTATAAGCAGATCCCCCCGGAGAGGGCAACGATGGATCTTCGCAGCCTCGTCGCCTATATGAAACCGACCCTGATTCATCTCGTGGACAATGCCCTCAGCCCGGCCTTGATGCAGGCCATTTGCGAGCAGCCGCCAGGCGCTGCCTGGTATGGCTTTGCCCGGATCACTCGGCATCTGACAGACCCTGGCTTCTGCCTGGCCTTGAAGCAATCGGGATGCGTGATGTTGAAGCTCGGCCTGGAATCAGGCGACCAGGGAGTGCTCGACGCCCTGCACAAGGGCATCGATCTGGAAACCGCGTCAATGGCATTACAGAATTTAAAAAAGGCCGGCATCGCCACCTATGTCTATCTCCTCTTCGGCACGCCGGTCGAGACGCGCATTGAGGCGCAGCATACCCTCGATTTCGTGGCTCACCATGCCGAGGAAATCGGGTTTATGAATATAGCCATTTTCAACCTTCCCCTTAACAGCCCGGAGGCTGCTCGCCTCGAGACAGCCGGTTTTTACGAAGGGGATCTTTCCCTTTACACCGATTTCCAACACCCCCACGGCTGGTCAAGAAGATCGGTCAGGGAGTTTCTGGATACGGAATTCAGGAGACACCCGGCAATTCGACCTATTCTCAAGGGCCATCCGCCTCTATTCACTTCGAATCACGCCCCCTTTTTCGCAGGAATAGGGCAATGGCGAGATTAATCAATTGATTTCCCTTTCATCGTGTTTATACTCTTGGGTATCTTGAAAAATGGAGGGGAAAATGCTGGACTTCACGCTTTCGCCGGAACAGGTAGCGATGCAACAGCAGGCGCGGGCATTTGCGCTCAAAGAGATCCTTCCCGTAGCGGCCTATCATGACGAATCGAATCGCCTGCCGATGGATATCATGAAAAAGGCCTTTGCTGCCGGGCTGTTGAACAGCGGCATACCCAAACAATACGGCGGCAAAGGATTAGGCGTCATCGAAGCCACACTCATTACCGAGGAGCTCTCGGCCGCGTGCCTGGGCTTGGCGACGTCGATCTCCGACAACGGCCTAGGGATGATGCCCATCATCTTGTCAAATAAGGAAGATCTCAAAAAGAAATACCTCACGATCCTCGCCAAAGAACCCAAGCTCATCTGCTTTGCTACGTCCGAGCCGACCATGGGCTCCGATGTGGCCGGCATGCGCTGTCACGCGGAAAAAAAGGGGAACGACTATATCCTGAACGGAACAAAGTATTGGATCACGAACGGAGGCGTCGCCGATTACATGACCGTCTTCGCCACGGTTGATCCCAAATCCCAACATAAGGGGATCTGTGCCTTTGTCGTGGAGCGGGGTTGGAAAGGGGTATCATCCGGACAACATATCGAGAAGCTGGGGCAGCGGGCGTCCAATACGACGGCGCTCAATTTTAAAAATGTGGTTGTTCCAAAAGAAAATGTCTTGGCCGAGCCGGGCGAGGGTTTCGTGCTTGCCATGAGGACCTTTTCCCACACGCGCCCCCCAATCGGGGCCTTCGCCGTCGGCGCCGCGCGCTCGGCCATGGAGTGCGCCATCGATTATGTGAAAAGAAGACAGGCGTTCGGCATGACGCTTCAGAGTTTCGAGGCGATTCAGTTTAAATTAGCGGAGATGTACCAGAAGGTGGAGACATCACGTCTCCTGGTTTTGAAATCGGCGTGGGAGGCCGACAGCGGCATGGATCCAACAATCAGCGCCTCTATCGCAAAATTTTACGCGACGGAGGCGGCGTTTGAGGTAGCGAGCGAGGCCATGCAGGTCGCCGGCGGTTACGGCTACACGCGTATGTTCCCCTTCGAGAAGATCCTCAGGGATATACGACTCCTCATGATCTACGAGGGCACGAGCGAGATACAGAGGCTCATCGTGGCGGGCCACGCCCTCGGCAATTACAAGCCGGTGATGCCGCCGCTCGAGGATCTGGCTATCTTGAGGAGCGAGGGAACCGGGAAGATGCTCGATAAGGAGATGAAGGGCAAGACCGCGTGGCGGTGCCGCATGTGCGGATATGTCCATTACGGCGATAATCCGCCTGACGAGTGCCCCTCCTGCTTTTTCCCTTCAACAGCCTTTAAAAAGGTGTGGCCGGCCTAGCCATGAGTTTGTCAATTACGTATCTTGAAATCGGGAAAAAAGGGGTTATTATATAAAGACGTCTCATAATCAGAGAAAGGGAAATAACATGATTACGACAACAGAAACAGCTCACAAGAGGATCGAAGAGATCCTAAAGGAGAAAAAGGACGCGCCGCAGGGGGTGCGGGTTTTCCTGCAGGAGGGAGGGTGAGGGGGTCCGGCCCTGACCTTGGCTCTGGATGAGCCAGCAGAAGCGGATAGCGTTTTCCCCAATGGCAGCGTGCAATATTTCATTAATAAGGATTTGCTCAAAACGACCGGTGACGTCACCATCGACTTTGTCGAGGCGGGTTGGAGGCGGGGTTTTACCGTGAGTGCGCAAAACCCGGTAGCGGGCGCTGGAGCATGTGGCGCAGGTGGGGGATGCGGCTCGCAGGGGTCGTGCTCATAAGAACTGCCTGACTGTGAATGCTTTCTTCCTGTCAGCGAATAGAAGGCATGATATAAGAGCTTGAGATATAAGCACTAGATAAGGCCCCTTTGCTGGGGCCTTTTTATTGCTCTGGGGGGAAGGAGGCTGTATAGCCTTCGGGAGCAGTGTGCTGCTCCCTAACAATCACCTCTTTTGCCCTTTTTTGTGCCCTCTATTCCCACTAAAACTCATATCGAAGTTCTACTAATACGCCGTGATCTTGATAATTTTCGCGAAACTCTCCATTGTATTTTAATGACCCGCTCAAGCCGCCTTTGCTTATGAACGTTAAACCTGCGCCGACAATCGCTCCGTGCGGTTCAACATCCTGACCATGGACAGAAAACGAAGTGCCTGGTGCACCGGCAAAAGAGGCAGGAATTATGCGATCGTCAATACCAAAGTCATAATTCCACGCCGCACTTATTTCCGGGATAAGACTGCTGTTCTTGATTCGAAAGACACGGGTAATGCGGGCACCCAATTCGGACACCAGCGAATTGGTTTGACGGCTCTCAACCCTAAGACTCCCACCACCAGCACCGGATTCCCTGAAGCTTTCTTCATTCAGGTAAATGTAGTGCAGGGAGACAAAAGGCTGGATGATCCAGTTCTTAATGTCAACGTTGTAGCCGCCTTCCGCAAATGCGGAGAATGTATCGCCACTGTGGTCGCTGGACGCCGTATTCTGCAATGGTCCAATCACGATATTCCGCTCATTGTCATAGCTCTGCCTTCCGTACGAAAGTGCCGCGTCCACATACATCCGCCTGGTAAAGTAACTGCCGTACAGTGCACCGAATATCGTATCGATATCTCCTTTGCCCTGAGCTTCGTCTAGACCAATGTCGGTGTGGGAATACCCGATGCCGATACCTGCAAGAAACCGAGTCCCGAGCGTGCGATCAAGGCCGAGCGTTGCTCCGGAGACATTATACTGATAGCCGTTAAAACCGTCCGTTTCATCCTGGTCACCCCATTTTCCAAAACCATCGAGCCATACGCCATATGTGGCTTTTTCCGGAGTCAGTTCGCCCGTTCCAATAAGGCGGCCTATGCTGGCATCTGAACCATTATAGGCGAGCAAAATCTGGTCTCTATCCGCATGCTTTGGCGCGCTGCCCGCCAATCTCAGGGGTGAGCGTATGCTGTGTATGCGTTTAAGCATGGTTTGGGTGTACTGCTGAGTAATAACAGAGGTGATTTTCGTATAGATGTCATAGGAATCTGGGCTCATCTGATCGTATGCAGACCCGAGGCTCTGCATATCGGGCATTCTGCAAAGCTCGGCAACAAAGGGTGCAAAGCTCGCCGAGCCGCCCGCAAGCTGAATGGCGTTGACGGCATTACCGATCGCCGTCTGATTAGCATTGAGACCAGCAGAGGGAGGGCTGAAATCAACGCTTATACCGAGCATTACATCCGTTGCATTGGGGTAAAGGAGATCATAAGTAATAACGGCCGATGGCTGAAAGTCGAGGCTCAGTCCCAAATCGCTAACGCCGCCCGCACCCGAGAGAAAGGTAATCTGCTGAGTGCCGGGGGTGCTCCATCCGGGATTGAGAATGTTGATATAGGCCTTGCCGGCAAGATCCGCTGTTCCGGACACATTAAGAAGGTCGCCTATGCCACTGTCGAAATCCAAATCCACGGCATAGGTCCCTGAGCCTGCCTGCATCAGATTGCCGTTGAGGCCTGTGGTAAGGACGATTCCTGAGCCGCCAGGGGAGAACATGCCGGCATTAGAAAGAGTGCCACCCTCGAGATTAACCGTTGCCCCGGCGTTAAATGTCCCGCCCACGTTGTTGCTGAACGCGTTGCTGCCGGCGCCCAGATTTACATTTCCCGTGATGGTGCCGTAGTTGTCAATGGTCTCGTTACCCGTTGTGCCAACAAGCGCTGTTCCGCTCAGGGCCGAAATACTCCCTCGGTTGGTGAGCGTGTTATTGTTTCCCCCGTCCATATATATACCCGCGCCCATTCCGGTACCGCCCATGACAGTGCCGTCTTCATTGATGGTGACGGTGATGTCGCCATTACCGTTGCCGCCGCCGCTCTGTGCATAGATGCCGTAAGCGTAGTTGCCCAATGCGTTAATCGAACCGTCGAGTGTGATGTCGACATTGCCTGCGGATCCCTGGCCGGCCGCGCTCTGCGCGAACAGGCCGTGAGCACCATCACCCAGCGTCTGGATATTGCCTGTGTGGTTGACGATGACGCCACCAGCCGTGCCGGCACCGCCGACGCTCCCCGCGAAGCTGAGGCCGGCTTCGGTGTCGACGAAGGTATTGAAGACCGAATTGACGATTTCGTTGTTGGTGATGCCTTGTGGGTTGAAGAAGCCAGCAAGGCCGCCACCGCCTGCGACACTCTGCGCGACAACGCCCATGGCAAAATCGCCGGAGGTCGAGATGGTGCCTGTGCTATTGAGAGTCACATCGCCGCCGTCACCTCCGGCCCCGCCGCTGCCCTGCAGTGTCATCTCCAGTGTGGTCAGACCGGAGATGTCATCGAGCACCGGTATCTCGGGCACGATGTCTGCATTCGAGAACTCGAATGTCATGGCGCTCCCGCCTGAGCCGCCGCCGCCGCCAACGCTTTGCGCCACGATACCGTGCGAAAAGGCACCGGTCGTTGTCACATTGCTTTCGTTGGTGACCGTGACAACGCCACCATTGCTGCCCGAACCGCCGGTGCCGCCGAAGACGAGCGTCATGTCGAGACTCGTGAGCGCGGTCAATGGCAGAAAGTCCATCGGGTCGGCAGTGAGTTCGACCTGGATGGTTCTGGCGTCCCCCCCGATTCCACCTGCGCCGCCGACACTCTGCGCCATGACGCCTGCCGCGAAGTTTCCTTCGGTCAGGATCGTCCCGTCATTCTCGACTTCAACATCGCCGCCCGTCGCGCCGCTGCCACCGTTGCCGCCGATGGCAAGATCGAAATTGGCGCTTGGCGACGGAATGAAGTCCTCGGGAGCTGTTGGCGGAGGCGTGAGTGAGAGTGACACGTTCGTGGCATTGCCGCCGGTACCACCGCCACCGCCAACACTTTGTGCGAACACGCCATTGGAGAAGTCGCCCTGCGTGTGAATCAGGCCGGCGTTATCCACCGTGACCGTATTGCCCGTACCACCCTGCCCGCCCGATCCCCCGACGGCCACCTTGCCCGTGAACGTCGCGTCGTATGCGATGGAGATGTTGGTTGCATGGCCGCCCTTACCTCCGCTGCCGCCCACGCTTTGCGCAAAGACACCGTTGGACAGGAAAGCGGCCGTCTCGATCTCGCCAGTATTGGTGACCGTGACCGTGCCGGCTTGACCACCGCCGGCACCTCTTCCTCCAACGGAGACATTGGCCGAGATCGCCGGTATTTCGACGCCTTCGATCTCGATCGGGAACACGAGCGTTCCGGTCGTGGCGCTGCCGCCCGAGCCGCCGCTGCCGCCGATACTCTGCGCGAAGACCCCGTCGCTATTGGGCCCTTCGGCCCCGATGCGTCCTTCGTTTTCGACAATGACATTGCCGCCATTGCCGCCTGCGCCGCCGGATCCGCCGACAGCAACCGCTACGGCCACGGGCCCCGCCAGCGCAAGGCTGGTGGCATCGCCGCCGCTGCCGCCGCCACCGCCGATGCTTTGCGCGAAGACGCCGGCCGAATTGTTGCCCTGGGTCGTTATCAGGCCGGTATTCAGGATATCGACCAGACTGCCGTAGTTGCCGAAACCGCCGGCACCCCCGACCGTGGTCGAGACGGATGCCAGGCCGTTGCTGCCGGCAAGCGCGGAACCGCCGTTGCCGCCGCCGCCGCCGATGCTTTGCGCGAAGATGCCGGCTGCACTCTCGCCGCCTGTTGCGATCGTGCCGGAGTTGACGATGCCTACCTGTCCGGCTGCGCCGCCGCTGCCGCCCGAGCCACCCAGACTGACGCTGGCCGAACTTCCGCTTACGGCCAAACTGCCGGCGAAGCCGCCGTTGCCGCCGCCGCCGCCGATACTCTGCGTGAAGATGCCGGCGGAGAGGTCGCCGCTCGTCGTAATTGTCGCTGCGTTGTCGATGTCCACATTCTTGCCGTTACCGGCCACGCCGCCCTTGCCGCCGATGCTTACGGCCACGCTGAGACCGGGGCCGCCTGATCCGGCGAGCGCGGTACTGCCATTGCCACCGCCTCCACCAATGCTCTGTGCAATGATTCCGTACGACCGGGTGCCAACGGTATCGATCGTCGTCCCGCTCAGCGTCTCGACCTGGACAAGTTCGCCGGCACTGCCGCCGCCACCGCCATTGCCGCCAAGTGCAACCGATATGTTGTAGGGCGCACTGCCCGGGAGCGTTCCGCTGACGGCCAACCCACCGTTGCCGCCGCCACCGCCGACCGACTGCGCATGAATGCCGTGGGCATCATCACCAACCGTATCGATGTCGCTACCCTGCGTGGTAACGTACACATCGTCGCCTGCGCCGCCCAGGCCGCCGCTGCCGCCGACAGCAACGCTGATCGTTTGTGAGACTGAAACCGCATCACCGCCATTGCCGCCGCCGCCGCCGATCGACTGGACAAAGATCGCTGTGGACCGGTCACCACTCGTTTGCACGGTGCCCGAATCAAAGACCGTGACGACGTCGGAGCCACCACCCGAACCGCCTCGACCGCCCACGGTAAACAAACCGCCGGCACCGCCGCCATCTCCGCCGCCGCCGCCGATGGATTGCGCGAGGATGCCGAAGGAATCGGAATTCTCCGTGGTGATGGTGCCGCTGTTATTGACCGTCACCGCGGCGCCGCTGGATTCGCCGCCGCCATTGCCACCTTCTGCATAGATTCCGCCGGAGCTACTGCCTGAGCCTGCACCTGCCCCGACGCTTCTTGCGTAGATCCCGTGAGAGTTCCAACCGGTGGTCAGTATCGAACCGTCGTTGTCGACAGTGACATTGCCTGCGTTGCCTCCATTGCCGCCTTTGGAGCCTAATGCAACCAAAGAAGAAGGATCGCCACCCGATCCACCGTTTCCGCCGCGGCTCTGCGCAAATACGCCATGGCCTTTGGCCCCATGGGTGGTAATGCTCGAATCCGGGCCGAGCATGACAAAGACTGGCGCGCCGTTGCCACCATTGCCGCCAGCCCCAGCATCGGACGCGAATAAACCGAAGGCTCCGCCTCCGTTGCCGCCGTCGCCTCCTTGGCTGACTGCCGTTACGCCATACTTTCCTGCTTCGTCGCCGTTTACGGTGATCGAGGAATTGCTGTTGACTACGACCGAGCCTGCGTCGCCGCCGCAATCACCGTCTTCGCACCATGTGTAAATCAAAATAGTGCTGCAGCCGCCGTTGCCTCCCTTGCCACCTGTGGAACTCACGACGATGCCTCCGGCATTGGTTGTGCTGAAAGGCGCTCCTGCCCCGTCCACGTTGTTTTTGACCGTCAGGCTGCCGCTGATGGCCGCGCCTGCATCTGAGGTATTCGCCGCCAGAAATTGGGCAAGCGCTATGCCGGTGTAAGTGTTTGTGCCAAGAGTGAAAGTCTTGGGGTCGCCACCGTTATCAAATATGTAGTTGTTATCGACCACATACGGAGTATTGCCGTCTTGCGTCACAACAGGGACATCTGGGGTGCTGGAGTTATTATCGGTATCCCACAGGATCGTCTGAAAAGTAGCATCGGCTGCATCCGCTCCGTGCACACCAGTCCGTGAAAGCTCAATACCGATCGTACCGGACTGGACCTCCGTCACACCTGGCACACCGTCCCCGACATTCACAGTGTCTACACCGCTCGTGTAGCGGATCCCGTCCACGGGTACGTCAGGACAGTTCCCGTCAACGCAGCCGGTATTGAACGCGGCGACGTCACGCGCGCCCGCCACTGCGAACGCGACCGCAATCGTTCCGATGATCAAGGCGCGTACTACCCTAGTCATAGATTTTAAAATGACCCGCTGCAAAACCTGAAAAACACCTTTGTAGTTCATAACTCTCCCCCTTTTTTATTGAGAAAACCACCTGTGGCCGCAAGCCCTACGATGATTGCCACAGCGCTCCACATCCACAATAGAATCCGCATTGCATACCCCCTTGCCGTTGGAGGTTCGAAAGGGTGTACCTCGTGGCCCTGCTCTATAGGACAGGGAGGACGCTCCACTTTGGACCCTGGACCGGGAGGTAGCAGGGATTCAAGGCCCAGCAACAAAAACGGGTTGCCTCTTGAATGGCAACCCGGCTATCAACCTTGAGTTTGACCCGTGGTTTTCCGTCCCCGTCTCACAGCGGGTTTGGCTTTGTCAAAAACAAGATAACTATATGACTATTTTTTTATGTGAATACGCGGACTATAGCGCTTCCCGCTATATTTGTCAACAGCAAAAAAGCTACAGATGGCGGGCCGCCTCTGTGGCCAACGCCGCAGGCATCGCCTCCTCTTTCCCCAATACTGAGAAAAAAGCCCCTTGTTCAAAGGGGCTTTTTTTATTTAAAAAAATAGAGGGGGTCGAACCCCCACAGCCTGCCGCAGGTTTTGACCCCCTCCCGGGCGATCATGCAAAAAAATTACGAATATCTCGAACTATGCTCAGAAATAAGACCTTGTCTTCACCACCCGGATTTATTAAAATTTTACTATTTAAATATAAATAGTAAAATGATAATAAAAAGTCAAGCACTATTTTTTAAGGGGCGTTTTTTGCTGGAAAGTATGGTAGATTGATGAGGCCGCAATGCAACCAGTTAAGGGAGTAAATGAGGGTGGGCAAAAGTTGGGATGACTTTCCCCCTTTTCGTGCGCTTCGCAGGATCCAGCTGCAGACAGCACTGCGTACGATCTTTTTTCGGTTGAAGGAGATGCCTCTTTTCCTGAGGTTCCTCTTGTTCCCCTACAGCCTGATAGGGAGTATTCTCTTTATAGATGGGGCGTTTGTCCCTATCGTGGAATTCGAGATTAAGGGGAAACAGGTCTCCTGGTTCGACTGGTGGGTCGCCGGCGCAGGTCCGCTCTTCGTCATTATTGGTTTTCTCCTTTTTATATCTGCCTTTGGCTTTTATGGAAAGAAACGCTATGCCCGCCTGACGTTTCTCTCGGTTTTTGTCGTGGCGCTGCTCTTCATCCGGCAATTTGAAGAGCCTACGATGACGGGCATGATTATTATGGGGATTTTGTTTCTTGTCGTGGGATGGTATTTATTCCTTAAGAAGAGCATGAGGCTCTACTTTGCATCGAGCGAAAAGGGCGGGGAGGCTCTATCCCGCGCTAACCGTTAGAGCAGTATCCCGATGTCTTGCAACGAAGACTGCGGTCTGGCATGCGCGATGAGATTTCAATAGATTACTTCCACCCCTTATAAATAAGCCCCGTCGCTGAGACGGGGCCTTGTTGTTGTCTGGGGCGGAGGCTGCCGCTGTGGTGCCGGCCTTCCCTCACCGTAGAGACTGTGTCGTAATTCAACCATTGCCCTCTCCCCATAGACGTGGGGAGAGGGAGGGGGTGAGGGGTCCAGCTAAAAAGCATATAAGTTATTGTTGTTATTGTAACCCCTCATCCTCCGCCTTCTCCCCTTAACTAAAGGGGAGAAGGGATACAGGGTGCCAAAATGTAATTATGACACAGTCTCGTAACAAAGATTACCGCACCGCGCTCCCCGGCGGCACCTCTCGCTCGGGGATGAGCATGATTGGCTTTCCGCCGACATCCGCCGCCAGGATCATCCCCTGACTCTCGATACCCCTGAGCTTGCGCGGCTCCAGATTGACCAGTATCGGTACTTGCTTGCCGATGAAATCCTGCGGCGTGTAGGTAAGGGCCATGCCCGCCACTACCTGTCTGGTTCCTTCCCCGAGGTCGATCTCCAGCCTGATCAATTTGTCGGTGCCCTGAACCTTCTCTGCCGCAGTTACCGTACCGATCCGGATATCCAGCTTTATGAAATCATCATAAGTGATCATGGCTTAGTCTCTATTTTTTTATACCCCACCGGTATAATGATGAGGGGTTCCTGCCCTTTGGGTGCACCGATTGCATCGGCTAGGGATGCATCGCGAAAGGCCCCCACAATCCCTGCCACCAGTTTCAGGGCCTCTGCCTGGAGGAAGATGTTCTGCCCCACGTGACCTACCTCAATATGGGCGTAGCGGACCCCCCGCTCCCCGTACCTGCTGGTGATCCGTCCGTACTCTGCCGTGATGACAAAGATAACCGGGGCCGTGGCTATCCACATCTGCGTCAGGGCCGCATGCGCCACGTCCTTGCGGCGATCCTCTTTGTCCACGACCTCAAGGCTGTGGTTAGCCGGACGATACCGATATACCCCGGCAGCCAACGCCTCGACCCCACCCTTCCCCACGACGACATAGATATCCAGGGGATAGAGGGCCCCCGCTGAGGGGGCTGCCCGCAACCCCCTCCGTGCATCCGTTGTCCCTTGTGCCGCCCACAGAAGCTGCGACAGTTGGACTATACTCAGGGAATCGGGTAGAAAGGCACGAACGGTCCTGCGCTCTTTGATGGCCCGCTCCACGGAGCTATCTCCGTCATAGGCGGGTTGGGGGAGCGTAAAAGAACCTTGCATTGCCGGCTTGCCCCACGCCGGGATTGTTAGCGTCACGATGACAAAGCCCAACAAAAACCATAGCACCGATCTGCTCATCCTCCCCTCCTTGCGGCACGATACAATGCCTTGGCGTATTTAATGCGTAATGGTATCACCCACAGCCTTCTGATGATATTACTTCTGTGCAACTTGTCAAGAGGATATGATGGTTATGCTGCAGTGATAAGGGTGATTGCCCGCGGGACTATCTCTATAACCACGGGGAGTGTCCCGATCTGCTCGCCGTCCACGTCTAACAAGACCTTCTGGTCGGAGAAGGCCTCCACCCGCTTGCCGACGAAGGAGCGGACCTTTGCCACCTCATAGATCTTCCCGTTATAGAGCTTCGGGAGGTTCAGGAAGACCTCGGGGAGGGTCAGATCCCCAATCACCGTCACTTGGAACAAGCCATCGTCCACCTGCGCCCCCGGCGCCACCAGCATGCCGCCGCCATGGTACTGTCCATTGGCAACCGCTATGTTCCAGACATTGATCTCTCCGTCGAAGGCATCATCGACTTTTAAATGTATCCTCTTCTTATCATATTTCAGCAGGGAGACAAGCGTGGCTCCGATAAAAGAAAGAAACCCTCCCAGGGCCTTGGTGGTTTTGTTGACACGCTCATCCACCTCACCGCCCAGGCCGAAGCTGGCGATGTTATGGAAATATCGGTACGAGGGATTATTGCGATGGTCTTGATAGTGAATCCGGCCCAGGTCGAGGATGCGCGTATGGCCATCCCTGATGATATCCATGGCCCTGTCCAGCTTGCGATCGATGGAGACGGTCTTGATCAGATCACAGCCGGTACTGCGGGGTATAAACCCGACGGTAACCTCGGGTCGGATGGGACCATCTTCCCCCATCAGGCCGTTCACCACCTCATTGAGGGTCCCATCACCTCCGACGCAGACGATCGTCTCGGCGCCCTGGCTCACGGCTTCACGGGTAAGCCTGGTAGCATCTCCCGGACCTGCCGTAAAAAAGACTTGAAACGCCCCCAGCCTATCTCGCGCCAAGGCTGCAATCTGAGGCCACGACTTGCCGGCAGAGCCTGCTGCGGCATGGGGATTAACGATAAAGGCGATCTTTGTTGAGGCCACGGTTATTCTCCTGTTTGAAAAAGCGACATCAGCTTCGGACAGGTCAAGAGACGGTCATACCCTGTCGCGTCACTCCCCCTCTCCGACAATAAGCTCAGCCAGCATGCGCTTGGGCACATGATGGACATCCTTTGCGTCACGCCAGTAGCGGATGTCCCCGCCGGGCGCCAAGTCTTCGAGCTTCACCTGCTCTGCGGGCTTGCCGAGGGCCACGACGAGCCGGATCTTGAGATGCTCCGGAATATCAAGCCCCTGCCGCAGCCGCTCCTGATTGATCGATCCTATCATGCATCCCCCCAGGCCCTTTTCCACCGCCCCCAGCAAGATGGTCTGCGCCGCGATGCCGTCGTCGCACCACCAATCTTGCGCAATGCCCTCGTCGATGAGGATAACGATATAGGCAGCCGGCCGCTCTCCCGGCGCCGGTCCACTCCAGTCTTTGAGATAGGCGGCCCATGTCAGACAGGGGAAGATGCGATCATCGGTCTTCTGGTCGGCGGAGAGGATATACTTGAGGGGCTGGCGATTAGCAGCCGAGGGGGTGCACCGGGCAAGCCCTATCAGCTCCACCAGGGTCTCGCGCTCAATGCGATATGATTCGTCAAAGCGTCGGTAGCTCCGGTTGCGCAGGACAAGGTCACGCAGACTGGCCATAGCCCCTCCTTCCTTTTCGCCATCACCTTCGCTGCTGAAGGTCAAAACGTGCGCATTCCCCTTGAGGGATGGTTATCCGCAAACGATGAAAACAGATTCCGCCTCGTCAACTTATCTTCTTAAACATCGCTCCTTTGGTCCCGCACACCGGGCAGGTATCCGGGGGGTTCTTCTCGGCCGTGTATCCGCACACCGGGCAGATGTAGTAAGGAAAGTCCTCCTGCTTGCCTCCGAGGGTGTCGAGGAGTTTTTGATAGAGCTGAGCGTGTATCTTTTCGACCTCGTTTGCATAGGAGAAGCTCCGCTCGGCATCTTTTTGCCCCTCGGCCTTGGCTGCGGCAATCATCTCCGGATACATCTTTTTAAACTCATGGGTCTCGCCGGCGATGGCATCTTTCAGGTTCTCCTTTGTGTTGCCGATGGCCTTGAGGGCCCTTAAATGGTTGTGGGCATGGACGGTCTCTGCCTCGGCAGCTGCCCGGAAGAGGCGTGCAGCCTGGGGAAAACCCTCCTGATCGGCCTTGGCGGCATAGGCCAGATACTTGCGGTTGGCCTGGGACTCTCCGGCAAAGGCCTCTTTCAGATATGCTTCGGTCTTGGGCATCGTTTTACCCTCCCTTCTCGTATATGGTGATAAAGCGTGTTTTTCAAAATACCATAATACAGGTAAGCCCGATTGTCCAGGATGTCAATAGAAGCGATAGATTCCGGATTGTACAGTTCTGATTTCGAGATAAAGGTTTCCTCAACAGCATTCTGTCTTGCGCCGCGTCTTTAAAATCTCACAATCCCCGATCGGAACTATCACAGGGACCCGAAGAACTCCTCGATGATGTTAAGCGCGAGCTTTGGATTCTCCATAGGAATGAGGTGCCCTGCGTGGCTGATCATCCGGTAGGTGCTCTTGGGGATGGCGGAGGTGGCCATCTGGAGGTCGATGAAACCCCGGTTCGGGCTCTCTTCGCCTTCAAGGATCAGGGTGGGGCAGGTCACCTGCGGCAAGAGGGGCCAGGGATCATACTTCGCGCTGCCCATGAAGAGCGATGCCTCCCGCCTGGGTGAGCAGGTAAGCTTAAGCCCGCCGCCCTCTGTTTCCTTCATGCCATGGTCGATGTATAGTTCGAGCATCTCAGCGTCCCAGTTCTTGAACAGAGATTTGGAAAGCAGGTATGCTTGTGCTTCTTTCCGGTTGCTCCAGTGGTCTCTTCGCCTGATGGATTTTGAGGCAAGGGGATGTTGTTCCAGCGTTATTCTGATTTTGTAGAGATCTTTGGGAAAGAAGATGGGCTCGATCAGGATCAGCCCCCTTGCCGTGAGCCCGAATTTGGCATGGGCAAGGGTGATGACCGTCGCTCCCATTGAATGCCCCACCAGCGCCGGCCTGTCCAGCTCAAGCAGCGTGCAGAATCGTGCAAGGTCCTCCGCTACGGTAAGCCAGCTCAGGCCCCCTTTCTCCGGGTCTGTCTCGCGGTGGTCGCAGAAATACGGAGCAATGACGCGCCAGCGGGGGGCGAGCTCGCGGGCTATAGGATGCCACAGCCATGGGGAAAAACCCGTAGCATGCAGGAGCATGATGACGGGGCCGTCCCCCTCATAGAGCAGGTAGGCGAGGTCTGCATCGCCGATATCCTGGGTCAGTGACGTGGGCATGGAGCCTGGTGCCATGAAAGAATCTCCTTGATAACAACCATCATTCCTTCCGCAGTATGTGTTGGAATCTGGCCTGTGATCAAGTTCAAGCCGGTAGTGCGCCAGCTATGATATCTCTCCTTCTTAATTTTTTATGGGGGACTATCGAGAACAGCAAGCGCACTACCCCCTTGCCGGCTTAAGGAGCGGCAAGCAAGCCTCCGCATCACCCTTTCGGCTTTTTAGACGGCCCCTTCTCTGCCTCCCTAAAAAAGGGGGCAAATAAATAGCGGACCTCTTCCAGGGATTCTTCAATGACCACCGGTATGGCCTTGGTATAGATGTCCAGCAAGATAATGGCGTTGATCGCTGAATCCGCCGCCGCCGCCGTTCGTAACCGTTTCGCAACAGCCACGTTGACGATCTCGATATTGCTATAGATCTCTCTGAGCCCTGTGAGGTCGAGATCTGCTTGGTGCCCCTCCTTATGCAAAAAATACTGTGCCAACAGGTACATGGAGGTAGCACGGTAGACGGTCTCCTCTGCGCTGGCAAAGGGCAGATGAAATCGCGCCATGGGTTTGAAAAAGGCCATATGCGGACAACCGCTCATCGCCATAACCAGCCCCATTAAGGAGCTCATGCCGCGCTGAACAGTTGTCTCCTGGGTAATAAACCGCTCTGCCGTCATAACATCTACTTGTATCCCGCTATAGGAAACGAGACCTTCAAATCTTCGCACGATGTCGACAAGGTGAGCCGCAAGAGGACAGTGAGGATAAGTATCAGGCGTCAGGGGACAATTGGGGCACTGATGAAAATCGAGTTTCGTCCAAGCGGGCAAGTCATCCGGCATGCCACCCACTAAGGCGAGTTCCTGTGCATCGAATTGTAGATTAAATACCTCGCGCACGCCTTCTGGCAGGGTGAAGTAGTATTTGATCGTCATAGTTCCCATTGCGTCCCCGCCTCGTGCCTGCGCGTAATTACCTCTTCCTTATGTGTCCCCATAGCGCGCGGCATAACCCCCGTCCACATCCTTTGTTCAGAACATGACTGAGACATCTTGTCGCCTCGTCGGCCTCGCGTCCCTGACAGGCCTCTTCCTCTCTGCCCTGTGGAGATCAACGGGCGCTGCGCGGTGGGTCTTCCTCATCTTTAATCTGCGCTTGGCATCCCCATATTTGCCGAACCGACCGTTCATGAGACCACCTCACCCTAAGCCTACCGTGGATAGCTGTTCACAGGACAGAGAGTGTTCCGCTGCCCCTAGGGTCTTTGTGAGTATTAAACCGATGACGTTAGACCTCTATAAGCTTGCCCCCGGCAGGCAGGTCGGCTTCGGTGTAGCCGAACTCCGTCAACATCCGGCGCGTCATCTCCCTATTCAGCTCCCAGCCCATCTTCTCACCGCGAAATTTAGTTGCTAGCTGATAGTCGACAACCGGAGCAAGCACGCCCATGGCGAGGAAGTTGGGCTGGTGGCTCGGGTTACCCCCGGGACCACCCCTGCTGGCCCAGAGCGCATCGACGAGACAGAGCTGCTGGCGCGGGTAGAGGATCTTGCCGCTGCGCTGGTGCATGGTGCCGAGGATCTCAGGTGTCTGGTTAATGGCTATGAGGTACTCCTCGCTTCCCCCCTCATGCCCCGGTCTCGGTGAGAAGGTGCCGAAGTGATTCTTCATGGCCATCGTGAACCCGCCGAACCGCATGCTGTGACCCTTGCACAGGGCGATGTTGACGAGGATATCCACCGACCCATCGACGAGGTGGCTCATGCATCGTGCCTTGCCCCCTGAACCTTTCCATGGCGCCGGCACCTCCGTAAGCTCCGTGCTCCCCCCCCACGTGTCTTCAATGCGGCATCCTTCGGCCAGCCCGCCAAAGGGCGTGTACTTACCCATCTGGTATCCGTGGCAGGCATCGTAAATGTGGATGTTAGACGGCCGCACACCGAGGGTAGTAGTGAGGGTATGGACGATCTTAGCCATGACGGCACTGCGGGTATGCTGCTGAGCGATATTGTTGGTCTTGATGGCTACCACGGTCTCTGCCCATGACTTGCGCGGCGGCTTGATGAAGATCGTTCGCCATGCCTCGGTGGCGTTGTGGGCCTGGGTAAGGGCGCGGGCGAGCCTGTCGATGTTCGCCCAGACCACTTCTTTAACCACAAGCTCATTCTGGCGGGCCCAGGAAGAACCCGTCTCATGTGCCTTCGTCATCTTGTCATCGGTGAGGCCGACCACCCGGAGATTGTCCACCTCGGGATGAACGGTTGTCTTTCGAGCCCAGGCCGCGGGGGCCTTTTGGACGAGGAGGGTAGGAAATGCCGTGAGAGCGGCGCCCGCGGCTATCGCCCCTTTCACAAATCGTCTTCTCGAGATCCTTCTCATAGCAACTCCTTTTCCTCCGCGATAGTATCACAGGAAGAATCACCCTCGGGCTTCAACAGCGATCCGCTGCAGGCGCAACCCATTACAGTATACCAAAAAGCCTTACCCTTGTCTCTTGGGAAGAAGGCCTGAGACCTACGCCTTCGTGAGCTTTATGGTCACGGTATTGCCCCGATCCGGGCATTCCGCTATGAGCTCGTCAGCTGATGACCAGGGGTACGTGTCGCCGACTTGCACGACGCTCAGACTCGGGAAAAGGTCATGATAGAAGAAGCCGCAGAGCTCCCCGCTCAGAAGAGAAAAAGGCGAGGCCTTTTTTTCTGAGCGATTATCGTAATTTTCGAGGGGAAAGGCAATATAAAAGAACGGAAAGAAAGCAGATAACTGCTACGGAGCACCATCCGGACATCCCCTTTGCAGCCCGGCACGCAGGGCGTCGGCAACGATCGTTTCAGTCACGGATGCCAGGGTATCGAAGACGCGTCCCGGACCCAAGGCCTCTCGGGGCCGTGTCGTGGCAACCGCTATGCACGGCATCCCGGCACGGCAGGCTGCCTCCACGCCGACCGGGGCATCTTCCATGACCACGCAGCGCTCCGGAGGAAGTTGGAGGGCACGGGCCGCAGCGAGAAAGAGCGCGGGATCGGGTTTCCCCGCAGGGAGCCGGGCACCGGAGAGGATGGCAGCAAAATAACGGCGAATACCGAAGGCTTCCACGATGAGGTCGATGTTCTCTTGCGGGGCGGAGGAGGCCACTGCCTGCAACCAGCCTCTCTGCTCCAGCTCGTCAAGCAGCCGGACGGCCCCCGGCATGGGACGAATCAATCGTCCTGCCCCCTGCCGGAAGATCCGCTCTTTGTAATCGGCGATATTTGTTAGCTCCCGCCGAGTTGGCGGTCTCTTGAGCAGCGCGGTGAGGGTGCCAACGTTGTTCATCCCGAAGACGCGATCGAATTGCGCGCGATCAAAGGGGATCTCATAGGCGGACAAGGCCTCTGCCCATGCCTGAAAGTGGGCCTCGGCCGTGTCAGCCAGCACACCGTCCAGATCCCATATGACGCCCCTGTCTGTCATGAGGTCTCTCATCAGGGGAGGAAGGCCCCTTTGGCCTTACTTCCCTTCCGCCACTTTGAGATCAGCGGAGCGATCAGCATCAATCTTATATTTCTCCAGTATCTTGTTTTGTGCCCGGTCGGTTTTATCCCGTTCTAAGACGATCTGGTTTCCCCACTCATCCATAAGCACGTGGTACCTCCCTTTATTGCCCTCAATGGCCTTCACCAGATCAGCCATAGTGGAAATCTCTTTCCCGTTGACGCGCGTAATGACATGATCCTTAAAGTCATCATAACCCACGGTCAGTTCATCCCCCAAGACCTTGGACAATACGATCACCTGTTTTCGATCCTCGGACTGCCTGCCGTGATAATAGTAATCGGCAAGATGGGGGGGGACATCTTCCATCTTGTCCCACACCTGGAAATAGTTCATAGTGAGAGGCTGGAAGACCAGCCCGCCTACGATGTAATAGGTCGGTGCTTTGTCATACTGGGTGTAAGGTACCAGGCGCCCTGATTGGAGCGGTGTGCGCAAAGGTATGGTTACATCCATGCCCTTGCCATCCCTCAGAATGCGACAGATGATGGTTTGACCCATAAATTTACGCTGCACCTCATTCGCAAAATGTATTCGCTCCGTACCCCTAAAGGATATAGTCCCATCATTGGCAATCGGTTTCCCTTCAATGGCGAGGAGGACATCCCC
>Ga0299915_10000951_pt1 | contig 21401 bp, 13 predicted proteins | sample RVTome_13_FD_200263 | JGI IMG/M metagenome (GOLD analysis project Ga0299915, IMG submission 200263) | Soil microbial communities from uranium-contaminated site in the Upper Colorado River Basin, Wyoming, United States - RVT92D227 (version 2) ... | reverse complement strand
CGCCAGCCAGTCCGACCTTACGGCGCTGGTCAAGGGCAACAACGTCTTTGCCTTGAATGCCTATCAACAAATTAAAAAAGATGATAACCTTTTCTTTTCACCCTATAGCATTTCCGTAGCGCTGGCTATGACCTATGCCGGCGCCCGCGATAGCACCGAGCGACAAATGGCGGACACGCTCCAATTTACCCTGCCCCAGGAGCGACTGCATCCTGTGTTCAATAGCCTGGACCTGGAACTGAGCCAGCGCGGCGAGGGCGCCAAAGGCAAAGACGACAAGGGCTTCAGGCTGAACATCGTAAATGCCATCTGGGGGCAAAAGGGCTACGCCTTTCTCCAGGATTACCTTGATACTCTGGCTGAAAATTACGGCGCCGGCATCAGAACACTCGATTTTAGGAGCGCCCCGGAAGGGTCACGCATCACCATCAACGACTGGGTAAGCGACCAGACGGAAGGTCGGATTAAGGACCTGATTCCGAAGGGCGCCATCGACACCATGACCCGCCTGGTGCTGACCAACGCCATCTATTTTAACGCAGCCTGGCAGTATGCCTTCGATAAGGAAGACACCACCGATGATGCTTTTCATCTTCTCAATGGCAGCGATGTCACGGTGCCCATGATGCACCAGACAGAGAGCTTCGTTTATGCGGAAGGCAGCGACTATCAAGCCGTGGAATTACCCTACGACGGACGCGAGCTTTCCATGCTGATTATGTTGCCCGTGACCGGCCGGTTCACAGAGTTTGAAGAGTCCCTCGATGCGGAGAAGGTTGATGAAATCATTAGCAGCCTGGACCGCGCTAAAATCGTTCTGACCATGCCCAGGTTCGAATTCACCTCCGAGCTCGGTTTGAATGATACCCTGGACGACATGGGTATGCCGGTAGCCTTTATCCCGCCATTAGATGCCTGCTCCGATAAATACGCCAACTTTTCGGGCATGGACGGAAAGTGCGACCTGTATATAACGGACGTGGTTCACAAGGCATTTGTATCCGTTGACGAAACCGGCACCGAAGCAGCCGCCGCCACTGGCGTCATTATGGGGGTTACCAGCGCCCCACCGCCGCAAGAGACCATAACCATGACCATCGACCGCCCCTTCATCTTTCTAATTCGGGACATCCAGACGGGGACGATACTGTTCCTGGGGCACGTAATGAACCCGGAGATGTAGTTAAAATCCCTCTCAATCTCCCTTTACGAAAGGGAGAAGCTTAACTCCCCCTTAGAAAAAGGGGGATATAGGGGGACTTAAAAAGAACCAGATGTCACCTGCCCTCAGGTGACCCATCATTCAAACCAAGACGGTCACCCGTAGGCGGGTGACCCGTAGGCAATTTTTACATTTTGACTTGCCATTTTGATTTTTGGTCTTTGGTTTTTAATATTTACTAGGTGTCACCTGCCCTCAGGTGACCCATCACTCAAACCACGACAGTCACCCGTAGGCAATATTAAAAATGGGAACACCCTAAAAAAGGTCCGCTCAAAATTTCCCCCTTAGAAAAAGGGGGATAAAGGGGGATTTAAAAAGAACCGGATGTCACCTGCCTTCAGGTGACCCTACCTTAAACACTAATCTAGCTTGCCGAATCTGTAGGCAGCGATGGCTACATCCACCAGATACCACACTCCCAAGCCGCCCCACGTTATCAGCTTGATAACGCCCAATGCCACTTCCCCCCGGTAGAAACGGTCCAGACCGAAATAGCCGCCAAGGAAAGATATTATCAGAATAGTCAGCTCGCGTTGCCTCTCACTTTTCGCTGCCATATTGACCTCCTTTAGTTTCATACGCTGCTTCCGTAAGCAGTTTAATCCTTCTCAAACTCTTTGTAAAATCCGCATTTTGATTTTTAACCTTTGGTTTTTAATCTTTGGCTCCCCCTTTGGAAAAGGGGGACTAAGGGGGATTTCTAAAAAGTTACTAATTTATACGCTGGGGTCGGGTCACTTGTCGTGGAAACCTATGTTTACGTGACTTCCATCGCAAGTAGGCATTTTCTTGGAAGCTCCGCAGCGACACAGAGCAAAAGGGTCATCGGCTTCGACATTCTCGCCGGTTTCCTTTATCAGGCGGCATTCGCCGTTAACCTTATAAGGTCCGTCCTTCATTATCTTGATACTTACTGTCTTTGCCTTCTCGCCCGGTATTTTGTAGCTTAATGCCCCGGATGGACAGCTGTCTATAACGCGCATGATTTTTTCCGGGTCGGCTGCATCGATTTTAACCCAGGGACGGCTATTCGGGTCGAAAACCTGCGGTAGCTGCCCGTCACACCTGCCCGAGCGGATGCACTTGCTGGTGTCCCATGTAACCGTCAGTTTTTTATTGGAATAATGGCACTTCATATATGTTGTTCTTATATTCTAACACAGTTTTTTCTACAGGTCTCAAGTTAATACTGGTACCTTAGTACCATCGCATTACGAGGCAGAGGAAAATCCCATGTCCATTATTTCTCCATTCTCTCTCCCCCTGATGGAAAGTTACTTCTCTTCTCTCTTCTCTCCCCTGGTGGGAGAGAGCCAGAGTGAGGGGGAAACAAAATCTTTCTCTAGGTGTCACCTGCCCTCAGGTGACCCATCATTAAAACTACGACGGTCACCCGTAGGCGGGTGACCCGTAACTAAACTTTTAATCTTTATCTCCCCCTTAGAAAAAGGGGGATTAAGGGGGATTTTTACTTCCCCGTTGACAATGGACCGCCTCTGCCTTAAGATTTACACATCGATGAAAACTCCCCGCCTGAACATAACCAAGACCCACATCCGGCGTGTCTTCAACTTCACCGATGAAGTCGTCGAAGGCTACCCCAACCGCCTTGCCGGAACGGAGGCCTGCAAAAATGCCGCCGACCGCATAAAACAGGAGTTCGCCAAATATTGCGACCCGGGCTCGGTCCGGGTGGAAGATTTCGAATGCCACCCCAAGAGTTTCCTGAAGTATATACCCGCCCTGGTAGTTCTTTATTTTGCCGGCGCTGTTTTACTATTTTTCGGGTTACCTCTGACCGCGCTGGTAATCTACGCCCTGGCAATCTTCATGTTTTATGCCCAGTTCGCCCGCTACTGGGAGCTTCTCGATCCCTATTTCCCCAAAGCCACCGGCTACAACGTCTTCGGCTCCATCGAACCGGAAGGCGAGGTCAGGCAGCAAATCGTGGTCAGCGCCCACCACGACGCCGCCTACGTTTTCCAGCTCCTGTCGTACATCCCGAAATACTACGCCAGGCTGATCAACGCCGGCATACTGGTCCTGCTGCTCGGCTTCCTCGTCTCCCTGGTTGCCACCGTGGTGGCTTTATTCCGCATTCCTGTTCCCGAGTGGTCGCTGGTCTGGGTACCTGTGGCTTTGATGGTCCTGGGCGTTTTCCAGATTCCGCTGGCATTTTTCACTACAAGAGAGGTGTCTCCCGCTGCCGGCGATGACATGATTGCCGTAGCCGTTGCCGGAGAGACAGCCGGACTTTTTCACCGGGCTAAAAAAGCCGGCAAGAATCCGCTGCGCCACACCCGCTTAATAATAGCCTCGTTTGATGCCGAAGAAGCCGGACTCCGCGGTGCCCGTGCCTTCTGTCGCAGACACGGCCAGGAATTACTCAGCACCAAGACCTACGTCTTCAATATCGACACGCTATACAAGCTGGAAGACCTCCGCTTCCTGGTTAGAGACCTGAACGCCACCGTAAGGCTTTCAACTGCTATGGCGCAGGACTGCGTCGATATTGCCGAATCGTTGGGCTATCCCGCCCGGATCGCCTCTATGCCCTTCGGTGCCGGCAGCACCGATGCGGCTGAGTTCGGCAAGCTCGGCGTAGAGGCCGTCAATATGTCCGGCATCAGCTTTGATATAAAGAAGTTCGGTAAGGACCTGGTATATCACACACCGGACGACGTCACCGAATTTATCGAACCGGAGCTAATTGAAGCCTCTCTTAAAATCGTCCGCGACTACATCCTTAAAAAAGACCTCGAAGCCTGATTCCCAGACTATATTCAAATTGGGTAGATTGGAGCATCCGCTCCAATCATATTCAAATATCGTTCTAATCCAAAATCAATCGCCGTAATCGTAAAATATTTTTAACTTTTTATCTGTCATTTTGACTTTTAATCTTTGATCTTTGATTTTCGTTGGGGGACTAAGGTGGATTTTCTAAACCCCAATTTTTAACTTTTTACTTGAACCTTTGACCTTTGGTTTTTAACCTTTAACTTTCGTTCTCCCCCTTAGAAAAAGGGGGATTAAGGGGGATTTTCTTTGACAACCATCTCTAAGAGGTCTTAACATTCACCCCGCAGGAACAACCCATGAATAAATCAAAAGTCGCCCTGGTTAGATGCGAGACGTATGATAAAGATGCCGTCCTCCACGCCGTCCGCACCGGCCTGAACCTCCTCGGCGGCATCTCCGCCTTCGTCAAACCCGGTGACAAGATAGTCCTCAAGCCCAACGTCTTGATTGGCACCAGCCCCGATAACGGCGTGACCACGCATACCTCCGTATTCAGGGCCGCAGCCGGCCTGTTCAAAGAAGCCGGCGCCGTCGTGTCCTATGGCGACTCCCCTGCCTTCGGCAAATGCGAGGGCAATTTAAGAAGAGCCGGTTTGAAGCAGGTTGGCGATGAGCTGGAGCTCAAATTAGCCGATTTCGATTCCGGCAAGCCGGTCAGCCATAAGGACGCCCTACTGGTCAAGAAGTTCGTCATTGCCAATGGCGTGCTGGAGGCTGACGGCCTGGTAAGCTTGCCCCGGCTCAAAACGCACGGCTTTATGCTTTTCACCGGAGCCGTAAAAAATCAGTTCGGCTGCATCCCTGGCCTGCTCAAGAGCCAGTACCACGTTAAGCTGCCCGACCCCTACGATTTCGCCACCATGCTGGTTGATTTGAATACGCTTATAAAGCCACGCCTTTACATTCTGGATGGTATTACAGCCATGGAAGGTAACGGTCCCAGGAGCGGCCAGCCGAAGCAGTTAAATGTCCTGCTTTTCTCCAGCGACCCCATAGCCCTGGACGCCACAGCCTGCCGGATTATTAACCTTAATCCCACCGTCGTACCCACCAGCCAGCCCGGTGAAGCTGCCAAACTGGGAACCTACCACGCCGAGAACATCGAGCTGGTAGGCAGAGACATAGATACCTTTTTCGACCCGACCTTTGAAGTAAACCGAACGCCTCCAGCCCATAGTTCCGGCGGCCGGTTCAGCACGTTTTTGAAGAACAGAATAACCCAGAGGCCCGTTATTGATAAAGCCAGGTGCGACCTCTGCGGTGTCTGCGTTAAGATGTGTCCCGTCCGCCCCAAAGCCGTTGATTGGTATAACGGTGATAAGTCTCAGCCACCCAGGCACAACTACGACCGCTGTATTCGTTGTTATTGCTGCCAGGAAACCTGCCCCGATGGAGCCATTCTGATAGAAAGTCCGCTGCTTGGAAGGTTGTTCTCTCGAATCTGACCTGCTCTTCTCTGAGGGTACCGTCCAATAGGATTGACTATTGCGACAGCTAGAGATAGGATAGTAGCAATTATATTCCCACACTTTGGTTCAAAACCTAGCTTTCTCATTATAGGAGTTATCCAGCGGGCAGAAATTGATGAGTACGGATAGGACGTTCATAACTAATGAAGAGGGAAATACCCTTCAAGACAGGTTCCGTATTCTTCTAAAAGATACTCGTTTCTTTGATGTTCTGGTTGGGTACTTTTACACCAGTGGCTTCTATACCCTTTATAAATCATTAGAGAATACCGAAAAAATCAGGATTCTGATTGGTATCAATACTAATAAGCAGACCTCAGACCTTATTCAGCAGTCTCAGTCTCCATCGCAAGGAACATTCCAGTTCTCGCACTCTGAGGCAAAAGAGGAATTCTCGAAGACTCTTTCTGGCGAAATGGCAACCTCAGAAGATAATAGAAATGTCGAAGACGGAGTCAGCAAATTTCAAGAGTGGCTGCGGAATGGCAAACTAGAGATTAAAGCCTACCCCTCAGAAAACATTCACGCCAAGCTGTATATTATGACTTTTGCTGATGGTGCCATGGATGTCGGCAGAGTCATAACCGGCTCCAGCAACTTTACCCAATCTGGCCTGATAAGTAACCTTGAATTCAATATTGAACTTAAAAATAGGAGCGACTACGAATTTGCCTTAGCTAAATTCAACCAATTATGGGCAAATGCGGTAGATGTCAAAGATGCATATCTGGAAACCATTCAAACCAAAACCTGGCTTAACAACACCATCACCCCTTACGAGCTCTACCTTAAGTTCCTCTACGAGTACTTTAAGGAAAAGATTAACATCGACCAGGACACTGCTGATTCGCAATATCAGCCTGAAGACTTCTTGGATTTGAAGTATCAAAGAGAGGCGGTAATAGATGCCAAATCAAAACTGGAAGAATATGGTGGCGTATTCCTCTCTGATGTTGTTGGCCTGGGAAAAACCTATATCTCAGCACTGCTCGCAGATCAGCTTGACGGCAGAAACCTGGTTATTGCGCCACCCGTCCTTTTGGATGAGGATAGCCCCGGTTCCTGGCCCAACGTTTTCCATGACTTTAAAATAGCAGCCAAATTCGAATCACTGGGCAAGCTCGACCATCTTATAAAACAGGGAACAGAAAGATATACGAACATATTCATAGATGAGTCTCATCGCTTCAGAACCGAAACTACTGCAACATATGAGCAGTTGGCTCAAATATGCCGCGGCAAACGTGTAGTACTGGTTACAGCAACCCCGCTAAATAACTATCCAAAAGACATTCTCAGCCAGATTAAATTGTTCCAAAAAGTTCGAAAAAGCACGATTCCCAACCTTCTTGACCTGGAAGGCTTCTTTTCAAGCCTTGCCCGGAGGCCCAAAGGCTTGGACAGACAGTCAGATAGCGACGAATACATAACAATTGTCAAGGAAAACGCCAGGGAAATCAGAGAAAGGGTTCTCAAGCACATAATGGTGCGTCGCACCCGCTCCGAGATAATCAAATATTTCACTGAAGACCTGAAGAAGCAGGGATTCAAATTCCCCGAAGTGGCTGACCCGGAGCCCATTTATTACCAGTTCAACGAGAATGAAGACCGTGTTTTCAGCAAGACTATGGAGCTTATCATCAAGAAGTTTCAATATGCCCGCTACGTACCGCTACTTCACCTGAAGAAGGGTATCCCCCAACCCGAAGAGCTGGCCCAAAAAAACATGAGAAAGTTCATGAAGACGCTATTGGTAAAACGGCTGGAAAGCAGCTTTCTTGCCTTCAAAAACAGCCTCACCAGGTTCATTAGCTCATATGAACAGTTTTTAGCTGAACTCGACAAAGGAAATGTCTATATCAGTAAAAAATATGCCAATAAAATTTTTGAATTCCTGGAAAATGATGATGATGAGGCAGTCCAGAAGCTAATTGATGAGGATAAAGCACAAAGATATAACGCCAGTGATTTTGAGGATAATTTCAGAAAAGACCTGGAGAGTGACCTAAAGACATTGAAAGAGATGGATAGCCTCTGGAAAACAATAGACAGGGACCCCAAGTTGTTGACCATTCTAGATATTCTTAAACAAAAGACAATCCTGAAAGAGAGTAAACTAATCATCTTCACAGAATCAAGAGAGACAGCGGATTATATCGGGAGTCACCTTGCTGAAGCATATCCGGGCAAGGTGCTTATTTACACCGGCGCCTCTGGCGCCGCTACACGCCAGAGCGTAATTCAAAATTTTGACCGCAGAGCAAAGCAGCCGCGTAATGATTATCGGATTCTTGTCAGTACTGAGGTCCTGTCTGAAGGTGTGAATTTACATCAATCGAACGTTGTCATCAACTATGATATACCCTGGAATCCCACCCGCCTGATGCAGAGAGTAGGCCGCATCAACCGCGTCGATACTAAATTCGATACAATCTATACCTTCACTTTCTTCCCCACCACGCAATCCAACGATGCCATTAAGCTCAAGGAAGCTGCCGAATACAAAATTCAAGCCTTTATCGAGATGCTGGGAAATGATGCCAGGTTGCTAACGGAAGGCGAAGAAATCAAGTCGCATGACCTGTTCACTCGCCTGACCTCGAAGAAAGCCATTACCGGTGAGGATGAAGATGAGGAGAGCGAGCTTAAGTATTTGCAGGTTATCCGAAGCATCCGCGACAATGAACCTGACTTATTTGAGAAGATTAAGCGACTGCCTAAGAAAGCCCGCACAGCCAGGATTGACGAAAGCGAAGGCGATTCTTTGTTGACCTATTTCCGTAAGGGTAAGCTACAGAAGTTCTATCTGGCTCAAAGCCAGTCCACTCAAGAATTAGACTTCTATTCCGCTGCCAGGCAGCTCGATGTAAATAAAGACACTAAACGCCAGTCCATTCCCCATGATTATTATGACTTATTAGATATGAACAAGAAAGCGTTTCAGCTAGCGACTACCGAAGAAATGCCGGAAGTAAAAATGAGAGGCGGCCGGGATACTGCTACCTTCGTGCTCAGGGTCCTGAAATCAAACCAGATCAAGCATTTCCAGGGCTATACCGAGGATGATGAGCTCTATATTAAGCAGGTCATTAAGCTTATAGAAGAAGGCGGGCTGCCGAAGCAGACCACCAAAACGCTGCAAAAAGAATTAAGCAAAGAGCTCAACCCGATAAAGATACTGGGCATATTGAAAAAGAACATCCCCTCAGAATTTTTTAAAGAGACGGCGGCTGAAAGCGCCGCTCAGACTTCTGGGCCTCGTGAGGTCATTCTTTCCGAATACCTCGTAGGCAAATAGCTATGGTGGGACCGCAGAACAATTACGCTTTTATCGACAGCCAGAACCTTAACCTTTCAATTCGTAGTCAGGGCTGGATTCTTAATTTCAGGAAATTCCGGCAATATCTTCGCGACAAATACAGCGTAGCTAAAGCCTTTCTTTTTATCGGCTACGTCTTTGAAAATCAGGACCTGTATACCAGCTTACAAAAGGACGGCTATATCCTCGTCTTCAAGCCAACGCTCAAGCTGCCAAGCGGTCAGGTAAAGGGGAACGTCGACGCAGAGCTGGTGCTTCATGCCATGATCGAGTACAAGAACTATGATAAGGCGCTTATCGTTACCGGAGATGGTGATTTTTATTGCCTAGTGGATTATCTGATAAAGAACGATAAACTGTTAAAGCTTATGATTCCCGATATGTACAATTTCTCTTCGCTATTTAGGAAAACAAGGCCCCACATCGTTTTTATGAATGATCTCAGGGATAAGCTGGAGTATGATAAGAGCACTAAATAAAAAGAGAGGCATTACCGCGGGACGAAACCCTTTGGTTGGCCTCTCATCGTGATTATGGTAGAAGTATAACAAAGTAATATCACTTTGTCAAGTGTCAAATGAGTGGTTAGATGGATAAACAGACCGCTGTAAGAATAATCAGGGATACCTTTGAAAGCCCATTCGATAAAGCTAGATTCGTCGATTTCATCAAGAATCTCCTTAACAAAATTGACGAAAACAAGGCATTCCCTATCATCCACGGGCATTATATCCCCGAAAGCTTCAGGGGCTACGTAAAAGCATATGAACGAATCGGTACCTACACCGACCCCGCCGATATTAATAGTAAGGTTGACATCCTGATTGTCCATCTCCAAAGAGAAAAATCGCTGGAGCGTGCCCGCACCGCGCAAAGAAATTTCGTAGCCCGGTATCTTAAAGAGCGTGACGAAAAAGAAGCCGGATTAGTTGCCTTTGTGTCGCCAGATGAGGTAGATTGGCGATTTTCCTTAGTAAAAATGGACTACCTGCTGGAAGACTCGCCAAGCGGAAAGACGAAGGTGAGAACAGAGCTCACCCCGGCACGGCGTTTTTCCTTCATTGTGGGCGAGAACGAAAGCAGCCACACCGCCCAGAGCCAATTGGTTCCCATTCTGCAGGACGACGCGCACGACCCTACACTCAAACAGTTGGAAGCCGCATTCAACATTGAGAAGGTTACTAAAGAATTCTTCGAAAAGTACCGGGAGCTTTTCCATAACGTTCAAGAAGCCCTTGAAGATATTGTTAGCAAGGACAAGAAAGTCCGCGATGATTTCACAGCTAAAGCCATGAGCCCCGTTGACTTCGCTAAGAAACTCCTCGGCCAGATTGTATTCCTGTATTTTCTCCAGAAAAAGGGCTGGTTCGGCGTCGGACGGGATAAGGATTGGGGGACCGGCCCCAAGAATTTCCTCCGGCTTTTGTTTAACAAGAAGAATGTTAGCTACCACAACTTCTTTAACGACGTCTTAGAGCCTCTATTCTATGAAGCCCTGGCTACAGAAAGAACCGATTACTTCTATAGTCGCTTCAACTGCAAGATCCCATTCCTCAACGGTGGCCTTTTCGACCCCATTAATAACTACGATTGGGTGCATGCCGACATTCTCCTTCCAAATGAGCTCTTTTCTAACAGCCAGAAGACAAAAGAAGGCGATGTTGGCACCGGCCTCCTCGATGTGTTCGACCGCTACAATTTCACGGTGAAAGAAGACGAGCCGCTAGAAAGAGAAGTCGCTATCGACCCGGAAATGCTGGGGAAGGTATTTGAGAACCTGCTTGAGGTTAAAGACCGCAAGTCCAAAGGTACTTACTATACCCCACGCGAGATTGTGCATTACATGTGCCAGGAGAGCCTCATCAACTACCTGGATACCACCATCAATACCGGCGACGTGTCATTAGTGCCGACTCGCCCTCCGCAGGGAAAGTTGTTTGGTCAGCCGGACCCGGAGCAAACGACCCTAAAAGCTACCGGATACAGAGTTTTAATCCCTCGGGAAGATATCGAAGCCTTTGTCCATAGGGGCGAATTTGCCGTGGAGCATGACAGCCGGGTTGAAGCTCATGGCAAGGAGACTCAGCACTATTCCTATAAACTCCCGGAAAACATCCGCCAGAACGCCAGCTTGATTGACGAAAATCTTGCAACTATCCGAATATGTGACCCTGCTGTTGGGTCCGGTGCTTTCCTGGTTGGCATGATGACCGAAATTGTCCGTACCAGGAATGTGCTGACTACATATCTTCCGGACGAAAAAGTCAGAAGCAATTACATCTTCAAGCGCCATGCCATTCAGAATTGCCTTTACGGCGTGGATATCGATCCGGGTGCTGTAGAGATTGCCAAGCTCCGGCTTTGGCTCTCACTAGTGGTCGATGAAGAAGACATCAAGCAAATCCAGCCCCTGCCCAACCTGGACTACAAGATTGTGTGTGGTAATTCACTTTTGGGAGTTGAAAAGAATCTGTTTAATGTTGAGCTGTTTAATGATCTCGAGAAATTGAAGCCGCTCTACTTCAATGAAACTAACGCGAAGAAGAAGCAAGAGTTGCGAAAACAGATTGACCAGTTAATCAAGAGTCTCACGAATGACAATGAAACCTTTGACTTTGAGGTCTATTTCTCCGAGGTCTTCCATGAAAAAGGCGGGTTTGATGTGGTTATAGCGAACCCCCCGTATGGATTGATTAATAAGCGTCAAAACAAGGGAAAAGCCATTCTAGTAAGACAAGAGGATTTAAAATACTACAAATCTCATGCCGAATATGCCCCCGCTATGTCGGGAATGATAAATATTTATAGGTTATTTATACTTAAAAGCATCTCCGTGCTCGGACAAGGGGGAGTCTTCGTTGAAATTTTCCCACTGTCTTTTATTGCTGATGTAAGTGCATCAAGTCTGCGGAACCATATTCTAAAAAATAATACGCTTGATTTTATTGAGGCGTTCCCCGAAAGAGATGACGAAAAACGCCGTGTTTTCGAGCATGCTAAAATGTCGGTTTGCATTGTGCAACTTCAAAAAGATAAAAAGCAAAATACAAGATTTTTCGTCAGGATTCATCACGACAAATGTATTGATTTCAAGAACGAGAAGGCATATTTCGATTTAGATACACTATCTCTCTTTAACAAGGAAAATCTAATCATTCCTTTAATGTCTCAAAAGGAAGTTGACGTCGTTGCAAAGGTTTATGAACAATCCATCAGATTGCGTGAGATTGGTCATTGTTACACGGGTGAACTTGACCTAACATTGGGCAAGAAATACTTGACTAATGATTCCCGGAATGCAGTCTTGATAAAAGGCGCAATCATCGACAAATATCTGATTCGAAAAGAGATGAGTCAAGGCGAAATTATGTTTTTGGATTCAAAGAGATATTTATCAGAAAACAAAGGACATAAATCAAGCCACCATAAAATTGCAAGAATAGTCATGCAAGGGATAACGGGAATCAATGAAATAACTCGCTTGAAAATGACCATCGCTAAACCTAACGTATATTGTGGCAATTCGGTAAACTACATAATTTTTAATGAACCTAAAGAAGATTTGAACTACTACCTTGCAATTTTGAATACCAAACTGCTTGATTTTATTTTCCACAAATTCAGCACCAATAGCAATGTTAATGGATATGAGGTCGATAACTTGCCTAGTCCGCGAAATATTGATGAAAGAGCAAAAGAACGAATTGCCGATTTAGCGCAGAACATCCTTTCTGCCAAGAATACCAACCCTCAAGCAGATACTACAGCATTCGAGCGTCAGATTGACCAGCTGGTCTATCAGCTCTACGCCCTAACGCCGGAGGAGATTGCGGTGGTTGAAGACTCTTATAATAAGTAAGGTGGTACAGAAATGAAGCGAAAAGATTGGATAAGAGATAACTTTTTAGCTAAATTTAAATCGGCTGCTGTTGAGCTTAATGTCGCTTCGTATCGCAATATTGAATCGCTGAAATTTAGGGATATCAGGTTTCATGACTATAGGGAATTGATAAACGAGCTTAGTCCGTTGAAAGTCACAGAAATCAAAGGCAATTATCAGGGTAGAGCCTGGAAGCTCGCCGACGCTGACGGCAATTCACTGATAATTGTAGAGCACGAAACCGGACTGGAAATTCTCTATGCAGTTGGAGCAGTAGCATCTATAGCCAGTCTGGTTCCGCTAATCATAAATACCTGGGGTAGAATGCGAGATCATTTGCCTCCATTCAAAGGGCGCTTTGGCACAGACGCACCGGAGAGAAGACGTTTCGACAGGAACAACAGCTTAGTAGAAGAACCTGCATCTCCGGTGGACGCGATAGTGCTTCAACACCTGCTACGCCAATACGATGCATTGAGTGAACGTATTTCTTCCTTGGAAGCTGAGCTAATGAGTTTGAAGAGACGTATTGATAGCCCTCCATATAGCATTGATAAAAAGAAAACTGCAAAGAACTCTAGAACAAAGACTAAGCATTAGCCCCAGATAACATTGTGATTCTTTTTTGCCAACATGATAAGAATATTTGGCTATTCGCTTAAAATATCCTAAGCCTCGTCTTTATGTAATATAATTCAGTGTGGCTATTAGCCACCTTCTGTGATATCTTATTTCTCAGGGAAACCTTAACGTTACAGGAGGTGAGCCATGGCAAAATCGTTCTGGAAAGGTGTTATCAGCTTCGGACTGGTGGCTATACCGGTCAAGATGTACGTGACGACCGAAACCAGGCCGTTGAGCTTTCATCTGCTGCATAAGAAGTGCCTGACACGACCGAAGCAGGTGCTGCACTGCGATATAGACAACGAATACTTCAGCATAAAAGATACGTTGCGCGGCTACGAGGTATCCAAAGACCAGTACGTCGTCCTCGACGAAAGCGATTTCGAGAAGGTGCCGATTAAGACCTCGCACAGCATCGATATTCAGTGTTTCATAGACAGTACGGAAATCGACCCTGTCTATTACTACGGCAGCCACTACATCGAGCCCGAGGAGCTAGGCGTCAAGCCGTTTCAACTGCTGCGCCAGGCACTGGAGAAAACGGGAAAGGTCGGCATCGCTAAGGTCGCCTTTCAGCACCGCGAGCACCTGGGCTGCTTGAGACCGTTGGATAACATCATGGCGCTGCATACCATTCACTTTCAAAGCGAAATTCTGCCACAAGAGGAGTTCACGCCGGCGGAAACCAAAACCACCGCGGCGGAGATGGATATGGCAATCTCCTTAATTAAGGCCATGGCTAAGGGCTTTAAGCCGGAAGACTACCGGGATGATTACCAGGAGGCGCTGAAGAAGCTGGTGGAGGCTAAGGTTAAGGGAGAGAAAATCGTGGTTCCTTCGGTGGCTAAGGTGGAGATGGCGGACCTTATGCAGGCTTTAAGAGCAAGCGTGGAAGCCGTGGGAAAGTCAAAAATCAAAACTTAAAAGTCAAAATGACAGATAAAAAGTTAAAAAATTTGACTACGGGGATTTATTCTAGATTACTGCGATGTCCAGGTGATTGGAGCAGATGCTCCAATCTACCCGCGTCGATATAGATATGGGCCGGAAGCTGGAAGAATACGGCGAAAAGCGCGATTTTAGTCTGACACCCGAGCCAAAGGCGCAGGTCCCCAAAGGCGAAGGGCCGCTAATCTTCGTCGTCCAGAAACACCACGCCCGAGCGCTGCACTACGATTTCAGGCTGGAAGTCAACGGCGTGCTCAAGTCATGGTCGGTGCCCAAGGGACCTTCGCTCGACCCGGCAACAAAGCGGCTGGCGGTGATGGTGGAAGACCACCCCATCGACTACGCCGGCTTCGAGGGAACGATTCCAAAGGGCGAATATGGCGCCGGCGAGGTCATCGTCTGGGATAACGGCACCTACTCTCCAGATGAAGGAGGCAAATTCCTGTTCACCGACCGCGCCAGTTCCGAGGCTGAAATGAGGCAGGGGCTGGACAAGGGTAAACTCTCGTTCTTCCTGCGGGGACATAAGCTGAAAGGCTCGTGGACGCTGGTCAAGGTCAGGACGGGCGAAAATAACTGGCTGCTGATGAAGCACAGGGACGATTATGCACGTGCCGATGTCGATATACTGAAAGAAGAAAGCTCGGTGCTGACAGGCCACACCGTAGAACAGGTCAAGGCTTCAGAGGAGGCTGAGGATGCACCTGCGCCGCTCAATCCCGGAGATATACCCGCAGCGCAGCCGGCACGCTTTCCTTCCATTGTCCGCCCCATGCTGGCGCGACTGGCAGAGGCGCCTTTCTCAAAGCCCGACTGGATATTCGAGCCCAAGCTGGACGGTTACCGGACTATGGCGCATGTTCAAAACGGTAAGGTCAGGCTGCTGTCCAGAAGAGGCATAGACGTGACGCAGCAGTATGCGGCGCTGGTGCCGGACCTCAGCCGACAGCCGGCTTCGGAGCTGGTCCTCGACGGAGAAATCATCGCCCTGGACGAGAAAGGGCAGCAGTGCTTCCAATGCCTGCAGAACTACCTGCGGTCGATGCAGCGCACGAAACCTTTGGGCGGCGAACCGGCACCGCTGATTTATTATGTATTCGATATACTTTACCTGGACGGCTACGACCTGCGCGGCGTCGCCCTGCGCTGGCGTAAGGAGCTGCTGGGCAATATATTCAGACCTTCCCAGCAGGTAAGGCTGGTCGACTACTTCGAAGCCGTGGGCGAGCGGGTTTACCAGGCGGCGGTAAAGAACGGACTGGAAGGAGTCATGGCCAAGCGGAGCAACAGCCGTTATGAATCAGGCGAGCGGTCGGGAAGCTGGCTCAAGATAAAGTCGGCGCTGTCCGACGAATTCGTCATCGGCGGCTATACCACCGGACAGGGAAGCCGGGCTCATTCCTTCGGCGCGCTGCTGCTGGGCTACTACGACGAAAAAGGCGGGTTGATATTTGCCGGGCACGTGGGCACCGGACTGGACGAGCAGTCGCTGGTCGACCTGAAAAATCGGCTGTATGCGCTGCGGACAGACGACTGCCCGTTTATTGAGGTGCCGGAGACGAATACGCCCGCCGTCTGGGTTCGACCGGAGCTCGTCGCTGAGGTCAAGTTCTCCGAATGGACGCAGGACGGGCGGCTGCGAATTCCGGTGTTCTTGCGGCTGCGCGAAGATAAAGCGCCGGCTGAAGTGCGCCGGACGGAGTCGGTGGCGGCTTCAGGCAAGGACCCGGCTCCTGCGGATAATCTTCGAGAGGTACTGGAGCAACTGCAGAAGCCCGGCGACAGCCTGGTCGTTGAAATCGAAGGCAACCGCATCAGCCTGGGCAATCTCGATAAAGTGCTGTGGCCGGAGACCAGAAGCCACGCGCCGTTAACTAAGCGCCATTTTCTGGCATATCTGGCTTCGGTCTCATCGTATTTCCTGCCGCATTTGAAGGACCGCCCGCTGACGTTGAGCCGCTACCCGGGCGGCATAGACGGCGAGCATTTCTGGCAGAAGCACTGGAACAATCCACTGCCCGATTTCGTGCAGCGGGTGAACATCACCGAGGAGGAGGATAAGGTGCACGAGTACCTGGTGTGCCGTAACCTGTCGACGCTCATCTGGCTGGGGCAGCAGGCGGATATCGAGTTCCACACCTGGTTCTCCAGGATATCCGCCGCGCCGGATATGCCGGCGGATGAGGATATGGACCATCTACTTGATTATCCCGACTTCATCATCTTCGACCTCGACCCATATATTTACTCGGGGAAAGAAAAGGCGGGCGACGAGCCGGAGCTTAACCGGAAGGCATTCGCCAGGGTATGCGAAGTGGCGCTGTGGCTGAAAGAGGTCACTGATAAGCTGTCGCTCAAAGCCTTCGTTAAGACGTCGGGTAAGACCGGGCTGCATATCTACATACCCATCGTACGCAACCTGGACTATAAGGCGGTGCGCTCGGCGGCGGAAACGATAGGCCGCTTCGTGCTGCAGAGCCATCCTGCGGATATCACCATGGAATGGTCGGTGGAGAAACGGAAGGGCAAGGTCTTCGTCGATTACAATCAAAACGTCCGCGGCAAAACACTGGTGGCGGCGTATTCACCGCGTCCGGCACCGGAAGCCACCGTCTCTACACCGCTGCGCTGGAACGAGTTGGGCAGGGTATACCCCACGGAGTTCACCATTACGACGCTTCCGGAAAGGCTGAAAAAGACAGGCGATTTGTGGGCGGACATACTCGGCGCCAAGCGAGATATCAGAGAGCTGGTGGCTCGCGGTCTTAAGGAATGATTATTCCCAGACAGCTTTAAAATTTTCTGGGCCTCAAGCGTAGTCGGTATAAACTTTCAGCGATTTATGACGTTCTACTAATTAGGCGAGTCATCGCCCCCTTAACCAAACAGAGAAACCAGCGTCGTGACCAGCGCTGGTTTCTCTCCTTTATAGGTTAGTGTAGAAATCCCCCTTAATCCCCCTTTTCCTAAGGGGGAGATTTGGGTGGACCTTTTTCTAAGGGGGAAAGAACCTCTCCCTTTCGTAAAGTAATAATCCTGCCTCTCCCTTTGGTAAAGGGAGATTGAGAGGGATTTTCCAAAGTGGCAGAGCGATGGTGACCAGCGCTGGTTTCTCGCTTTATAAGATAGAAACCCCCCTTTTCCAAAGGGGGAAGTGGTTTCTCGCTTTTATGTTGGCGCCCAGAAATTACAAATTACCTACGGGTCACCCGTAGGCGGGTGACCGTCGTGGTTTGAATGGTGGGTCACCTGAGGGCAGGTGACACCTAGAGATAGGTTAGTGTAGAAATCCCCCTTAGTCCCCCTTTTCCTAAGGGGGAGATTTGGTTGGACCTTTTCCAAAGGGGGAAAGAACCTCTCCCTTTCGCAAAAGGGAGATTGAGAGGGATTTTCCAAAGTGGGAGAGCGATGGTGACCAGCGCTGGTTTCTCGCTTTATGCTAACTGTCTAAATTACAAATTATTTCATAAATTCGCCCGAAATTTTATAACTTTTTAATGCCGTATATGGTACTATATGATGATTTCAAGAAAATGACTAAGGATAATAGACAAAAGCATCCTTCTTCCGCGGATAAGACGGGTTCGGAGACATCGACTCAGACAAAGGACTCAAAGGTGCAGGTGCTGGTAGTCGACGATGATGTGAAGATACTCAGGTTTATCAGTTCGAGTCTCAGATTAGCCGGCTATGACGTTGCCACCGCTACCAGCGGGGAAGAAGCTCTGCAACTGCTGGAGTCAAAAAAGCCTCAAATCATGGTACTCGACATACTCATGCCGCAGACGGATGGCTTCGCGGTCATAAGGAAGTTACGCCCTGAGTCAAAATTGCCGGTGATTGCTATCAGCGCGCACACCTCCGCTGCCGGTCAAGCCTTAAGCCTGGGTGCAAATGCCTTTTTAGCCAAACCGTTCAGACCGGACGAACTGATAAAGAAAATCGAAGCTCTTTTGGACCACAAGGGTAAGCAAGCAGCCGGCTGATATAGCTTACCTCTTAGCCCAAATTAAAATCCCTCTCAATCTCCCTTTTGCGAAAGGGAGAAGATGATATCCATAATCCTCTAATTTTCCCTTTAAAAAAGTGAGAGGTTTATTTACCCTTTGCGGATTCTCTACGCCAGCGGCAGTGTAAAAAAGAAAGTAGCGCCCTTGTCGGTCTCCGATTCTACCCAGATGCGCCCTCCGTGAGCTTCTACCAGGCGGCGGCATACATTCAGCCCCAGTCCGGCACCACCTACGCCTTCCGCCGTCTCCAGCCGCTCAAAAGGCTGAAAAATCCTCGCCTGGTCCTCCACCGAAATGCCTATACCCCGGTCTTTCACCCCTACGATCAGACAATCTTCTTCTTTCCGGGCGAAGATTGTAATATCGCCGCCGTCGGGCGAGTACTTGACGGCGTTATCTATCAGATTATTCAATATCCTCTCTATGCGGACCTGGTCGGCAAATATTGGAGGCAGACCGGCAGGCATGACCACAATCAACTTATGTGCTGCCGATTTGCCTTTCAGCTTGTCTACGATGGTGCCTATGGTTTCAGCAATATCTATCTTTTCCCTTCGTATCATCAGCCGATTTGCCTGAGCCCGTGACAGCTCGAGCAGATTGTCCACTATAGTTGCCAGCGATTCAGCCGACGAGGCGGCATCCTGCAGCAGAAGTTGCGCATCCTTCCTGGATATACCCCGGCTCATAGCCGTGTAGACGGAACCAATGACCACCGTAATAGGCGTCTTGAGCTCGTGCGAAACCAGGCCGATGAATTCATCCTTTATTTGTTCCAACTTTTTGCGCTCGGAAATATTCTGCCCGTAAATCCGGTAGCTTTTTATCGATGGTACGTAGGCTATTGTCAGCTCGTACCAGGAGTCACCGACATTGATGTCTCTAGAAATGGTACCAGTTTTATGGCTCCGGAGTTCACTGACTGTAGCTTGCCATCCAGCCAGTAATACGTGCCGCACGCCTAATGCCGGTAAATCCGGGAACAGCATCCTGGCTGCCGGATTTAGATACGTAAGGCTGCCCTGCGCATCCAGTTCGAGAACAGGATTGGGGTTGAGCTCGGGAAATGAAGCTAAATGAGAAATTTCCGCCTCCGCTTTCTTACGCTCCGCAATTTCCCTCTCCAGGTCTGTTTTGGATGCGGTCACGGCTTTTAGATTGGCTGTCATCCGGTTAAAGGCACGGGACAAATCACCGATTTCGTCTTTCCTCTTCCTATCAATCTTGAAGTCCAGGTTGCCGGAGCCGATAGCAGCAGTCCCGGCTTGTAGCACTGCTATCGATTTCAGCAGGCGCTGTTGAATAATCAAATAGCTCGCGAAAAAATAGGCAACAAAGACACCTATCATGGCAAATATGAAAATCATGTTGGTCCGCTTTAGCTGTTCGGTTTGAGCGTGTAGAAGTTGGGCTAATCGAGAAGCATCTGAGGCTAAAGCCTGGCTTTGAACCGCCATACGGCTCCACGAGACCTTAAAAAAAGCCATATCTGAAGCTTCATTTTGTGATGAGACCCCTACACCAGATAATACACTATCGAATACCCCTTTCAAGCGCTGTTGATTAGCCTGTATATTAACGACAAGCGCCTGTTGCTCCGGTGTATCCGTTTCCAAACTGGCAACTTCGTCGGAAAACGTGGCAAACCTGGATTGCCACCGGCTGAGTTGCTGGCTCTCACGGTAAATCAGATAATCATTGGCCAGGTAGCTCAGGTCGCTGGCACCCTGAGCGATACTGTTGGCAATATTTTCCTGCCGGCTGGCTTTTTCCACCTGTTGATTGGTGAATATAATCGAGGCGATTATAACCGCCATAAGTATGCCGAAAAGAAGTATGGTTAATATAAATTGTGTTCTGATTCTCAAGGGTTACCTCCTTCAGCGGATGATATTCACCACCTCGGGCTTCACCGCTTTCAGGCTATCCTCGTTTATGTAAATCAAAAAATCAGGAACGGTCTTGGCAGTAGTAAGATTGTCACTTATCATCCACCGTGCCTCATCTTCCATCGCCGTGATGAGCGACTGGTCAAGCGAGAGATAGAATTGGGTTTCAGACCAGAACGTCTCCATGAAGTCATCGTCATAGTTCACCCGTTTTTGCACGATGGCTTTAGCTGCTTCCGGATTGCGGATTAGGTAGCACTCCGCCTCAGCCAGGGACTTTAAAAACCTGTTAACAATGTCCGGGTGTAGGCTTATCCAGTCGTTCCGGCAAATAACAACTCCATATCCTGCCTGGCTGCTCTGCACCGGCCAGGTCACTACTTTATCAGCCAATTGTGTTTCTATTCGGCAGGCAAATGGCTGCCAGGTAACTACTCCGTCCAGGCTACCACCGGCAACAGCATCCAGAGATTGCGACGGCTGGATATCGATAAGTGATACGTCATGCATGTCCATGCCGTGCAGCTCCAGAAATCTTGCCAGGTAAAATTCGGCTATGGTGTTCCGGGGAACGCCTATTTCCTTGTCCTTAAGGTCTGAAATATTTTCAATCCCGTGGTCTTTGCAGCAAAAAAGATATTGATCGCTGAATCTACTTACAACAGCGATAATACTGATTTTTTCACCGACAAATGCCTTTCTGACCAGCGGGAACTCAGCAGACCAGGCAATGTCTACGTCCCCGCTCAACAAGGCATCGATGGTGGCTATACCTGTCGGGTAATCCTTGACGCTGACATTGAGGTTATTAGACATGAAAAAGCCCTGATCCTGGGCGATGTATACCAGAGCGGCTGACCCGGATGGTATAGCCCCAAAGGTGATTGGTTCCATCGGCCCCGAATATTCTCCTCCGCATGACCAGGAACTAAAAAGCACCACTGCTGCCAAAAGGGCAGCAGCTATCAAGAAATGCCTTCTGAATTGCCTCATACAATTTCTCCCCTAAAAATTTACCCCTTATGCCCCGACCAAAATAATTGAAATAGAGGTAAGGTTTGTCAGCGGCTCCAGGTAATTACCCGTTCGCCGCATTGTAACACTCGAATTTATGTAAATCAAAACTTAGTATGGACCGAACAAACATCAAGGAGCTAACGATGAGGTACGGGATGCACTTTGCAGTTTGAACCGTTCCACACGCGAGAAAACCGCAGAAGGGTATTGCAAACTAC
>Ga0299915_10000950_pt1 | contig 21406 bp, 22 predicted proteins | sample RVTome_13_FD_200263 | JGI IMG/M metagenome (GOLD analysis project Ga0299915, IMG submission 200263) | Soil microbial communities from uranium-contaminated site in the Upper Colorado River Basin, Wyoming, United States - RVT92D227 (version 2) ... | reverse complement strand
ACTTCAAAGACATTATCTACGAAAAGAGGCCCGGAGTGGCCAGGATCACCATAAATAGACCCGAGGCATATAACGCATTCACTACTTCCACCCAAGACGAATTAATTAAAGCTTTTGAGGATGCGGCAAGTGATGCTGCCGTAGGGGTAGTGGTGTTCACTGGCGCTGGCGACAAGGCATTCTGTACCGGCGGTGATGCCAAGGAGGCAAAAGCCGGTTATCGAAAGGGAATGTTGGAAAAGGATTTAATGGTGAAAACCCTTATACGTGAGATGCCCAAGCCGATTATCGCGGCGGTGAATGGTTATGCCATAGGAGGAGGTCAAGTCTATCAGCAGATTTGCGACCTTTCGATAGCCTCAGAAAATGCCGTCTTCGGCCAAGTTGGCCCCTTGGTGGGAAGTTTTGACCCGGGTTTAGGTGTTATTGATTTGATGATGGTAGTGGGAGAAAAGAAAGCCAGGGAAATTTGGTATCTCTGCCGCCGCTATACTGCTAAAGAAGCCCTGGAGATGGGACTGGTGAACAAGGTAGTACCAGCAGACAAGTTGGAAGATGAAGTGGACAGGTGGTGCGACGAGATATTGGAGAAAAGCCCTGGAGCTATAGCTGGCATCAAAGCATGCTTCAACGCCGCCACTACCTACATGCGGGGCATAGAAGCAGTCTCAGCTCAGTATCTCTGGAAGTACTACGCTTCCGAGGAAGCTGAACACTGGAAGAACGCATTCTGGCAGAAAAAGAAGCCGGACTGGCAAAGATTCAGGAGGAAGGAGATATTTCCCGAAGTTTATGGGGGTGAGGAGAAGAAAGAGCCCTGAGCTAACAACCAAGGGAGGGCAGATACATGGAGAGTATTAAGGACAAAGTCGCCATCATTGGTATGGGCTGTACCAAGTTTGGCGAGAGATGGGACGCCGGACTAGATGACCTAGCCATAGAGGCTGGCTATGAGGCTTACGAAGATGCCGGGATCGATGCCAAGGATATCCAGGCTTGCTGGTACGGGAGTGTCACCCAACCCGTGGTCGGCATTGGCTGTACTCATCTGGCAGGACCGTTGAAATTACATGGCATACCCATGAGCAGGGTAGAAAACTGGTGCACTACTGGACATGAGGCTCTCAGGAATGCCTGCTTTGGTGTTGCCTGCGGTATGTACGACCTGGTTCTGGCATTAGGTGCGGAGAAGCTCAAGGATACCGGGTTCCCCGGCTTGGGAACCGGACGTGGCATGAGCACAGTACTGGAGGCACGCCGCACTGCGCCAGGCTCGTTTGGCATGATTGCCACTCGATATTTCTACACTTACGGACTGAGCCCTCAAGAAGGAAAATGTATCATTGGCAAGATTGCGGTTAAGAACCATTACAACGGCAGCCTTTGTCCCAAAGCTCATTTTCACAACCGTGTTACGCTGGAACAGGTAATGAGCGCTCCTATTATCGCCTGGCCACTAGGTCTCTTCGACTGCTGTGGCAATAGTGACGGTGCTGCGGCAGCCATCCTGGTTCCCGCCAGTCAGGCCAAAAAATACAGAGATGACCCTATCCATATAAAGGGCTTGGGGGCGGCTCATTCCGCTCTGCTTCCCCAAAACCGCCCGGCTTTTGATTGGCTCCATTTTGAGGAGGTCACAAATTCATCCCGCCAAGCTTATGCGCAAGCCGGGATCAAGAATCCCAGAGAGCAAATCGACATTGCTGAAGTCCATGATTGCTTCACCAGCACAGAGTTGCTTCTCTACGAACTCCTTGGCTTCAGTCCAGAGGGCAAATCCAAGGAGGATATTGATTCCGGCTTCTTTGAGCTTGGTAGTAGCTTACCCGTAAATAGCGACGGGGCGCTGAAATGCTTTGGACACCCGGTAGGGGCTAGCGGCCTCAGAATGACTTACGAGGTTTATAAACAGCTCCAGGGCAAGGCCCAGTCGCCTGAGCGTCAACTGAAGGATGCCAAACTTGGCATATCACAGACCTTCGGTGGCCCCCCTCAGGTGGCGGCAGTAGCGGTCCTGGGAAAAGACCTAGGTTATCCATAATTCAATCTAGCTCTGTCATGACTCTTTCTAATCCAAAAGGGAAAGAGGAGTCCTATTCATTCAGGGCGGCTTGGTCGAAGAACGCAGTTGTGTTAGAATTTCTTCGCAGGGGAAAATGCCTATTTATGAGTATCGGTGCGATTCCTGTCGCCGAGTTGTCAGCTCATATCGGCAGAACTCCTCTGTGCCACCACCATCCTGCCCCCGCTGTGGCAACAGCGAGCTCAAGCGGATATTCTCCACGTTTTCCGTACAAAGAATGTATAGAGACGTTTATGAAGATATCCTTTCCGACCGTGAGTTGACCCAGGGCATGATGCGGGATGACCCCAGAGCGATAACCGAATGGAATAAGAGAATGAGCGGCGGTGAGAAATCCCCTCCCGAATATGAGGAGATAACTGAGAGAATGGAGCGGGGCGAATGGCCCGTCGCACAGATGGAAGAAAAAAGGAAGGAATTCTCTGGCCAAGGGGAAAGCAAGCCCAAGATTGATTGAACGAGAGGGTGTCTCATGCCCATTTATGAGTTTGTTTGTCAAGACTGCCATAAAAGAATGTCTCTCTTGATAAGAGATATTTTTGCTCCTTTTATTCCAGAGTGTTCATCCTGTGGCAATACCAACCTATCTCGTGTCATTTCTGGCTTCGCCTACCATAAATCATTGAAGACGGTATGGGAAGAGAGCGGCGAGCCTACAATGCGCCCCGGTAATGATTATCACAGAGACCCCCGGAATATCGGTCGCTGGGTGGAAAAGAAGTTCCAGGACATGGGACAGGAGATACCGTCCCAGATTCAGGACAAGATAAAAGCAGCCAGGGAAGGTATCCTACCTGAGCCGCTGAAGGACTTAGAAAGTGCCTCACCAACCGCTGCGTATGATTGATGCCAACCTAAACCGCTGCAGTGAAGGCTTGCGGGTTCTGGAAGACGTCGCGCGGTTTCTTCTCAACGATGCTGAGCTCAGCCAGCGGTTAAGGACTCTACGACACGATTTAGCCCTAGAGACTAAGTCACTAACCGTAGTACTCTTTTCTCACAGAGATTCCGAACATGATGTTGGTGGTCGTTACTCAAAGGACAAGGGGCAAACTGTGGAAGCGACTTCGTCGCGGAGCTTGCTGGATTTAGTTACCGCCAATGCAAAAAGGGTGGAGGAGTCCCTTCGCGTGATAGAGGAGCTGGCTAAGTTGCCGGAGATGAATTCAATGCTGAACTCCGCCGGCTTCGAACAGAAAAGGTTTGCCCTTTATGCCTTGGAGCGGGATTTGATTTCCCGAATATCACGACGGGACAAGATAGAAAAGATAGCCGGTCTTTACGTCATTCTGGATAGGCAATTTTTGGCTGGCAGGGATGAGTTAGAGGTTACCAGACAAATTATTGAGGGAGGCGCCAGGGTAATCCAGCTTCGCGACAAGCAGAGCAAGAAAGGAGAACTGCTACTTCTGGCACAAAAACTCAGGGAACTCTGTAGTCAAGCCGGTGTTCTATTCATAGTAAATGACTATCTCGACTTAGCTCTGGCTGCTGATGCCGATGGACTTCACATTGGGCAGGAGGATTTACCTCTGCCTGCAGTCCGTAGGGAATTGCCCATAGACGCAATAGTTGGCTGTTCCGTCACCACAGTATCTCAGGCCACAAGGGCTCAAAATGAAGGCGCGGATTATATTGCTGTGGGCTCCATGTTTCCCACGACAACGAAGAAGGAAGCCATTGTAGTGGGGGTGGACATGCTCAAAGAACTCAAGCGAGTAGTGTCCGTGCCTTTGGTAGCTATTGGTGGCATAAACCAGAATAATGTCGGGGAGGTAGTGACCGCTGGCGCTGATGCCGTAGCTGTGATTGGTGCTGTTATGGGCGAGAAAGATGTTAAGGGAGCTGTGCACAAATTGGTCGCAAGAATGAACATGGTGAAGGAGAAATGTCAAAACCAGTAGAAGATTTGGAGGTTATCGCTGCGAAGCTTCGCCCCTGCTTTGCAGCCGCGGACGAGGCGAGAGAAAAAGCCTTGCGTAGTTGTCGTCAGGTCATACGCTACAGCGCTGATGCCATACGCGCCGTGCATCGTCAAGAGCACGGTAAGGCAAAGCAACTCCTTGATTCAGCCCATGAATTACTTCAAGAACTCAGTCACGACCTGGCCGGACACGGGAAGCTGCTTCATTCAGGTTTCGTCCACGACGCTCAAAAGGAGTTCGCTGAAGGATGTATAACGTTAGCTTTGATTGCCGGGGAAGACTTGCCGAAGCCGAAAACACTGGGCGTAAGCAATGCTGCCTACCTCGATGGCCTGGGCGAATCCGTAGGGGAGTTGCGGCGGTATATACTAGATAGTCTAAGGCGAGACGACTTTTCACGTTGCGAAGAATTACTGACCGTAATGGATGAAATATATGGAATATTGATTACCATGGACTTCCCGGAATTGCTCGCTCATGGTTTGAGGCGAACTACAGACGCCGTACGAGGCATTATAGAGAGAACTCGAGGAGACTTAACAGTATCCTTAAGGCAAAGGAATTTAGAGACCAAGCTTAACCGCCTCAGTTGATCTTCCTCAGCGCACTACTTTTCCTTCTTGTACTTGTAGAACCCCTGCCCTGTCTTACGTCCAAGACGCCCAGAATCGACCATCTCTTTCATGATGGCAGAAGGCGCCAGGCAAGGGTCCTTGCTCCTCTCATACATCGCACAACTCACCATATAGCCAACGTCCAGACCGTTGAAATCCGCTAAGGCCAGTGGACCTATAGGGTGACCCAATCCAAGGATCATGCTCTTGTCAATATCCTCTGCGCTGGCCACACCATTCTCCAGCAACCGCACGGCAGCTCCCGTCAACGCTAACAGCAGATAATTGAAAATGAACCCGGGTGTATCTTTGGCGACTAGGATCTCCTTTCTAAGTGAACGGCCAAACTCCTTTACTGTCGCCAGGGTCTCCTCGCTTGTCGTGTCTGCTCTGACAATCTCAAGTAGTTTGCTGGGCGGTACTGGCGAAAGAAAGTGCGTCCCAATGACCCTGTCCGGCCGGCCGGTTGCCCGAGCAAGCTCCGTAACGGATAGACAGGATGTGTTGGAGCAAAGAATGGTATCCGTAGGACAGATCTTGTCCAATCCGACAAAAATCCTTTTCTTGAGTTCCCCATCCTCGGGGACAGCTTCTATAACCAAATCACGGTCATTCAGGTCCTCCTGAGTGAGGCTCTTCTTGATGCGAGACAGAGTCAAAACCTTGTCCTGCTGAGATAATCTGCCCTTCTCCACATCACGGCCCAGGTAATACTCTATTGTTGCCATACCCTTACTGAGAATCTGTTCGCTGATTTCTGCAACCACCACCTCATAGCCAGACTGAGCGCAGACCTGAGCAATACCAGCGCCCATAAACCCACAGCCAACTACACCTACTTTCCTGACTTCCATAACAGCTACCTCCTTTCGTGTTGCATTGTGCGATTCTTCAAGATTCTCCATGACTCTGCCAGACTGGCAGAAGCATACTCGACCCTGGCAAGCACGTCCATCGCTCAGGCGCTATTCCAGTTTCGTGCTAACTTAGCGATCATAGGCCCATCTCACTAGCTACTACTTCTCGATAGAAATCCGCATCACCAAAGGCAAGTTCGGCGGCCTTGGCACGCCTGGTGTAATAATGGAGATCATGCTCTATAGTGACTCCAATGGCTCCGTGAATTTGGTGCGCCAGAGCAAACACGCGCTGGGAAGCCCCGCCTATCCAAGCCTTGGCTATGGCCACTTCTTTGGTGCAGGGAAGCCCTTCGCTCAACATCCAGGCTGCCTGGTAGGTGCTGAATCTGGCGCTATCAACATCGGTTGCCATGTCGGCACAATAATGCTGTATAACTTGAAAGCTGCCAATGGGACGGTCGAATTGCTTCCTTTCCTTGGCATAGTCTACAGTCATCTCCAACACTTGCTGTATATTGCCCACCATTCCACAACATTTTCCCACCGCTGCCCGCTGCATTATTCTCTGTGCTGCGCTCCATCCCTGATTCAGCCCTCCCAAAATGCTAGCTTTGGGTACTGGGACCTGGTCAAAGACCACCTCACAGAGCTTGTCACCGGCGATAGTCTTTAAAACGGCGTACTTTGTCCTCGGGCTCTTGGCGTCTAACAGGAATATGGTGACGCCGCTTCTAGGCCTGGTCTTGGCAAGACACAACAAGTGGTCAGCAATATGTGCATCAGGGACAAACATTTTTGCACCGTTGATTACATAGTTGCCATCATCGCAAGTAGCCTCGACCCTGACTGAAGAGGCGTCGTAATTGTGATAGCCGGGTTCGGTGAGAGCTAAGGTGAAGATCTTCTCACCACTGATTAGCTTGGGCAGGTATTCTTGTCTTTGCTCCTCGCTGCCGAGGTCCAAGATAGACAAGCCTCCCAGAACCACCGTAGAGAAAAACGGGCCAGGTAAACAAGCTCGTCCCATCTCTTCCAGTAGCACTGCCAGGTTAAGAAAACTCATATCGCCACCGCCGTATTTCCCGGGGAAGGCCAAGCCCATCCAGCCCAGTTCAGCCATCTCCTGCCAGAGTTCTCTAGAATAGCCTGTCTCGCTCTCTTCCATCTCTTTGACGAATTTTTGTGAGCACTTATCCGCCAAAAAGTCGCGGGCTGTCTTTCTCAGCATTTCTTGTTCTTCAGTAAGAGTCAAGTTCATGACTATCCTCCTGCATCACAAATTTCAAGTGCCCTTCTGGGCGCCGGCGAAGAATCTTTGAGCCATCAGACCCTTCGCTTAGCTCAGAGCGATGGCTTATGATGAGCTTGGCAATCCCAACCTCCGTAAGGCCAGGATGTTCTTCAAGATTTCCGTTGTGCCGGCTTGAAGGCTGTAACCTTTGGAGCCCAAGTATGAGTGTAAGGCCATACCCCGCAGAGGGACAAACTTGGACCCCAACTTTAACTGCCCATAGGGTCCCAAGATATCCATAGCTACACAGGCCAGGCGCTTCTCAAATTCCGTACAATAGGCTTTGGACATAGCAGATTCCCAATTAGGAGCCCGCCCTTCTTCCATGACGAGAGCCACTCTATAAATAAGCAGGCGTCCCACTTCAAATTCAATCTGTAGTTGCGCCAGCTTATTACGAATCATAGGGTTCCTGGACAATTTATTCTCCCTGGCAAACTCTATAATGGCCTCAAACAGAGGATAATTGCCCATGAGGCGTTCCATACCACTCCGCTCGTAATCAAGCTGGTGGAGCACCTGGTAAAAGCCACGGTTCTTCTCTCCCACCAAATACCTCTTGTGTACGCGGACATTGTCAAAGAAGACATCATTCCAAGCCTCAGTGCCGGTGATGTCAATCATGGGGATGCGGCTGACGCCCGGCGACTTTGCATCCACGATAAATTGGCTAATACCCCTATGCCGCGGCGCCTCGGGGTCTGTTCGGGCATACACATCGAAGTATTCGGAAAAAGAGGCACAGCTAGTCCAGGTTTTTTGACCGTTAATTACATAATAATCACCATCTTCTACTGCCCTGGTTTGTAGCGAGGCCAGATCAGAACCAGTTCCGGGTTCGCTCATTCCCAGGCCAAAATAAGCCTCTCCCTTGATAATCCTGGGCAGAAACTCCTTTTTCAACTCTTCCGAGCCGAAAGAGAGGATAGCGCCTCCGACCTGCCGGTCACCAAACCAGTGACAAGCCGCCGGTGCTCCATAGCGTAGCATCTCTTCAGTGAGAATAAGTCTATCTATATGGCTGCGCCCCTTCCCGCCATACTCCTTGGGCCAGGTCAGTCCTATCCAACCCCTCTGCGCCACCCTCTTGGTGAATCCGGGATCAAAGCCTTGTACCCAGGCGTCACAGGTAGGTTCCCAATACCCTTTCTTAATCTCCTCCTCCAAGAAGTCCCGCACCTCCAGTCTGAATCTGTCTTGTTCTTCAGTGAAGCTGAAATCCACTTTCTCACTCCTTCTTCAGAGATTGATGTTGGAATACTTTCTCCAGGTTCTAGCGAGAAATGCCTTGTTATCCTTGTTCTTATCTCCCAAGATATCCAGTGCACTGTTTATGACTTTTCTGGTATCTGACGGGTCTATCACATCATCGACATAGCCTCTCTCCGCAGCGCGGTAAGGGTTCTCGTACATTTCTGAGAATTCCTTTATCCTTTGTGCTTGCACTTCATGAGGCCTATCCGCCTCCTTTATTTCTCTGGCGAAGATGACGCTGGCAGCAGTTTCGGCGCCGACAATAGTGACTTGGGCCGTGGGCCAGGCAAAGACAAAATCGGCCCCGATAGCCTTGTCCAGCATACCGTAATGAGCGCCCGCATAGGACTTTCTGATTATGATAGCAATCAAGGGTACGGTGGCGTCAGCCCAGGCAAAAAGCAGCTTGGCGCCGTGACGCAAAATTCCGCCCCAATCTTGCTGAGAACCTATCAGATAACCCGGGGAATCATGAAGAGTGACCAAGGGAATGTTGAACAGGTCGCAAAACCTGACAAACCTGGCGCCTTTGTCGGCAGCATCAATATCTATGCAACCAGCCATCCACTTCGGTTGGGTAGCTACTATTCCCACAGGACGCCCGTTGAAGCGGGCAAAACCCGTGATTATGTTCCGGGCGTGCAGTCCCAAGGTCTCGAAGAAATAACCCTGGTCGACAATTCTTCTGATGACTTCGTACATATCGAAAGGTTCGTAGGAATGTTCGGGCAGCAGGCTAAGCAAATCCTCTCTTCTTTCGGGGTCATCGTCCGTCAGGACACGAGGTGGTTTCTCTCTGTTGCTGGAAGGCAGAAGAGCCAGAAGTTCCTTACACTTATCCAGACAATCTGCATCGCCTTCAGCCACGACGTGTGTTTGCCCCGATTTGACGGCATGGGCTTTGTAGCCGGAAAGTTCCTCCAGGCTGATTTCCTCCCCGGTTTGCGTTTTAACAAAAGCCGGGCCAGCGATGCCCATAAACCCCGCGCCCTTCGTTTGAATGAGAAAATCTTGCATTACAGGATGATACGCCTGCCCTCCTAGACAAGGGCCCATAAGTAGAGCTATCTGGGGTACTATCCCCGAGGCAAGTATTTGGGACCTGAACAGCCATCCGTAACTCTCGAGGGTGTCCATCCCCTCTTGCAGCCGAGCACCCCCGGAATCGTTCATGCCCACAAACGGCCACCCATTATCCTTGGCGAAGTCTATAGCACGAACGAATTTCTTGCCATGATACTCGCCAAAGGTTCCCGCCATTGCAGTATAGTCCTCAGCAGCAACAACGACCTGTCTACCATTGACTTTACCGAACCCAGTGATTACTCCCTCAGCCGGCACCTCTCTTCTGTCCATCCCAAAAGCGGTCGTCCTGTGCTTAACAAACAAGCCTATTTCCGTGAAGGTTCCAGCATCGAAGAAGTAATCTATTCTCTCCCGGGCTGACATCAGTCCCCTCTTGTGTCGCTCTTCAATCGCCTTTGCCCCCCCCATTTGCAGGATGTGTGCTTTCTTTCTTTTCAGTTCCTCTAGCTTATTGAGACTTTTGCCAGACTCACCACTCATGGATTTCACCTCCGTTCAAAAATGCATCCCTCTATGAACAATAACCACTGACTTCATAATCCTGCTATCATATGGCATAGTCACCAGTTTTTCAATGCTTCGACTTATGATTCGTCAGCGACTCTTATCTTGGTGTCACGACCACTTCTGGTGTTAACTGCAGAGCCCGAATCAGAGCCCTGGCCTTATCCAATGTCTCCACATATTCAGCTTCCGGATCGGAGTCGTAAATAATGGCACCACCCACCTGAAAATAGACTTTGCCTTCCTTGATCAAGAAGGTGCGAATGACGATGTTGATATCCATGTCCTCGTTGAAGCCCAGGTAGCCTATGGAGCCGGTATAGACGCTCCTCTTGGTCGGCTCAATCTCATCAATAATCTCCATAGCTCGCACCTTAGGAGCGCCGGTAATAGAGCCGCCGGGGAAAGTAGCCTTAAGCAGGTCAATGCTGCTCTTGCCCCGGCGTAGCCTGCCCATGACGGTAGAGGTGAGATGAAACACGGTGGGGAAAGTCTCCAGGATAGCTAATTCGGTGACCTTTACTGTGCCATAGTGACAAACTCGCCCTAAATCATTCCTCTCTAAATCAACAATCATCACGTTTTCTGCGCGGTCTTTGGTGCTGTGGATCAATTCATGAGCCAGGCGCTCGTCTTCAACAGAGTCTCTACCTCGTGGTCTCGTACCCTTTATCGGTCGCGTCTCTACCAGGTCGTTTTGGACTTTGAGGAACCTTTCGGGAGAGGCACTGACAATGGTTACGCCCGGGAAATTGAGGTAGCTCGCAAAGGGAGCTGGATTAACTGTCCTTAGTCGCTTATAAAGCTCATAGGGCGGAATTTTTAAATCAGCCTCAAACCTCTGAGAGAGATTAACTTGAAAGACGTCGCCAGCGGCGATATATTCTCGCACCTTGTTTACAGCCTTCTTGTACTCCTCAGGAGTGAAATCCGACTTAAGCCTGATTTCCTTGTTTTGCCTGTCATTGCGAGGAGCAGTAGCCACGAAGCAATCTCTATCTCGGGATTGCTCCGCTTCGCTGGCAATGAGCGGACGGCTAGAACAAAGCCAGTCCTTCATCTCTTCAAGTCTCATCCTGGCCCGTCTTAAGCGCTGTCCATCCTCTATCTCAGGAAAGCCTGTGGCAACAAGGTAGGCTTTCCCTTCCAGGTGGTCAAAGGCCACGATAGTATCATAGAAGGCAAGGTAACTCTCAGGGAGTTTAAGGTCGTCTATAGCTGTGGATGGCAGGCGTTCGATGAAGTGGCACAGGTCATAGCTAAAATAGCCAACCGCTCCGCTAACGAAAGGCACAGGTGCAGGGCAATGGTCTAATTTATATACCTCCAGCAGCTTGCCTATAGTATCAAAAGGGTTACCATGATGCACTTCGTGCTCTCGTCCACGAATCAAGGTGATTTCAGAGCCTCGACTGTTCATTACCAGAAAGGGCTCGCTGCCCACAAAGGAATATCGCCCCAGTCTTTGGGGGTCCATGCCACTGTCTAAAAAGAAGCTACAAGGTTTGTCCTTGATTAGCTCAAAAAGTTCAGAGGCAGTCAAGGGAGTAAAGACCTCTTCGATTAATGGATAGCGATTCATTTTTCGCTTCTAGTCGCCTCCTCCACTATCTTTCTTTCCTCCTCAGTCAACTCATAAAGGTCATAGACAAGATTATCAATTTCTTGGTCGGTCTGTTTAATCTGCCGCAGAAGCTCTTCCCGCTCAGCACAAGCCGTGTTACGAATTGGTGCCAGCCACTTATTCAGCTCCAGCATCTTGTCAACTAGAGCTACTAAATCATCGTGTATCTTTTTCTCGGCGGGGTTATTGAACTCAATACGGCGGATGGGGAGGTTTTTCAAGAACATCGTTTTATAGATGTAGAAACCTCCAGCTTTTGGAACCGTAGTCTGCTTATAAACAAATTCTAATAAGGTGGAATTTAGTAGGCCCAGTAAATACAACAGCTTTCCGAAGTTTTTATCTTTGGGGATGATTCCGCAAACAGTATCCATATAAAATATATTTCTGTCACAATAGGCAAATTGGTTGCTCGGAGACAGTTCGCGAACCACTATTTTATCAACCTCTTGCTGACGAAAGGTCCGCTCACACCAAATTTCATACCAAGTTTTTGCTGATTTATTGAAATAGTCACGCCCACTAAGAAGCTCCTTTTTAGAATTAAGGTATTCCCAGGCTACTGGATAGTGGTTCTTTAGCTCCTCCTCTGGAATAACTACGCAATCGCCTTTCATATTCCGATATGGATAAATTACCATATTATGAGGAAGTGGGGTAAAATATCTTTGGATTTCCTTGCCTCGAATCGCAGGTTTCAGAAGTTGTGCCTCAAGCCCTAATTTATTTGCTCGTTCCTGAGTTAGCAAATATATTTGGTTTTGACCGGTAACAATGCCCTCTGAAATACTTTCCACGAGCTTACTCAAGGGCAGATTGGCTTGCTCTTTGATTTTGTCTATAACTTTTTGAGCTTTTTCCTCTCGAATAGCCCATCCTTGGCTGTCCAGATTAATTTGCTTCAAAGAAATTGGCTTCTCATCAACTCGGCGAGGTATATATTGTATGTAGTGGTTTGCAGGAGGGAGGGATTTCTGAAATATAAATATTCCTGTGTAGTTCAATGCTTCTTCAAAAACTGGGTGGTGTTCGAAATCTACTATTTTAAGAACTTTGCAATTCTGTTGTAGGAATTCTCTCAAACCTTGGCCATGTTGCCTTTTCATGAAATTGGTTGGACATATAAATCCCAGCAGCCCACCCTGTTTCAAGATTTGAATTCCCTTCTCAATAAATGGGAGATAAAGATCAAACCGACCTTGGGCAGACTGATAAACACTTTTAAGGTAAGGTTTTTCTTCAACAAAACCGTGGAAGCCGACATATGGTGGATTTCCTATTACTACATCAAAGCCGCCATTAGCCATAATATCTTTGAATTCCGTCCCCCAGTTAAACGGCCTCTTATCGCGCCAGGCATCGCCAAAGTAGCTGCGAAGCTCTTCTTCAGTGCCTGAAATAAGTGAGTTGCCCTGGCGGATGTTGTTCGCGAGACCGGGCAAAGTTTCCTGCTTGGACAGGCTGCGCAGGAGCAAGTTGAGGCGGGCAATTTCTACAGCCTGCCTGTCTAAATCAACGCCGAAGATATTGCCAGTTAAGATAGGCAGGCGTTCCCATTGGTCAAGCTCAGCCGGGCTTTTGCCCTTCTGGTAAGCATGGTAGTTAAGTAGCTCATCATAGGCGCGAATGAGGAAAGAGCCAGAGCCACAAGCGGGGTCTAAAATCTTTATATTGACAATCTCATTATGGCTTTGTTCTTTAAGAAAGCGCCCCACTGTCTCCCTGACAATGTAGTCAACAACAAATTTAGGGGTATAGTAAATGCCCTGCTGCTTACGCTTAAGTCGCTTGGCTTCCAGTTCAAAGACAGGCTCTTCAAAGCCGAGAAGTCTCGCCTGGGCTGCCTCCTTCTTCGCCTGTTCCTGAGCCACTTGGGCTACATAGCCTAAATACTGCTCGCAGACAGCACCTAAAACATCAGCATCAATAGCGGCAAAATCGTAACCGGCAAGGCGAGTGGGGCGCTCATAAAGACCGTCAATTATTCTTTCTAAGGTAACACTTTCAACGAATACTGAGTCCCAGGCATCTAAAGGAGGGAACAGGTCACTGTCATATACGGAAGCGAAGTTGCGGAAAATATCTCGGATTCGGTCAATGAGTTCGCCTTTGCGACCACTGCTTCGCCATTGGTGTAATGCAGCACGGAGTTTGTTTTCCTCAATGCCCCTGTCCTCGGCGTTGCGAATGAAAATAAGGCGGTTAATAAACTGCTGTATTAACTCATCTGTTTGCCGGAGACTAACTCCTTTATTTTTTTGGTAATGGTAGATTTCATTGAAAAGCTCAGTCCGCCAGTTACGTAGCTGGTTATAGAGGCTCTTTTCTACCGGCAGTTTTGGCTTTAGGGCGCCAACTTTCCGTGCCTCTTCGTTGAGGATGCCCTTTTCTATTGAGTCCTTAGACAACCACCATAATTTAGCAAAATCAGCTTCATAATCATGGCAAGTTAAATTGAGAAAACGGGCTCGGTCAAGATTAGGCTCATCCCATTCAGCATTAAACAGCATCAATTGTTTAAAGTTGGTCAGAATTGCCCAGGTAACGCCTTTATTTTCGGCATAGGTAATTGCTTGCTTTGCCCAATCAGTCCTGTTGCTTAAGTCTTCCCGAAGCGGTTTGACCTCAACATAGAATCTGGAAACCCCAACTAACTTAAAAGCATAATCTACCCGCCCACTGGAGGCTTTTTCTTCGGCAGCTACTTCGGCTAAGTTATCAACTTCCCAACCAAGGCGATGGAACAAAGGAAGGACAAAATCTTTCTTAGTATTCTCTTCATCATATCTGTTTAAGGTGCGGGTAGGTAAGCCTTCGTACTTGGCTACCAACTTGGCCACTTCTTGTTTGGGTTCAGTAAAGGTTACCATGGGTAAAATCAAAGCGCCCCTCTACAAATTCTCTAACACTTCCTTGGTGGTGAGGCCAACTTCGGCCGGGGTGGGAGCTATGGTAGCCCCAGCCTGTGACAGAGCCTTCATCTTCTCTGAAGCTTTGCCGGCACTGCCTGTAATGATAGCCCCAGCATGTCCCATTCTTTTACCTGGTGGAGCGGTACTACCAGCGATAAAAGCGACCACAGGTTTAGTCATCTTGTGATTGATAAATTCCGCAGCTTCTTGCTCCATGGTGCCACCTATTTCACCAATAATAACCACAGCCTTGGTATCCTGGTCCGCCTGAAACAATTTCAAGATATCAACAAAGGTGCTGCCGGGCAAGGCGTCGCCGCCGATGCCAACACAAGTGGATTGCCCGACTCCCAAGCCGGTTAGCTGAGATACGACGTCGTAAGTCAGGGTGCCGCTACGAGAGACTACCCCCACATTGCCGGGAAGATGAATTTCCCCCACCATAATCCCAGCTTTGCATTTGCCCGGGGACATAACTCCCGGGCAATTGGGACCGATGAGCCGGGTTGGTTTGCCTTTAAGGTAACGATGTACCTTCACCATGTCTAACACCGGTATGCCCTCTGTTATGCACACAATCAAGGGCATACCAGCTTCAGTTGCCTCCAGGATGCCATCTGCAGCAAAGGCCGGAGGCACAAACATGAGACTGGCATTAGCTCCAGTTTCAGCCATGGCTTTCTCAATAGTATTGAACACAGGCACTCTCAGGTGCTTACTACCCCCTTTGCCAGGGGTAACTCCGGCCACTACCTTGGTGCCGTATTCTATACAGCGCTGGGTGTGAAAGCTGCCTTCGCTGCCAGTAATACCCTGAACCAAAAGCCTGGTGCTTTCATCAACGAGGATGCTCATTTCACTACTCCTTTGGCTGCTTCGACCACCTTACGAGCACCATCATAGAAATCCTTAGCCGGGATGAAATCTATCCCTGACTCAGCCAGAATTCGTTCACCTTCCTCCAGGTTTGTCCCCGCCAGTCTAACTACGATGGGAAAGGGAATATCCATTTGCTGATAAGCTTCAACTACTCCCTTGGCGATAACATCCACCCTGGCCATACCCCCGAATATATTCACAAGGACAGCCTTAATTCTGGGATCAGCAATAAACATCTTGAACGAGTTAACCACCCTCTCAGTGTTGTTAAGTGTGCCGATGTCCAGGAAATTGGCTGCCCTACCCCCACAGTATTGAATAAGGTCGTTTACTGCCATGGCCAACCCAGCACCATTGACCATACAACCGATATCGCCATCCATTTTTACATAATTGTTAATCCCCCAGTCACGGGCCTGGATTTCCAGAGGCTCTTCCTGCTCCTTATCGCGAAGTTCCTGAATATCTTTATGTCGGTACAGGGCATTGTCGTCAAAATTGAGTTTAGCGTCGAGAGCCAGCAGCTTTCCGTCAGCGGTAACAACCAGAGGATTTATCTCGGCCAAGGAGCAATCCTTGTCCATAAAGAGCTTGTAAAGGTTTGTCATCAACCGTGTGGCCTCACCCACCTGTCCTCCATCCAGATGCATCCCATAAGCCAGCTTGCGACCCTGGAATGGTTGAAAGCCAATAGCGGGGTCAATATGACTCTTGAATATTCTCTCCGGAGCTGATTGGGCCACTTCTTCGATTTCCATGCCTCCGGCTTCGCTGGCCATCATCACAGGCAAGTGGCTGACCGCATCCACAAGGATGCTGAGATAAAGCTCCCGTGCCGCATCGCTGGCTTCTTCCACCAGAACCTTACTTACCGGTACCCCTTCCGGTCCAGTCTGATGGGTCACCAATTTGGTACCAATCATCTGTCTCGCCGCCTTCTCTGCATCCTCTGGGCTATTAACTGTCTTAATACCACCTGCCTTGCCCCTTCCTCCGGCATATGCCTGAGCTTTGACTACCACCTTGCCGCCAATCTCAGTGGCCATCTTCTTAGCTTCGGCTGGGGTATGAACTACATTGCCCTTGGGAACGGGAATACCGTACTGACCCAGAAGTGCCTTGGCCTGATACTCGTGGATCTTCAATTTACCTCCTTGTTCCTCGAAGCGGAGGGGGTGGGATTCGAACCCACGTTCGCCAAAAAAGGCGAAAACGGTTTTCAAGACCGCCACCATAAGCCGCTCGGTCACCCCTCCCGACTCCAAATTCTACTTCAAAGCAACGCCTTCAGGCAATGTTGCCGACCTTGCGCCGAGTCTTCTGCCGGCTCCTTGATCCACGGCGTAGTACAAAATACTGCTGCTGGAACAATGGAGACTTGTATGGTAGACTTCATCGCGGAGAAGGGGAAGGAATGATAAAGGTCATTGAAGGTTACGAACTCAAGAGGGACGCAGATATACAGTCTATATTTCTGAAACTCAGGTCATATGCCATGACATTTCCAGGTTTCATTAGTGCTGAGCATATCAAAAGCGTGAAAGGCACTTCTATTGCCGCTTTGTTATACAATTGGAAGGGACTTGAGAATTGGGAGGCATGGGAGAGTTCAAAGCTTAGACAACAGATACTACAAGAGACAGAGGCACTCTTGGTATCAAAGCCTAGGATAACAATATATGAAGTAGTGCCCACATCAGCATGGGCGCATACTAAATACTAGACTCAAATCGTAGTTTAGGCAACCGGAAATCTTTTGTAGCAGGAATTCTATCCTCCGCAGTGGTGGGTATCAATTTTGAGTAGATTCTAGGCCCGACCGGATGATTCGGTTTGTCCCCTTCTGAAGATCCTCTGACACGAGGACGTTAACAGGCACGGCTCAGAGCAAAGTCAAGGAGTATTAGGCGTCCTCTACTCTGACATTTGGAAAGACAACTCCGAAGGGAACTTCCTTTTTGTGCAGCGATTGATACAGAGCTATGGCTTCGTTTGTCTCCAAGGGGACAATTTTGTTAACTTCGCCTGGCAACAGCGTTTGATACTGGGCAAAAAAATTGCCCTCTGGCGTTCTAAATAGGAATGTATTACGACCGCCTTGCTCGCAGTTATAGCCATTCCAGTATTCGTCGTGGGCTATTAGCCTGGCTTTGTCTGTGCGATACCGCTTACCTGCGACAACCCAGATCATGTTTTCCGGTTGCATCGGTTCACCTCCAGTTACACTTTCGGCTCAAGCCGTGCTTACATTGCTTAAGCTCTGTCATCATCCTCTTATATTATACATTATGATAAAGTGACTTGTAACTTCTGTTCATAGTCAAGTTTTCAGGGCATGCCTAAAATCACTTCTCTGGCACTTTTTTAGTATTTTTTTCCAGGCACAACTGCTCTCAACACCTCCAGTTTTAGCTTTAAACATTAGCACCATCCTTGCTTTTCTGTGGTGTATAATGTAGTCAAGAGGCAGCGAAGATGAAGGGTCTAATCCTCCTAATTGCCCTAGTGATGGTATTAGCCGTATCATCTGCATCGATGAAGTCTGATACTAGCGCTTCATCTCCAGATACCAACATTCCTGACAACAAGCTAACCACCAACCAGACTGAATCGAGTAGTTCCTCTGCCAGTGCCACAAATACGATTACGATGTATACTTCTGCTGGATGAGTTAGCTTTAAAGTGTTCTTTTAAAAATCAGGTAAAATTTAGTGTAACGACATGAATCCGGAATTGCTAACAACAATAATCGTCGCTATAGTAGGCTGGGTTATAGCGGCTTTCCTTGCCCTGAGGTTCGCTAGGAAGAGAAAACCAGTCTGGGCTTATAGGACAATTCCTATACTAGGGATTGATAGTAAAACACCTCCAGAACTCAAGCTTGTCTTCAATGGTAGGTCTGTGGATGATGTCTACCGAACTCTGGTCATATTCTTGAACGCAGGGAATCAGACCATAGAAGCCAGTGATGTTCGGAAACAGGTAACCCTGGTATTCAACAATGCAAAGATACTGCGTGAACCCAAGCTCTATGCAAATGACACGGCTACTGGATTCTCGGTGGAATGGTCTAGCAGCGGCGAGTATTCTGAGGTCAAGTTAGGCTTCAAATGTCTAGACCACAATGATGGGGCTGTTATAGAAGCGATACACGATGGAAAGGGTGAAGTCAGTTGTGATGGCAGGATAAAGGAAACCAAGGAGATAGCTTTTCTTGGAAATTTCACTCCGCCCGACCCTAGAAGACTCCCAGGTTACTTAATAGCAGGTTTTGTGGCGTCAGGCTTGTGGTTGGCGTTGGTCGTGGTGCTAGTCATAGTTGGTGGAGCTGATTGGATTGCGAAGCCTGTTGAGGTAGCTATGGTTGGTGTCCTTTTTGGAATGGGTGGCTTCATGCTTTGGCAAAACTTCGCGGCTGTATTGAGAAGGAGAAGATTCCCAACGTGGAGTGCTCGCTCCGAATAAGTGGTCTCTTCATTTTTCTCGCAGTCGTCTCTTGGGTTTCCTACTAAGCCACTGCTTCTTATCCGTTGGATATTGCCCTTCGGGGTGTGTGATAATCTTTCGATAAGGCCTCAATTCGCTAGCTGTCAAGGCCTCTAGTAAGCCTCAAGCTATCCCCAAATTTCACTGAGCTAGCAAGTTATATAACAGGATTAGGATTTATCTCTTCAAGTGATAAGTGGCCTTGCGTGAGTAATGACATTCAACATAAATATCTTTATGTTGAATCTGCACTGTGACCAAGTATCAAACAAAATGGCTTGATGTTTAGTTATGGGGAGATGTGACTTTCAGTCTGAGTTCCGAGAGCTGTCGATGTCACTTGCTCCCTGTGCATTGCGATTCGCAGATTTGTGCTCGATAACTTCGCCTCTTGTTGACATCCGTCCCTCGCCAACTAGCACACTACGGACTTTTATCGCAATACCTGTGGGTTTTCCAGACTCATCTTTTGCCAGCTCCACAATGTCAGCATTCTCCAGCCCGTGCAGGATTAGCTTATTGAGGCACTCAAGCCTAGTAGCCTGTTGCTTTAGCTCATCCCCCGCTTTTTTGTAGTAATGCCGCGATACGAGCCATGTAATAACTCCGCTAATAGCTGCACCAACAAACACAGCAAGTATATTAGGCAGATTCATTTGTGCCCTCCTACGAACTACTCCATCGTGGTGAATGTTACCACATTTAAGGCAAGTTCAGATGCTCTCTGCACTTTCTGACGTTTTGTTGGATTTCACATTACCGCAACAACTGTTAAGATTTTGTTTTCTTAACAATACGCCTCCTTACAGCTAATCTTCCTCCGCCTCTTTCTTGGTTATCAGGGTGCCTCGTATACTTTTCACGATTACTACCAATACTGCTATTCCTGTCAAAACACACAGTGCAATTTCGCCCACAGTCTCTATCCCTCTTACGATTAAACCTATTGAACCACTTATTCCAGCCAATAAGCCCAAAATAAAAGGTTCAACAATACCTTTCTGACCAAGCCTTATCCTATCATTACTTAGCCAGATTGCCCATATAGGGAGTATCATACAGCCAATAACTACGCCCCAAAGCATATCGTCCCAAATCATATGTTCTCACCCCCTTTCAATTTAGCACATGCTTCACAGCACAGACACACCAATACGGAGCCTTGGATGAGCATGCCTCAATGAAAAACCCCACCTACATCCTATCCCAGTATAGCATTTGGTCATTACTACCATATGATAATATTAATCTTTCCTATGAATTCTTAACAATGACATGTTATAATTCACCTGTTGACAAAATAGCTTATGGAGGTTAACATTAAAAGGAAGGGTAGCCCCGCACAGATGTCTGTAGGTTTTTTCGGATTTTTCTCAGATAGCCTCATTTATCTATTGACAAAACGAGTCATAGACGTTCACAATAGTTATTGGAGGATTCAGGATGAGTAATTCCCTTTTTAGGTTATTTAGCTTTGGGCTCGATGTCAGCAAAAGCCAGGAATCTAGCATAGAGGCTTGTCTAGAGTTGTTCAATCAAGCCGAGAACTCGATAATCATAGTGTCTGGCGAACTAAATGACGAGTTCTACAGCGATAAACGGATATGTAATGCGCTCAGGGACGCAGGCGAACGGGGAGTTACGCTGAAGATAGCCTGTGGACCTCAAGTTTCAAGCAAGATGCTTACCGCGACACGGAAGCTTGAGAAGAAGTACAGTAATGTTAAGTTCTATCCGCTTTCTGAAAGACCTGAACCTCATTTTATGGTCATCGACGGAAAAACGATTAGAGCACAGCTTGGGCATGTGGCCGGAACCCAGGAGCACCGGGCTGTAATTAGATACGACTCACCTGAAGTAGCAGCTAGGTTCTGGGATTATTTGGACAATCTTCTCGGGAAAGGGGCACCTGCTCCACGGTGATGCCACCGTCACTCGAAATTGCTTTCTGGGTTGCGCTCTTAACGTTCCCACTAATACAGATTGTACTCTCCATGTTAGTCCAGGCAGACCTGGATATCCTCATACGCTATCTAACAGGATGGGGGGTTTGCATTAACTTGGTAAGCTTTGTTCCCTTTCTCTTTACTGTCATCTATTCAATTGTTTTTCTAGTTACTAGTCGCTCTGGCTGGGACACGGCGACTGCAGTTGTCGTTGGCATTGTATGTATTGTGGCAATAGTAGCGTTACTTAAACTGCAGGCTTATTCAGCAAGAGTGGCCCTAGTCAAAAGTATTGATAAGGCAATCGCGTCGTCGAGGCGCAAGCCTGTGATTTAGACTAAGCACCACCGCAGCGTCAAAGATGTGGGCCTTGGGGTAGTGGGCTAATTTGAGATTCTATGGACTCTTAACAGCCTGTATTGCCTCCCTATTGCCCTTCCTCAGGTATGGTTTGCTCCTGTCCAGTAATCGCTGCAAGTGCGGCTTGCCTTTGAACGCCTCTGTCAGTGGCTTAGTCTTACTCATTTTATTGTAATATACATTAAGAACGCGCTTCATTGCTGCTCTGCAACTCACCTTCGGTTGTTAGCTTTAACTCAGATGTCCCAAATTGACGGTATTTTGGCGCCAAACCGCCTGGGACCGACTGTCGCCAGCGAGAAATCCGCTCAATTCCAGAATTTGACCTCCGCTCCAGTTAACTATAGAATAGATTTGGGTGAGCAAACCGGGTGACCGCCCCAATACAACTGGGGAGGAAAGTCCGAGCTCCACCGAGCAGGGTGCTGGGTAACACCCAGGAGGGGAGACCCTATGGAAAGTGCCACAGAAACACACCGCCAGCGGCCGGCTTAGCCGGTGCGGGTAAGGGTGAAATGGCGAGGTAAGAGCTCACCAGCAACTAGGGGACTGGTTGGCTGGACAAACCCCGCCCGGAGCAAG
>Ga0299915_10000949_pt1 | contig 21409 bp, 21 predicted proteins | sample RVTome_13_FD_200263 | JGI IMG/M metagenome (GOLD analysis project Ga0299915, IMG submission 200263) | Soil microbial communities from uranium-contaminated site in the Upper Colorado River Basin, Wyoming, United States - RVT92D227 (version 2) ... | reverse complement strand
TCCCATATAAAAGAAACTCCTTATCCGCTGCCATGGCTGAGAGAGACCATTCGTGGCCAGAAATTGCGTAGAATATTCCTCCTCCCAGCGTCATGGATAATAAGACGTGACGTCGAGGGAAGTCAAGTCAAGCTGAAAAATGCCTGAGGACGGCTAAGAAGGCCCGGGGAAGCTCAAAAACGCCCGAAATCGCACAGAGGATAAAAGCCCGCTACAAACGTTGACAGTTCTAAGGGATGCGGATATGGAGAGCTATTCGCATTTAACAATAGAGAATGTTCTTATGACAGCTTGGGCCTGGTCCGGCCTTTGAGAAAAACCAAAGATATTAAAGAACAAGTAACCTCGAAAATTTACCCCCTTTGGTCATTGAAATTCCCTCCTCTTTCCGTCGCTTTCATTTCGCCCTCCCTCTTTCCCCGCCTTTGTACCTTTCGCCCTTCCCCTCTCCGACTTGCCCTAGATGTTGAAAAGCCACGAAATCTTTAATTCTTCGCTCGCGCTTTTATATTCCCCTCCCGCTCTCCGACTTGCCGGGGATGTTGATCGTTTGTAAAAAAACGAGAGGGTGGCCACGTGCTTGACAACAATCCGTGGCCGGCGATATATTCAATTCGCAATGGGCCGCCTCGATTCCACGCTTATTGGGAGGTGTTATAGCGCGCCGCTAAAATAATAAATTCTTATTAAGGGGATTGTGTCATGGGGAAGAAATTGAAGCTTTTACTTTTAGCTTTTGGTGGACTTATTTTTCTCAATTTTATCGTTAATCGAGGACCGGCTCTTGCGTTTGAACTGAGTCCAAGCCTTGTCTTAGATTCCGCAACTAAAGCTCAATTACAGCGGATCAGCGCTCTCGTTGTCGAACGAAAATCTAATGATGAGATTTTGAAGGTTTGGGAAAGGTTCGTCGACAAATCGCGACGCATCGACTACGCCGGCTGCATCCGTTTCATTTTTGAAGACACTAAAGCCGAAGCAGACAAGAAAGCTCAGCTGGCGCAGCAGATAATCAAAAATGCAAACGATCTTAAGAAAGCCGTGGCGGAAGAACGCGACTTAATTCGCCGCCTGAAAGCGGCCATAAGCCAAGGAAAACCTCTGGAAAAAGTTCCGCGGAAAACGTTTGAAATCGTCAAAGATTCGAGTGGACGCTTTTTTATCAAACAGGCTGGATACATTTCATCCAAAGAAGAACTGGACCAATACGAAGGTCATATCCAATGGGCGGGCAAGGAGGCTGATCTTCAGGGAACTGGAGGAGTTGCACTTTTAGAATACGCCAAGGACGCTATCCAGACAGCCGTATCAAATATCTCTGGCATAGGAACATTACAGTGTAAGATGAGAAAAATTGTTGAGCGAAAAATTGGTTCAGTGGGTTGAGGCTCCGGTTTCTCTTCTTCGGCTCGCTTTTTTGCTGTGGATTTAAGCAGTAATTCGAAATTCTTTTTGCCAGATCATAAAAACCTCCTTTAATGCAAGGGTTTTGATATGGACCAGCTCGAGATCGTCGCTTGTAGGGCAAATAGTGAAGACGTTTTTTTTGGATTTCCGCGAACAATGGCTTTTGGGCCATTAAATGTATGAAATGATCACTACAGGTGAGTATGGACTATAAGCATAATCAGATCCAGTCAGCGGTGAACACTTCAGAACACTAGAAAGCACTTAAATGCCGAAATTCTTGATTGATGCATCCGTTTTTCATGGTTATGCAAATACTAAAGACAAGCATCATAGCATCTGCAAGAATTTTTTTGATGCACATGAAAACGAAACTCTTTATTTCTCCATACATAGCCTTTTTGAGGTTCAAGCATCAAGATCCCGCAGAATCATAGGAAGAGATTTTCTGGGTCTTCCAGGAAATCGCAAATTACGTAATCATAAGTTCATCGATATTAACAGAAAATTTTACGATGAATGCCAACGCATCAAATTATTTGATGTTTTCAAAAGTCTGAAAGGTTCAGACCTAATCTACGCTTGTCTCGCAAAAATCGGGGGATTTACACTCGTTACATGTGATAAAGACTTTGATCCATATAGAAATGAGATTAGTATTCTCCGACTGATATAATAGCGTTTAAGAAAAATTCCCCTCCCCTCTCCGACTTGACGGGAATGTTCTGAACCCACCTCAAGAAATCAATAATCGGCCGCCGGCGCCGATTTCCACATCTTCTCCCTCACCGACTTGCCCCGGGACGGTTGATCATTATTAGGGAAAGACTGGGTGTGCAGTTCGGATAGCGATTTAAATCACTCGTGCGGCGTAAATATCGGCTTTCCTGAAAGACAGCCGTTCGTACTCCTGATTATCTGGTTTATAATTGGCTCAAAGACTTCAAGTTTGTAATCCTTTTTGCTTCCCAAAGATGCCTTTTTGAAAACGATTTCGAGCACGATGTTATTCAATTCGTAGTTTGTTTTTAAAATCCTGCAGATATTGCATAAATGGGTGGCCAGAACGATTCCTATGACCTTTTTGGGATTTAGGGCGGATTCGATTTCAATAATCTTATCTATTCTACTTGAGTCAGGATTGAAAACGACAATATCTGCGTCTGATAGACAGTAAATTCTCTTCGGTTTCGCGCCCTCGGGAACTCTGAACAATTCGAGTTTAGACACTTCTGAGTGTGAAGAATAAGTCTTATTAGGCCTTTGCTTATCAATAAGCTCTTTTCTTACTATTTTGTGCCATTCATGTTCGCCCATTTATTCTTCCTCCCTTATGATGAAAGATTAAAACTCAGGTGCGTGGATCGAACCGCTTTTTAATCTGTTTTTATCTTAAAGCTAATCCCAGCACGACTCAAGAGGCCTTATTTACCTAAATACAGAATACAGATCTTATACTCATGCTAATCGACTATTAAAATCAATATTCAGCCGCCGGCGCCGCTCTCTCTCTTTCATTCTTCCCCTTTTCGCCTCTCTGATTTGCCCAGCGGGCAACTTATTAAAACCGGTTTTTATCATGAGAAGGTCCTTATTTTACGCGGCTGGTTTCAATCAAGTTAGCTTTCTCGTAATTGGTGAGTACTTGTATCTTTGAAATGTAGCGTATATTTTCGATGTTCTTATATCTGATGATTAGAATAAATTCAGGGCCTATTTTCGCCAGCGATTTTTGATATATGCTTCCCATAGTTTTACTCCTTTTATTCGATTTTTATCTTCTCGATCTTACCGTACTCCGGCCTCTGGCCAAGGTCAATAATCGTACTGAGCTTGTAATTTCGGCAGAAGACCGTCCCCCTCCGGATCTCGCCCAGGATGTTCCGTGACTATGTCCAGAAATTAATATTCACCCCCCCGGCCCGGCTCTCCTTATTTCCCCTATCCTTTTTATGCAGAGATGTTCTGATCACAAGTCCAGTAATCAATAATCAGCCGCCGAGACTGCACCTCCTTCCGAAAGGCCTTCTCCTTTTTCCGACGTCCATGAAGACAAAATCGACCTAAACGCAGTGACGCCGGGCATCGGCGCCCGCATCAAATTCTAATACCGGCGATGCCGCCCGGGAGACGCAGCTTGCGGTTTTTGCAGATAAAAAACTATGCGGGTTTACGTTTGATGAAAAACAGCGCCGCTAGCAGGATCATGACGATTCCCTGGATGAAGGTGATCATTTCTAGCTCCAGGCCCCTGATAAACAGACTTTGGAGCACCCCGTGAAGTCCGAAAAGCAGGAACACGAGAGCGATAATCGTCATGGCACCTGTCATGATTTTTTTATCTGAGATCGTGCGCATCCAGAGGGCGATGATTCCCAGGCAGATCTGGCTTACGGCGAATACAGACTGCCAGGATAGCAAACCCGGATTCATCCATTCCGCGGGAGTCTTCAGCATCTTAGCTATCAACCCCGGTGCGAGCAAGCCGCAGATCCCCCAGAGAAGCGCCAAGACCACAGGAATCCAGAGCAAATTCTTTTGGACTTTCATCCGTTCCTCCTTAAAAAATATAAAGACTACTGCGCTGCGGCAACGCGACGGTATAAGCCGCCTTTCTGGAGTTGCGGAAGATCGGTCGAGGGCAGCCTAGGGCGAAGATCGGGGGAATGGAGGAATGCCGCTCTTCGAGAATCCCAGTCTGCTCGGAAGTCCATGGCGATCATGGTCTTTTCGATAATATATATTGGCCTAATCGGATTGTAAACAATCTAATCTCAGGGCTATCCTTTGTCAATATAAATTAGGCCCTCCTAGATTTCTTATTCTGAAGCCAATGCAGAGCGTCCTCCGTGGGCCTCAAGCCTCTTGGAAATGGTAAGCTGAATCCTAGGGCAATGGTAAACAGAAATCCCATGGTCACGGTAAATAGAAATCCCACAAGGACGGCAATTGGAATTCCCATTTTTCCTAAAGTTCTCGGCTTTCTTTTTCCCCTCTCCTCTCCGACTTGCCCGGGATGTCCTGAAACCGGCTTTAAAAATCAATTATCAGCCGCCCGGCGCCGTTCTACTTATTCCCCCTCGACGACTTGCCCCGGGAGGCCCTTATTCCTCGTCAAGAAATTAATAATCAGCCGACGCCGCCGTTTTCTCCTCGACGACTTGCTTTTGCTTTTTATGGCAAAGTTGGATGGTCTTTGGTCGATGGTTCTATATGGGCCGGCTCGTTTTATCTGCTTCCCACATCTTGGTCCAAAATGGACGCTAGATTTTTATGTTATGGAGCATCTGCTAATCCAGGCTCAGGTCCGCCACCATGCGCTTGAGCCGGCGGTTCTCCTCCTTCAGCTGCTTTAAACAGCGGAGCTACGATACTCCGAGCCCCCCATCTTCCGGCAGACCTCGGAGACACGCATTCCCGTCTCTGCCTGCCGCGCGTCGTTGAAGGGCGATCATCCCTATGATATAATTTATTATCGGATGCCGGTTATGATTAAGATCCGGAGCGAACGGCCGACTTGTGCGGTAGAAGAAATCTCCCCATTTTTGCTCGGGCTAGCGATGATCCTGCTCGTGTCCTGCGCCTCACGGGTCCGAACAGCTGCAAAACCCGTGCCGCAGAAACCATTAACAGAGCCTAAGCTCCAGGCCAGCGCCGAGTCGCAGTGGTCTTGGACCGACTTCATGGGCGAGGTTCGAGAATACTCGCAGGCCCGGGACGCACTCCAAAGAATTATGGAAGAAAACAGTGTTTCAGGCCTTTCCGTTTATTTGATTCAACGAATCACTCCTCTTTCGAAAGCCAAAGGCGCCGAGATACAAATTTTTAATTTAGGCATTGAGAATCCAAATACCAAAAAACCGATCGATGAAGCGACCGTATTTCGAGCCGAACGGATGGGCCAGCCCGTTTTGGGCTATCTTGTTTTCAAACTCGTCGGCGACGGTCTGTTCGACATCGACCAGCCTCTTCATCAATACCTGCCCAAGCCTCTGCCTGATTATCCGAATTACGCGGACCTCAAGGGCGACTCCCGTTTTAAGCGCTTGACGGCGCGAATGATCCTCAGCCATCAGAGCGGTCTGGTGAATTCACGCTTTGCGAGCCCCGATCACAAACTGGCCTTTGAAGCATCCCCGGGAAAAGGATTCGGGTATTCGGAAGAAGGCTACAAACTCCTTCAGTTCGTCTTGGAGCAAAAATTCGGCCAGAGCATTAACGAGCTGGCGAAATCGATCGTTTTTGGTTTCCTCAGCTTAAATCACACGAGTTTCGTTCGGGAGCCTCGTTATGAGGGACATTTCGCGACCGCCGCCGGAGCGTCCGCCGCTTCGGCGGACCTTGATTCTGACGTCTCAAAGACGTTCTATACGAATGCTAAGGATTACAACAGGTTTATATGGACCGTTGCAGTGAACGGAGGAGCTCTTGCTGCCCTGGCGAGCCGCCCGTACTTTCTGAGAGAAGTGAGCGTCCGCTCGGCGACGATTCTTGAACAACCTCGTCCGGGGATTCGTCCGAATTTTCCAAAAGGATTGGGCTGGTCCTGCGGATGGGGGAAATACGAGAAGGGATTTATCTACAGAAGGTTTCCTAATTTAATGACATTTATGGGACACCGAAAGCAAGGGACTGAATGTTATGCGACGTCTTTTATGGCCGCGGGGAGAGTCACGGCGATTTCCATATTCGTGGTCGGAAATACACGGCATTCCGTGACCTCTCAAATCCTCCGCGTAATGGTCGGCGAACTCGATCCGCCACTCGATTGGTTAGGATTCGATCTTGAAGCGATTATTTAATCGGGAGAAGAAGCGACATAGCTGATCGTCGAACAGTTTCCAGGCTTATCCGGGGATATCTGGTTAACGGGCTCGGGGCAGAGGGCAAGGAGGCCATGAGGAGGCGAGCGGGCACAGATTCTTGGCCAGAAGTAGAGAAGAGCGAGCCGGGCTCAGACGTCGGCGCTTTCGACGTCGTCCCATAAGCGTTTTTCGTATTCGGTTTTGTCGGTGCGTGGAGGATCCTGCATCCCCAAAACAGACTGTCTCTTTCCTTTGTACAAAAAGGTGGGCGACGTTTTGCCGCCCTGCCGCCGCCGCCTCTCCTCCTTGCCCGGGATGTTCTGAAACCACTTCTATAAATCGATTATCAGCCGCCCGCGCTGTCCGCCGTTTCCCCCTCGAGGACTTACCCTGCGATGTCTTGAAACTACATTCGGAGTTCGATATTCTGCGCTCAGCGTCGTATTATTGCCTAGATGCTCATCTGCCGCAGTTCAATGCTCAGTTCGAGCGGGAGGCGCTGCGGCCGGGCGATCTCCATCGCCCGCTACCCAAGAGCCTCAATCTCGAAGAGATCTTCTGTCTGAAGGCCCAGAGGACGATCCACAACGGCTACTTCATCCGTTGGAAGGGCAAGCGCTTCGCAATCGACGATCCCACCCGGAGGATGCAGAGACGGCCGGCGCTGGTGATCGAGCATTTTGACGGCCGGATGGTCATTCGTTTCGAGGGTCAAGACCTCCATTATCGGGAGATCGAGGAACGTGAGGCGCCGCGGAAACCGAAGATGGTGATTCGAACCAAGCTGCCCAAGTATACGCCGCCTCCGACCCATCCCTGGAAGGTCTATCGAGAACGGATCTCGAGCCCGACGCCCTGAGAGAACCTAGACTATGCCCAAAGCGGAAATATTCATGTTGCCCAGAAGAGGAAATATTCACGTTGCCTTGACAGAGTTCATGGATTTGACATCCACTCGCCATCAACTTATTATTTTAATATATGACGATTGGGGCGAAAATGAACGTTCATTCCGACGACAAAAGTGGACTTTTCATCCTCGGATTGGATTTAGAAAAGGATTTTTCTCGACGGTGCTCCCTTTCAGGTTCCGGTCCGATCGATCACTCAGGTTTGAGGAGATCATGAGAATTTCAGCGCACGCGATTCGTTTCCAGGTTGTTTTTGCCGGCATTTTCGCGCTCGCTTTGAACGCCCTGTTCGCGCCGAGCTCCGCGCAGGATGACCGGACTCATATCATTCCGCTGCCCGAAATGAGGAATCCCTCACAGGTCCGAGTCGAAAACGGACGGGTTTACATCATTGACGAGCACGATCTGATCGTCTGTGACTTCTCCACCGGTCGTTTGTTGAGAAGGATCGGCAAGCGCGGTCAGGGGCCAGGCGAGTTCGCTTTCTTCCCCCTGAGCGTAACCGTTTTTCCAGACCGCCTGGTGGTCGGTGACATGCAAAAGGTTCTGTTCTTCTCTCCCGAAGGCGAATATCTCGGTCAAATGATGGAACCCGGAAGAATGAGATATCCTTTCCTACCCATCGGCGATAATTTTGTTGGGTTTGCCTCCCAATATCTGAACGACGGCTCGTCCACGGCCGTAGGCTGCATCTACAATTCAAATGGACGACTCATCAAGACATTTTACGGCGAAATGCCCGTGCTTCCGCCTCCGCCCCGCCGCGAGGGCCCTAGGGCCGTCCGAAGGAACGTGCTGACGATTCGGGATTATGCCGATTATCTTGTCTACGAAAACAGAATCTATGTGGCAGACTCAAGGAAAGGACTTTTCATTTCCGTATTCAATGAGCACGGAGATCCCCTCTACGAGATTAGCCATAAAATTCCCACAATCAGAGTTCCCAAGAGTTTTCGGGACCCAACCGGACGGTTTTATGATGACGTCACGCGCTCCGTCTTCCCCGTCTTCGTCAACTTCAGGATAGATGCCGGACGGATCTATGTCATCACCCCCGACCAAAAGGACGGCCTGTATGAAGTCATCGTCATGGATCTGAAAGGCCGGATTCTGGACCAGGCTTATCGATTTCCTTTGAGGCCTAACTTCTCGGTTCCACACGTATTCGGCTCACTGTACGATATCGAAGACGACAAGTTCGTCTGGTACGCCTACAACGAAGCGAAGGAGATCTACGAACTCCACGTCCGCTGATGCAGCACGTTAACTTCTCGCTCGTGAACTGGACACACTGAATTGAAGATATCCGGCTTCGGACTCGCAGCACTTTTCATAACTCCTCCAGGCAGAAGCCCTCTTCCCCTCGCCGATCTTTTAATCAGCCGCTGGCACCGCTCTCTTTTCCCCTCTACGACTTGCCTGGGATGTTATGAATCCACGTCCAGAAATCAATATTCAGCCGCCCGGCGCCGCTCTCCTTATCCCCCTCGTCGACTTGCCAAAGATGCTCTGAAACCACGTCTAGTAATTTTTATTCAACCGCCCGGCGCCGCTCTCAGTTTAGCGCACGGCAAAGGCGATCGGCATCGAGAACATCTCGGCGGCGCAGGTGTCGGAGATCACGAAACGACTCGAGGACCAAGTGACATCGTTCCGGACTCGCCCCCTCGAGGAGGAATACCCATTCCTCTGGATCGACGCTCTGTATGATAAGGTCCGGGTTGAGGACAGAGTGGTGACTCTGGCGCTGATGATTGAGCTTCCCCCCAAAAACTGGACAGGGGGCGAAGGTGCATTAAGGCCAACTGAACCTGCCCCCTGATTAGGTTTATTTTTTAGGTTAGAAAAATATTTTGTAGGCGATGAAGAGAGCCTGCGAGATCAAACAAGTCAGCTATCTCCGGACGATCATTTATCTCGCTGCTGGCCGTCTAACCTTCAATTACGCACACTAAATGGAAGAGAACCCAATTTTTTAATTTCCATCATTTTTCGATGATTTTATAATGATAAAATGTCGCGCCGCGTACTTGGTCGAGCAGAAAAAGATTATCGCCGATGATTCGGATCGCATCGACAAAGTGAGTCAGCGGAATTCCGCCCAGAAGGATGCCGTCGGTATCGAAAATTTCGAGCTTATAACTATCGCTCGTGCGGAGATCGGTGTTTCCCTCGGTAATCCTGGTGACTCTGGTTGCCCCTCCGTGGCGGGGCTTAAACCCGATCGTCGACTTCTCGACTTTTTCTTCCTTCTGAAGCGGTCTTTCCAATGTGACGACCCATATCCTTCTCTTGATATCAACGGCGATACCGGCTGAACAGGCGTTCATTTTTGCCGCCGAGAAATCCGCTCCCCAGGAACCCGGGGTAAAATTGAGAGGCCAGTCCGCTCTCCATAGAAGTTTTCCGTCGGCATTGTATTTTTCAACCTTGTTTTGAAAGGCGTAAGCAAGATAGAAGTTGTCGTTCCTATCGACCGTATATTCAAAGGCGTTAGCTAAAACGCTTTTAATTCCGTCGCCATAATCGACGGCATCAACGAATGACCGCAGAAGTTTTCCTTCCTGATCGAGGACCTTGATCAATTTGGGAGGTTTAGCCTTATCCATAAAACTATAGGGCAAAAGCGAGTCTTTGACCGCCAATAAACCAGACTTTAGGCAGCGGAGCTTCCGCAGAGTATCGTCCATGAGCCTGATCGTCCTGTCTCCAGCGCCCGCCGGTGTCAGGCTCTGGATCCGGTATTGATATGCGTCCATGACATAAAAAAAACCATGGGCATCGATATCGATGGAATCTGGATTGTAAAACTCGCCCGGTCCTTGGCCTCTACGGCCGAATGTCGCCAGATATGTTCCCTCCGGGCTGAATTTCTGGACCCGGTGGTTGGCGGAATCCAGAACATAGATATTCCCCGGAGCGTCCATGGCGATATCGGAAGGATAGTTGAACGCCAGGTTTTCATCCAGCGTGTCGATGTCGCCGATTTTTCTGATCAATTGAATGGAAACGCCGGGCTTGTTGCCCAGCTTCCCCCCTTTTTTATTGTGGACGACCCTAACACCGCCGATGGTTTCGATCTTCTGGGAAAACGCACATATCGATGCGAATAGAAAAATCGTTCCCCAAAGGCTTGCGGTAAATATCTTTCTTTTCATTTCACTCGCTCCGCCGAATTTTATTTATAGGAATTTGCTTTTGCTTGGCAAACGGTTCACTCCCCTTAGGTTTAGAACGGCCTTTCCTCATCGTGAAATAACGATATTCCCCGGCGCGGATCGATGTCAACATGACGAAAATGGAAAATTTATTTTTTCGATTTGTATGAATTCCCCTTTTCCTCGTTCTCTCGACGACTTTCCGAAGATGTTTTAAAACCACGTCTAAAAATCTTTGATCAGCCGCCCGCCAGCGCCTTTCGCTTACCCCGAGACGACTTGCCCAAAGATATTCTGAAACCGTATTTAGGAATAGAATTTCAGTCGCTCTATTTCTTAATCTTCTCCAGCTCCGCCTTGATTTGCTTGCTCAAAGCTTCGTACTTTTCCAAATCTTTTTTTGATTTCGTTAATAGACACGCTTTTTCGATAGCCGTAAGAGCTTCCTTCAGATTGCCGCTTGCAACATTGACCTCCGCTAGAGTTCCCCAAGCATTTGCGTTATTCGGCGCGATTTGGCTGGCCCGTTGAGCCGCTTTGAGCGCGGAAAATAGGTTCCGGTTGACGAACTTCCAGAACGAAGAGTACCGGATCAGGGCTTCGGCATCTGATTCGATCGTCTTGAGATATTCGGCTCCGTAGACGGCCTCCGCGCGGTCCGGCTTTTGGGCTTCGAGGAATAATCGCGCGATACTATTTCGATCCCACTCTGCTAAAGGCGTTATCCGTGCCGCTATCTCGAGAACTTCGAGAGCGCTGTCTTTATTCGTTTTCGCTTCCGTTAGCCAGAATCGCGAATATGTAGAAAGGGCCGAGGCGTCATTGCGGATATCGGCCAAATAGGCGGGGCCATAGATCGCGAGCGCATCGTCGAGCTTATCGGCTTTCAAGAGTAATTTAGCGGCTTGATATTGATTCATATAGCTTTTAGGAATCGTCCGAAGGGATTTGACCAGCGCCGGCACAGCTTGATCCAGATTGCTGTTTCTCTGAAGCCAAAATATTCCGTATTCGTATAGGGCATTCATATCGTCTTGTCGCCCCGCTATGAATTCCTGCCCAAACACGGCCATTGCCCGGTTGCGATACCCGGTCTTAAATAATACGGATGCGGCAGATTGCCGGTAATAAACGCTGTCTGGTTTCAGCTTTAGGAGTGCTTCGAGGGCCTCGAACGCGCTCGCTTCGTTCGTCTTCCGCTCAGCCCAAAAGCTGAAATAAGAGTAGAGGTCTTTAGGACTCGATTGGATGGCTTTCAGGAATTCGGGGCCGTAGACATCGAGAGCCTTATCCATTTTTTCGAGTGGCACAAGATATAGCGTTGCGGCCCGCCGCCGGAGGCTCGGGTCCGTCGGGCTGAGGCCGAGTGCCAGGCGTACAGCCTCTTCGGCGTCTTCCGCGTTCTGCTTACGTTTTATCCAGAATTCCGCATAGCTCATCGCGGCCTCCGTCCAGGTTTTGACCTGGCCGGCGAGGAAGCCCCGGCCGTAAGTCTCTTCGGCTTTGTCCGGTTTTCCTTTCATGATCTGGAGCTGAGCCAGGTTTTGGGCGCCTCGGGGGAGAGATACGGCCTCTGCTTCCCGCAGAGAGTTCTCGGAAAGCATCAGGCTTCGGTCGAGATTCGCATCCTGCCTATCGTCTTTGACGTACTGGCTGTAATTATAGACTTGTTCGGCAACGTGGTTCGCGATTTCAAAATCGTGAGGAAACCGGGCGGCGATTGGTCCATATACGGCATCGCCGTCCTCGTCGGTGAAATAAATCCTCGACGTCATTTCCAAGTAGGCATCTCTGACCAGACCGCTCGAAGGATGTTTTTTTATGAATGCATCAAGGCGCTTATGCTCGATTGTTCCGAACGTCACCATGAAGGTCCGGGCATATTGAAAATCGGCCATTTCTAAGCAAGAGAAGATCTCGCCGTTTTCACGGCGCATCATGATCTTCCCGTCAGGGTCCATGGCCGCAGCCCGTTGAAAGAGCTCAAGAGCCTTGTCCCGGTCTTGACGCTCTTGGTATTTTATGCCGAGCTTGATCAGCGACTCGGGATTACGGGCTTCCCGGGGTTGGGATCCCATGAGCGCCGCGACCGTATCCGTGCCGCTCAGGACCTTGAGTATTTTCTGATGAAATTTCTCCGGCGGCCCCGTATAGCCCGCGATCCAATCAAGCTCCGCGCCGCTTGCGCCTAGGAAAAGGAGGAACGGCGTGCTCTTGACCTTGAACTGTTTGTAGTATTTTTCGCCCGCTATATCCCCCCGGAGAGCCCGAAAGAGGATGAAATTGTTTTCCAGAAACTTGCCGTATTTTGGATTTTCGTAGTACTGCTGACCCAGCAGTAGACAATTCCCTCAGCCGGTTTCGGCGAAAAAGTCGACGAGCAGCGGTTTCCCGGCGGCCTTAGCTTTGGCCAATGCGTCGTCGAGCGAACCGGTCAGCCAAGTCTGGGCCGAGGCCGAAGACCAGGAAAAGAATCCCATCAAAAAGAAGACGAGGACAGATTTTCGCATTGAATCCTCCCAAATCGAATAACGTCGTATTCGCTGATTACACGTCATTGTAATATATCGCTTCCCTACGATCAAACACATGAACGCTTCATTAATATAGACCAACGGCAGAGCAAATAATTCTCATATAGCCTTGTATTAATAATTACAAAGAAGCAAAGTAAAACGTTAATGCGTCAAAGACAGAGCCGGCCCCCTGTCTTCCCCTCGACGATTTGCACTGCCATGCACTCAAACCGTGTAACGAAATCAATATTCAGCCGCCGGCGCCGCTTCCCTCTCCCTGAGACGACTTGTCCGGGATGTTCTGTCCAGAAAGCCATATTCAGCCGCCAGCACAGTCCGTTTCCTTTCTCGCCGTATCTACCTATGTTGATATTATGTATACCTGCTCTCCCAAAGAGCGAACCGGAACGCTTCGAGCAAGGTAGTGACGAGTCCGAGCCGAACCTTCGCCTAATGACCTGCCTGATGAAGAATGAAGGTCAGATTATGTTTTTCTTTGATCCGCGAATACGGGATCTAGATAAGAGGAAAAGGATTTGAAGTTCGGTCTGGTTGTAGGATACCCTCTCGGAGAATAGTTGCTCCGAAGCCAGGGTCATAATTGACTAAAGGAGTTGGACAGCGGCGCTGTGGCCGAGAGACGCCCGAATCTCGGATTCCGGAGTCCCGCAGGATCCCCATTATGCAGGAGATTTAATCAGATTCAGGTGGGGGACATTTATTTTGAAGAAAGATATTCCGAGATAAAGGATCTTTATAAACTGAACATATTAGCGGACAGTATAGATGAAAATGAAATAGCTGTTTTTTAATCGACCCCAGGAGCGTTCTGGATGAGTCTCTTCCACGCTTCTTTGCCCACCCCGATACCAATTAGGCCGTTCTTGCCGATGATGGCGTTCCCCGTTACGGTGAGCTTGGAGACGCCGGGAATATTCCTGACCCAGACGAGCCATTTCCCATAGGGAAGGATGGGATCCCGGCCCTGCCATTCGAACGTGTCTTCCCCGATCTTGATACGTAGGATATTTCCGTTCACGACGCCCATCGGTTTGGCCCCTTCAGTCGGCCGGAAGAACAACAAAAAAAGCCCTTTCCCTTCACTGGTAAAAAACAGAAAAATGTCATCCGAGTGGGTTACGGCGCTGAGACCGCCTTTGGCGATGAGCTTGTCCTCATTCTGAATGAGGAACGAATCCTTAAGCTGAATCTCGGAGATTTCTCGCGGAAACAATTTGGCCGGCTCGACGACTTCCACAAAGGGAGTGATCTTTACGGCAATTTTTGATTGGCGAGCCTTATTTTCAAACAGCTCCAGGATGGCCGAATAGGTATTCTGGAGAAGAATTTTCCCTTGTCGAGGCTCCTTCATCTCCGGCACTTTTTTGAAGTCGTACTTCAGCTCAATGCCTTTGCTGTCGATGATGGAAGGGACGAGCCGGATGGATAAAGAGCCATCTCGATTTCCTTGCCTGTAATTGCTCGGTTTGCCGTTTTCCGTCCTTAGGCGCGCGCTTGAGATCTTTGTCGTCGCGGAGGGTGTTATTTCAAGAAGTTCAATCCCGATGTTTATGTATGTCTTGGGTTCCACCAGGAAATCGTCATCTTGTTGGCGGCCTTCCTGTTGAATGACGGTGAATTCGCCCTTTTCGTTGCGAACGTCGTTATACACTAGCCGAATGGCCGCCGATTTCCCTATCTGCTCCTTTTTTCCCTTGTCCTTTTCTTGGAGGTTGCCGTCGGCTCGATTCTCGAACGCAAAGCAAAAAGCTAAAACAAAAAAGCAAAATATAAATCTTCTATTTTTCACTTTTGTTCCTCCTTAAAAATGATGCTCTGGGGATGTTCAATCGGCCGATAACCCATAAAATCCCAATTTAGCGAGAGGATCTGCACGCTGTCAGAGGTCGAAACATAGAGAGGCGTCGATTTCGTTTCACCCCCCCGAACGCGGATGCCTTCGCCCCGGTTTTGCAAAGCGATTCCCAAGGAAAAACCTAAGAAAAACAGAACGGTCATGGCAACGGCAGCTGTCGGGACTCTTATGGTCACAGTAAAAATCCGCTTGAATTCATATTTCCGCCTCATTTCAAATCGCCCGATGTCTGGAGAAAATGCAGGCGCAACGGGGATTTCAGCGGGATACAAAAGACTAAGTTTCTTTCGGATAAAATCATTTTGCGCTCTTGAGCCGGCCAATCTCTGACTGCACTTTTTGCATCCAGCCAGATGCTTTTCTGTGCGGCGACTTTTTGCCTCTGGAAGTTCTCCGTCAAGGTATTCCTGAAGAATCTTATCTGGCAAGCATCTCATGCTTTTTCTCCTTTTTCTAGCTGCCGGGCCAGTCTTTTAATGGCGCGGGAAACGAACTGGCCAACCGATGACCTCCGAAGGCCGGTGGCCTGGGCTATTTCTTTGTAAGAAAGCTCTTCCTGATACAGATTCAGTAGAATCCGGTCTCTCGGGCGAAGTTGTTTCAGTGCCTTTCTAACCGCACTGATCTCTTCTGCTTTATCAAAATCCTTTTCGATCTCATGGACGAGGCCGTTCCGACCGAAGCCTAGTGTCGAGATTTTCATGAAGCGAGTTTCGTGTCGGATCCAGTCCAAGCTGAGGTTCGCCGCCGTCCGATAGATCCAGCCCCTGACATCATGGACCGGTTCGCTGCCATTCAGACATCGATAAAGCCTAAGGAAAACTTCTTGCGCCAGGTCTTTGGCCTTCTCAGCATCTCCCAGAAGCCTGTATCCGAACTTGTAGACTGTGGAAAATTGCTCCTGGTAAAGAAAGTCAAATCTGACTTGGCCGCTCTGATCGCCTGTTTCTCCCTGGCTCATCCTATAAAATTATCTCTATAATAAAGACGAATGAAAGGCAATCTAATGACAGGTTCGTAAAAAATGTTAATCGGTGTACAGTAACGTTCTTAAATTGGCGTGAGGAAGCGAGCTATCGTAAGCTCTCTCCGATCTCCAAACGTTCGCTCCGACCGATGGAGATTGCATTATCGAGATCCGGCATTGATCCCTTCTGGAACACAGCGGCAGACAGAATCCAGGCCCCGCCTAGTCCCCATAATGCAGGCGATTCGCTCAGCTACATCTGGGAGGAAAAAATCCTCGACCGTTGGATAGGCTTCATGAGCGGATGGCTCAGGCGGTAAACTGAAGAAGGTTGCGATGGCAATGAAATTGATTATATGAAAGCGCTGTGGCAACGGTTTGCGTAGAATGAGATGCAAGGAGGTGCGACAGCATGAAGACTTATTTTGGGTGTGATGCGCATAAGCATTATTCGATTTTCGCATCCGTTGACGAAACAGGCGCTTCAGGTCCCTTTGTTCGGGTTGAGAATGAACGGAGTCTGTTTCGCCAGCACTTAAGAACGATGCCCCCCCGGATCCGAGATCGCCGTGGAGACCGTCGGAAACTGGTACTGGATGATCGATGAGATGGAGAGAGCCGGCCATGTTCCTTTGCTGACGCATGCCGGAAAAGCGAAGGCCATGATGGGCCAAATCAATAAGACGGACAAGCTTGACGCGAGAGGGTTGGCTCTCCTGCTTCGCAACGGGACGCTGCCTTCGATTTGGATCCCACCTGGGGAACTCCGCGATCAACGCGAACTCCCGAGGATAAGGATGACTCTCGTCCGGATGAAGACAATGCTTAAGAATCGGATTCATGCCACGCTAGCAAAATATGCAATTCAAATCGACGAAGTCAGGGACCTCTTTGGTGCTGCGGGGCGGAAGCTGCTCGAGAAGCGTATTCGTGAACTCCCTCCTCAGACTGGCCATTCCGTAGAACAACAGCTCGAACTTCTCGATGATGTGGAAGCCCAGATCAAAGAGACAGAGATTCAAATAAAGACGATTATCCAAGATACGCCGGCCATGAAGCTTCTTATGACGCTTCCTAGAGTAGGGATGATCCTGGCTGTTGTGATTGCGTTGGAAGTGGGAGATGTGGATAGATTTTCCGGACCGGAAAAGCTGGCCAGTTATGCGGGAACCGTCCCGCGGGTCAAAGCGAGCGGAGGCAAAATCTTTCACGGCCCTGTTCGTTCCGACGTGAATCGCTATCTGAAGTGGGCATTTATCGAGGCCGCGAATACGATCGTCATATTCCACAAACGATGGACCGGACGACATGTCGCTATCCTTTATACGCGACTCCGCGAGAAAAGGGGGCATGCCAAGGCGGTCGTCGCTGTGGCCAGGCATCTTTCGGGAGCGACTTATTGGGTTCTAAAAAAAGGAGAATCGTATCGAGAGAGAAACGCTAAAAAACCTGTTTCGTCCACCCGGGAGCAAGCGCGACAGTTCGCATGAGGCTTTAAGCCTCGAAAATTGGATGCGATCCTCCACGGGGGAGATGCTCATGCTGCTGAGACAGCGAATACATGCGAACTTCACTGTACACTAGCTCCACGGACTTCCTTGATTATCTTTCAAAGGAACCCGTCCTCCATCTCGAATCGATCTCCTAAGTAGGCGGGAAGGCGCTACTGCGCAAAATGAAATCTCAATACGAGACACTACTGCTGAAACCTAAAGAATTTATATTCTTTTGTTTTTTCAATTTCTATTTCATATTCTTTTCTATTATTAAAGCAGAGGACAGTTGCCCTAAAAAAGCCTCGTGAATTTAAATATTCTGCAAATTTATAAGGAAGTCTTTCATCTGCAAAATCTATTTCGTTATATTGATCACTTGCTTTTCCCATTGCTTCATAATACATGCTTTCGATAATCTCTTCTGCGAGATCATTATCTTCGCTAGTTTTCGTTTCAAAATTAAACTTGTCGGCAAATTGTAGTAAAAACAATACAATTTTAGATCCCTTTTTATGCCCGACAATCTCTAACGGGTTGACCCACCCGATCCCTCCCGTATATCTCTCCATTGTTTTAAGGTAATTTTCGCTAAAATTATTATATAAAGATAAAAAATCAGACATTGAAGGAACTGCAACGTTATTGGGCGAGTGGAAGTGCATATCAAGAATTCTAAATTTGTGTTCCGGCATATGTAAGCCGGATCCTTCAACGTCATATATAATCCCATGCTCATCAACTCCAACCTTACACTCACCAGGATCTTCTTCTAATACCTCATTAACTTCATATTCGTGAACATCACCATTTACGGCAAAAGATGTTTCATGCCAATGCATATCCATTAATTTTGCTGCTTCTAAAATATTACTGAAAAATAGATCTGAAAGCAGAATATCTTTTAAAATGTATTCGACTTCATTCCTTTCGTTCTTTTTATAGGATAATTTTTTCATTTCGATATATAGATGAACTACTTATGTTCGTCATAACGCAGTTTCGGACTCACTTTCTGGTTTTCTAAGTTATAAATTCTTACCCTCATAATAATTTAGCTGGCACCGTTTGGCAAGGATTCAAGTTTAGCCAATCGGTTCAACTCTAACCCTATCTTCATGGTTTCTTTACAGACCTTTTCCCTCCTTCGAGGACCACTCCGTCCCTTCCCCAATCCCTGTCCGCGGGAGTCACGTCGTCGATGGCCTCGCGATACCGGTGATGATTGTAAGAATCCACTCACTCCCGGATCCGTTCAGTCAGCTCTTCCAGGGCATAGCAATGAGCCAAAAGGATCAGGTTCTTCAGTAACCGATGGTAACGTTCGATCTTCCTCTGGGTCTTGGGACGGTAAGTCTTCGTCCGAACATGCTTGCTGTAGGCGGCCACGGGAACTGAGCTGAGCCAAAACGGGCCATCGTTGCTTCCTAATAAAAACGCCCAAAGCGTAGTTCTGCTATGGGTGTCAATGGGCGCTGAAAATTGATCCTTTGTGGGCATTGAAAAACAACCCCCCTCCCCATGTTAATTTCGTTCCGTCTCGGGCTCGCGGATGAGCTCCTACGCTGGCCTCTTTCGTTGAGCCGAGAGTTGCATTTGCGTCTTATAAAAACGTGAGAGGATGGTTGTCGCGGCCAAGCGATCTTTGTTTATTACGTTCTGCTGGTTGATGGAACGTTTGGCAGCCACTGATATACACTTTCAGAATTTATATTATTCGTTGGCAAAAGCATAATTTTCTAAGATCCTTCTAGCGAAGGTTGATCTCTCTCCTTTTAATTTTTCAAGTTTATCATTCATTTCATATTCATTCCACATTTTCATTACTTCCTTTTCAAAAACATAGCTCTCCGATAAATTCAAACTGCCAATATCGTCCCCATAAATCTGTTTTAGTACATCAGAACTTGACGAAATCCTTTTTATGAACTCATCAACCTTTTCTTGGCCGTAGATTCTTACTAAGATGCCCTTTGCTTTCCTGTCAGCATCAATTTCGGAAGGAACTTCAGACGTCAGAAATCCTATTTCATCGCATCCATAATCTCTCAATATACATGAATATAAATATTCCTTCTTGCTTCTAATGTATTGAATAACATGCTCAAATTCATGACATATTATAAAAAACCGATCTATCTCTTCTAAAGAAATCATCTGCTTTGAGAATACGATCGAGAACTCAGTGACAATTTTTAAATGCATAATTTTTGAACGATAATGAGGATGATTTAAAGGAATAAATGATGCCGGACTATCACCTGGCGCAGATTCTCTCGCACAAAAGTATATGCAAATACTTCTTTTCTCTAATTCGGGGAAATATTCCAGTGCGTGCCAGACGGCAGATTCTGCATTTTTGAATGAAGATTTCTCCTTATCGCTCAGGGATCGACTATATACATTAAATATCAAATCAACTACTCCGTTAATAATATTCTAATTTGATATTATGTTAGGCTTACAAATCCTGTCATGACGAGAACCAGTTTGTCAACGCGATATGAAAATATCTGCCTTTCAACAAGGTTAATCCTTCTTCTATTGGCATAAACTTAATATTCTTTCGGTATGAAAAAGTAAATTCATTCGCCCTCCACGCTGCCCCTTTTTCCCTTCCCCTCTCCGATTTGCCCTTGCTTTTTCTTGCTAAAAAGAATGCCCCTGACGATCAAATGCCATAAAAAGGCCTGGCTCGTCCTAAAAGAGCTCCAAAAATCTCAGAAAACTGAGATTGAGTCGTATCAGGGGCGAGGATAAAATATTGCTGTAATGTATTGCTCAACTAATTGAAAAAAAGAAATCCGGACGTAATGTTATATTTTTCGGCCACTCTCTCTCACAACTTGCGCTTCTAAACGCTTACGTCTCTTTAGCAAATCTTCTGTTGTTAGGAATTCTGTATCCATACCGAAAAGTCGTTTTCTAATATTATTTGCTACTGCTATAATCGAAAGCTCTTCTGAAAGCTCCGCAGGCGAAATTGCTGGAAAAAGGAATATCCGACATTTTGCTTCCCCATATATCCAAAGATCGTCCATAAACTCGATCGCTGTGAGAGAGTAATAATAATTATCGCCTGGCGCAGTAATTATGTTGTAAGGTATTCCGGATTTAATAAGGCCCTCCTTTGCCCAACGCTGGATATTTGCCCGATATTTGATAAAGGGATCGAAATCTATTATTAATCCAAAATAAAATGGCTCATCGGCTGGAATTTCGCCACGTTCTTGTTTTTTGCAAAATTCATCATAGATAAAATGGAGTTCTACCAGCCATTCAACCAAGTCGACATTTTCAATTTGCGCATTAAGTAAATCATGGTCAATTCGAAGAATTGGAAACCCGTATTTTTCACATATCGAATTTTTTGTTCGGTCTATCTGCTGCTTAATCCCTCTCTGATGCACGGGCCCATCAAATTCAATTGCAAAGAGCGGAGTAGTATCAGAATCGGTTATTATAAAATCAAAACTCGTTTTCAGCGCCAAATCAAATTCAGCTTTCTGAAGTTCTGTGCGTTTAATGTCCAAGACATTGCCTAATGCGACAGATGGAAAAACGCGTCTGTTTGAACCTATCAATGCTTTATTTAATTTAATTTCTAAAGACTTTTCTGAAATATTAAGAACTTGCTTAACCTTCGCCATTAACTTTTACTTTTTAACATTTAGGGCAATCGTTGTACAACCCGAGAGGCTGGAATTATCACCTGTTATCAAGACAAAATAGAGGCTCACTTAAGGTAACAATGCTCGCGTTGCGCACATATTCTAATCTTCGGCCCGTCCCGAGTCTAGCTTTTCCTTTGATCAAAAGAGATAATCCACGCACACCGTGATCATAATAGTCGGCCTTCTATGGCACCCTCGTCAGACGTCCTTTATTCGATTAAGGAGCTAAAACGGCAGATGTAGCTAAATCTATAAATAGCAAGGGTGGCGTCTTGCTGAAAACAACTATTGCGAATTCTCTCTTGCTTTTGCTCCTCTTTCCCCTTCATCCCCCCTCTCCTCCATTGCCCTGTGTGTCCTGAAATTATATCCAGAAATCTATAATCAGCCGCCAGGTGCTGCTCTCTCTCCCTCGACGACTTGCCCGAGATGGTGATCGTTGGCGAGAAACGAAAGAGGATGGCTAGGGCCAGCGCATCAAAGCGTTTGTAATAACGGAGTCACTCAATTACGCCGAGCTTTCTCTTCAGGTCGCTCGATTCTTCGATAAAACCAAAATTAATTTAATCGGATTAACTATCTTTCCAACATTATAATTATGA
>Ga0299915_10000948_pt1 | contig 21423 bp, 16 predicted proteins | sample RVTome_13_FD_200263 | JGI IMG/M metagenome (GOLD analysis project Ga0299915, IMG submission 200263) | Soil microbial communities from uranium-contaminated site in the Upper Colorado River Basin, Wyoming, United States - RVT92D227 (version 2) ... | reverse complement strand
AAAGCGCGAGGGTGGCGCTGCGACTGCTCAAGTAGCCACTCGCGCTACCGCGGCGTCTATCTAGGGTTTGGGGAGGTGGCGGCGCGCCCGCGCCCCCACCGTGACGGCCTTGGAGGTTTGAGTGGAGGCGATCCCGTTGCTCACCCGCAAGCTTACCCCGTAGGTGCCGCGCGTCGCATACGTGTGCACGGGGTTGCGGGCCGAGGACAGTGTGCCGTCGCCGAACGTCCACTGCCACGACGTCGCACCGCTCGAGGTGTCGGTGAATTGGACTGCACTCCCGGCGAGCGGCGCGCTCGGCAGGAACGTGAACGCTGCGGTCAGGCCGGTGGGTGGAGTGGGCGTTGGGGTTGTGCCGCCGGGGGTCGGGCTTGGCGTGCGGGTGGGCGTCGGGGTGGAGGTAGGTCCGCCCGTGGTCGGCGTCGCCGTGGGCGTCCGTGTGGGTGTCCGGGTGGGTGTGTTCGTCGCCGTTGGCGTGGGGGGACCTGGGGTCGAGGTTGGCGTCCGCGTGGGCGTCCGGGTGGGTGTCCGTGTTGGTGTGGACGTCGGTACCGGGGCGCCGGAGGGGTACAGGTACTGCGCGCACATCTGGTCGGTGGAGTTGATGGCGTTGCAGCACATCGCGTACATGTTGGCGTTGGAGTCGCTCACGTGGTTGAAACCTAGGCCGTGGCCGAGTTCGTGGGTCATCATCCGGCGGTATCCGGTTGAGCCCAGGCATCCGGAACCGTTGTTGACCACGACGTACCAGTGGCTGATCGTGTACCACGTCACCCCGTCGAATGTGTGTGAACTACTCGCGCCGAGCCCGCCGTACGCGAGTGTGCCGCTGCAGCCCGAGAGGTCCGCGATGTCGCTGCAGGGGTCGTTGAACACCACGAAGTTGTTCGTCGGGTCGTCGAGCGGATCGGAGGTGCAAGAGATGCTGGGAGTGCCGGTCCCTCCGTACACGAGGCTCATGTTCGTGCTCGGCACGGCGTTCCAGTCGGCAAGCGCGCCCTGGACCTGCGCGAACCCGCCGCCGGTGATCGAGCTGTCGCCCGTCGAGTCCGCGCTCATGGTCGCGGATTGCCCGAGGTCGAACGCCCGCCAACGGAAGCCGGTACCGCCACTGCTCATGTACGAACACCCGGGGGGTATCGCCTGGATGTCCGCCCCGAACGGGATCTGATCCCTCCGCGCCGCCACGTTGCGGGAGTCCCAGTGCTCGCTGCCGCTTGCCACCGCCTGCAGGTGCGGCAGCAGGGCGGTCTCGCGGTACGCTTCGACCGGCTCGGGGAGGATGCCGTCATCGCGCAGGAACGGTTGGATGTCGACCTGCTCGGAGAGCGGCACCAGTAGGGTGGAGCCATCGCGGCCGGTGACGCGCCGCAGGATGCCGTACGCCATCGTCCGGGGGACCCACGCTCCGGTCGGTTTCTGATCGAGGAAGAGGAGGTAGACCTGTCCCGGCTCGAACCGTGGCGACCCCGGCACGATCCAGAGGTAATCCTCGAGCTCCCCGCCGGGCGCCTCGACGGTGATGTGGTCGCGGCGGTCCAGGTCGCCGGCAATCACCTGCAGCACCCTGAATGCCGTCAGCGTGAACGCCTGGAACCCGCGCTGGGACACGCGCGGGGCGCCGGCCTGGGCCAGCACCACCGCGTCGCTCGACCGCGCCAGCTCGCCAAGGTTCTCGGGCGGCACGATGGACGTGGCGTGGACGGCGGCTGCGACGAGGGTGGCCGCCGCGCCGACAGTCAGGTTTCTCAGGACCGACCTCACCGTCTCCTCCCTAGTTCAATTATCGCCGCTGAGGTGTCCGGGGCCCCGATTGTGATGTGGATCACATTCCTGCTCGGGACCTGCTCCCTAAGGCCCCGAGAGGCGGGGCAGGGGCGGCCTGAGAGGAAGCATAAACGCAACGCGTTCCTGGTACTTGTGGTACGCGTCACCAAACCGCAGGCCGAGGTTGTGCTCCTCGCGCCGCGCCCTCACCAGGGTGACGCGCACCGCAGGGTAGAAGAGGATCAGCGCGGGCAGCGACCGCATTGCGACGATCGCGCCGACCAGCATGACCAGGATCCCCAAGTAGTAGGGGTGGCGAATCCAGCGGTAGGGACCGCGGGTGACCAACTCGCGTCCCCGCCCCAACGCGCGCACCGATGCGAGCGCCAGCAGTCCGCCGACCAGCAAGAGCGGAGCGCCAGCCTGCAGCGAGCTCCGGGTGAACTCGCCGGTCACCAGGGCGCCCACGGCGCAAGCTGCCACCAGCAGCGTCCAGGCCAGCACCGTCTCGCCGACCGGCACGCCCGGCACCACCTCGGGGTCGCTGCTCACGGTCCCTCGTTCGCCTGCGCGGGCAGCCTCACACCGCTGGGGCGGCGGCGGGCCGCAGGGTCCGGTAGCGCTCGAGGCCGGCATGGAAGACCTCCATCGCGCGTTCGAGCTTCGGCACCTCGAGGACGTACGCCATGCGCACCTCGTCGTTGCCGGCCCCGGGTGTCGCGTAGAAACCGCCGGCAGGGGCGACCAGGACCGTCTCGCCGTCGAGCTGGTGCTCCTCGAGAAGCCAGCGGGCGAAGTCGTCGCTGTCCTCCACCCCGGCCATCTTGACGATCATGTAGAACGCCCCGCGCGGCCGCTTCAGCACGATGCCCGGGTCGCGGGTGAGCGCCTCGAACATGACGTCGCGCCGATGCTGGTATTCGGCCCGGACCGCGTCGAAGTAGCTCTCGTCGAGCCGGTAGGCGGCGATCGCGCCGAGCTGCTCGAGCGTCGGCGGGCAGAGGCGGGCCTGGCCGAACTTCAGCACCGAGGCCATGACCTCGCGGTTGCGCGAGACCACCGCCCCGACGCGCGCGCCGCAGGCGGAGAAACGTTTGGAGATCGAGTCCACCACGATCACGCGCTCCTCGATCCCGGGCAACTCGAGCACCGAGCGGTGGCGGCGGCCGTCGTAGGTGAACTCCTTGTACACCTCGTCCGCGATCAGGAAGAGGTCGTGGCGCCGGGCGAACGTCGCGAGCCGCTCGAGCTCCTCCCAGGTGAGCACGGTCCCGGTCGGGTTGTTCGGCGAGCACACGAGCACGGCGCGGGTGCGCTTCGTGACCGCGGCATCGAGCACCTCGTCCGGGGGGAGGTGGAAGCCGTCCTCGGCACGGGTGCGCACAGGCACCACCCTGAGGCTGGCCATCTCCGCGTAGCCGTTGTAGTTGGTGTAGAAAGGCTCGGGGATGATGATTTCGTCCCCCTGATCGGCCGCCACGTTGAAGGCGAAGAGGATGGCCTCGGAGCCGCCGTTGGTGATCAGGATCTCTCCGGGGTCGAGCGCGATCTCGTAGCGGGCGAAGTAGGCCGCCATCCCCTCGCGCAGCTCCGGCAGGCCGTCGGAGGGCCCGTACTCCAGTACCTTGTCCTTGAAGCCGCACACCGCACGCAGGAACTCCGGCGGAGTTGGCACGTCCGGCTGGCCGATGTTGAGGTTGAAGATCTTGACGCCGCGCGCGCGGGCGGCGGCCGCAAGCGGGGCCAGCTTGCGTATCGGGGATTCCTGGATCGAGATGGCACGACGGGAGATCTGCATCTCGCCTCCGTCACCCGGAGTACCGGGCGATCAAGGAGGGTAGCGACCCCGGCGCGAAAAGACAAGCCGGCGCGGGCACCCGGTCACGACGCGCCCCTGCGCGGTTTACCCGGACGAGCGGCCTCGCCACCGCGGATGGAACCGTAACGTCCGTCATCCGTATCCCGGGTAGCGGGTTGGTTGCCCGCGCCGGGAGGAGAGATGGCCACCGACGCCGCCGCGGTTCTCGCAAACCTGCTCCGGTTCTATCCATTCGACGACAAGACGATGATCTCGGTGGGGGCCGGCGGCGGCCAGCTTGCCGGCTACGGACGCGTCGCCCGAAAGGTGATCGCCGTGGACTCCGACGGCGCTGCGCTTGGCGCCCTCGCCGAGCGCACCCGGCTGCTCGGGGTCGAGGGCAGGTTCGTGCTGGTCGAGAAGGACTTCATGGCGGTGACCGAGAGCGCCGACGTCGTGCTGTTCGAGTTCTCTCTGCACGAGATCACCGACCCCGGCGCCGCGCTCGCTCACGCGGTAACCCTCGCGCCGGACATCGTGATCATCGATCACGCGCCCGACTCACCGTGGGCGCACGCGGTCGACGAGACCGAGAAGGTTGCGGCTTCCTGGCAGGCGATAGGAGCCCGCGGGATCCGGTACATGGAGCGCTTCGAGGCCGTTCAACGTTTCGCCTCGTATCAGGAACTGTTCGACAAGGTGAAGGGCCAGGGTGCGGAAGCGATCCGGCGGATCGAACGATGGCACGGGTGTGCCGACATCACGATCCCGATGACCTACAGAACGGCGCTACTCTAGGGCGCGAGGGGCGCGGTGGACGAGCGCAAACCTGGTGCAGGACGCGTGGTCGTGCCGGCGAGTGGTGCCGAGCCGCCGACGAGACGTCCCGAAACCTCTGCTTGGTGGACTAGCGGACCGGCGATTGTGGCGTACGTGGCTGCCGCCATGCTGCTCTTCCGGCTGGCCACTGCCGGCGTCTACGGCGTGTTTGTGGACGAGCTGTACTTCTTCGCGTGCGGGGAGCACCTCGCCTGGGGGTACGTGGACATGCCGCCGCTTACCGCGGTGCAGGCGTGGCTCGCGCGCTCCCTGTTCGGCGACTCGATGGTGGCGATCCGGCTTCTACCCGCCCTCGAAGGCGCCGGCCTCGTTCTGCTGGTAGGCGCCCTCACGCGCCGTCTCGGAGGCGGACGTTTCGCGCAAGGGCTCGCTGCCCTCGCCGCGGCGCTTACGCCGGGCGTGATGGCGTTCTACAGCATCCTGTCCATGAACGCGGTCGAGCCGCTGGTGTGGACCGGGATGGCGTACGCGCTGGTGCGCGTCATCCAGGGCGAGCCCCGCTGGTGGGTCGCCTTCGGCGCCGTGGCCGGCCTCGGGCTCGAGAACAAGGACACCGTGCTCGTGTTCGGCTTCGCCCTCGTCGTGGCGCTCGTGGCCGTGCCCGAGCGCCGTCTGATGGCAAACCGCTGGTTCCTGCTGGGCGGGCTGGTCGCGTTCCTGATCTTCCTGCCAAACCTCGTCTGGATGATTCAGCACCACTTCCCGCACCTGGAGCAGCTCGCCAACGTCCGTCGCGCCGGGCGCAACGTGGAACTCTCACCCTTGGCGTTCATCGGCCAGCAGTTTCTGTTCATGAACCCCGTCGCGGCTCCGGTCTGGGTCGGCGGGCTCATGTGGCTGCTCGCGGGCCGCTCGGCCCGGTGCTACCGCGTGCTCGGCCTGGCCTACCTCGTGGCCCTCGCAACGCTCATCGCCGCCCACGGCCGCTTCTACTACCTCGGCTCGGCGTACCCGATGCTCCTCGCCGCGGGAGGCGTTGCGCTCGAGGCCTGGCTCGCACGCCCGCGCCTGGCGTGGGCGAGGGTCACCTGCACCGCTGCGATCGGCGTCTCCGGCGCGATGCTGGCACCGATGTTTGCGCCGGTCCTCGAGCCCGAGACCTTCATTCGCTACGCGGGGGCGATCGGGATGGGGATGCCACAGCTCGAGCACCGGCGCACGGGTGTGCTGCCGCAGTTCTTTGCGGACCGCTTCGGGTGGCCCGAGATGGTCGAGACGGTCGCCAGGGTCTATCAGTCGCTGCCGCCGGAGGAGCGCGCCAAGACAGCGATCTTCGGCCAGGACTACGGTCAGGCCGGGGCGATCGACCTTTACGGTCCGAGGCTTGGCGTGCCCAAGGCAATCTCCGGGCACCTGACCTACTGGTACTGGGGCCCTCGCGGCTACACGGGGGACGTTGTAATCGTGCTTGGAGACACCAAGGAGGCGCTCGAGAGGCTCTTCGAGAGCGTGCAGGAGGCTGGGACCGTCACACACCCATACTCCATGAGGTCGCAGAATTTCACCGTTTACGTCTGCCGCAATCCGAAGGGCTGGACGTTCCGCGACATCTGGCCGCGTCTAAAGAACTGGGGGTAGACCCCGGCCGCTCGTGGGCGGGAAGAGGCTGAGAGCCTCCGTGTGGGCGCATACTTGTCCCGTGAGCGAGAGCCACGTGCCGGTGGCCGAGGACTCGGACGTGCGCGGCGCCTCTCTTCGCGATCGCCTGACGGTCGAGGCGGCGGTGCGGATCGAGGAGGGCTTTGCCGCCTACACGGACGAGTTCGCCAGCATCACGAAGCGATCGAAGTGGCGGTTCCAGACCAGCGACTGGAAGGGCCGCCACGAGGACGCGCTCGAGCGGCTCGACCTCTACGAGAAGGTCCTCCGGGAGGTCGCGACCGCGATCACGGGTTTGCTCGGCGACAGGTCGCGCGACGAGGCGCTGTGGGCGTCCGTCAAGGAACGGTTCACCCGCTCGATCCGTGGCCATCACGATGCCGAGCTCGCGGAGACCTTCTTCAACTCGGTCACGCGCAGGATCTTCAGCACGGTCGGGATCAATCGTCGGATCGAGTTCTTCCGCTGGTACCCGCGAGACGCCGGGGCCGCCGCGGGCGAGCCTGTCTTTCACCGGTACGAGGGGGGCCGCGACACCAGGCAGCTGATCCGAGACGTCTTGAAGGACAACAAGTTCACCGTCCCCTACGAGGACCCGGAGCGCGACGCGGACTTGGTCGGCGGCGAGATCGACCTCTACCTCTGGCCCCTCCTCGCCCAGACCGGGGAATACCGCATCGAGGTGATCCGCTCCCCGTTCTACCGCAACAAGGTCGCCTATCTCGTGGGCCGCATCATCGCCGCCGGCCGCGTGATCCCGCTCGTGCTCCCCCTCTACCACGGCGACGCCGGCGTGTTCGTGGACACTGTGCTTCTCGCCGAGGTCGAGGTCAGCAAGGTCTTCAGCTTCGCGTTCTCCTACTTCCACGTCCTCGTGGAGCGACACGACCTGCTCATCGAGTTCCTGCGCTCGATCCTGCCGGAGAAGCCCCTCGCGGAGCTCTACATCTCGATCGGATACAACCGTCACGGGAAGACCGAGTTCTACCGGGACCTGCACCGCTTCGTCCACCGCTCAAGGGAGCGCTTCGTCATCGCGCCGGGCAAGGAGGGCGCCGTGATGACCGTCTTCACGCTCCCCGACTACAGCTACGTCTTCAAGGTCATCAAGGATCGGCCGTGCTTCCTGCGCTCCGCCGCAATGACGGACAAGACCAGCACCAGGCGGGAGGTGATGGACCAGTACGCCCTCGTGTGCCGCCGCGACCGGGTGGGGCGCCTCGTGGACACACAGGAGTTCGAAAACCTCCGCTTCCGGCGGGAGCGTTTCGACCAACAGCTGTTGGCGGAGCTCCGGCAGGCGGCGCGGGAGGTTGTGAGCATCGACGATGACCACGTTGTCATCCGCCACCTATACGTGCAGCGCAGGGTGACGCCGCTGCCCATGTTCATGGCGGAGGAGCGGGACCCGGAGGCCCTCCGCCGCACGATCCTGGACTTCGGATACTTCCTGAAGGACCTGGCGGCGACCGGGATCTTCCCCAGCGATCTCTTCAACACGTGGAACTACGGCGTCACCCGGCGCGGGAGGGTCGTGCTCTTCGACTACGACGACGTGATCCCCATCGAGCAGGCGAGCTTCTCTCGGAAACCCAGGACCTACGACGAAAGCGAGGAGCTCGCGCCCGAGGAGGACAGGATCGTCGCAACCGCCAACGACTTCTTCATCGACGAGATGAGAAGCTACTCAGGCCTCCCTCAGCGCCTCAAGGGCGTGTTCGAAATCGTCCACGGCGACCTCTTCACGGTGGAGTTCTGGCGCTCGGTCAAGGAGCAGGTGAGCGCCGGCGAGCTGGTGGACATCACCCCCTACGACCGCGCCATGAAGTTCCGTCGGGCCTGAGGGTCCCGCGGGCCCCAGCGGCGGAACGCCTCCGGGCTACACTGCGGGCCGTGCAGTGGCGGCTGATCGTTGACGATGGGCACGCCGGCGCCTGGAACATGGCGGCCGACGAGGCGCTGGTGGAGGCGGTGGACACCGGGATCTCCGCGCCGGTGCTGCGTCTCTACCGCTGGCACCCCCCGTGCCTCTCGCTCGGCTTCTCGCAGCCGTACGGGGCCGCCGACGCGGCATTCTGTGCGGCCCACGGTGTGGATGTCGTGCGGCGCCCAACCGGCGGTCGCGCCGTCCTCCACCACTTGGAGCTGACGTACTCGGTGCTGGCACCTCTCGGGCAGGGGCCGTTCTCGCAGGATCTCCAGGCGGCCTACCAGGCGATCTGTCGCGCCCTCGTGGCCGGGTTGGCAAGACTTGGCGTGCCGGCTGGGCTCTCTGCTGAGCCGGAGGGCGGGCACATCAGCCCCACCCAGACGATCCCTTGCTTCATCGGCCAGGCCGCCGGCGAGGTGGTCGCGCTGGGGCGCAAGCTCGTGGGCTCCGCGATGCGCCGTCACGGCGGCTCGGTCCTCCAGCACGGCTCGATCCTGGAAGGGTGGGATGGCGCGCTGCAGGCCGGCTGCCTCGGGCTGCCCGACGATTCCTCGCTGCGACCCGTCGTGGTGACCCTTTCGGACCTCCTGGGCGCGCCGCCGCGGGGAGAGGTGCTGGCCGAGGCGATCGCGGCCGGGTTCTCCGAGACCTTCGGCGTTCGCCTCGCTCCCTCGGGTTTGACCGCCGAGGAAGCCGCTCGGACACGGCTGCTCGAGCGCGAGCGCTACGGCCATGCCCGCTGGACGGTCCACCGCGATCCTGCGTTGCCCCTTAAGGCGTGACAGACGTCCGAGAGCGTACGCGGTGCTGCGTCTCGGGTGTCAGGCCCTCCGGCGGCGCACGAGCCCGATCGCGGCGATGACGATCCACAGGACGACCGCCGCACCCGAGGCGAGGAGAGACCGCTCGACCGCGCCGTCCCGGTAAACCAGCTCGACGTGGTGCCTCCCGGGGGGCACCACGACGGCGGAGAGGCTCACATCGGTGCGCCAGAGCCGGGTCGGCTGACCGTCGCTGGTTGCGGACCACCCCTCATCCCAGGTCTGGTTGAGCGCCAGCAGTGAGCTGCTCGGACCGGCCCCGGAGACAGCGACTGCGAGCCGACCGGGGCTACGGGTCACGATCTCGGCGCGGCACGGCGCAGGGTCGCGGGGAAGACGCAGCGCGTCCGGGCCTTCAACGAGGGCCGCTGCCCCTGCCTCGGGGCCGAGGCGAAGGACCGAAGCAAGCCATGCGTCGTCGCCGTCGAACCTCACGATGCGGTCCGCGCAGAAGGCATCCGGCTGAGGGTCCGGCAGGAACGTCACTCTCGCGCGGGGTTGCGGCGCATCCTGGTACGCGAGCACGGCGCCGACGCCGCGGCGGAGGAGCAGCGGGAACATCGCCCGGCTGTCGGCGCCCGCGGCACGCCAGAACAGGCGGGTCGCGCGGCCCGACCAGGCGAGCTGGGTGAGGTCCACGTCGGTGTCCAGAGCCGTGGCGATTCCTCGGGCCGCCGGGAGCGGACTGGTGGGGACGGCCGCGAAGACGGGGTCGGAAGGGCGCCACTCGGCCAGGTTGAACAGCCGGCCGCGGCCGGGGGCCTCGAGGAGGGGGCGGAGCACGGGGAAGACGGCGTCCACCTCGGCGGGCGGCCGGGTCGGGACGAGCGGCTTGCCGGCGACCAGGAGATCGACCGCGAGCACCGCCGCCAACCACGCCGTGGCTCGCGTTGCTCCGCGTCGGGCGAGGAGTGACAGGCCCAGGAGGGAGGCGAGCGCCACGGCCGAAGCGACGGCGCAGTCGGCCGGGAAGCGATGGGCGAAGACGGGCGCGGCGCCGGGCGGGATCCCGAGCGACTCCCAGGCGGCGGCGCCCTTCCACCGCGTCGCAGCGGAGACAGTGATCCCCGCCACGGCAGCGAGCCCCGCTGCCGTTGCCAGCAGCGCGGTCACCCGGCGCCTGGTGTGCTGCTCCCCGGAGAAGAGGTCGTCGAACCCCGCGGCGGCCAGCACGGTGGCGGCAAACATCGTCAGCACCACCAGCTTCTCCGGGTAGCGGAGACCTCCCGAGAACGGGATCACGGTCCGAAGCGCGAGCCAGAACGGCGCATGACCTCCAAACGCGAGCAGGAGTCCCGCGCCGCCTGCACTCGCCCACACCATGCGGTCGCGGCGGGGGCGCGCAAGGGCCGCCACCGCGAGCGCCGTGATCAACAGCCCGGGGTAGATCGAGTAGACCAGCGGGAACTGTTTCACGGCGTAAGCCGAGGAGCCCCAGTACGCCGCGGCGGTGACGCCCTCGGTGTGCCCCATCAGGTGGGGGAGCGCGAACTCGAGCAGCCGGATCGGCGGCATCGACCACGTCTCCGATCGCTCGAGCGAAAGCCCCGCGGAGCGGACCGACCTCGCCGCCAGGCTCAGCCCCGGGAGGATGACCACGGCGGCCGTGGCGGCGCCCAGGAGAACCGCGCCCGCGACACGCGCAAGAGGGAGCAGCACCGTCCGCCTCGCATCCCCGGACGACGGGTCGCTGGGGGAGAGCGCCGCACAGGCTGTGGCCAGCAGGAGGAGCACCGATAGGAGCGTCACGGGCTCGCCTCCGGCGCACGCGAGGGCGAAGCAGGCGGCGAGGCCGAGAGCGTCCCGGCGGGGTCCGCCGCGCAGCAGCCGCACCGCGAACGCCACCAGGGCGGGCACCGGGGCGAGCGTGAGCAGCATCGGCAGCAGGTTGGTGACGGAGAGCATTAGCCCGCCAAATGCCCACGAGCAGCCGGCCAACAGAGCCGCGGGCCAGCTTCGGCCCAGCGTCCGCAGAAGAAAAACCATGCCGGCGAACGCGGCCAGCAGCGGGACCAGTACCTGCAGTTTGAAGGCGACCTCCCACGGCAGGATCAGGAACAGCCAGGAGAGCGGGTGGAACACCGCCGCGTGCGGGTTTGCCGCGAACGGCTGGCCCATGTTGACGAGCGGGTTCCAGAGCGGCAGTCCGCCGGATTCATGCCAGAGACGCACGAGCAGCGAGCGTAGCGGCCTCTCAAGCGCCGCCAGGTCGCGCTCGCAGAACGTCTCGCCGCGGAGGAAGACCCCATCGAAGAGCGTCAGGAAGAGCGCCAGCACGAGGAGCACGGGAATGAGCGGGAGGCGCCCTCGCCGCGGCGCATCGGCGCGCTCAGTCGCCGGCTCGAGTTCCGGGGCGCGTCCCGGCGGGGTTTCCACGTGTGCCTTCGGGATCGAGTATAGCGATGGGGGCCGCATGCGGTCGCAAGATCTCGCATAGAATGTGCGCCGTGAAGCACACGAAGCGACGCCTCCGCAGCGCCTTTGTCGCGCTCTCCATGCTCGGTGGCCTAGCCGCCTGCAAGACCGCGGTGCCACCGCCTCCGGCTCCGGTCCCAGTGGTCCCGGCGGCCGACGTGAAGCCCACGCCCCCGCAGGAGTACGTCCGGGTCACGGGCAGCAGGCTCAACGTGCGGGAGCAGCCGACCACCAGCGCTGCGGCCGTCGTTCGGGTGAAGAAGGGCGAACGGCTCGAGGTGCTCGGCCGGGATGGCGAGTGGGTTCGGGTGAGGCTCGCCGACGGGGCGACCGGCTGGGTGCACGGAAAGTACGTGCAGAGCGACGAGCCCTGCACGCCGGACAAGGCCACCGCGGACCTGCTGTCCGGCGTCCCGCTCTCGTTCACCGAGGGACAGAGCGTCGGCACGGTTGTGCTCGAGGCCACCGTTGACGCAACCGGTAGCGTGGTGTCCACGAAGGTCGTACGGGACACCACGGGGATCCCCGAGCTGGTGCAGCGCGCTGAGAGCGAGGCCAGGGCGCTCAGGTTCTCGCCGCCGGTGCGCAACTGCCACCCAGTGCCGTTCCTCTACGCCTACACCCGCAACTTCTGAAGGGCCCTGGCCCCGGGCAGCGGCGGACGCTAGCGCCGCGAGCGCAGCACCACAAGCAGACCCTCGATGTCTGCGGGGAGCGGTGCCTCGAACGTCATCGGAACGCCCGTAGCCGGGTGGGTGATCGTGAGCCTCCAGGCGTGCAGGGCCTGGCGCGGAAAGTCGCGGCAGAGCGCCGCGAGTTCGGCGTCCTCGAGCGCTCGCCACTGGCGCCCGGCGTACACCGGATCGCCCACCAGGGCGTGGCCGAGGTGGGCCATGTGCACTCGCACCTGGTGGGTGCGGCCGGTAACCAGCCGGCACTCGACGAGAGCGCAGCCGGGAAAACGCTCGCGCACCCGGTACAGCGTGCGTGCCGGCCTCCCGCCTGGGACGACGGCCATGCGCTTGCGCTCGGTGGGGTGCCGGGCGATCGGGGCGTCCACGACACCCTCGTCGAGCCTGGGAATCCCGTACACCACGGCAAGGTAGCGCTTGTCGGTGGTGCGCCATCGGAACGAGAGGGAGAGGGCACGGTGGGCCGCGTCGCTCTTGGCGGCAATCAGCACGCCGGACGTGTCCTTGTCGAGGCGGTGCACGATCCCGGGGCGCTCCACGCCGCCCACGCCCGAGAGATCGCGGCAGTAGGCCAGCAAAGCGTTCACCAGCGTGCCGTCGGGGTTGCCGGCCGCCGGGTGGATGACCAGGCCGGCAGGCTTGTTGATCGCGATCAGGTGCTCATCCTCGAACAGCACATCAAGCGCCATCTCCTGGGGGATCAGGTCGGACGGCGTTGGAGGCGGAGGGACGACCTCGATCACGTCGCCGGGCCGCAGGAACTGCGCGGGTTTGGACCGCGCACCGTTGCGGGTGACGTGTCCCTCGGCTGTCCAGCGGGCAACCTGCGACCGCGACCACCCGTGCCCGGCCGCGGCCAGGAAGCGGTCCAGCCGCAACCCGGCATCTTTCTCTGGCACGATCAGCCGCACCGTCTCAACCTGACTGGTCATTCGCCGTGTTTCTCGTCGGCAGGGAAGCGGGGGAGAGCGGGAGCATGCGAGCGGGAGCCCTCTCGCTTCTGCGCCTCTGCTCCCCCGGGCCTCTGCTGATCATGCTTCGGAGTTCCTCCGACTCGCGGCGCGGCGGTGGACCCAGATGAGAATGCCGATGCCTACCGGCACCATGACCGCCGCGATCGCCTGGCTGGTGGAGAGCATTCCGCCGAGCACGAAGCCGCGGTCGGGGTCCCCCCTAAGAAACTCGATGGCGAAGCGGGCCACGCCGTACCCAACCAGATAGGCGCCCAGCACCGAGCCGGCGGGGAGGCGGCGGCGGAACAGCCAGGCCAGGAACGCGTAGTTGGCGAGGTTGAACGCCGCCTCGAAAAGCTGCGTCGGGTACAGCGGCACACCCAGCGGAGTGCCCGAGATCTCGTTCGCAAGCGGGTTAGTGAAGACCACTCCGAGGGACCCGGTGCATGACCTCCCGTAGCAGCACCCGGCTGAGAAGCACCCCAGCCGGCCGAAGAAGTGGCCGAGCGCCACCGAGGGTGCCAGTACGTCGGTGGCCCGCAGGAACGGGAGCTTGTAGCGTCGCAGCAGCACGACCGCCGCCACAAGCGCCGCCACCAGACCTCCGTAGAAGACACCTCCGGCTCGCAGCAGCCCCCACAAACCGGAGAGCGAGGTCAGGTAGGAGGGATCGGTGATCGCGAGCAGGATCTTGGCGCCCACCAGCCCCCAGAGGACGACCCAGGCCGCCAGGTCCATCACGTGGGTGCCCGAGAGCCCCACCAGGACGGCGCGGCGGCTGGCGAGGTAGATCGCGAGGATGATGCCCGAGTAGAGCAGGACGCCATAGGTCGGGACCTGGAAGAAGCCGAGATCAATCAGGACGGGATGCACGCTTCTCCTTCTGGTGCGCGAGAACCTCGGCGAGGACCACGCAGCAGGCGCCCACGGAGATCGCCGAGTCCGCCACGTTGAACGCCGGCCAGTGGTGCTCGCTGGCGCCGGTGACCAGGTAGAAGTCGAGGAAGTCCACCACCTCGCCGCGGAGGACACGATCGACGATGTTCCCGATCGCGCCCCCCAGCACGAGCGCGAGGCCCAAACCGGCGAACCCGTCGCCGCCAGCGTGCCTCAGCTGCCATGCGACAAAAACCACAATCCCGACGACGACCAGCAGCAGGGCGAGCTGGATCGTCGGTCCGGAGGCGCCGAGGATGCCGAAAGCGATGCCGCGGTTTCGCGCGTGCACCAATCGAAAAAGCCCCGGGATGATCTCCAGCTCGGTCCCCAGCGGGTAGGTCGAGACGATCCACGCCTTGGTGAGCTGGTCCACCGCCACGACCGCCGCGGTCAGCCAGAACGCCGCCCGAAGCCTCATCTCGGCTGCTTCTCCAGGCTGAGCACAACGTTCAGGCAGCGGGCACAGAGGTCGGGGTGCTGCGGATGACCCGCGGGTTTCGGCCACACCTGCCAGCAGCGCGGGCACGTCGTGCCCTCCACCCGGCGAACGCCCACGGTGAGCCCTGGGTAGGCCTGCGATGCCGTCGAGCCCTCACCCCGGGTCACCTGGGAGACGATGCAGAGCTCCTCGAGCGTCGTGCGGCACGACGCGAGATCGGCATCCAGGCCGCTGCGGTCGCCGCCCAGCACCAACTCGGCCTCGAGTGACTTGCCGAACTCACCTGCCTGTCGGTGGACCTCGAGCTCTTTGAGGATCTCGTCCCTCAGATCGAAAAGGCGGGCAAACGTCGAGTCGTCCACGTCATCGTCGGGCACGTCGGGCAACAGGTCGAACGTCTCGAGGTGCACGCGGCCCGGCTTTGCCCCGGGGAGGAAGTCCCACACCTCGTCCGCGGTGAACGGCAGTACCGGTGCCATCGCCGTGGCGAGCATCCGGGCGAGGCGGTAGAGCACCGTCTGCGCGGAGCGACGCGGCGTCGAGGCCGGGCCCGAGCAGTACAGCCGGTCCTTGAGGACGTCGAGGTAGACGGCAGAGAGGTCCACCGCGCAGAAGTTGTTGAGGGCGTGGTAGACGACGTGGAATCCGTAGTCGCGGTACGCCTGCTCGATGCGCGCCGCGAGCTGCTTGCCGCGGCGCAGGAAGTGGGCATCCACCGGTTGGAGCGCATCGAGCGGCAGCGCAGCCCGGCCGGGGTCGAAGTCGGAGAGGTTGGAGAGCAGGAAGCGCAAAGTGTTGCGCACCTTGCGGTAGGCCTCCGCAGTGCGGGTGATCGTCTCCTTGGAGACCGGCATGTCCTCGCGGAAATCCACCGATGCGGCCCACAGGCGCAGGACGTCGGCCCCGAACTCCTTGATCAGGTTCTGAGGCGCGATCACGTTGCCGAGCGACTTGGACATCTTCCTGCCTGTCGCGTCGAGCACGTGACCGTGAACCACGACGGCCCGGTACGGTGCGGCGCCGTGCGTCACCACACCCACCAGCAGCGACGACTGGAACCACCCGCGGTACTGGTCGTGCGCCTCCAGGTACACGTCGGCGGGCCAGCTGAGCCCCGGGAAGCGGCCGTTGTCGCAAACGGCGAGGTGCGAGGCGCCGGAGTCGAACCAGACGTCCAGGATGTCGCGCTCCTTCTCCCAGGACGTCGCGCCGCACTTCGGGCACGCGAGGCCCGCGGGGGCGAAGTCGGCGAGCGGCCGGGCGTACCAGGCGTCGGCGCCCTCGTTCGCGAACAGCTCCTCGACGCGGGCAAAGAAGCCGCGGGCCGCCTCCTGGTCCGAGCCGTCCGGCCAGACCGAACGGCAGGACGGGTTGGCACACACCAGTACGGTGATCGGGGAGCCCCACCGGCGCTGCCGCGAGACGCACCACTCGAAGCGGTTCTCCACCATCCCGGCGATGCGCGCCTCGCCCCAGGGCGGGATCCACGTCGCTTTTGCGATCTCGGCCAGGGAACGGGTCCGCAGGTCCAGACGCGCGTGCGGTGCGGCGTCCTCGGTGAGAGCGATGAAGTACTGCTCGGTGGCGCGGAAGATCACAGGGTTCTTGCACCGCCAGCAGTGCGGGTAGTCGTGCTCACTCTCGCCCCTGGCCAGAAGCGCGCCCAGCCGGGCGAGCTCCTCCGTGACCCTCGGGTTGGCCTCGAAGACGTGCACGCCGGCTAGGTCCGCAACCTCAGGGGTGTAGCGGCCGCCCTCATCCACTGGTGAGACGATGGGGATCCCCTCGATTTTGCCGGTGCGGAAGTCTTCCTCGCCGTGACCGGGGGCGGTGTGCACGAGACCGGTACCCGTGTCCAGCGTGACGTAGTCGGCTGGCACGATGACAAACGCCTTCGCGCCTTCGGGCAGCCGGGCGACCCACCCCGCGGCCAGCGGGTGGCGGTAGCGAAGGCTGAGCAGCGCAGCACCTTTTGCGCGCCCGGCCTCCTCACCTTTGAGCTTGGTGGAGGCGAGCACCGCCGGGGCGAGCGCAGCCGCAGCCACGATGCCCCCGTGCTCGGTCTCGAGCAGCACGTACTCGGCCTCCGGGTGGACCGCGATCGCCAGGTTGGAGGGGATCGTCCACGGGGTGGTGGTCCAGATCGCGAACGACACCGGTCCCTTTCCCTTTGCTCCGAACGCCTTTCGCACCGCCGCGGGGTTCTCGGCCGGGAACGCGACCCAGATCTCGGGATCCTTGCGCGGCTGGTACTCGAGCTCTGCCTCGGCGAGGGCGGTGCGGCAGTGCCAGCACCAGCGGATGGACTTTCGCTCGCGGTACAGCAACCCTTGTTGCACGACCTTGCCGAGAGCGGCAGCGATGTCGGCCTCGTAGCGCGGCGACATCGTCAGGTACGGCTGGTCCCAGGTGCCGAACCCGCCGAGCCTCCGGAACTCCTCGCGCTGAATGGCCACGTACTTCTCGGCGTACGCGCGGCAGGCCGCGCGGATCTCGATGTCGGACATCCCGAGCTTCTTCGCGCCGAGCTCGCGGTCAACTTTCTGCTCGATGGGGAGGCCGTGGCAGTCCCAACCGGGTACATAGGGCGCATCGAGCCCCATCATGGTGCGGGTTCGCACCACGAAGTCCTTGAGGATCTTATTGAACGCGGTCCCGAGGTGGATGTGCTCGTTGGCGTACGGGGGACCGTCGTGGAGGACAAAGCGCGGCCTGCCCGCCCTCGCTGCGCGGATCTGTCCGTAGACGTCCTGCTCCTCCCAGCGAGCGAGCCGCTCGGGCTCCCGGCGCGCGGCGTCCGCGCGCATCGGAAACTCGGTCTTGGGAAGGTTCAGCGTGTTCTTGTACATGCCTCACACCCTCACAGCCGCGCCACGGCAGGCCGCGACGCGAAGCCTCACCCTACGCAGCGCGGGCGCCTGCGTCAAGGTGCAACGAGCCGCGCAACCTCTTCCAGCACGTGCTGCGGGGAAAGAGGTCTGGTGATGTACGCGGCGGCGCCAAGCTTTCGGCCGCGCCGCACCTCGGCGGGAAGCGAGTGGGCGGTGAGGGAAGAGGCATGAGTTAAGAGGGAAGAGATGGGACGGGCGAGTTGCGTGGACGGGGCAGTTACGCCTCGAGCCTCAAGCCTGGGCGGTCGGGTGGGTGGCCATGCCTCACGCCTCGAGGATGACGACCGCGACGGCGACGCCGGCGGTGTGAGTGATCGAGAGGTGGACAGTCCGGGCGCCCAGTTCCGCCGCGCGCGCGGCGGCGTTGCCGGCGAGGACGAGGCGAGGGGAACCCGTGTCGCCGCGCTCCACCAAGGGGTCGCGCCAGCCGATACCGCCGCTCCAGCCGGATCCGAGCGCCTTGAAGGCCGCTTCCTTCGCGGCCAGCAGGCCCGCCACGTGCTCTGCGTCCCCAGGGCGCGCCACCTCGCCGGGGGTGAAGCAGCGGTCGAGGAAGCGGCGGCCGTGGCGCGACAGCATCCCGGCCACGCGCTTCACCTCCACCAGGTCGAGGCCCAGTCCGACTATCACGGTCGCCTCAGTGCCGACTCGAGCCACGACCACGCCGCCGCAAAGTGCACGACCCCGAACCCGGAGAGTGCGCCGCGTAGGGCGGGACTGTCGAGCAACGGCAGGAGCCAGAGAGGTGCCGCCGGAATCACCTTGATCGCCCAGAACCGGCTCCACGGTGCGAGCACGAAAAACCACCCCGCGGCGGTGAGGTACACCACGACGGCCAGGGACGAGGCGACTCGTAGCGATCTATTCCCGGGCACGGGCGGATTGTATTCCACGGGCGTGCGCGGATCCGTTTCCCCAGGCGGCACTAGCTGGCGTTCTTGGCGCGGTCGCGGCCCGCGAGCAGCTGCATCACGACCTCCTTGCGCAGCTTCCCGCGCTCGGAGGTGGGCAGCTCGTCCACGATCACGACTCGCCGCGGCACCTTGTGGGGCGCGAGTCGCACCCGGCACGCCGTCAGCACCGCGTGCACGGTGATGTTCGAGCCGGGTTCCACCGCCACCAGCGCCGCCACCAACTGGCCGCGGTGCGGATCCGGGAGGCCAGCCACCACGGCGCTGCGGACGCCGGGCAGCGCCTCGAGCACCCGCCGGACCTCTTCGGGGTGGACCTTCTTCCCGGCCACGTTGAGGAACTCCGCCATCCGCCCGGTGAGCCTCAGCCGCCCGTAGCCGTCCAGCATACCGAGGTCCCCGGAGAGGAAGCGCCCCGGGGTCAGCGTGCCTGGCTCCTCGGGTGGCGGGACGGCGCCGAGCGCCACCGCCCGCGAGCCGATCAGGACGCGCCCCTCGACGCCCGCGGGAACCGGCCTGCCCCCCTCGTCCACCACCGTGACGGCGACCCGTTCCATCGCGGTGCCCACCGCGCCCGCCTCGTGCACGGGTTCGTCGGAGCGGTCGTAGGTGATCCCCCCACACTCGGAGCAGCCGTAGAACACGTGCACCTTGTGCCCCGTCGCGGCCAGAAAGGCCGCAGCGTCTTGGGGAGCGAGCGGCGCACCGGCCGCCAGGCAGACGCGAAGACCCGGCAGCTCGGGGAGGCCGGGAAGGGTCGCGAGCGTCCTGATCATCGCCGGCACCGCCGGGAAGTGCGCGACGCGCGCCCTCGCCAGGGTGTGTGCCAACGCCCCAGGCAAGGCCCACGTCGGGAAGACGAGCGGTGTGCCGGTCAGCAGCAGCGGGACCAGGCAGGACCCGATGCCGTACGAGTGGGTGAGCGGGATCGCCGCCATCGTCACGTCGTCGGCGCGCACCCCCATGGTGCGCATGATCTGCACCGTGTCGGCGGCCAGCTGCCGGGCGCCGACCGCAATCGCGCGCGGCAGCCCGGTGGAGCCCGAGGTCAACTTGAGGATCGCCGTGCCGGGCGGCAACTCGACAGGCTCCGGCTTTCTGCGGGCGGCGAGCGCAAGCGAGCCCTCGACCAGGACAAGCTGGCTCCGGGCGAGCCTCTCGGGCGTCGCCGCGAGGAAGGCCGCGCCGACAGCCGTCGCGGCGCGCTGCAACTCGTCCACCGGGGCGGACGCGTCCGCCAGCGCCACGCGCGCTCCAAGGAGGCGGAGCGCGGAAAAGGCGCGCACGAAGTCGGCGCCGTTGGGCAGCGAGAGGACCACGATAGAGCCGGGCGGCACAAGCGGCGCGAGACGCGTGCGCTGGGCCTCGATCGCGGCTGCCAGGGCGCCGCGGGTCGCGACGATCTCGCCCTCGGATCCGAGCACAGCGGGCAGGCCGGGTCGGCGGCGGGCCAGGAGCGTGAAGCGGCGGACGATCGGGCAGCCGACTTCAGGCATTCCCGCCCCGCATGCGAGCCAGCATCACCTCCACAGTGGCCTGTGCTCTGCGCTCGTAGAAGCGCTGAAGCACCGTGCGCACGTCGGGGAACTGCCGCGCGATGCGGTCCAGGTCCTTCTTCGCGATCTCGATGACGGTCACCGGTGTTCTCGCGACGATGGTGGCGGTGCGGGGCTTCCCGGTGAGGACCGAGACCTCGCCGAAGAACTCCCCGGCGCCCAGCTGCGCCAGGACGACGGGCTTCCCGGACGGGTCCTGAGTGTGGACCTCCACCTCGCCATCCTCGATAAGGAAGAACGAGGTGCCAGGGTCGCCCTCTCGCACGATGACCTCGGGTGGGTCGAACGTGCGTACGGCCGCCGCGTACAGGAGCTGCTCGAGCCCGCCGGGTGGAAACTCCACGAAGAAGCGGGAAGCCGCAAGCTCCTTCTCGGCCTGCTGCCGGGCCGCGTCGGCGTGCGGCGCGGGCGGCGGTGGGGCGGGCTGCGCCAGGGGTAGGGCCGGCACGACCGTTGGTGAGGCGGCGTGCCGGGCGGGGCGCTTGAGCCCCTCGTGGCCGGCCTTCTCCGCGCCCTTCAGCTTGGCCTGGGCGGCCTTCTCGGCCTCCTGCTGGGCGGCGATGAAGCTCGCAAGCTCCTTGGTGATGTCCTGGCGGGTGGCGTCGAGGCGAAGCACCTTGTTGATCACCGCGATGGCGCGGGCGTAGAAACCCTGCTGCGCGTAGTGTCGGGCGAGCTTGCGGTAGATCCCGATCGCCTTCTCGCGGTCTCCCGCCAACCCGAGGATCTCCGCCTGGCGGAGCAGCAGGTTGAAGTTCTCCGGACGCTTCTTGATCTCCTCGGCGATGGCCTCGAGGGCCATCTCGTAGTCTCGGCGGAGGAGGTACTCGTCGAGTTGCTCGAAGCGCGGCTTGCCCTTGAACATCACGACCACCCCAGTCGGTGGGTCAGCGCTGCGGCCGCGCCCCGCGCCTCGCGGCGGATCGCGGACGCGTCGGCCGTCACCAACTCTCCGTGCCGGACCACGATCGAACCGTCGACCACGACGTGTCGCACGCTCTCCACGCCTCCTCCGAACACTACCATGGCAGCCGGATCGGCCGCGGGCTCCATCGCGAGGCTGCTGCAGCTCAGCACGACGACGTCGGCCTTCCAGCCGGGGAGCAACCGACCGACCTCGTCCCCAAGGCCGAGGACCTGGGCGCCCCGCCAGGTCGCCATCTCCAGCACCGTCCAGGGATCCACGGCGCCCGGCCCGTGTGCCAGGTTGTGCACCGTCCCGGCCAGCGCCATCTCGTGGAAGATCGAGAGCCGGTTGTTGCAGGGCGGACCATCCGCACCCAGGCCGATTCGCACGCCGTGCCGCAGCAGCCTCGGAACGTCGGCGATTCCCGATCCCAGCTTTAGGTTCGCGCCGGGGCAGTGAGCTACCCCAGTCTGTTGCTCGGCCAGCAAGTGCACCTCACCCTCGTCGAGGTGCACGCAGTGTGCGAGAACCGTGTCGGGCCCGGCGATCCCCACCTCGGACAGAAACTCGGCGTTGCCCTTGCCGGTCTGCTCGCGCACCACCCGAGTCTCCTGAGCGTTCTCGCTGGAGTGCGTGTGGAGGAGGTAGCCGCGGGAGCGGGCGAGCGCCACGGCAGCGACGAGCAGCTCGGGCGAGCAGGAAAGAACGAAGCGTGGGGCCACGGCGTACCGCAGCCGACCGGACGCCGAGCCGTGCCAGCGCGACCCCAGCGCCTCGGCCTGGGCGAGCGACTCCTCGCGATCCTCGAGCAGACCGGCCGGGACACCGTCTCCGGTGTCCATGTGGCATTTCCCCGAGGTCAGGCGGATGCCGAGCTCGGCCGCGGCGGAGAAGACCGCCTCCTGGTCGTGCGTGGTCCCCATGTCGAGGGCCGAGGTGGTGCCGCCGGTGAGCAGCTCGGCGAT
>Ga0299915_10000946_pt1 | contig 21436 bp, 20 predicted proteins | sample RVTome_13_FD_200263 | JGI IMG/M metagenome (GOLD analysis project Ga0299915, IMG submission 200263) | Soil microbial communities from uranium-contaminated site in the Upper Colorado River Basin, Wyoming, United States - RVT92D227 (version 2) ... | reverse complement strand
GAGAAACTGAAGCGACCCCAACGGGATTCGAACCCGTGTTACCGGCGTGAAAGGCCGGTGTCCTAGGCCTCTGGACGATGGGGTCTTGGAGGGTGTGAGCCCAGAAGGATTCGAACCTTCGACCCTCGGCTTAAAAGGCCGGTGCTCTACCGACTGAGCTATGGGCCCTCGTGAGGCGGTGCACTCTGGAGCATGCACTGCGAGAAAGCAAGACGCGCGCCCCGCCGGTTGGACCAGTGAGCGCCATGACGAGGTGCATCATATTGAGATCACCAAGGGAATTGCAATTTCGGTCACGGGTAGGTTATGTAGGTTTTGCTCTATGGATAAACGGGAAGCAGTTCGAGTCCCGGTCCGAGTTCGGGCCCGATGTCGCTGTTCGGGGATCGAGATCGACGGTTTCGTCGAGGATGTGTCGCGGACCGGACTGTTTCTACGGGCACCGAAGTGGATTCGGCCCGGCTCGTCCGCGGAGATCTCGCTCGATCTGCCCGGCCAGGAGACGCTGCATCTCGAGGTGTGCGTCGTTCGGGTCGAGCACAGCTCCGAGCGCGCTGGAATGGGGCTCAAGTTTGTCGAGCGCCCCGAAGTGAGCCGGCCGCTGGCGAACTTCATCATGCGGCAGCATGCGTCGTCGTCGTCGTAGCGGTTTTGGCAGGCGGTTCGATAGCTTGCGTGGTCGGCCGTGGCTATAGTGCCCCGGCTTTTCCTTGCTTACGGCCGTGGCTCCCCCGACAAGTGATGGCTCGCGTGGCAAGCCCGCCACCCGGCGGATGCTGTTGTCGCGTCGTGATGGGCTGACCGTCGAGGAACGGGTCGAGCGGAGCGCGCAGATCGCCGACCGGCTGAACCTGCTGCTCGCGGATCGCTTGCCGGCCGGGGCGATCCTCGGCCTGTACGCGGCGAAGGGGAGCGAGGTCGACACGTCCCTGATCGATGCCGCGGCGAGGGGGCGAGGGCTCGAGGTGGTGTATCCGCGGGTGGTCGGGGACGAGCTGCCGCTGGCCTTTCACCGCGTCCGGATCGACGAGCTCGTGGCGTCGCGCTTCGGGTTGCGCGAGCCCCGAGCGGAGGTTCCGGGCGTGGCGCTCGCGGACATCGCGGCGTTCGTGGTGCCCGGGTTGGCGTTCGATCGCGGCGGGGGGCGGATCGGTTGGGGGAGAGGTCATTACGATGCGACGTTTGCGGCGGCGAGTCCGGGCGCGCTGCGCATCGGGCTCGCGTTCGAGTGTCAGCTGATCGAGCGAGTTCCACGCGAGCCGCACGATGTGCTCGTCAACAACATCATCACCGAGGTCACGACGCACGTCGTGTGACGTATGGATCCGTTGTTCATCTTGATTGCAGTAGTTGTCGGGCTCGCTGGTGGGCTCGTCGTCGGGACACGTCTGGGTCGCTCGAAGGGAGATAATTCGGCGGCGCTGCGGATGGCGGAAGAAGAGGCGGCGAAGATTCGCGCCGCGGCGAAGCAGGAGATCGACGAGATCAAGAAGTCCGCGGAGGTCGAGGGCAAGGAGCTCGCCCGCAAGCACAAGACGGATCTCGACGAGGAGCTGCGCGGGCGTCGAGGGGAGCTGCAGAAGCGCGAGGAGGGGCTGACGGCGCGCGAGCGCGAGGTCGAGAAGACGCGGCGCGATGCCGATCGGCGCGTGTCCGAGCTCGACAAGAAAGAGAAGACGATCGACGGCAAGGTGAAGCAGGCGGACTCGGCGGTGGAGAAGGCCGAGGCGGCGCAGGTCGAGGCGCGCAAGAAGCTCGAGGCGATCGCGGGGATGAGTGAAGAGGCGGCGCGCAAGAAGCTCGAGGAGGAAGTGCGAGGTCAGGCGTACGCGTCGGCGGCCGTCGAGATCAAGCGGATCGAGGACGACGCGCACAAGGAGGCGACGTCGAGGGCCAAGACGATCGTCGCGACGGCGATCCAGCGGTTCGCGAGCGAGTTCGTGCACGAGCGCACGGTGGCGACGATCCCGCTGCCGTCGGATGACCTCAAGGGCCGGCTGATCGGGCGCGAGGGCCGGAACATCCGGGCGCTCGAGGCGGCGACCGGCATCGACATGATCATCGACGACACCGCGGAGTCGATCACGATCTCGTGCTTCAACCCGGTGCGGCGCGAGGTGGCGAGGCTCGCGATCTCGGCGCTCGTGGCGGATGGGCGCATTCATCCGACGCGCATCGAAGAGGTGGTGCGCAAGGCGGAGAAGGAAGTTGAAGGGGTCTGCAAGGCGGCGGGTGAGCAGGCGGTGTTCGACCTGGGGCTGCATCGCGTGCATCCCGAGCTCGTGCGGCTGCTTGGCAGGCTGAAGTTCCGGCAGTCGTACGCGCAGAATGTCCTGCTGCATTCGGTGGAGGTCGGGTACCTCGCGGGGCTGCTGGCGGCGGAGATCGGCGCGAACGTGAAGCTGGCGCGGCGAGCGGGGCTGCTCCACGACATCGGCAAGGCGGCGGATCACGAGCAAGAAGGGCCGCACGCCGAGGTCGGGGCGCAGATCGCGCGCAAGCACGGCGAGTCGCCGAAGGTGTGTCAGGCGATCGCGTCGCATCACGGCGACGAGGGTGGCGTGATGCCGCAGACGTTGCTCGATCACGTGCTGAGCGCGGCGAATGCGCTGAGCGCGGCGCGGCCGGGTGCGCGGCGCGAGCAGCTGGCGTCGTACATCAAGCGGCTCGATGACCTCGAGGCGATCTGCAAGCGGTTCGGCGGCGTGGAGCGCGCGTATGCGCTGCAGGCCGGTCGCGAGATTCGCGTGATGGTGCTGAACGATCAGGTCGACGACGCGCAGGCGGTGGTGATGTCGAAGGAGATCGCGCGCGCGATCGAGAACGAGGCGACGTATCCGGGCCAGGTTCGCGTGGTGGTGGTGCGCGAGACGCGGGCGTCGGACTACGCTCGCTAGCGACGGAGCGCGCGCCGAGCGGGCGTCAGCACTCCTCGTCGTCGCAACGTTGCGGCAGCGCCCGGTGGCTCATCGTGAGATCGATGGTGGCGCTGGCGCCGTCACCGTCACCGTCACCGTCACGGAACAGGCGTCGTGCGCGCGCGAGCGTGGTCCCAAGCACAGTTCGATCGAAGCGCGGCGCACGTCGAACGATCACCCGCGTCGTTGCCGGCCATTCGCTCGACCGCGACGTCCCCGCCGATCCGGGCCGTGAGTAGACTCGGCGCATGCGCCTGGCGGCCCTGGTGATCCTCGCGAGCTGTACGAAGTCGGTCCAGCCACCCGGCTCGGAGCTGACTCGATCGATGTGGCAGACCGCGGTGACGCCGCTCGAGGTGATCGTGTTCGATGACTATCCGACGAAGGAGTCGTGCCCCGGGGTGGCGCCGCATCGGATCGAGGTGTCGCTCGACGGACGAGCGATGACGACGGTGGAGGTGCCGTGCAGCACGACGGTGCGCGTGCCGCCGTCGCAGTTCAAGGCAGCCAGCTTCGAGGTCGGGCCCGGCAAGCACGTGGTCCGCGTGCGCGAGCTTGCCAGCGGGATCGCGGGCGAGCTCGAGCTCGAGCTGCCGGTGATCGATCCGCCGTTCGGCGAGGCCGATGACGACGCGCACCGCGTGCTCGCGACGAAGCTGCCGGTGTGGGCGAACGACGAGGAGCTCGACATCCAGGGGCTTCGCGCGGTCGTCATCGTGATGTGATCTGCGCTGGTGATCGCGAGCCGTGACCGCGGTACCGTTTGATCGTGCCCCGGGACCTGCGCATCTTTCCGCTGCTCGAGGTCAGCCGCGCCGAGCTCGACGCGCTGGTCGGGTGGCCGATCGCGAGCGTCGAGCCGCTGCAGGGCGGGTTCTCGAACACGCTCCATCGGGTCGTGCTCGTCGACGGTAGGGTCCTGGTCGTCAAGCACTATGCGGGTGGCTCGAAGACGTACCGCGACGAGCTCGCCACGCTGACCAGGCTCGCCGGCGTGTTGCCCGTGCCGGAGGTCCTGCGAACCGATGCGAGCCGGCGCGCCATCGCGTACCGCTGGATCGACGGCTTCACCCTCGACGAGTGCCGGCGCGGTGAGCCGCCCGCGGCGTTCGCCTCGCTCGCCGATCCGCTCGGGCGGCTGTTCGCGTGGATCGCGCGGACCGAGCCGCTCGACGCAGCGGATCGCTGGGAGGTCGCACCGCTGCTCGCGCAGGTCCGCGTGCAGCTCGTCGACAGTCGCGCGCGCGAGCGCATGGGAGGGCCGCTCGCCGACGCGCTGGCTCGCGCATTCGAGGCAGCGAGCGATCGGCTCGCGTGGGGCACGCAGTGCCTGTGTCACCACGACATCGGCGGCCGCAACATGATCGTGCAGCGCGCGGATGGCGATCGCTGGCGGATCGGCGGGGTGATCGACTGGGAAGCGGCCGGGACGGGCTCGCCGCTCGTCGACATCGGCAGCCTGTTCCGCTTCGCGCCGCGCTACGACGAGAAGTTTCGCGCGGAGTTCGAGCGCGGCTATCGCGAGGCCGATGGCGCGCTGCCCGATGACTGGTACCGCACGTCGCGCCTGCTCGATGCGCTGCGGCTCATCGATACGCTCGACGAGGGGCGCGAGCTACCCGGCGTGTTCGCGGATTGCCGGATGCTGCTCGCGAAGCTCGTCGCTGACCTCGCGGCGTGATCTCGATCCGGATCGGGGGTAGGGTTTCCGCCGTGATCATCGAGCGTCGCGTCGTGGTCTTCGTGCTCGCGATCGTCGCCTGCTCCAAGGGTGGCGAGCCCCCGCCGGGTCCGGGCAACACGGCGTCGACGACGTCGTCGTGCAAGGCGGGCAACGAACAGGCGTGCGAGGAGGCGTGCGATCGAGGCGACAATCCCTCGTGCGATCAGCTCACGCTCATCTACCTGCAGACGAAGCGAAGGGCCGAGGCGAGCGCGCTGTCTCGACGGTTGTGCGACGCCGGGCGGAAGTTCTTCTGTCCGACCTACGCGTTCGCGCTGGCCGAGGGCGACGGCGTCCGGCAGGACCGCGCGCTCGCCCGCAAGCTGTTCGAGCAGAGCTGCGAGCACGATCCCAACGGGTGCAGCGAGTTCGGCAACCTCTACATGTCCGGCACCGGCGTGCAGCAAGATCTCGAGGTCGGCAGCTTCTTGCTCGAGCTGGCGTGCCGGCATCGCGATCAGCAGGCGTGTCGAGAGCTCGCAGCGTTCAAGGCGGCGACGAAGTGACGATCACGGCATCACGAGCTCGAGCGTCAACGTGCTCCTGCCCACCCCCTCCTTCGTTCCGAGGTGGACGTGTTGCGTCGAGCTGCCGCGGACGAGCGCCACGCCGTGATTCGTCGACGGCTGCGTGATCCAGTCCTGGACCAGATTGTTGGGCAGCAGGATCTGATACTCCCTCGCCAGCTCCTCGGGACGGAACGAGGCGATCGACAGCACGTCGCGCGAGGGCGGGCGAGCACCGCTCACCAGCCAGCCGTCGGTGCCGTTTCTCGTCAGCCAGGTGACGCCGGCTTCGGTCCAGGCTTCGCGCATGCGGTGGATGCGCACGGTCCCTCCGTCCTCGGACGCCTCGTCGGTGGTCGTCTTGGTCATCGTCGCGGAGAGGATCGTCGCCCCGGCCGGGATCGACGACAGGTCGAACTGGATCAGGGTGGTCTCGAATTCATCGACCGAGTCGTGATCCTGATCTCCGAAATTGGTGGTCGGGAGATCTGCGTTGATCTCGGCGTCGGCGATGTTTTCGGGTTGATCGATGACGATCGTCTCGACGGGCTGGCTGGTATCGACCGCGACGTCTCGGGCGATCGAGGCATCTGGCAGCTCGACACCGTCGCAGACCCCGTTCACGCACGGCTGATCGCCGGGACAGTCTCGTGATTCCGAGCAGGCGACGCCCGTCGGGATCGTCGGCTGGTAACACGCAGCCGCGAGCACGAGTACGGCACAACCAGCACCCCGCATCACGACGAGGGTATCAGGCCCGCCGCGCCATCCGAACGGATTCGCTTGGAGTGTCGGTTGATCGCCTACTCGGCGCGCTCGCCGCGCGCAGCAGTAGAATCGCGACATGCGGATCGTCGCCGTGGCCGACACGCACCTGTTCCACGACGACCTCGAGGTGCCGGAGGGCGACGTGTTCGTGCACGCCGGCGACCTGTGTCGTGGTGGAGATCTCGACGAGCTCGAGGTCGCCGCCGACTGGATCGCCGGGCTACCGCATCGCCACAAGATCATCGTCGCGGGGAACCACGACTGGTCGTTCGTGCACGAGGCGGCGCGGGCGCGCGCGTTGCTCGGCGACATCCACTACCTGCAAGACGGCGAGGTCACGCTCGACGGGGTGCGGTTCTGGGGAAGCCCGTGGCAGCCCACGTATCACGACTGGGCGTTCAACCTCCCGCGCGGCGAGCCGATCGCGGCGGTGTGGCGCAAGATCCCGCGGGGCATCGACGTGCTCGTCACGCACGGTCCGCCCGAGGGCATCGGCGATCGGTCGCCGGTCGGTGGCCGCACGGGCTGCGCCGATCTGCTGCGCCGGATCGCGGAGGTGACGCCGCGGTTGCACCTGTTCGGCCACATCCACCAGGACGGCGGCGTGTGGCGCGAGGGCTCGACGGTGCACGCGAACGTCACGACCTGGGAGTGCGAGCGACAGCCGACGGTGATCGATCTCGACGGTGACGGGGTGACGCCGGTCGTGGTGCCGCCGCACGGCCGGACCGACGACGACGAGGAGGAGTGATATCGCCGCTCTACGGCCCTGTCGGACCGATTGTCGGACCGATTGTCGGACCCCTGTTCTATGGTGCGTGAATGGGTATCGAAGCAACCGGCAAGCTGCACATCATCTTCGAGACGAAGCAGGTCTCGGAGCGCTTCTCCAAGCGCGAGTTCGTCGTCGAGATGAGCGACAACCCGAAGTACCCGCAGATGGTGCTGTTCCAGCTGACGGGTGATCGCTGCGTGCAGCTCGATGGCCTCGCCGTGGGCGACGAGATCCGCATCGATTTCAGTTTGCGCGGCCGCGAGTGGAAGAGCCCTTCCGGCGAGGTGAAGTACTTCAACAGCCTCGACGTGTGGAAGGTCGAGGCCGCACGCGCCAATGCTTCGAACGGGCGCCGCAATGGTCGCGACGCCGGAGAGCGGTTCGACGGCGGTCCCGCGCCACGCGAGTACGAGGCCCGTCCCAGCGACGAAGGTCGCCGCGACATGGACGACATTCCGTTCTGAGTGCACTGGCGGTTCGCGCGCTCGAACGCCTGCGCTCCTCGCGCGCTCGGTCATCTGGGTTGTCTGCAAGCTCTCGGCGCGTCGCGTGTCGCAGCAGTCAGCTGCGCGTCGCGAAATAGCGCTCAACGCTGCGCGACGTGCGTCGAGGCGGAGGAGGCGGCGGTGGTCACGGTCGTGATCGAGATGACCGCGGCGAGTGCGACGAAGCAGGCGAAGAGGGCGTCGCGAACGAGGGTCTTCTTCTGGGCGGTCGCGATGTTGTCGAGGCGGCGGGTCATCATGGGCGAGCTGCTTTCTACGAGCGTTGGAATCGAGTTAGCGCTGGACGATCTGCGTCGAGGCGCCGTGGACCGCCGTGGTCACGGTCGAGAAGGCGATGGCGGCCGCGAGTGCGATGAAGCAGGCGAAGATGGCGTCACGGACGCGGGTCTTTTTCTGAGCAATCGCGATGGTCTCGAGGCGGGTCGTCATGGGCTGGCTGCTTTCCGTGCGGCCTTCGCCGGCACGAAGGTCTCTTGTTCAGCTTCCGGGCCAGCTCGATCCATTGCGATTGCGCAGAGTTAGCTTTGATTACGGGGAGGGGCGACCTGTCGCTCCTGTCGCAGCTGCGACGATCGCGACGTCGTGGTCGAAGGCCGTTACCCCACCGGTCACGCTCGGCGAGGCAACATCTGCGATCCTGGTTCCTTGCAGTCCGGTGGTGGTTGCTGAGGTGCCCGATCTGCCAGCAGCACCCTGCGCAGATCGGTGTCCTGTGTGAGGAGTGCCGCGACGAGCTGTCGGGACCGATCACGATCTCCCCGGAACAGATCGCGCCGCACCTCACGGCGCCCACGCGCTCGGCGTTCGTCGATATCTGGGGTCAGCCGCATCGGATCGCGGCGCAGACCACGATCGGCCGCAACATCGACGACAACGGCTTCGCGATCCTGGAGGGATCGGTATCGCGGCGCCACGCGACCCTCATGCTGGACGGCACCGAGTGGACCCTTCGCGATCTCGGCTCCGCGAACGGCACCTACGTGGACGACCGCCTGATCGACCAGCCGGTGTCGATCAAGCACGGCGATCGGATCCGGTTTGGCCATATCGCGTTCTTCTTCGTCGACGACGTCTCGCACCTACCGCTGTCGCGAGTCGGCCGCGCCCCCAGCAAGACGACGCAGCCGCTGGCGATCCTCCCGCTCACGACCCTGAGGTTTCGCCTCCTGCAGGTCACCGAGCTCCGAGAGGTGACGTTCGAGTTCCGCGAGCCGACCGGCGGCGGAGGTGGCGTGGTCGAGATCGACGGCAAGCAGCTGCAGCTGACGCTTCCGCAGTTCGAGCTGATCCGGCTGCTGGTCACGCGCATGCTGGCCGAGCTCGAGCGTCCCGTCGACGAACGCGGCTTCGTCGATACCTCCGAGCTGCTCGTGGTGCTCTCGCTGGATTCGCGAGATCCGAGCGATACGCACATCCGGCAGCTCGTGCGGCGCGTGCGGCGTGCGCTGATCAAGGCCGAGATCGGCGACCTGATCGAATCGAGGCAAGGCCTCGGCTATCGCCTCCGCGTGATTCCGAAACCCAAGGCCTGACTGTTCAGCTGCCGCGCAGGTAGTCGGCGATCGTGCGGACGAACGCCGGCGTGGATCTCGAGGCGGCACTCTTGCCGGCGCGCTGGAGCTGGATGCCGAGCGTGATCGGGATCGTGCCACGTGGCGTGACGACGCCGAACGCGATCACGAACAGGCTGTCGTCGGGCGGAGCCTTGCCGCACTCGAGGCGCGCCGCGGCGACGTGGCTCTCGTTCCATCGCCGGCAGGCCGACCGGCTGCGCGCGATGTCGGCGAGCGAATCGATCGTGCCGGTCTTCGCGCCGTAGACGATGATGTTCGGATCCGCGAGCAGCTCCTTGAGCACGGCGTGGGCGGTGCCGTTCGGACGCACGACGCCGCACAGGCCACCGTCGGCACCGAGCACCGTGTTCGCGCGCCCGGTCGCCTTCGCGCACGACCAATCGGGCACGACCCCGACCGCGGGGGCCGGGAACCACGAGGCCGCGAGGCGAGGTGCGCCGGCGCTCGGATCGTAGATGACGCGCCCGAACGCATCGGTGATCTGCGCGAGCGAGCCGACCGGATGCACGCCCGAGCCGCGCAGGAGCTGGAAGTACTCGCGCACCGGGACGCTCGACTGGTTCGGCCGATCGTCGGGATAAGGATCGATGCGATCGGGCCCGAGGGCGACGAGGTTGCGAAGGTCGGGACCGGGTTGAGCGATCGGCAACGCCCGGGCGGCGCAGACGTCGGCGCGCAGGGCCGCTCGCTCGCAGTGGCCGCGATCACCGAGCTTGCAGACGGGACGACCGAGGAGCGCCTCGATCCGCGACCACAGCGGCGTCCGGCGCAGACCGTCGATCGCCAGGCCGCGCTTGCCGAGGATCGGCCCGCTCGCGTCGCTGATCGTGAGCGGCACGTCGGCGGGCCAGCTCGCGAGATCGGAGCCGATCACGGCGGCGAACGTGACGCGATCGTCCTTCACCGTGAGCTCCGCGTCGGGGAGGCCGAGCCCGACGAGGCCGAGCGCGGCCTGGTACCAGTTCGGCGAGCGTGACAGGAAGTCGTGGAGATCGGCGGTGGTGGGCGTTCCGGCGACCGAGGTCGGCGGGCAGTGTCCCGCGATCGGATCGATCGAGCCGCGCCGGCGCCGGCAGCCCTTCGCGTGACCGGCCGCGGTGAGCGTGAGCGCCGCGGTCTGCTGCGGGAATGCCTGTTCCGCGGCGCGCGCGACGATCGGCTTGAACGTCGAGCCGACCGCGATCGGCAGGTTCCATTCGACGCGCTCGGCGTCGGCCTCGCCGGGCTCGTCGCGCAGCCGGACCAGCGCGGCCTCGGCGCTGGCATCCGACGGTGCGTACGCGAGCAGGGGCCGACCGGGCACGAGGTTGCCCTGCGCGAGTAGCTCACCGGTATCGCCCCGCAGCGCGACATACGCGACGCGCACCGGGTGCGTATCCCGACCGGTGATGGGCTTGGGCTCGACGAGGATCTGGTTCGCGAGCCGGCGCATCGACAACGCGAGCTGAGGCTGCAGGGCGACGCGACACTCCATCACGCCATCGAGCGGGCTCGACGTGCACACGCGCTCGCGCGCGATCACGGGCGGAGCGAGCGTGCCGCAGGCCGGCGGCTTGTCGGTCGGGCGACCGTTCGCCGCATGGATCCAGCCGTCGAGGCCGAGCGACCGATCGACATCGTAGGGATTCACCCAGCCGAGCTCCGGCAGCGCCGCGCCGTGCGGATAGAACCGGCGCGTCCCGTCGCCCGCGGTGTCCGCGAGCAGCGAGTCGATGACCGCAGGCGAGCCCGTCCACGCGCGCGGGGGACGGAACAGCACGACGATGCGCCGGTCGGGCGGCCCGGCGGCGATGAGCGTGATCCGATCGAGCACGACCTCCGCCGCGTGGACCGTGCGGCGCCACGCGGCCTGCTCGCCGGGCTCGGCGATGAACAGCTCGGCCGGTCCGCGCAGCACCACGCCACGCGGGCTCGGTCGCACCTCGAGGCTGACCTCCGCGACGGTGACCTTGCTCGCGAGGTGGAGCCCGGGCGCGAGCGGCACGAGATCGACCACGGGCGCGCCGGCGCGCATGCGGACGATGCGCGTCCCGATCGCGAGCTCGCCGACATCCTCGGCGCTGGCTCCGATCGGAGCGCTGACCACGCGGATCCGCGAGCGCGGCACCCGCGTCGTGGCGCGCAGCGATGACACCGCGTCGTCGCGCAGCGCGACCGCACAGCGTGCGTGAATCCCGTCGGCGGTGCGGTGGATCGCGAGCTTCACTTCCGGCCAGCCGGCTTGCAAGGTCGCGACGCACGCGCGGCCATCACGCGCGAGTCGCCATGCCCCGACGCGGCTCGGGCATGCCAGCTCCGGGATCGAAGGTGGCTTCGCCTCGGGCTCGGGCAAGCGGAAGAAGTCCAGGATGCGGCCCGTCGACGAGACCGTGTCGTCGAGGTCGTCGTCCGGCGGCGACTTCACCGGAGCCTTGGTGTCCATGGACGGCCTGGACTTGGTCTTGCGCGACTTCGAACGCGGCGGCTTGTCAACCCGCTTCACCGGCCGATCCGTCGACGAGCTCGATGGATCGTTGGCGAGCTGGAGCATCGGCCCGCCGATCGATCGATCGTTCGCGAATGCCATCGCCGGATCGGCCTCCGGGGCACGCAGCGACGAGACCGGCGCCTGTTCGGCGAGCGCCTTCAGGAGCGCGCTGCGTTGCGCGATCCACATCACCTGCAGCTCGCGATCGAAGCGAGCGGTGGCACCATCGGTCGGCTTGCCGGCGATCCCCGCGGGGATCACCTCGTCGATCGTCGCGCCTGCGTGATCCGGGGTCGCGCACTCGATCGAGCTCGCGTACCGCAGGGCCGTGGCCACGCGTTCGTCGTCGGCGGCGGCGCGGACGAGCGCGCACGCTCCGGCACGAGCCACGATCACGACGGCGGCGAGCCCGGCGAGCACGAACGCCACGAGCACGACGCGACGCGCGCGCGCGAGCCTCGGGGTGCGGCGGACGCGCTCGTCGTCGCCGGCGCCATCGCCGCCCATGAAGCACCACATCGCGCCGATCACGAACAGCCACAGATCGGCCGGGCTGTCGATGCCGAGCCCCGGCCAGCTGATCCCGGTCAGCGGCAACACGCCGAGCGCGGCGAGCGGCTGGTACACGACGAGCGAGCCGGCGACGGCGGTGATGAGCCATCGCGCGCGATGCTCGCGACTGGCATGGCGAAGCCGCACGCTCGCGATCGCGCCGCCTCCGACGACGATCACCAGCAATAGCAGCACGCCCTGCATCAGCCCGCCGACCCCACCCTCGCGTGCGATCAGGACCGGCAGGTAATCGTTGTCGAGCGAGCGCACGACGCCGGGATCTCGAATGCGCGCCCCGAAGTAGCCCTGCCCGCTCCAGGGATCGAGCTCGCCCGACGAGCCGAGCGCCGCCTCGCGCCATGCCGAGGCGTTCGCGACGAACGCGTGATCGTCACGCAGCAGCGCGTAGCCCGGCTCGACGACCGCCGAGACGCGATCCGCCGCCACGCCGTCTCCGGCCGTCGCGCGCTCGAGCATCACGTCGCGCAGTCCCCAGGCCGCGAGCGCCGCCAGGGCCGCGGCGACCCAGGGGGCCCAGCTCCTGCGATGGGAACGCGCCACCGCCGCCGCGAGGCCGAACAAGCCCGCCGCGACGAGCGGTGCGTGCATCACGACGAGCGCACCGTACTCGATCAGCGCGCGGTCACTCGCGACCAGCGCGCACACCGCCACGGCGATCGCGAGCGCCGCGGTCGCCGCGCCGTGCACGACGAGCAGCCGCGCATGCTCGCGCTCGAGCAGGCCGATCTTGCCGGCCTGCGAGGCGTCGTACATCGCATCGTGGCCCGCGACGAGCATCGCGACCGCGAGCCCGACCCCGACGATCGCGAGCGCGACGCCGGCATCGAGCATCGCGACCGTCCCCGCCGCGGCCACGAGGGTCGCGACGAGCCGCGCTCGCCGCAGCCAGGTCGTGTCGTGCACGAGCAACGCGCGCAGCGCCGCGTGCCCGGCGAGCACCGTCGCGTACGCGAGCCCGAGCTTGACGAGCGTACTGCGAGAGGTCTGCGTGCGCGCGATCGCCGCCGCAGCCGTGATCGCGGCGAGCGCGAGCTCCGGCGACAGCCTGCGACCGTAGCGGCCGGCCAGCTCTCCGAGGAGCGGAACGAGCGCGGCGATCATCGAGAGCCCGAGCACGCCGATGCCCATCGTGGTGAGTGGGGGTGACACGCCCGTCACGAGGATACCGGCGACGAGCCACGCCCCCCACGCCGCGATCGCCGCGACCGCTCGCCGAGCCACCGAGCGGCCCTCGAGTCCATCGAGCGCGAGGACCGCCGCCCCCGCGAACGCGGCCCCGATCGCGATCGCCGCGATCTGGTTGTCGAGCACGCGCGATCCGAGCTCGCGCAACATGTCGATCCGGTGCGCCCACAGCAGTCGCCAGCAGACGAGCGCGGTCACGCCGCCGCCGATCACGCACAGCCGCAGCGCACGCCCGAGCGAACGTGCGCGGCGTGCGCGCCGAGGTGCGAACATCAGCGCGATCAGCAGCAACAGCGGCGGTGCTCCGATCAGCAGTGCCGTCTGGACGCCTCGATCCACCACTCCGTCGCCGTCGGGAACGAACGGCGTCGCCGTGATCGCGAATGCGCCGACGACCACCGCGCAGCTGTTCCCCACGATGCGGCCGCCGATCTCCGGTGACCACGCCGCGCAGTCCGTCGGATCGAGCGGAATCGCGAGCATCGCGGCCGCCCCGTTCGGCGACACCACCTCCCACGTCACCAGCCCTGGAATCGCATCGCCCGCGCCGCCGATCCGCAGGGCCTCTCCCGCCTTGAGCGTCCGCCGCTCGTCGACGAATCGTCCGCGCATCATCACGAGCGGCGTCACCACGAGCTCGGCACCCGCACGGTCGCGCCGCACCACCAGCGCTCGCACCGGCTTGGCCAGCTCGCACTCGATCACGACGACCGCCGCCCCCGACGGCAGCGTGTACCCCAAGGGCTCCGCCTTGCACCCTCTCGCCCTCGCCACCGCCGCCGCATCGTCGGTGGCACCGAGCACCACGACCACCGCATCCGGCGACACGGCTCGCACCGTCGCCCGCTTCGCCGTGTCGAGCTCGATCCGCGCGAGCTCGTCCGCGCCGGCGCCTGGCATCCGCACACCTGCATCACCGCGATGACCGATCGTCACCGTGCGATCGAGCGCGACCCGCACGCCATCGATCGCGACCGCCACCGCGGCGCCCTCGCGTAGCCGATCCGCGCGCCCGTCTCGCGCCGTCGCTCCGCCCCACAACCACGCAGCTCCGGCGACCACGACCACGTATGCGATCGCCGCCGTCGCGATCACGCCGCGACTCGCGACATCATTCGGCGTCGCGCGCCCGCGGCCCGAGGCGACCGCCGCCGCGACGACCAGCCCGACGAGGCCGGCGAACCACAGGACGAGCGCCATCACGCGCACCACCGATCGAAGCGTGCGGAGGTCCGAGCCCCGAAGACCACTGTCCAGGAGATCGGTACCGTCGAGGTCCGCATCACTTCCTCCGCGGCGGTGTGCGCGTCGGCGGGACCGGTAGCAGCTTCGCGCCCGAGCCAAACGACGCGGTGCCGACCGGCGGCCCGACCTTCACCGGCTTGAGCGCCGACGACCCGCGGACCGCGCCCGATCCAAGACCGGGTACGGGCGATTTCGCCGCCGAGCCGTTCGCAGCGGGCGGCGTCGTCGCCGAGCCGGGCGACTCCTGCTCGGGTTCGCTCGGAGGCTCGACTGCCGCATCGATCGGTGCCGCGACGGGCGTCTCGACACGGGTGGCTTCGGGCGCCGGCGGTAGCGCGGGCTCGCTCGGTCGCCGCAACAGCACCAGCACCAGCAACGCGTTCGCGATCACGATTCCGGCGGCCACGACCCACAGCACGCGACGGTCACCGCGGCGCTCGTCGGAGATCGATCGCGAGGCCGCACGGGCGCGTGCCTCGAGTCGCCCGATCTCGGCCGACAGCGCGGTCAACTTCGCGCCGATCTGGTCGGTGATCGCCCGGTCGACGCTCGCCGACGCCGCACGTGCAACCGCACCATCCACGGCACCCGCGACCGCATGCCCGACCTTCTGTGCCTCGCGCTCGACCTCGGCTCGCACCTCGGCGCCGAACCGCGACCACTCGACCAGCAGCTCGTCGGCGCGGCGCAGGATCTCACCCATGTGATCGCTCACGTCATCGAGTGCGCCGGCAGCTCGGATCACTCGCTTCGTCTCACGCATGGGGCCTCTCGATCGGTTGCATCACGACAGCGAGCAGCGCCGTTCGCCCATGTTGCTCGAGCCGGGCGATCTCTCGCCCCAGCTCGGACCGCCGAGCGCCATCGGGTTCCCCCACGAGCTCGAGCCGCGCGATCTCGATGAACCGCGCGCATTCGGCGAGGAGCTCGCCGGCGCAGCTCAGGATCTCGTCGCCGTCGTCGAACCCGCCCATCACGTCCAGGTACTCGGTTCGATCAGGGACCATGTCGACGACCTCGAGCCCCCTGTCGATCGATCGAATCGGAGCGACCGCCCAGCGCACGGCGCGCATGCGACGCCGCTCCACACCCACCGGCGGAGACATCGCGATCCACGGCTCGCCGCGCCGGCGACGACGCCGGTCACGCATGGCCCACCTCGACGAGCGCGCGCAGCGAGACCGCTCGGCTCGCGATTGCATCGAGCAGCGTCGTGCGGCGGGCCGCCGGGAGCAGTGCGTACCAGCGCGCCTCGGCGATCACCGCGCGGGCATCGCGCCCATCGACGAGGTGCGCGAGGATCCGCAGCGCCACCGCATCGGCGAGCCGGGTGGTGAGCGTCCCTGCCGTCGGGCACTGGTCGAGCTGCCCGCGCCCCCACGCGTGAAGGACGTCGACGAGCTCGCGCTTGCCGGGCAGCGCCGTGCGCTCCTCGTCGGTCAGGGTGGCGCGCGCGGCATCGTGGACGGTCGCCAGCTCGGTCGCGACCTCGTCGACGGTCTGCTCGCGGGCCTCCGAGAGCTCGACGAGCAGGCGCCAGGCGCGGGCCGCGGTCGACGTCGGATCGCTCCATGCCGCGGCGATGATCTCGGCGACTCGATCGGCCCCCCGCGACGGCACGTCTCCCGCCGTCCAGGTGCCGCGACGCGTGCGAGCGACCACCGCATCGGGCATGCACCGCTCGATCGAGGCGACCCAGCCGGCAAGCTCGACGTGCGCCGGATCGCCGACTCGTGCCACGCCACCGGTCAGCAGGGCACGGGCGACCGCGGCCACATCGGCGTTGCGCGACCAGCGGTCGGTGTCGGAGGCGTCGAGGATCACCGGTTCCTCGAGCGCGATGTCGAGCGAGGCGAACCCACGAAGCGCGATGCTGGCGACTCGCTCTCGCCGTGAGACCTCGCGCCTCGCGGCCTGCTCGGTGGTCCAGGGCATGGCGGTTGGTGCGGTCAGCTCGTCGAGGAGGTCCGCCGGACTCGCACCGTCGCACTCGACGATCGTGAGGACGAGCCCCACGTACCGCCGGCCGTCGGTCGGAGCGATCGCCGCGAACGGGCGCGCCCACACCACGCGGCCGGGCGCGAGCTCCCACAGCACCGCCGGCGGATCGACACCGCGAACGCGTTCGACGCAGCTCGCGCGGAGGTCGCGATCGCCCTCGCGTGGATACCAGTGAAACTCGCCGCTGCTCGCCGCAGGGCTCGGATGCTTCTGTAGCCACGCATGGCGGATCGTGATCGGGCGCGCGGTCATCAAGCCTACTGCTGCCTCGTCGCGTCCATCGGCCGCGCCCACACCTCCGCGGATGCGATCGGCTCGACGATCGGCCCCTGCGCGGGTGCCGGCGAGGCCTGGATCGGCTCCTCGACCGGCGCCGCGTGTGCCAGCTCCGGCCAGCGTACGAGCCCGATCACCCAGTCGAGGAAGCGATGTCGCGAGTCGCCGCTGAACGCGCCCGGCCCATCGTCGAACTCGTACGCCAAAGTGGCCGCGTCGGGATCGGCCTCGACGCCGGCGCGGATCGCGGTGTCGTAACGCAGGTACGCGATCCGGACGTCCCCATCACGGCCGTCCTCTGCATCGAGGCAGTGCGCGCGAACCTGCTCGCGAGCGACCTCGCGCGGCGGCGACGCATCCTCGCCGCGACCACGCGCGGTGATCGTGACGACCTCGTCGCGCGGCGCGCCCCGCGCACAGATCGGGTCGACGACCGACCACCGATTGATCGCGACCAGCGCGCGCGGCGCATCGCGATCGAGCGCGGCGAACAGCGGCACCAGCTCGCGCAGACGCTCGTACGGGCTGCCCTCGTCGTCGGTGCCGAGCGCGAGCGGGTTGCAGATCAACACCGGCGCGAACGTGTAGGCGCGACCGAGGGCGTCGGCGCGCCGGCGCCTCGCATCGACGAGCCTGCCGAGCAGCGTGTAGTAGTCCGCCGCGGCCGAGGAGTAGACCTGCTCACCGGCGACGTCCCAGAACACGATCTCGACGTCACCGAACCGCGAGAGCCGGCGACGGGCGACGAGCGCCGCCGCGGCCCCGACGAGCGCCCCGGTCGCGCCGATGACGATGCCCACGGTCGGATCGCGGAACGCGCCGATGCCAAGGCCCCCGAGCACGAGGAGGATCGCGATCGCCACGGGAACGCCGATCCGCGTGGCGCGCATCGCGAGCCGCACGGCACCGCGCCAGCCGAGCCGATCGAAGAGCCCGGCGGTGCGTACGCGAAACGTGAAGTGCGGGACCACGCCGGGTGGGGTGGCGTCGGGGCGCGTCGCGCGCGGGTCGAGGACGAGCCGCATCACGTCCTGGTTGAGGCCCTGCTCCGCACCTTCGAGTGCGGGCGCGTGCGCGTGGAGCGCGCGGATCGCGTGGACGATGAACTGCGTCTTGCCGTCGCCGCGCGCACCGATCACCGCGAGGTCGATCACCGCCGCGACGTCGTCGTCGGGATCGGTGAGCTTCGCGAGTCCGACCAGCTCGCCGATCGGATCGGCTGCGAACAGCGGGGACCGTCGTGGCGCCGAGAATTCCATCGCGGGCAAGATCCTCGGCTCCGCGTTGTGGTGGACATCGACTATCGCCCGCGGGCGATCGTGCGACGACGTTGCGAGATCCGTCGCGTTTCCGTGGGAATTCACCTCGTTTGGCAGCCCTACCCTGCAAAGCGCATCGTCATCGAGAGCAACGGCCCGCAGGCCCGACCGGCGCATCTGCAGTTCCTGCAGGACGCTCCTTTCACCTCACCATCCGCGCGCGGTACGGTTGCGCCGCGATGTCGTTCCTCGATGAGCTAGACAAGCGCGGCTTGATCGCCGACGTCACGAACCGCGGCGAGCTCGCCAAGCTGCTCGCGAGCCAGTCGGTGCCACTCTATGCCGGCTACGATCCGACGTCATCGAGCCTTCACGTCGGCAACCTCGTCCCGACGATCCTGCTCAAGCGATTCCAGCTTGCCGGTCATCGGCCGATCATCGTCGTCGGCGGTGCGACCGGTATGGTCGGCGATCCGTCGGGACGCAGCGACGAGCGCAACCTGCTCGATGACGAAACGCTGGCGACCAACCTCGCCGGCATTCGCTCGCAGCTCTCGCGGCTCCTCGACTTCGACGATCCGGTCACCGGCGCGATGATCGTGAACAACGCCGATTGGATCCGCGGCATCAGCTACCTCGAGTTCCTGCGCGACATCGGCAAGCACCTGACCATCAACTACATGCTGGCCAAGGACTCGGTGAAGAGCCGCATCGCCCGCACCCCGAGCGAAGACGCCGCCACCGACGACAGCGGCGATGCCGGGATCAGCTACACCGAGTTCTCGTACATGCTGCTGCAGGCGTACGACTTCGTGCACCTCTCGAAGGCGCACAAGTGTCGCCTGCAAGTCGGCGGCTCCGATCAGTACGGCAACATCACCGCCGGGTGCGCGCTCTCGCGCAAGATGGGGGGACCGCAGCTGTTCGGCCTCACCGCTCCGCTGCTGCTCGACTCGACGGGCCAGAAGATGGGCAAGACCTCGGCGGGCGACCGAGTCTCGCTCGATCCGCGGGTCACGAGCCCGTACGAGCTCTACCAGTACTGGCGCAACGTCTCCGACGAGGATGCCACGAGTTTCCTCCTCAAGTTCTCGCTCCGCTCGCTCGACGAGATCGACGAGATCATTCGCATGCACGACCAGGACCGCTCCAAGCGCACCGCGCAGACCGAGCTCGCGCGCGCCCTGACGAGCTGGGTCCACGGCGATGCAGCGATCGTCGGCATCGAGGCCGCGACTCGCGTCATGTTCAGCGGCACGTCCCTCAAGGAGCTGACGAACCTCGAGCTCGAGGCGCTCGCCAACACGTTGCCGACCGTCGACCTCCCGCGTACCGAGCTCGCCGCCGGCATCTCTCTGATCGACCTCCTCGCGCGAACGAGGATCGCCAAGTCGAAAGGCTCGGCGCGCACGTTGATCGCTCAGGGTGGCGCGTACGTCAACGACATCCAGATCAAGGACGCCGAGCGCAAGCTCACGCTCGAGGACCTCTCGACCGACACGATGTTCGTCGTGCGCAGCGGCAAGAAGAGCTATCACCTCGTTCGCGTCGTGTAGTCACTCGCCCCAGGTGCAGCTGCCGTTGTCCCACGCGATCGGATCGACGAGCGCCTCGTGCAGGTTCGGTTCCGTCGGCACCAGCAAGTGCGACCTGGCGACCGAGCAGACCTTGACCTGCGCGCCGACCTCGCTCGTCTGCAGCGTCGCGTAGTTCGACCATCCGATGCTTCGCGTGCTGTAGACGAGCACGAACGTGCGTGATGGATCGCCCTGCAACCAATCACGCACGATGTCCTCGCCGCGCTCGGGACCGCGTCCCGCGAAGTCTCGCTCACCATCGGGCCACGATGGATCGAGCAGCACCGCATGCTGGCCATCTCCGACGAGCGCGAGCCGGCGCAGCAACGCGATTCGCCCCGAGCTGAACCCGGAGAGCGTGGTCGGAGTCGCGCTGCCCATCAGGTACGTGTCGCCCCACGGCCGGCCGTTGCGCGGCGGGATGTAGAGCTCGGCGCTGGCGAGCCCGCGCTCGCAGCCGCGACCACCGCATGCAGGGTTACCCGGGAACAAGATATTCGAGGCATCCGGATCCCCGCACTGCGCGAGGCCACATGGCGCATCGTCCTCCTTGCCGGTGCCGTCATCTCCCTCGACGGCATCCTGAGGTTCGTCGAGCTCGTCGCCCGGAGCGCCGGCGCAGCCGATCACGGCGAAGGCAACGAGCACGAATCGCATCGGCAACCCTCGTGCACGTCCGATGCCTTCGACTGCCCCTGTCACTCTGGCCGCTTGCGCTGCAGACGCTCGACGCGGCAAGTCGAGTAGCCAGGTCTCCCGTGCCGATCTGCTACTTGTGTCGGCCCTCGCCGATCGGCGACTGCCAGTGATCGATGCGCGAGCTCGTGATCTTGCCCGCCGGATTGAACGTCATGTGGCGGGTGTCGGTCCACTGCTCGCCGTGAATCATGAAGCCGCGATCGGCGACGTACTGCGCGGCCTCGAGCGTCCCGTCATCGCGGAACCCGAGCTTCGCATCGGCGGGGAAGTCATGGCCCTGGATCTTGGCTGCGGCCGCGAGCTGGATCGTGGCTAGCTTGCCGCTGGGATGCAGCGCGAAGTCGTAGTGGATCGAAAGCGCGCCGGCTCTGATCGCATCGCTCGCGTAGCCTCCGAGCAGCGCGCCCTTGGCGTCCCACCCGACGAAGGTTCCCGCGGGCAATGCGAGCCCAGCTGCCTCGAACGGCTCGTCGAGTGTGAGCGACGCGATCCGTCCATCGGGATGAAACGAGATTCCCCCACCGACGCGAGGCCGTGGCGATCCGGCACGCTTCGCCGCGAGCTCGCAGTAGCGCAGGTGCCCGTCGTCGTGTAGCGCCACGAGGTTCGCGGCGCACTTCACCGTCGTCTTGTCGGCGAGCGTCACCTCGAACGCCGCGCGCACGTGCGTCTGATAGATGCGGCCGTTCGGATGCACGAGCGTGTACGCATCGGCGGCTACCGCCAGCCCGTCGACATCCACAGCTCGCGCGGTCGTGCAGAACACGATGCGCTTGTTCGCGTCGACCCCGAGCTCCGCCCCCTTCTTGCAGGTGAGCTTGCCGACCTGCTCGTCCTTCGTCAGCATGCGTCGAGCCACCGGCCCGGGTAAGCACGGCGTCAGCTCGCAGAACGCACCGGGCGTCTGCGCCCGAGCCGGTGCGACGAGCGCCACGATCACGACCAAGAATCGCTTCACGCGATAACGCTAACGTGTGGCTGCGGACCTCGCCAGGAGGATCACCGTCCATGCCTGGCTTCCCGCAAAGCGACGCGCCGCGATGACGGGACTACCGTCGTCGCGTGCTCGACGGAATTGCGCTCGGCGCGCTTGGCGTGCGCGCTCGATCTCTGGCGCGACCTCCACTGCGCTGATCGACGGGCTATCGTTGCGATGCCACCGGATCGATCGACGCGGGCAAGTAGCCGCGCGCCCGCGACCTCGCGCTCGAAGTCTGGCGCGGCATCCGCACGGCTCGGACGCCGAGCCGGTCACCGCGCCACACGAGCGCTGACTTCCCAGTTCGATGGACGATCGCCGCGCTGCGACCGGATCGACTCGGGCGAGTGGACCGCGCGCCCTCGGCCTCGCGCTCGACGTCGGGCGCGACGTCCGCACGGCACG
>Ga0299915_10000943_pt1 | contig 21501 bp, 20 predicted proteins | sample RVTome_13_FD_200263 | JGI IMG/M metagenome (GOLD analysis project Ga0299915, IMG submission 200263) | Soil microbial communities from uranium-contaminated site in the Upper Colorado River Basin, Wyoming, United States - RVT92D227 (version 2) ... | reverse complement strand
AAACTGGCTTCATGGGCAAGATGCCCATGCCACTTCCTGTTACCATAATATACAAGTCTCTGTAGAGCGTCTCCTCCCTCATCGGCATGAGACTCAGCCAACTCCCCGCCGCGTAGAGCGAATTACTTCCAGCGCAAGGGTGGTTGCCGAGTCGGTTGCGAGTTAGAACCCGGACAGTCTTGTTCCGGCTATAAGGCGAGAAATCCCTCGACAGAGAGCCCGGCCTCACGAATGATCGCTCTGACAGTGCCTTCGGGCAAATCGCCGGGATGATTCGGGACGGTAGTGCGGCGTTTCGTGAGCGGGTTGCGCCAGATTTCGTGGCTGCCTTTCGCCTGCCGGTCAAAGACGAAACCGGCACGGCGCAGGCGTGAAGTCACCTCGGCCGCGGAAAAGCCGGCCAGTCTTCCCATCAGGCCGTCACCGCAATGCGAAGGTGAATAGGGCCTCCTGGGGGCTGGGAGAGTTCAGGCGGAAGCGGGTCTCCGTGCTCCAGATAGGACTCAATCAGTTTCCTGGCGACATCCTGAGCAATCTCCAGCGTTTCCGCAAGGGTTCGTCCTTGCGCGACCAGGCCTTTGAGGACTGGACTAGTCGCCAAATAGCCTCCCTCAGGCAGGCTTTCAACCTCAATCTCCACCAGACACTCAGCCATGTCACTCTCCGATACTTCAGTATAGCATCACAGCCCGCTCTTCGACCAGCGGAGGGGCTTTTCATGGCTCCCGGTTGAGTCGGGTGAACCGGAGAAGCACTAGCAGCAATGCGGCTGCAAGCCCGGTGATTCCTCCGAACCAGAAGGGCCAGGCAGGGCTCACCTTCCACAGCGCGCCGGCGATGATGCTTGCAGGAAGCAAGGCCAGACCGGTGACAGCATTGAAGGTCCCCATGGCGGTTCCCAAAATCTCCTTCGGCGCCAAATCGGCGGCATAGGCCCTCTGCATTCCATCGGTCAGAGCGATGTAGAGTCCATACAAAGCAAAGAGCACCCAGGTCGTCGCGGCATGGTTGGCGATGGCAAATCCTGCATAGACCGCCGCGGAAACCAGATAGCCGATGACCAGCATCCGCCTTCTTCCAAGGCGGTCGGAGATAATCCCCGCCGGAGTGGAGAAGATCGCCGCGCCGATGTAAATCAGCACATATCCGGCCGGCACCAGCCCGACGCTCAGCCCCAGGTTCTGCGCCCGCAGGAGGAGGAACATATTAGAGGAATTGCCGATGGCAAATAGAGTGGCCACAAGACAGAAGACCCCAAAAGGCCCTCTCAGAGAGCGCAGGTTGATAGAGGGCAGCGGCCGGCCCTCACCTTTCGGGGCCGGCTTTTCTCTTACTCCAAACCACAGGATGAGGACCGCCAATAATCCAGGAATAACCGCGAGAACGAAGACTTTTCGATAATTGACTGCGGGAATCGCAGCCCCATGTGCCTCCAAGAGCGGAGAGCCCAGCAGGAAGAGCACTCCCATGGCAACCAATGGCCCCAGCACCGCGCCCGTGTGATCCATCGCCCTTTGGATTCCGAAGGCCCGCCCGCGAATCTCCGGCGGAGCCACCTGCGCAACCAGCGCATCTCGCGGCGAGGTGCGTATTCCCTTGCCCACCCGGTCAACAAATCTCGCCGCCAGGACCTGCTGCCAGGCGGTGGATATTCCGACCGCAGGCCGCATGATCGCGGCCATCGCATAGCCCAGGATTGCCAGACCCTTCCTCTTGCCAAGGCGGTCGCTCAGCCAGCCGGAGAAGAGATTCACCACCGCGGCCGTGCTCTCCGCTATGCCCTCAATCACCCCGATGGCCACCGTCCCCGCGCCTAGAACGCTCCCCAGGAAAAAGGGCAGCAGGGGATAAACCATCTCCGAAGAGATGTCGGCGAAAAGGCTCACCAGCCCCAGGGCGAAAACGCTGCCCGGAACTCTAATCTTGTCGGAAGAGTTTGCGTCCATTGGCAGAAAAAATCCTCTTTATGATAATCTTTCGGGCTCTTGCAGCAGACCCTTCAATGCTCCCAAGAACTCGGCCGAGATCACTCCATCCACCGCGCGGTGGTCGCAGGAGAGCCACATTTCGCACAGCAGCCTAACTTCTATCTTTCCCGCCATCACCACCGGCTTTTCCTGAATGGCGCCGACGCCCAAAATCCCCGCCTGGGGCGGATTTATGATGGGGATGACCACATCCACCCCGAACCTCCCCAGGTTGGAAACGGTGAAGGTTCCGCCGACACTCGCCCGGGCGACCAGTTTGCCCGCACGGGCCTGTTCAGTCAACTCTCTCGCTTCCGCGGAGATTTCCCACAGGCTCTTCCTGTCCGCCTCTCGGATGACCGGAACCACCAGGCCGTCTTCCACCGCGGCCACGAAGCCGAGATTGATTTCCTTATAGAGGCGGATTCCCTCCGGCGAAAAGGAGCAGTTCATGCGCGGCCGCTCTCGCAGCGCCAAGGCCGCCGCCTTCAGGATGAGGTCATTAAAGGTGATAGTATCTTTTTTCAGGCGCTCCCGCAGTGCCGCCGCCTGGGACATATCCACCAGCATGGAAATCTGAAACTGCGGCGCCTCGCGCACACTCTGCATCATCCGCTGCCCGATGATTTTTCTCATCCCCGACAAGGGCAGCAAATCAAACGGAACTTCTTCCGGGTGAGAAGGAAGCCCAGTCATTTGCACCTCCAAAGAGTCCGTCGCTGTTTGGTGGGTTGCATACTGATCTTCTATAAGGTCCTCAACTAGGGGGCAGAAGATTCTCCTTGAAAGAAGACTACTGCTTGGCGGGAATCCGCTTCCCCGTTGCCGGTGTGCCGAGGCGTTCCCCTGGCCGGGCGAGGAGGTGAGCGGTCAGAAGCACCAGCCCGGCGAATACCGCCAGCACTGCCGCCGCGCCGGCGCGCAGCAGCATTACAAGGCTTTTCGTGCAAATCCGCAGATAAAGCTCGCAGCGGCACATCCGCCGCAGTTTTGCGTGATTCGGCGAGAACGCTCCGAAGAGCCGCCTCGCCCCGCCTAGGGCCGCGAGAAACTCCAATTTCAGGTGTGATTTCGCCTTCCGGGTGCGATAGACGATGCAGACCGCCGCAGGCCGCAAACTGCGGAGTTGCCTCGCGAGCCCAAACCCATCGGCGGCCCTTGAAGGAGTAATCCAGCGGTCTATCCCCGCCACCTGTGCTTCGATGGCTTTCGTGGCCGGCGTATTAACGCAGACAATCTCCGCCTCCGGCATCTCCGCGCGCAATGCTGCAGCGGCCTGCTGCAGGGGTTTTGGGTTGCGCAAATCAATGAAGGCCAAAAGGAGGCAAACGCGACCTGTTGGGCAGGTCGCCGCGGCGACCTGCCCGATGAGTTCTTGACCCTCGACTCTATGACCCATTTGTCCGCCTCAGCACTTCTCTGTCCGAGATAACCACAAAGGAGCGTTCCACCACCCTGCGGGCGGCGGCCTCGCGGAGCCTTCTCAAGGCCGCGATGAAGGCCGAGTATTCACTGCGGCCGCCGACCAAAATATCTCCCGCCGCGCGCGCAGGAATGAGAGCCAGGTGTCTGGCGAGCAGCCTCTTGTCGGTCAGGTTCTTCCAATGGAAAAGATAGGCATTGCGCAGGCTTATCCACTGCAAGTAGCGGCCGTGGTAATCTCTCTCCGTGGTCTGGCTCTGAAAATGGCGGCAGACGGCGTTGGGTTCATACAAGACCTTCCAGCCCCGCTTCCAGGCGCGGTAAGAAAGATCCACATCTTCCCAGTAGAAAGGCTCGTAAAGAGTGTCGAAGCCGCCCAGGTCAAGGAACTGCTTCCGCCGGCAGGCGACCGCGCTCCCCTGGGCATATAACTGCGGAGCGCGGACTGTCAGGCGGGCCGGATCGGTCTCGTGAAGAATTTCGAGCAACCCCTGTTTCCAGACGCCGCGGGTGCGATTCCCCAAAACATATTCGAGCCCGCCCTCACCGGAGAGGAATTTAGCCCCCACGGCAAATACCTCCGGCTCCTGCAGGGCCTCCAGCAAAGCCTTCAAACAGCCCGGCTCCATGACAACATCGTTATTCAACAAGACAACGGCTTCACTATCAGCCTGCATCACTCCGCTGTTGACCGCCCGGGCAAAGCCGCACTTTTGCAGCGGGAGCACTTTCACCGAGGGGAAGGCGTGGGCGAGATAATCCGGCGTGCCATCGGTGCTGGCATCATCCACAACCAGAATGGTGTGGCTTTCGCCGGCCGCGGCCACAGCCAACTGGAGCGCAGCCAGGCATCGCTCCAGCATCGGTTTGCCATTATGCGTGGGGATTATGATGGTTGAAGAAAGTGTAATTTTCCTATCACCTGGACTTACGGGCTTTTCGTCCCTTGAATCAGGCGGGCTTCGCGAAGTGGCTAGGCTTCGCCGCCACCTGGCGGCCCGCCCCCAAGACGGCCTCTTCTCTGCGCCCTTTGCGCCCTTGGGCTCCGTAGCTTTAGCGAAGGAGGCTTTGCGGTGGAGGTTCACAGGGCTCTTACCGGTTCCTGGGCTGCCACTCGTAGCCGAAGTCATTATCAAAAGGATCCATGCGGAGTTCATCCGGCTCTTTCCGGTTGTAGTGCGCGGTCGGCGCATTGATGATATAGGCCGATTCATTTCCCAAGACCATGTAGCCATGCCAGACGAGCGGGGGGATAGTGACAAGCAGGCTGTTGAGTTCGCCGGCGATGATGGTCTGGGTTTCGCGGTAGGTGGAAGAATTCTCCCGGCCGTCGTAAAGCCCTATCTTGGCGATCCCTTTTATTATGCAGAGGTGATCGGTCTGGAGGCGGTGCGCGTGCCAGGCTTTGATGACGCCTGGCAGACAGGCGGAAACATAGACTTGCCCGAACTTCGTGAACTCCGGGTCATCCTCCCGCAGGATTTCCATAAGATAGCCCCGGTCATCCAGGTGTTTTGCCAGCGGCCGGATTCTTACGCCTTCAATCATCTTCTGCCTCCTGCGGCTGCGCTCAAAATAGGCTTTGGAGCAATCGAGCAGATTATAGCATCGCCGCCCTCCCTCCACAATCACGGGAGGTCGGCCTCATCCGTGGAAGGGAGAGGTGAAAAGATGGCCGGGGTGACGAGAAGCCATCTTGCTCTGTTGCAAACTTCGCCGTGAACAAGGGCGGGGTCTCTCTGCTACGCTGAGCCTGCGTAGCTTCAGCAGAGCAGGCCTGACCCCGCCGGAATCTCCTTGCGAATTCGTTTCGGCGGGGGCCCCTTCGGCAATGCTCAGGGTAAACGGCACCCCCGCCCTACAGAACTTCCCATCTTTGCAACAGAGCGAAACAGGTTCGAGATTCTTTTCCGCCGGTCGCGCCGACCGCGGGAGGGCAGGCCCGGAGTGCAAGGAACGCGGCCGGTTGAAGGAGAGTCGAGTTGGAATGAGGAATTCTGGTCTGAGGGAATCGCCCTGGTTGCGGATGGTCGAATGGCACAGCCTTTCTTCAGCATAGTCATCCCTAACTACAATGCCGTGGAGCACCTGTCCCGCTGTTTGGCGAGCCTCAAACGCCAGAGTTACCGGAATTTTGAAACTCTGGTGGTGGATAACGGGTCAAATGACGAGTCGGTGGAGATGGTTGAACGCGGTTTCCCCGAGGTGCGCCTGATTCGCCTGCCGGAGCCCGCAGGGTTTGCGCGCCCAGTGAACGAAGGCATCCGCCAAAGCGCAGGCCGCTGGATATTCACCTTGAACAACGACACGGAAGTTGACCCACGCTGTCTGGAGGAGGTTTGGCGCGGGATCTCGGCCCATCCGGAGTGCGCTTTCTTCGCCTGCAAGTTGTTGTTTCACGACAGGCCCGAGGTAATCAACTCGGCCGGCCACGGCCTGACGCGGGGACTGGTGGTGGTTGATCGAGGCGTGGGAGAATCTGCCGCGCGCTACAACCAAGAAGCGGAGGTTCTGGGTACGTGCGCCGGGGCAGGCGTGTATGGTCGCGACTTGCTGGAGGCCCTGGGCGGGTTCGACGAGGATTTCTTCATGTATTACGAGGATGCCGACCTGAGTGTGCGGGCGCAATTGGCGGGATACCGCTGTCGCTATCTGCCCGGCGCAATCGTCTATCATGTCCACTCCTGGTCGCTGGGATCGGCCAGTCCGCTTGTCCATTACCTCGGCTATCGCAACCGTTTGCTGCTGGTGCTGCAGTCGGTGCCTGCGCGCTTCCTCCTGCGGCATGCGCTCGGCTTCACCTTGAGTCAATTTGTCACCAACGCCGCTCTGGCAGCCACGGGACGCGCGGCATTGGCCGGGCGCGCGCTAGCCGCGGCCCTCTGGCTGCTCCCGCGGACTCTCTGGAAGCGGGGCAATCTCCGATGGCAGCGGGCCGTTGACTGCTCAATATTGGAGCGCTATTTCGTGAATTAAGGAGTCCGCAGACTTGGGTTCGAGGCCTCCGACCATCGTTCTTGGATCTTTGTTGCCGCGCGATCAAACCACAACCGCGCTGAAGATCGTCCGCGCAGCGGCGCCGGAGAGTCGCATTGTATGTATCGTCCGGGCGCCCGACCTGGCGGCCCACCTGGTGCAATCTGGCGAGACCGTCATCAGCGCAGGCGGTCCTCTGCAAATGGTCCGGCAGACGCGGGCACTGCGGGCAGACCTCTTCCTGGCGTTCTTGCCGGGGGATTACGTGGGGACGCTCACCGCGGCCCGGTTGATCGGGCTCCTCGCGCTGTGCGCCGCCGGATGGCGAGCGCTGGTCCTGGCGAACGGCGGATGGGAAAGCCTGGTTTGGAATATCATGGATCTGTTCTCCCGCGGCTCGCAGGCAGGCTTCCTCCAGCGCCTCGGCCTGCGCATCAGGCTTGGCCTGGCGACCCTCAAGGTCTTCACCATACTGATATTCAGTTGCCTATTCGCGCTTCCGTTGGCTGCCTTGTCCGGCCTGCTGGTCGTTTCTGTGGCTGCCATGGAGGCTTTGGCCAGCCTGGCCCGGCCTCGCCGGTGAAGAAATCCCTTCTTGTGGATCGTCGCCTGAGAGGTCCTGACCGCGGCCTTGGCGGAGGAATCCTGGGGAGATAGCAGTGAAGCCTTTGGAGTTTAATCCCGCGGCAAAGGAGACTCTTTGTCGGCTCTGCGAGCGTTTCCCCGGCACGCCTTTTTTGGCCTTGGGGCAGACGGTTTTTTGGGATGAGCCCACAAAGGCCTTTTTCGTGCAAATGCTTCGAGAGTGTGTCCCCCAGGCGGAGTTCTGGCACGGGATTCACGATACCGATTATTTCAGCCGCCTGCCCCGACCGCTCTCCGGCCCCAGGCCCTTCGCCCTGGTAGAACACAATGATTCCTCCACCCGCGGCCTCTGGGTGGCGATGTGCGAGGCCTCCCGGCTCTTTGGCGCAGAAGTGCTTCCCACGCGGGCAATCCTCCGCCACTATGGCTGCAACCTGGCGAAAGCCCAGGCTCACTCCCGGCCCTTTTCTCTGGATGAGGTAACTTGTGCCTGGGGATGGAAGGGAATCGTCTCAACCGGAGAGCGGGAATTGGTCGCCAGAGATGTATTACTCTCCGACCTGGTGGAGGAATTGTCCGCGCTTACAAGAGAGGCGGTCGAGGGGACGGCAGAAGCAATAGCCGATTCCGCCGTCCGCAAGGAAGCCCTGAGAATAGGGGAGGAGATGGTGAATGAGGTGAGGCAATTCGCCCAGCGCCATTCCGCCGCCACCCTCGCGCAACTCTACTTGCACCTCCTTTCCCGCTTCTACCAGATGCTGCTGGGCGAAGCGCCGCCCAACTTGAGGCTGACTTCCTCCTCTTCCCTCTTCCGCTTCAACCCGCAAACCGCAGGCGAGCGGCGCTTTGCTCCGGTGGGACTCTTTCTAAATCCTCAGACCCGGCCTCTCGCCCGCTGCGCCTATGATGATGCGGTCGCCGGCTCAGGAATCTATACTCTGGAACACTTCGGCCCGGATGCCATTCCCTTCGACCTGGTCGTCCCCGGCCGGGGACGGGGCACTGTCTGCGTAACTCCGACCGAGATAATCATTCACACTCCCGAGCATATCTATCTGCCCGCCGCAGGGCCGATAGAGAATACCGTGGATTTGGCGAAGGCCGTCTCCAAGCATCTGGGGGAAGAGGTCGCTCTTGTGGGCAAAGCGGTAATGCTTATTCCCATGATCGCCCAGGAGTTCATCCTCGTTTTCCACGAAGGAGCCTCGGCCTACACTGAACATACCCATGAGTTCGTTGATTTCCTGGAGCGAGAAGGAATCTCGCTCAACTGCCACCCGATACTTCGGCTCTGCCACAACGCCTGGGAGGCGCTCAGGGCAGTCAAAGGCCGGCTGCGCCTGCCCCCTCATCTCGCCGAAGCCTTTTCCAGGAACGAGGTCAGCGGCGAAGAATTCGCTTTCCACTGGAAGGAGGCGGTCGAGTGCCGGCGCAGCCTGCTGCAAAGCCTCGCCCAGGCAAAAAAGCCGGCCGCGCTCCTGGAGTTCTTTTTTCACCATTTCTCCGACGACGGCGACAATGGCGAAATCTGGAGGGATGCGCTTGGGAAATACCAGGAGGCGCGACAGATCCTTGCTCAAATCGGCCGAGAAATCCTCGCCGGCCAGCAAAGAGCCAGCCGGCTGCGGGAGGACGCCTATCATCTGCGCCAGGAGATGCAGCGGCTGGAAAAGGAGAAAGGCCGCCATTTCCGCGAAGTGCTGAAACCACAGTTGCCCGCAATTGCGCCTGAAGCCGAAGCGACCCGCCGGGCGCTGCAAGAAGAGATTGGCAGGAAGAGGGACTCGCTCGCTTCGATTCGGGAAGAACTTCGGCAGGTCAAAGAGGAGCAGCGGAGATCGGAGGAGAGGACGGAATTCGTCCAAGCGCGGCAAACCGCGCTCCGGCTGGAAGGGCAGGGCGAGAGGGAACGCCTGAGGCTGGTGAGGAACGCCGTCCTTACTACAGGAGATCTTGAGCAGACCAATCGCCGCCCGACCGGCTGGTGGTTCCCGCTGGTCTCTCCCGGCGGCGAGTGGTTCCGCGAACTCGCCCGCACCAGCACCCTTTCCGTGGAAGCCTTTTGTCCGGAGCCGTAAAGCGTTAAGAGTTCAGCGTTGAGAGGCTGTCCCGAGCGGGGCATGGGCGGAGTCGAAGGGTTCAGAGTCTTCGTTGGGCAGGTCGCCTGAGGCGACCTGCCCCTTGTAGGGCGGGGGCCCCGCCCCCCGCCGAAAGGGTTTGAGTGTCAGAAATGCTTGCTTTCGTGAAGGTTGAGGCCGCGGGCAATGACTTCGTCCTCATTGATGCCCTGGAGGGCCGGCGAGAGAACTGGCCCGCCCTGGCGCAGCGGCTCTGCGACCGGCATTTTGGCATTGGCGCAGACGGCCTGCTCCTCGTTCAACCTTCGAGCGCGCGTATGGCAAAGGCCCGCGGCAAGCCCCTCTTTCGGATGCGGATGTTCAATCCCGACGGCTCCGAGGATATGTGCGGAAACGGCCTCTGCTGTGTCTCCGCCTATCTCTACTGCGAAGGTTTTGTTCGCGACCTCTCTTTCTTCATCCAGACCCTCTCCGGCGCTTGCCAGGTCGTGATAGCGGTGAAAGCGTGGAGAGTCTTTCGTTCGGTTCAGGTGAACCTGGGCCCGCCGCTTCTGCGAGGCGCCCAAATCCCCGCCGCAACAGATGCTTCGCGGGTTCTTGATTATCCCTTGAACATCGGAGGACGGACCGTGCCGGTAACTGCGCTTTCAACCGGAACACCCCACGCGGTCGTATTCTCCGAAAACCTTTCAGAGGTTGAAGCCCTGGGGCCGCAGATAATGGCCCATCCGTTTTTCCCCGCGCAGGCGAGCGTAAGTCTTGTGAAGGTGGAAGGCGAAAACCGGCTGGTTGCCCGCACCTGGGAGAGAGGCGGAGTGGGCGAATCCCTCTCCTGTGGAACCGGAGCCGCCGCCATCCTCGCCGCCGCCCATCTGAAGGGATTGACCGGCCGCGAAGCCGATGTCATCTACCCCGGCGGAACCCTCCACGTCCGCTGGGACTGCAACGGCGATCTCTGGCTCTCCAGCCCGGTCAACGACGTCTTCGAGGGCGGCATCCAAGCAGGCAAGCGGAAATGACCTCCGCCCGTTCGTAGTAGGGCGATTCATCGCCCGTCGTTCGTAGTGCGGCGATTCATCGCCCGTTCGTAGTAAGGCGATTCATCGCCGACAAAGTGAAGATACGCTGAAGACGCGCCATGAATGGCGCTACTACGAACAGGCGCCCACGAACTGCCCACCGAACACCTGAGTCGCAAATCCGCGTCAATCCGCGGCTAAATCGGCCTTGTCTTCGGCGGGTTGGCGAGGAACCTCTCCACCTCGGCGCGGGCGGGCATGGAGGGCTGCGCGCCGAACTTTGTTACGGCCAGGGCTCCCGCTGCGCTGGCGAAGACGGAGGCCTCCCGCAGGCTTTTCCCTTCTCCCAGGGCAACCGCAAGCGCCGCGGTGAAGGCATCGCCCGCGCCCGTGGTGTCAACCACCTCCACAATATAAGAGGGAAGATGCACTACCTCATCCTTCGTCACCACCAGGCAGCCCCGCTCTCCGAGCTTGAAGACCACCGCGCCTGCGCCCCTGGCAAGCAGTTCCTTGGCCGCTTTTTCTGCATCTTCCGCAGTCGGCGCAACTTCGCGGCCCAGCAGGGCCGAGGCCTCCGTTTCATTGGGGGAGAGAACGTCAATCTGCTTGATGAGTTCTTTCGAGAGCGGAGTCGGCGGGCCCGCATCGAGGACAACCTTTACTCCCCGCTCCTTCGCCATCTTGACGGCTTCGACCACGCTCTCCATGGGTATCTCGAGTTGCAGAAGTAACACATTGCTGTCATCGAACAGTTTGCCCAGGGTGTGCAGGTCTTGCGGCAGGACGGTCAGGTTCGCCCCCTGGGCGATGATGATGCTGTTTTGGCCGGCGGCATCCAGGATAATGAAGGCGACCCCGGTCGCCGCATTGGGATCAGGCTTCACCTCAGCCGCGTCCACACCGGCGTCTTCCAGGGTTTTCTTCAATGCGGGGCCGAAAGTATCTGCTCCAACGCGCCCAATCATCTTGACGGTTCCGCCCAGCCGGCTTGCTGCCACCGCCTGGTTGGAGCCTTTCCCTCCGGGGACAAGTTTGAAGCCCTCTCCCCGCAGGGTCTCTCCGGCCACGGGAAACCGCTGCGCCCTCACCACCAGGTCCATGTTGATACTGCCGACATCCAAGATTCTTGCTTTAGCTTTTGCTGCGATATTTGCTTCCATCCCATCCTCTCCTTCGTACAATCCACCTTGTGGCCGCAAACAACCGCGCAGACCTGCCGGCCCGCGAAGCCGTCATAGATCTCGGCGACCAGCAGATTCTATCTAAGTTTGGCCTAACAGTTCAATAGCGAAGGTTACGGGCCGCTTCCACCCGTAGTTTCTACTTTTTTACTACCACATCCAGGCTCTTACACTCTCACGTAAACCCGATACTGGTAGGTCAGGCTCTTGGTTTTGCCGGGGGCCACGGAGATCTTCCACTTCAGGCTGGTGTTCGGATTGAGCCCCTGGCCGGGGCTGGGCTGGACGATCATCTCCGCCTCGTCAGAGGCTAGGTCCGCCCGGCCGGTAACCGTCTTTGTTACTTCTACTTCAACTGCCGCCTTTTTGTAATTCTCCAGTTTCAACTCCCCTTTGATTGTCACCAGGCTCCACATGTAACCGCCGACATTCTCCGGCTTGCCCCGCGCAGTCTCTTCCTCTTTCCGGCTGACGCGAATATCCGCCGCCTGCGTAATCTTCACATTGGTTGACGCGCCCGCAGGGGTGTATTTGAGCATATCCTGGCCCAGCGGCTGTGCCGCTTTCACCGTCATCGCCAGGCCCGTCGTCCAGGGAGCCTTCAGAGTGTTTGTGAGTTTGACTGAATGCCATACCTCTTCACCGGCGTCAGCGTCCCAATCGTAAACGTCCTGATAGGGCACTTCTCCGGTCAGCAGGACAATCTGCGCCCGTTCCCCTTTGCGAAGGGTTATGTCATCCTTGTGATAGATATAGAGTTCCTCCATCGCTTCTCCGGCGAGTTCCCCCGGCGGCGGCGGGGCGGGAGCCATCTCCTCCGCCATCGCCCCGCCCATTGCCCTGGGGGCCATTTGGGACATCATGGCGCGGCCCAGGTCACGGAACTCAGGAGTGGCGGCAAGCGCCTTTTGCAGCCCGACCGGGTCCAATTCTCCTTTGGCCGAGAAGTGCGGCACACCGATAACCAGCCCCAGTCTCGTCTCTTCCAAATCTTCAACTTCATTGACCACAGTGGCGCGCAGGCTCACTAGTGCCTGCTTCCCCTCCTGCAGAATCACCAGGTAACTCGGCAGCCAGCGGATGCCCTGCTCGAGATAGGCCAGTCCCAGCATCGCCTCATTCCGTTTGGTCAGCACCTTTGCCCGCAATACCGGCTCTTTTTCCGCCGGCAGCGGGCTATCCAGGGTCGGCTCCTGCTGGAAGTCAACCTGTTGTATCTGCCAGAAACGGAAAGTCACAATGGTGCCGTCTTCGGTCTTAACCATTAGGAAAGGATCGAAGTTCTCCGGAGGCATGGCTCTACTCTCCTCGGGGACAACTGGCGTGCCGCTGCTTTCGGAAACATAGGTGAGAAGGCCGGCTATGCGCGTCTTGTCCTGGGTCGTTATCACAATCTTATCGCCGAGGTTCGCCTTCAGCAGGGCCAGCATATTGACAGCCTTCCCCGTCCGCTCCACCTCCTTCGTGCTTCTGACCAGCAAATCCACCGGCTCATCGGCGCGGTCACTATAGACCCAAACCGTCCCCAGAACCGCGTTCGGGACCACATCGAACTCCGCCCAGCCCTTCTGCAGGCGGCTCTTTCCCGCTCGCACGAAAAAGCCGTAGCCGTCCTTGAAGACCGCCACATCGTTCACCCTTGTCTTTACCTGCGGCAGAGGCTTCTCGCCCGCGATGGCCGCAGACACACTCAGGACAACCGTCAGCAGAATCACAACCACCGACCGCCAGTCTCGCGTTTTCATCTTCTCACCTCTCTCAGAGTCTCTCTTCCTTAGATTGCAACAAGAGAGCGAAAGTTCCCTTCCCCGTTTGTTCAATCACAGTACGTCTCTGCCTATTGGTGTTCGCGTAAAGATGTAATCTGCCGGGCTTTGCCCGGAGCGCCCGAGCAGGAGGTCGTGACATGGGCTTCCAGCCCGTGATTCCTCATGGGCGAGACGCCCATGCCACCACGAAAAGTGGTTTTCAGGTGTGGTGATCTTCATTACTTCTTTGAGCGAACATCAATAGAAGTCATTTTGCTCTGTTGCAAACTTCGCCGAGCACTGTAGGGCGGGGTCTCCCTGCTTCGCGGGCTTCGTAGCCCTGCTTCGCAGGGCGAAGTAGCCTGACCCCGCCGGAATCTCTTTGCGAATTCGTTTCGGCGGGGGCCAGTTCGACCTTGCTCACTGCAAGCGGCACCCCCGCCCTACAAAATACCGAATCTTTGCAACAGAGCAAAATAGGTTCTACTCACAACTCCGAACTTCCCTCCGTCTGCAGGTGAGCGGCTCCTCTCGGCGAAGTTATTCTTTCAGAATGAACGACCGAATTCCTTTCCGGGCCGCGCTTTTCGATCTCGACGGGCTTCTCGTTGACACCGAGCCCTACCAGTTTCGCGCCTTTCAGACCCTTTTGGCGAGGCGGGGCATCCACCTCCCCGAGAGTATGATGGATACCCTATTGGGATATGATGAAATCACGAACCTGAGGCAGTTGAAGCCGAGATACAATCTCGCCGAAGAGCCCGAAGAACTGCTCGAGGAGCGCCGCCAAATCTACCTGGAGACCATCTCCCGGGAGCCCATCCAGGCGATGGAGGGCTTCTGGGAGGTCAGCGAAGAGGCTCGCCGCCTGGGGATGAAACAGGCGGTAGTGTCCGGCTCTCCGCGGGTTTACATCGAGGTCGTGCTGCGCCGGCTTTTTGAATCGAGGCCGCAGGCCGGGGATTATCTTTCCCATTTTTCCGCCATTGTCTGCGGAGAGGAGGCGCCGCGGCCGAAGCCCGCGCCTGATATCTATTTGCTTGCGCGGCGCAGGCTGGGACTCGCCCCGCAAGAAGGTCTCGCCTTCGAGGATTCTCCCGCGGGAGTCCAGTCCGCCGTCTCCGCCGGGCTTCCTTGCCTTGCTGTAGTCACCCGTTATGCCCGGCCGGAGAACTTCTCTTCCGCCCTGGCGGTTCTCACTTCCCTGCGCCAAAGCCTGCCCTATCTGCGGGGTGATGCGCCCTGAGCCCGCCTGGGGCGGGTTATAATGCGAAAGATTTACATGGCACTTATCCAACGGAGGCAGCCTAGATGCAAATTGCGGTAATTGGAACAGGATATGTGGGTCTGGTGACAGCAGCGGTCTTAGCCGATCAGGGGAATGAAGTCATCGCCGTGGACGTGAATGAAGAAAAGGTGCAGGGACTCAAAGAGGGCAAAATGCCTTTCTACGAGCCTGGCATGGAGGAGATGGTAACCCGCAACTGCGCCGACGGCCGGCTCAGTTTCACCACCGACACGGCCGCCGCGGTGCAGCGCTCCGAGGTGATCTTCATCTGTGTTGACACCCCGCCTTCGGACGACGGCTCCAGCGATCTCTCCCGCGTGGAAGCCGCGGCGGAGGCCGTCGCAAGGGCGATGAACCGCCACAAGGTCATCGTCAACAAAAGCACCGTGCCCGTCGGGACGGGCGACTTGGTGGGCCGCATCATCGAAGAGAATAAGCCCGCGGGAGTCACTTTCGATGTAGTTTCCAATCCGGAGTTTCTGCGGGAGGGCAGCGCCATCGCCGACAGCCTCCACCCGGACCGCATTGTCATCGGCGCCTCCAATCCCCAGGCGGCGATGAAACTCATCGAACTCTACGCCCCCCTCGAGCGGCAGATGCTGATTTGCGACGTGGAGAGCGCGGAGATCATAAAATACGCCTCCAATGCCTTCCTGGCCACGAAGATTTCCTTCATCAATTCCATCGCGGAACTCTGCGAGAAAGTGGGCGCGGATGTCGTTCAGGTGGTGAAGGGGATGGGGGCGGACCGCCGCATCGGGGCGGAATTCCTCCATCCGGGCATTGGCTTCGGCGGCTCCTGTTTCCCGAAAGATGCGCTCGCCCTTCTGCGGGTGGGGCAAAAGCACGGCCTGAAATTCGGAATCATCGAGGCGACCATCGAAGTCAACCGCCGCCGCGCCCGGCATTTCGTCGGCCGGATAGAAAAGAATCTCGGCAACCTGCAGGGCAAACTCATCGGTGTGCTCGGCCTTTCCTTCAAGCCTGATACCGATGACATGCGGGAGGCGAAATCGGTTGAAGTAATCAAACTTCTCCTTGAAAAGGGCGCCTCGGTGCGCGCCTACGATCCCGTAGCCATGGAAAAAGCAAAGCCTCTCCTCTGCAGCGCGGTGGCCTATTGCGACACCCCCTATGAAGTCGCCGAGGGGTGTGACGCCCTGGCGATTGTTACCGAGTGGAACGAGTTCAAACAACTCAACCTGGAAAGAATCCGCGAACTGATGAGACAGCCGGTCATCTTCGACGGCCGCAACATCTACCCGCCGGAGCGGATGGCCCGCCTGGGCTTTCATTACATCAGCGTCGGCCGCCCCGACCCGGAGTAGGCCGCTCTTCACCGCAAAGGCCAGCCCTGAGCCCGCCTGAGGCGGGAACGGGCGGAAAGTGCGCAAAGAGGCTGCTTGTCCTACGAGGCTTCAACGAAGGAGGGCAGCGGCACCTTTGCCTGGCTGTCTGGCAATCCCCAAAGACCCAGGGAACGACAAACTCGCCTCCCCCTTGATGGTCGCCACACGTCGTCGGCGACCCGCCTTGGAAGTGTGGCGGGGGGAGGGATAGGGCTTGCCCTGAGTGTTCATCCCGTTTACCCTGAGCGTAGTCGAAGGGAGCGTGGTCGAGGGGAAATCGAAGGGTGGAGGTGATTCATTTCAGTTCGTTGGGCAGGAGCGAAGCCTCCTGCCCTGTGATTAGCCTTGACCCCGACAAGGGCTTCTCTTATACTCTACTTAGAGGCATTTCTTTGCGTTCTTTGCGGTATAAGAGAGGTTGTCCGGGGCGTAGCTCAGTTTGGCTAGAGCGCATGGTTTGGGACCATGAGGCCGGTGGTTCAAATCCACTCGCCCCGATTCAGTGGTATCCTATTCTTGGGTTTGGAGTCTAGAAGTCATTTTGCTCTGTTGCAGGGCTGGGAAGTTCTGTAGGGCGGGGGTGCCATCCCCCGCCGAAACGAGTTCGCAAAGAGATTCCGGCGAGGCTAGGCATTTATGGTGAGCAAGGTCGAACCAGCTCCGCCCCACAGTCCATGGCGAAGTTTGCAACAGAGCAGAATAAGTTCCCAGGGCTTGCCCTGAGCCCGCCTTGGCGGGAAGGGTCGAAGGTCAGACCCTTGACTCTCGACTCTGGACCCAGGGACCCTATTGCGGGGATAGCTCAGTTGGCAGAGCGTCAGCCTTCCAAGCTGAATGTCGCGGGTTCGAGACCCGTTCCCCGCTCTTTCTGTGACATGGTGTCGCCCACCCAAGGCGATGAGGAAACGGGCCTGTAGCTCAGGGGATAGAGCGGCTGCCTTCTAAGCAGCGGGTCGTAGGTTCGATTCCTACCAGGCCTGCCAGGATTCGCTCACTCACGCTGCCATGTTTCTTGAATCTACGCAGGCCAGCCTCTTACTGCCACTTCCTCGGGTAGTACCACTCAGGCGGGATTATCTCCAGTTCCCGGACAAGATCTGCAAAGAAGGCGTCTGCGCCAGGGGAGTTTACGTAGAGAGCATATCTTTGCGAAGCCAATAGTCGTTCGCGGACGTGTGTGGGCGGCTCACCAGAGTTGTAGCCAATCCAATATAAGCCGTAGTCAAGACGAGGAATGCTTGCCAGCTGCTCAAATACAGGATCATTCTTACCACTATAGCCGACAACAATCCATACTCGCTTCCGGCCTGCATCATGGAAGGCGGGGGCGACAAACTGGGAATGTTCCTCAAACTCCTCAGGTGTATTGATAAGGATGAATCCGGTGTGCTGACCATGAAGACAATAGACGGCATTCCCTGCAACGTCAGCGTCAACGAAGCACCTGGCATTGGCGAGATCGTAGATTCCGGGGAACTCATCGAACGCGGCACAGGCCTTTATGATAAGTGGGTCGAAATTCGTTGTGAGCATCCGATCAACATATCCTTCTTTCACCAATAGGGCTATGCACAAATGGGCCGGGTTCGGCTTGGCTTTGGCCACGAGAGGTGCTATCAATCCGCGGCGTTGCCCCGGTGCCAGCATGGCCATGCACTTGAAATAGGTTTTCTCCCCCTCGACCTTCCGGTAGGCCTCGGGATAGCGGTCCTGGATCACCTTGACGAACCCCTCTGCAGTAGGTATGCCAGCACTGACTGAACAACCAGCCCCGATTAGCAGAGCGCAACTTCGCTCCTCCCTCTTTGCATTCCTAAGGTCCTCAGCGATCCGGCAAACGTGATCGTGGTACTGCATGCTTGCCATGGGGATAGATTTCGACGCAAGTTGGCTTGCTCCCTTTCGGCACCAGGATGACAGGGGCGCCGAGGACACCTGCTCAACGAATATCCCGGTTCGCAGCAGCGCCATTCATGGCGCGCTTGGTTCGTAGTAGCGCCATTTATGGCGCATCTTCGCAGGCGCATCTTGTCTTTCTCGGCGATGGTTCGACAGGCTCACCATCCCGAGCAACGTCGAGGGATAAATCGCCTTACTACGAGCCGGCGGACACTTTGAAGGCGATGCGCAGCCTGCTGTTTCTCTCGCCCTTTTCCACCTTCACCGGCAGAGTCAGGGGAGCCTCGTGGAAGTAGCAGAGGCTTCCTTTCCCCTCTCCGCAATAGTAGATGAGGAACTCCGCGCTAATCTCCGCCTGACCTTCAGCAACCTCGATCTTCGCGCTGATTGGAAACTTCGGTCTGGCGATTCTCTGCTCGCCCGCCCCCCCAAAACTTATGACTTTCTCATCCGACGAAACAACCCTCACCGCGGTTGGCGCTTCTTCATTGAGTTTGTATCTGGCCGGCAATTCGAGAGAGATTTCCAGAGTCGCCTCCCCCGGAGCGACAGATTGCGCGGGCAGCAGAATTCTCTTCTCCTCCGGCTTTCTGATTGTCGGCTTTTCCAACCCCGTTATTTGAAGGGTTTCCACTAGCCTGGTTTTCAAATCCGCGGCGCGGATCAGGTGGTTGTTCGTATCCGCGATATAGATTTTGCCATTGGCGACAGCCAAACCTCCGGGCTCATAGAAGGTCGCGGTTTCTCCATCTTGACGGCCCGCCTTGCCGGTCCCCAGGAAAGTCTCCGCCGTTCTATCTTTCGGTGATACGCGCTTGATCTTATTGTTGTAAGTGTCGGCCACATAGAGGACGCCTTCGTGATAGACGATGCCCAGGGGATGCTGAAAGCGCGCCTGGCGGCCGGCTCCATCCACATCTCCATAATCGAAAAGGTCGCCGCCGGCGATGGTCTCGACTTCGCCCGCGGCGTCAAGATCAGCCGAGCGGATCGAACTGTCTTCACTGTCCGCGAAATACAATTTCTTCCCGTCTGTGGTGATTCCTGAGGGCTGGGCCAGGGCCGCATGGGCCAAGGGCCCGTCAATCCTCGCCTCCCGGCTCGTGCCCGCGAAAGGCTGGACGTAGCCGGTCTTCAAATCCAATTTCCAGATTTGGTGAGGTCCCGCCATGGCGATATAGAGCGCGCCCTCGTGCGCAACCAAATCCCAGGGCGAACTGAGCCGGGTGGAGCGGCCCGGCCCCGCGATATTGCGTTCCCAGGCCTGCTCACCGGTTCCCGCGATTGTGGCAACTTTGCGCGCCTTAAAGACGATGGCGCGGATAGCGTGATTCTCCGTGTCCGCGAGATAGAGCGTGTCACCGTCAAGCGCCATCCCCTGGGGATGATTGAAAGCCGCCTCTTGGAAGCCGCCGTCCTTCCTCCCGGTCTCGCCGGTGCCGATGACTTCTTTGACCGAATTATCCGCCAAAGAGACGACGACAATGCGGTTATGATTTGAATCTGCAATGAAGAGACGCTGGGAGGCCTCGTCGGCCAGCACCTTGCCGGGGAAAGCGAGGGGCGATTCCGGAGAGACTGCGGCGACAGGCCCCAGATCCAGCGGCTTGCGATTCAACTGTCCGCTTGAGGCGAACTCCTCGACAGCCTCCGAAATCAGGCGGTCGAGCGGCTCAAAGATTGCCCCTCCTGACATGGTGTGAATGATCTTGCCCGTGGGGTCAATCAACACCAGCGTGGGCCAGGCGCGCACTGCGTATTGCTGCCAGGCGACCATCTCGCGATCATTCACCACCGGGTGGACAATCTCATAACGCGCAATCGCCTGGCGGATATTCGCCGTCTCCCGCTCCGTGGTGAACTTGGCGGAATGGACTCCAATCACAACCAGTTCATCGGCATATCTCTTCTCCAGCCGTTTCAAGTCCGGAATGATGTGCATGCAGTCAATGCAGCAATAGGTCCAGAAATCGAGCAGCACAATCTTGCCGCGCAAATCTCGCAGCGACAGCGGCCGATTGGTATTCAACCATTCAAGTTCCCGCGGGAATTCCGGAGCATTCATCTCGCCTCCTTGATTCATCAGAACGGCTTGGGTCATCTCCGGGGCACTGTTCTGCCGCCGATGAGCCCGCCAGGCAACGCCGGCGACAAACAAAGCCAGCGCCAATATCAACGCCGTCCGGTAAAAAGATATTCGATTCCGCCCCATCCTTCAACTCCCAGCGCCCGCCGCCCCCGACTTCGTTCATTCCGCGGACAAGAAGAGGGCCTTTTGCCCGCTATAATCTCTTTATCACAACCAGGGAGAGGCGAAATGAACCGTCTCAAGCCAAGTGACAAAGCGCCCGATTTCCAATTGCTCGACCAGAGCGGCAAGAGCGTCAAACTCTCTGATTTCAAAGGGCGGAAACTCCTGGTCTATTTTTACCCAAAGGCGATGACTCCGGGCTGCACAACTCAGGCCTGCAGCGTGCGAGATTCGCGCCAGGAGTTGGCGGACCTGGGGCTGGCGGTCGTGGGAACCAGCCCGGACGCGCCGGAAAAGCAGAAGAGGTTTGATGAGAAGTATGGCCTGAGATTCCCGCTCCTCTCGGATGTGGATCACAAGGTCGCCGAGGCCTATGGGGTCTGGGGAGAGAAGTCTCTCGGCGGAGTGAAGATCGCGGGAATCATCCGCTCCTCATTCCTGATTGACGAAGGGGGAAAGATTCTTCAGGCCTGGTATAAGGTCAGCCCCGAAGAGACCGTGTCAAAGGCGAAAGAGGCGCTGGCCGGGCAATCTAAATGAGAAGGAGATGCCGCGCGGTATGGTATAATGCCTGTAGGAGTGGGAAGAATGCGCTATCCAGTGGTCGTGACACCAGACCTTGAAGACGGCGGATTCGTAGCAGAATGTCCTGCCATCCCGGGCTGTGTCAGCGAAGGCAAGACGATTGAAGAAGCCATGACCAACATCCGCGACGCCATTGAAGGCTGTCTCGCCGTCCTGCGAGAGAAAGGCGAACCCATCCGTGAGCCAACGGATGCCCTTCTCGCCACTGTGGAGGTCGCAGGCTAGTGAGCCGCCTGGCGGGGCGTGAGAAAAGATGGCAGAAGACATCCTTCTGCCATACAAAACTCTCGGTGGCTCAGAAGACCTTTGCTTGCAGAACCCTGATGCGCCGGAGCAACTCCGATATATAGCCGAGGGTTTCGTTCAGGCCAGGAAAGTGATCGCTAGGATGCGCACATTCATTGCGCTTGTTTAGAAGTCCCAAGAGAGCCTTCATCTCACTTCTCGCACAAAGCCCGATGTCTCTTGATGCGTCTATTATAGCGTGTTCGCTATATTGCTCACGCAAGTCCTCAACGCTTGCAATCTTCCAGTTGGGTTTGGCCTGTTTCAACTTCTTGAAGCCATCGGAGGCAATCTTCTCCTCAAGAAAGTCCGCAAAGGCCGCCCAAGCCATGACATGTGCTGCTCGAAACAATTCGTTTTCTACACAACGCAGTGCTTGCCTGAAGAGGTCGTCCTGTTTCAGGCTTAGGCCTCCGAGTCCCTTGTAAGTATCTTCAAGCCGGATGACCCGCGACTTGGAAGCCTCGTGGACGCTAAGTATAGCGTGGGCCTCCCGCTCAAATGCACGTACACGGTTAACAACGTCCTTGATTTGAAGCATAGCGACCGTCTACGAAAGGATATGTTTCTTGAGTGATTCAAAGAGCCTGTCATAGATGGCTCCGTCGTCGGTCGCGGGGAGCTGCAATTGGACATTCACATTGATCGTCACCGCCCCCGCGGTGGAAGTCCTAACGATGCGCTTTTGCTCAGTTTCGTGATTTGCGAGATCTTTCCGTTGTTCTCTGGCGTCTATCGTCGAGACTCCTTCGAAGTCGGCCAACGTGCACAGTCCTTTGAATGTGTGAAGCATGTATGTGACAGTAGCGTCTCCGACACCCGAGTGGCTGCTAAAGAAGTTGCGTAATGCTTCGTCGTCCTTGCG
>Ga0299915_10000942_pt1 | contig 21502 bp, 18 predicted proteins | sample RVTome_13_FD_200263 | JGI IMG/M metagenome (GOLD analysis project Ga0299915, IMG submission 200263) | Soil microbial communities from uranium-contaminated site in the Upper Colorado River Basin, Wyoming, United States - RVT92D227 (version 2) ... | reverse complement strand
TTGTGGGCTGAGCTGAATAAATAGCAAGGGCATAAACACTCTTGTCTGTCAGGCCGGCAGCTTGCCATGTGGCGCCATTATTAGTGCTTTTTAAGACACCGCCATCTGTCCCTGCATACACGATTGTTGGCTGAAGTGGGTTAATGGCAAGGGCGTAAACACTCTTATCTTCCAGGACAGCGGTCCAATGGGCGCCACTGTCAGTGCTCCTAAAAATGCCACCAGGGTGTCGCGGCATCGCAACGGCCCCTGCATAGAGAATCGTGGACTGGGCTGGATTAATGGCAAGGGCTTGAACGCACCTGTTTGTCAGGCCGGCAGCTTGCCACGTGGCGCCACTATCGGTGCTCTTAGAGACACCGCAAGCATAATTAAAAAACTCTCCCCCACCCGCGTACACGATTGAAGACTGAACCGGATCAATGGCCAGGGCATAAATACTTTTATCTCCCAGGACAGAGGTCCAGACGGCGCCGCTGTCAGTGCTTTTAAAGACACCGTACTCAGCAGCTCCCGCATACAGGGTCCTGCGCTGGGCTGGATTAACGGCAAGGGCATGCACATAATAGTTTGCTAACACGGCATGCCAGGTGACACCGCTGTCAGTGCTTTTAAAGACACCGAAGCGAGAAATCCCCGGAATCTCCGCCACCCCCGCGTACAGGGTCGCTGGCTGAACTGGATTAATGACAAGGGCCTTAACATTCTGATTTGGCAGGATGGCAGTCCAGGCGGTGCCACTGCTCAAGCTTTTAAAGAGGCCGCTATTGGTTCCTGCATAGAGGATGGCGGGCTGGTCTGGATTGATAGCAAGGGCGTTCACGTAATTGTCTGTCAGGCCGGCAGCCTGCCAGGAGGCGCCACTGCTGGTGCTTTTAAAGACGCCGCCACTGGTTCCTGCATAGAGGGTTGTTGGCTGGGATGGATTAATGACAAGGGCATAAACACCCTTGTCTGCCAGGCCAATAGACTGCCAGGTGGCGCCGCTGTTAATGCTTTTAAAGACGCCGAGATTGGTTCCTGCATAGAGGATTGCAGGCTGGACCGAATTAATAGCAAGGGCATACACACTCTTGTCTGCCAGGCCGTTGTTGGCAGCCTGCCACGTGGCGCCGCTGTCAATGCTCTTAAAGACACCGCCATCAAAAAAGTTCACCTTCAAAATCCCTGCATACAGGGTTGCGGGATGAACTGGATCAATGGCAAGGGCATGAACATCCTGTTGCCCTTCTTCCAGGCCGTTGTTGGCAGGCTCCCAGGTGTCGCCGCTGTTGATGCTCTTTAAGATGGATCCCCTAACCCCTGCATACAGGGTTGCGGGGTGGGCCGGATCAATGGCAAAGGCCTGAACAGCGAAGGTGGGAAAAGCAGCCTGCCAGGTGGCGCCTCCGTCAGTGCTCTTTGAGGCGCCGTCAGTGGTTCCCGCATACAGGGTGGTGGGCTGAGATGGATCAATGGCAAGGGCGAGACAATTGCCGCCTTTTGGTCCTATGCTGCTCCACCTGTTGGTACCGGCATCTCCGCTGACCGGCAGCCCTAAGCCCAGCAGCAACAAAATCATTCCAAGAAGCACGCATCGATACCAATAAATCCGCAACATAACAATACCCTCCTTCCTTACATCGATGAATCAACCGATTATTCACCAAGTCCAGAAGATCAAGGTTACGCAAAAAAAGGCTACAATATTCTCAGGGAGTTTTCTTATTATAGCATATTGTGTTTTTATTTTTTGACCTATCTTGCCTTTCTTTTGACATATTTCGGCTTTTTAGGAATAAGGACGCCTCTTTTCTTGGCCCTGAGCCCCTCGGCTTGGCTCGGGACTATAACTAGCCCTTGCCTATAGGCTGAGAAGTCCGCGGGGTCATCCTGAGCTAGCCGAAGGATTGACAAGCACCGTTAATTTATTCCATACTCCCCACGGCTATTTTCTTTTGACCAAATAAAGCCGCATAGATGTAGGTTAATCCAATGAAAAAATTGGTTTTAATTAATCCCGTCAATCCTGCACGTACCGGTCTGACCGTTAATAAAAGTTCCCGCTTTCCCCCTATCGGGTTAGGCACTGTCGCGGCTTTGACGCCTGCCTCGTGGGATGTGAAACTGGTAGACGAAAACTGGGAACCTTTTGCCTATCAAGCAGCAGACCTCGTGGGCATTACCGCCTTTACCGCATCGGCCAACCGGGCTTACGAGATTGCCGCCCTCTATCGGCAGCAAGGCGTACCCGTCGTCATGGGAGGTATTCATGCCTCCATGTGTCCGGATGAAGCCTTGCAATTCGTAGATGCGGTGGTCATCGGCGAGGCCGAGGCTGTCTGGCCCAGGGTCTTGGCTGATATGGAAGCAGGGTGCCTTGAGCAGAGATACCAGGGAGGGTGGCCTGATTTGTCCGGTATGCCATCTCCCCGGCGGGACTTGTTCCACCCCGGTTATCTGTTCGCGTCCGTGCAAACTTCACGCGGTTGTCCCATGGATTGTGAATTCTGTTCGGTCACTGCCTTTAATGGCAGACGTTACCGCCGCCGTCCTCCCGAGGAAGTCTTGGCCGAGTTAGAGCGGATTCCCCAGAAGATGGTATTTTTCGTGGATGACAATATTATCGGGTATGGTCCGGCCTCACGCAAGCAAGCCTTGGCCCTTTTTAAAGGGATGGTAGAGCGCAAGCTGGATAAGTGGTGGTTTTGTCAGGCCTCGCTTAACTTTGGCGACGATGAAGAGGTGTTGAGCTGGGCCAGTCGTGCAGGTTGCAAGATGGTTTTTCTCGGCCTGGAGGCAGAGGCGATTGATGCCTTACAAGAAGTGCATAAGCAGCTCAATGTCCAGCGGGGCATACAGGGCTATAAACAGGCCTTTCGCCGCATCCACAAGGCCGGCATTGCGGTATTAGGGGCGTTTATTTTTGGCATGGACGGGGATACGAGCGCCAAACTGCAAAGGCGCGCGCGTTACATGGCTTACAATCGCGGCATTGATGTCATGCAGACTACCTTTCTGACCCCTCTCCCCGGGACGCGGCTTTTTGAACGGTATCAGCAAGAAGGGCGATTGCTCTATACCGATTTTCCTCAAGATTGGAAGCATTATGATATGACGGAAGTGGTTTATCGCCCGGGCAAATTGGAGCCAAAACAATTAATACACATAACGGGAAAACTGAATCGTCGCATGTATGCGTGGCCGGTGCTGCTTCGCAAGGCATTCATGACTTATTGGCAAACCCGGAATAAGATTGCAACCATGTTTGCGTGGAACTCGAACATCGTCTATCGCAATGTCGCTAGAGGCATCGCAAGGTAACGTATTGCCCCTTGCCCCGATTTCCCTATCAAGGACATTCTTGACACCTCAACTCATTTGTTCCATACTTCCAACAAGTATTCCCTTGTGCCACAATAAAGCTGCATGTAGGCAGGATTATCTGAAGTTATGGACAGCAAATGTTGAAACCTAGAGAAAAAATAAAACAGGCCCATGAAGACGCCGTCATTGAGCAATTCCTCTCATGGTATAACTCGAAACATAGAACGGAATTCAAGATAGTCGAAAAACCACAACCACCCGATGCAGTAGCGCAAGCCCACGATGTATATATTTGGATTGAACATGCAGATATATATCGAAGTTCAGAAGAAGCTAGAGAAGAAAGGTCAGCAGTAACACCGGGCGAAACGCCTTACGAAAGGCAAGAACATCCAATATATGAGCCAGATAAAAGGACAGCATTTGCCTTCGCTTCTACATTAAACAAGAAGTTGTCGAAAGATTCATATGTTAAATGGTTTAAAAAATACGGGCCGGGCATTTTGATTTTAACAGAAAGAGACCCCTTATTTAACCAATCTACTTGGGATTGTATCACTGAAAAATTAAAGTCATGCTCTTTTGAAGCTGATAGGGGCCATTTTAAAAATATCTTTTTAGGTTATCGAAGTATGGAGGGCATTTCATTTATCGAGGTAAATTATCGTAAAGTCTAAGATCAGTCTTAGAAAGGATGCACGTAAGAGGACTTGCGCACTTGTCAACTCGGGCGCTATGATTAAATCAATAAGGGCACTTATCTAGACACTTTTGGTGTAAGTGACGCAATGGATAGTATTAAAGACAATCGTATGGCATGGATCAGAAATATCGACAGTTTGCAGAAGGGCAGTCAAACCTATTTTACAGAGTATGAAATAGCAACTGAAACATATATTCCCGGATTATTCATATATAGGAATGATGCCATTCTATGTAGCTCATCGACGTTTGATAAAGATCAACGTGGACTTTTTAAATATACCTTAAAAATCAAACTTCCGGCACTAGAAGAGCCTTATTATAACCGACAAGCCAGTGTAAAAGGATATTATTTCAAGGAAGGCATTCCAGGAGAAATCCTCGCCTTATTCTCATTATATTTTCAATGCAGATTTTACATGTTGGCTGCATTTTCTAATGATCTTACGCCGCATAGTATTAAAATGAAACTAGAGTACGACCCTTTATATCGATCATGCAAGCCATACTTTGATCCGGTAGTTTTTTCAAATGGTAAAAGAACCTTCTCATCGGGGCTTGCCGATTTTCTTAATCGGATAATAACTATTCCTATGGCGTATCATCAACAGATTATCCTTGCATGCTACCATTATGCTCGTGCTTTAAAGGAATTTGGCGTAGATGAAGAAATGGTTTTTATTAGACTGGTATCAGCAGTGGAAGCTTTATCTGAATGGGTGGTGCTAAAAAAGAATGATGATTTATTTAATGAACTAGAGTTTGATGATATAGTTAAGACTGAGCTTCTCGCAAAAAAGCAATTGCAGGAACTTAAGAAGCTGTTTGATGTACGAAAATCTAAACTCAAGTTCAAACGATTTATCGAACAATATTCTAAAGGTTTTTTTAAAGGAGGCAATTTCGAAGCCCCCCATACAAGAATAAAAAAAGCAGATCTACTCGATACACTCAGTGCGATTTATGACAGCCGCTCTGAATATCTTCATGGTGGAGAGGCTATGTATCTAAGTCAACCCATGAGAGGAGGGCATAAATGGGATACTGACCCCAGTCTCGGGATGATTATAGATAATCGAAAATTCCCCAGAAGAAAGAAGTTACCTTATGGTTCCTATTTTCAGCGACTTGTAAGATATTGTCTTATGGAGTTTATTAAGGATATCGCAAGCTAATAAATCAGGTTGGCTAAATAAAAAGGCAGAGTGATGTTTTGTCCCACTTGTAGAGTTGAATATCTACGAGGGTTTAACAAGTGTAGTGATTGTGGGGTAGAGCTGGTTGCAACGCTGCCACCTGAACCTCCTGAATCAGTACCAGAGTTCGTTGATTATAAGGAGGTTCTAATAACATTCAACCCCGCGGATATCGCTTTTATCAAGTCCATCCTCGGAGCAGAGAAAATAATATATTTTTTTCAGGGTGAAAATTTTCTTCGTATACAGCCATTGGCGCTTCCAGCTAGACTTATGGTCAAAACAGATCAAGTAGAGAAAACAGTAGAGATTCTGAAAGGTATGAAACTGAATTTTTTGGGAATCACTGTAAGTGCTGATTCTGAAAAAAAGTCTTAATAGGCGGATATACTAGCCTATTTCCCCTTGACACTACCCCCCATTTTCGTTTACAGTTTTAAGTAGTTATGGGCGGTTAACTCAGCGGGAGAGTGCTATCCTCACACGGTAGAAGTCACTGGTTCAAATCCAGTACCGCCCACCAATTTTAATTTTATTGTCCCATTCAGCGGGATCAGCCTCACTAAGAGGCGAATATGTTAGTTTCGTAAGTGAAAGGGTTCAATCCCGCTCCTTAATTTAGATTTTATAGGATGCGGGATCCCGCAAAGCGGGAGGCGTCTAGGGGCAGGGGTTCTAGCAACATGCTTCAATGTTTTTCACTCGAACCCTAGAATCCTCGTACCCATGACCCCTAGGTCCCGCCCTCGGCGGGACAGATTATATAGGCCGCGGGGAGTGAGAGGAGCTCGGTGAATAGGCCGCAGGGTAAGAAGATGTTATCCTCCTCTCTGCGGTTTTTATTTTAGGTAGAGGGAATAACTATGTCAGGTCATTCGAAGTGGTCACAGATAAAGCGGAAAAAGGGCGCGGCTGACGCCAAGCGAGGGCAGGTCTTCACCAAGCTGATCAAGGAGATCACCGTGGCTGCCCGCTTCGGCGGCGGCGATCCCGAGGGAAACGCCCGGCTGCGCACGGCCATTGCCGCTGCCAAGGCGGAGAACATGCCCAAGGACAACATCGAGCGGGCCATCAAAAAGGGCACCGGCGAGCTCGCGGGGGTCACCTATGAGGAGTTCCCGTATGAAGGGTATGGTCCCGGCGGCGCGGCAGTGCTGGTCGAGGTGCTGACGGACAACAAGAACCGGACCACGGCGGAGATCAGGCATATCTTCTCCCGCTCCGGCGGCAACCTGGGGGAAGCCGGGAGCGTGGCCTGGATGTTTCACAAGAAGGGCTACATCGTGATTGAAAAGGGCGCTGTTGAAGAGGATAAGCTGATGGAAGTGACCCTGGATGTCGGGGCAGAGGACATCGAGGCAAGCGACAAAGAATACGAGGTGACCACCGATCCGCAGAAACTCGATGTAGTCAAGAAGGCCTTGGAAAAGGCGGGGATCAAGTACCATCTGGCAGAGCTCACCATGTACCCCCAGTCGACCGTCGCGATCGACGGCAAGCATGCCGAGCAGATGCTGCGCCTGATGGAGCAGCTGGAAGAGCACGACGACGTCCAAAAGGTTTATGCGAACTTCGACATCCCGGACAGCGTGATGGAGCAGCTGGGCAAATGAGGATATTAGGGATAGACCCCGGCACCCTGGTCATGGGGTATGGCGTTGTAGAGGAGAGACAGGGGGAATTAACGCACGTGATCGACGGGACCATTACTCCTTCGGGCGAGCTGGCGCAGCGCCTGCGGGAGCTCTACGACGGCCTGCAGGAGATGATCCGCGCCTATGCCCCGGATGCCGTGGCCATGGAGAGTCCCTTTTTTTCCAAGAACGTCGTGAGCACGGTGAAACTCGGGCAGGTGCAGGGGGTAGTGGTGCTCGCCGCCACCCATGCCGCACTCGATTCCTGCTCCTACACCCCCATGGAGGTCAAGTCGGCGGTTGCCGGCTACGGCAAGGCCACCAAGGCGCAGGTCAGGGAGATGGTCAAGCGACTGCTCGGCATCAATGGGCCCCTTTCCCTGGACGCCTCCGATGCCCTGGCCGTGGCCATCTGCCACATCCACACGGCCGAGCTCAAGCGCAAATATCAGCAACACCTTTCCTCTCAAGCCACGGGAAGATGATATCGCAGATTCGCGGCCGCCTGGCCAACAAAGCCCCTGGAGAGATCATCATCGATTGCAACGGGGTGGGATACGGCATCAGGGTCCCCCTCTCGACCTTCTATGAGCTACCGGAGCTCGAGCAGGAGGTCCTACTGCAGGTCTACACCCATGTCCGCGAGGATGCCCTGCTTCTCTACGGTTTTTTGACCAACAAGGAAAAGGAGCTCTTCTGCCTCCTGATCGGGGTATCGGGGGTGGGGCCGAAGCTCGCGATCAACGTGCTCTCCGGCATCTCGGCCGGCAATCTGGAGCGTGCCCTGTGCGAGGGCGACCTCATCTGCTTGACCCGCATCCCCGGCATCGGGAGGAAGACCGCCGAGAGGATGCTCGTGGAGCTGAAGGACAAGGTTACTCTCCCCGCGGGAGCGGCGGCAACCGGTCTGCCTCTGAAGCAGGGGGTGGTTAAGGATGCCCTCTCTGCCCTGGTCAATTTGGGCTATACGAGGTCCATAGCCGAGGAGGCGGTGCATGAGGCAGCGCGCCAGTGTGGGGATGAGCCGTCGTTAGAGGAGCTTCTCAAGGAATCACTCCGCTTACTCGTCAGGCACTGATGCAATGGTCAAGCCCTTAGTCACCGAGGAAGAGATACGTTTTGAGCAGGGGGTGCGCCCCCAATCCTTTGCCGAGTACGTCGGCCAGGGGCGCGTCAAGGAGAACCTCAAGGTCTTTGTCGATGCCGCGAAAGAGCGGGGGGAGGCGCTCGATCATGTTCTCTTTCACGGCCCCCCGGGGCTCGGCAAGACCACCCTGGCCCACATCATCGCTCATGAGCTCCAGGCGGGGATCAAGGCCACCTCCGGCCCGGCCATCGAGCGCCCCGGCGATCTGGCAGCCATCCTCACCAATTTGCAGGAGCGCGATGTCTTTTTTATCGATGAGATTCACCGTTTGAACCGCGTCGTCGAGGAGGCGCTCTACCCGGTGCTCGAGGACTTCAAGTTCGACATCGTCATCGGCCAGGGACCAGGCGCCCGGGCCATCAAGCTCGATATCCCCCACTTTACCCTGGTAGGTGCCACCACCAGAGCCGGGCTCCTCACCTCACCCTTGCGGGACAGGTTCGGGGTGGCCTTCCGGGTGGACTACTATCCGCCGGAGGATCTGGCCATCATCGTCCAGAGGTCCGCGCGCCTCCTCAAGGTGCATATCGACGAGGCCGGCGCACAGGAGATCGCCTCCCGCTCCCGGGGTACCCCGAGGATCGCCATCCGACTGCTGCGACGCGTCAGGGACTACGCCCAGGTCAAGGAGGACGGCTCCATCACCAGGGAGGTGGTGCAAAAGGCCCTGGCCCTGATGGAGATCGATCACCTGGGGCTGGACAACATGGACCGCAAGCTCCTGCGCACCATCATCGAGAAGTTCGGCGGCGGGCCGGTTGGGATCGAGACCCTGTCCACGGCCATCAGCGAGGAGAAGGACACCATCGAGGACGTGTACGAGCCTTTTCTTATTCAAAAGGGCTATATCAACCGCACGCCGCGGGGGAGGGTGGCCACCAAGCTTGCCTATGAATACCTGGGGCTTAGGCCCGAGGACGTAGCCCAGGGGGATCTCTTTAAATAATGACATCTTAATTTTTTACCACGAAGAACACGTAGGCAGAGAAAGAAGCTCAAATCTTTTTCTTAACCTTCTAGTTTCTTCGTGACCTTCGTGGTAAAACTTGTCTTAATTTTGCACCACGAAGAACACCCGGAGGTGGCTCTTTAGCCAGAAGATCACGAAAAATACTTAATCTTTTTTATTCTTAACCTTCTTGCTCCTTCGTGCCCTTCGTGGTAAAACTTGTCTTAATTTTGCACCACGAAGAACACCCGGAGGTGGCTCTTTAGCCAGAAGAACACGAAAAATACTTAATCTTTTTTATTCTTAACCTTCTAGCCCCTTCGTGCCCTTCGTGGTTAGACTTATCCTGTGTTGAGAAAATTTGTCACCACGAAGAACACCCGGAGGTGGCTCTTTAGCCAGAAGGCTGTAAAAAATCCTTAATCTTTTTCTATTTCTGATCTTCTAGTTTCTTCGTGCCCTTCGTGGTTAGACTTTCTTTTTAGGATATAAGATACGATATAAGATAATGACGCGGGTGGAGATCATCGCTGTCGGGAAAGAGATATTGCGGGGACAGACCCTGGATACCAACTCCTCCTGGCTGGCCAAGCGGATAACCGCGCTCGGGGGCGTGATCGGGCGCATCGTGATCCCGGATGACGACGTGGAAGCCATTGCTCAGGAGATCAAGACCTCCTTTGACAACAACGCTCAGGTGATCATCACCACCGGCGGGCTCGGCCCGACATTCGACGACAAGACGCTGGCCGGCATTGCCGAGGCCACGAATCGCCCTTTGTCCCTGCATGATAAGGCGCTGGAGATCGTAACCCGAAGATATATGGAGTTCTACGACCAGGGGTTTGTGGAAGACGCGGCAATCACCCCGGCGCGCGAGAAAATGGCCTATCTGCCCAAGGGGGCCGAGGCTCTGGACAATCCGGTGGGCACAGCGCCGGCTGTCTCGTTGAAAAGCCCTGCATGGGTGATCTTTGCGCTTCCCGGCGTGCCCAAGGAGATGCAGGCGATATTCGAGCAGACAGTCTTTCTCTCTCTCAAAGAGATCTTAGGGGCGGAGTTCTATCTGGAAGAAACAGTGAACACGGGATTGGGTGATGAGTCCGTCATCGCTGGGATGATCGATCAGGTCATGAAGCAGGTTCCCGGCACATACCTGAAGTCCAAGGCCAACTCTTTCGGCAAGGGGGTAGAGCTGGAGGTGGTGATTACCGCAGCCGGTGCCGACAAGAAAGGGATCGAGAAGAAGGTGCGAGAGGCAAAAAGGCTGCTGCTCGCGCTTGTCAAATCCCGCCCCACTCGTACTGGATGATGGCGCAGGCAGCAATGGCCGCTGTCTCCGTCCGCAAGATCCGCCCCCCGAGGCCGGCAGAGAAAAAACCCGCTTCCCACGCCTGCCGCACCTCCTCCTCAGTCCACCCCCCTTCCGGCCCAACCATCAGGGCGATGCCCTTCGGCGCAGGCATGTTCCTGAGCAGGCGCGCAAGGCTTGTCCGTTCTTTTTCCCAGAGGATGACCTTGAGCTCTAAAGGTTGGGCCAGCTCAAGGGCCTGCGCAAAGGAGCAATAGGGGGCAACAAGGGGCATGGAGGCCCTGCGGCTTTGCTTGGCTGCCTTGAGGGCGATCTGCTGCCAGCGATGGGCCTTGGGCTGACCTGCCTCTCGTTCTTCCAGCGAGATTGAATGTTTCGATTTAAAGGGGTAGATGCAGCTCGCCCCGAGCTCCGTCGCCTTCTGGATAATGAGCTCCATCCGCTCCTTTTCCGGCAAGGCCTGAAAGAGAACGAGGTCAAAAGGGGGCTCAATCGGCTCCCGCATCTGCTCAAAGATGAAGACGCGCGCATGATCATCCGCAAGCTCAACGATCCTACCCCGGAATGCCTTGCCCTCGGCATCGGTGACGGTGATGACCTCTCCTTGATAGGGCTGCCGCCGGCTCAGGGGGGAAAAGAAATTTCCCTCCAGGGCAATCTCCTGCCCCATGCTGAGCCGGGCCGGAAAGACAATCTGCGTAGGGCCTCGGCGGTTAGTTCTCATCCTGGCTTATATTATATCCTACTTTAACGAAGGTGTAGCGCGTGTTCAGGGGGAAAAGTCGGACCTCGAATAGCGCCCTTATGGTCTCTCCGGTCAAAAAAGCCCGAAGGCGATGCCTGCGCCAACTACGATCAGCATCACCCCGACGATGATCTGAATTGTATGCAGGGTGATTTTTTTTATCAGCCGTGTGCCGACGAAAGACCCGACAAAGGCGGCCAGCGTGGCAGCCAGGATAAGCCCCTTCATGTCCGGTGCGATCAGGGCAAGGCTGCCGGCGTAGAAGCCCAGCCCGTAGACCAGCAGACGGGCTGCGTCCACGATGATGGCTGATACAATGCTCGTGCCGATGAAGGATTCCTTGTCCAGTCCGGCCTTGATCAAGAAGGCGGAGCGCAGCGCCCCCTGGAGGCCGGAGAGACCGCCGAAGAAGCCGGAAATCATGCCGCCGAGCGGCAGATATTGGCGGTTGAAGGTTAGTTTGTTAAAGCGCGGCAGGAGATCCAGGATGGCAAAACTCGTGATCAACGACCCGATCACCAGCCCGATGAGTGCGATCTCGTGCCGGTGCGTACCGAGCTGATAAGACCAGAGGGGGGGCAGCGCAGCAAATACGTTCAAGAGCGCGGCCCCGACCAGGGCAGCTGCTGCGCCCGGCAGGGCAAACCGTGCCACCACCGGCCAGCTTGCCTTGCGCCCCACCAGCGTAAGCTTGAACAGGTTGTTGCCCAGGTGCACCACGGCAGTGGCAGCGATCGCCGTCGGCACCGGAAAGAAGAGGGCAAAGGCCGGCATGAGCAGCGTGCCCAGGCCGAAACCCGAAAAGAGAGTCAGGCCTGATACGGAGAGGGCCACCAGGCACACCACGATATACGCTATCACGTCATCGCTCTCGCTGATTTTTAGATAAGGTGTGCGTCAACTTATATGGTTGCCGTAAACCGGGGTAGGTCGTATATGCCCATGGTCTTTTCCAATTTCTCCACCTCGCTCACGACGTGTTCGAAGCCGTCCTTGCCGAAAAGCTCTTCTTCTTGATCCTCAAATGCCTCGCCTAAGGAGGCGTATTCTTTTGGCGAAACGATAGCATGGAAAGCCGGGAATAGCACGGTATCTTCCCGCGCCTTGTGGGGCCGATACATGCGAATGAAGAAGTGCAGATATTGCCCCAGCTCTTTTTTCCCTTTGGGATTCTTGATTGCCGAGGTAGTGGCAAGGCCCCTAATGCGATCCGTGAGACGGCGTCCTGCCTGATGTTGCTGCAATAAAACCTTTACAAGATCAACGAGTTTTCCCGCCTTTTTAAATCGAGGGAAGAAATGATTCTCCTCAAGCTTTTCGTGGTAGTCCTCGACGAATCGCCGGATGAGGCCTGCGGCATCTGCAAGGACTTCGAGGGGGAATTCCCGCCCGCTGCTGAGGCGTGCCATGATCTCCTCGTAGATGAGCAACAGCCTGGAAAGAGCACCATGCTCGCGCATCAGGTCTTCAGCAGGAGAGATTTCTTTGTCTTCTTCGGCCTTGTTCCCGGGGTTCGATGGTGCCGCCTCAGCGAGCAGCCCGATGGGTTGTATCATGGCAGTGGCGGCGATCAACACTCCGCTCATTTTGATGAACCCTCTCCGTGCCCCATTCACCGAACCGGGGTCGATCTTATCTTTCATACAACGCCTCCTTTTTTGCGACTGTTACCACTGCTCAGCCGGCCAAGGCGCTGTACAATGGCCCCTGCCGATCGTCGTCAACCAAATCAGCAAAGAGCAGGGTCATAATTATCTCCCATCCAGTGCTATCTGCCACTGGTAAAGGGGTTTTCCCCTGGGAAGGGTATTCTTCATAATAGGCGAGGACTTCGGGATGGTCCGATTTAAAGGCCTCCCATATCGCGCGCGCCTGATTTGATTGCATCGTGGCCTTGATGGCATCGATGATGAAGACCTTGCCGTCGGGGGTGAATCTCACCGGTATGTCATCCAGGTGCATAGTAAAAGGCTCTTCCATGGATATTCCCTCCTGCGGGCTTATATAATCAAGATTTATGCCAACAAGGAAGAAAATGAATTTTCCCTTTGAATTCAATATATTAGCCATTTTGGGAGCGAAAAGGCCGGCGGGGAAACCTTTACTTCTGTCCTGTGCGGTAGGATGCCGTCCTGCCGCACAGGACATTTTTGTTGACACGCAGGGGAATACTCCATTAAAGTTAATACCTGTATCTTTATTCTTCCGGCACTCCATTCCAGAGAGCTTGAGCATAAGAAAGAAAGGGGGGCTTACAAGGAAGCCCTCCCTGGGCAGGGGGAGAGAGGTCATGACAGATCATTGGTCTCCGAGAACAGGCTCAACAAGCCCCGACATTGTCCGCAATCGTCGAGCAGGAGGGTAGTATGAAAGCCAAGGCCGGCAAAAAAGGGAAGACCGTTGCGCAATGCTCCGACAAAAAGAGGCCGCAAGAGCGCTCTACGGTCCCGCCTGCTAGAGATATAGCGGCGCAAAAACAGGTGGAGGAAAGACTTGCCCACCTTGCTTCTTTCCCCGAGCTCAACCCCAATCCCGTAGCTGAGGTGGATTTAGCCGGGCATTTCCATTACCTTAATCCCGCAACCAAGCGATTGTTTCCCGATCTCCAAACCAGGGGGCTGCGACATCCCTGGCTCAAGGATTTGGAGGCGACAGCTAAAATGTTTGAGCAAACAAGAAAGAGATCTCATATACGGGAGTTGAAGATCGGTGAATCCTGGTACCATCAGACGATTAGCGCCGTTTTCGAAGGTGGGCGATTGCGGATCTACGGCCTGGACATCACCGATCACAAGCGGGCCGAGGAGGCGCTGCGAGAAAGCGAGGAGCGCTATCGTGGGCTCTACGAGGCCATTGCCGGCGGGGTTATTGTGCAGGATCGTACTGGAGCCATCCTGGGGGCCAATGCCGCAGCCTGCGACATTCTCGGCTTGACTGAGGATGAGATCCAGGAACGCACCATACAGGATCCCCGCTGGCGCGCCATCCGCGAGGACGGTTCCCCCTTGCCAATCGACGACCGCCCTTCTATGCGGGCCCTGCGCACCGGCATTGCCAATCAAGGAACGGTGATGGGCGTGTTCAATCCGTCTCTGGACCAATACCGGTGGATCCTGGTCAACGCCGAGCCGATCCTCGATCCCAAGACGAGCCAGGTGCAATCTGTCGTGACCACATTCCTGGATATCACCAACCGCAAAAAGAGGGAGGAAGAACTCCGCAGGCTGAACCGGACACTTACGGCGCTGAGCAACAGCAGCAAGGCGATGACGCGCGCCACGAATGAATCCGAGTACCTGAAAGAAGTATGCAAGATTGTCGTCGAAGACTGCGGCCACAAAATGGTGTGGATAGGATTTGCCGAGGAGGATGAGGCAAAGAGCGTCCGACCTGTGTCCCATGCCGGCTTTGAAGAAGGATACCTGGAGACGTTGCGTATTACCTGGGCCGACACCGAGCGCGGCCGCGGCCCCACAGGCACGGCCATCCGCACGGGCACGGTGAGCATGTGCAGAAATATGCTCACCGATCCCAATTTCGCTCCCTGGCGCGAACAGGCGATAAAACGGGGCTATGCCTCGTCGATCGTCCTTCCCCTCATGGCAGAAGGCAAGGCGTTCGGCGCTCTGAATATCTATTCAAAAGAACCCGATCCATTCTCGGCGGATGAGGTGAAGCTGCTTTCCGAATTGGCCGACGACCTTGCTCATGGGATAATCGCGCTTAGGCTGCGCGCCGCACATGCGCGGGTCGAGGAGGCGCTGCGCGAGAGCGAGGAGCGGCTCAACAGGGCACAGGAGATCGCCCATCTCGGCAGCTGGGAGCTTGATCTCGTGAACAACCGCCTATCCTGGTCGGACGAAGTATACCGACTCTTCGGTCTGCAGCCGCAAGAATTCGGTGCGACATATGAGGCCTTTCTCAATGCCGTGCACCCTGACGATCGTCCAGCAGTTGACGCCGCATATTCCGGCTCGCTGCGGGAGGGAAGGGATACGTACGAGATCGAGCACCGGGTAGTAAGGAAATCAAATAATGAGGTCCGCATCGTCCATGAAAAATGCGAACACATCCGTGATGGATCGGGCAAGATTATCCACTCTGTCGGGATGGTCCATGATATCACCGAGCGCAAGCGAACCGAAGAGGCGATCCTGCGGGCCAAGGAAGAATGGGAACGGACATTCGACGCAGTCCCGGACTTGGTAACGATCTTGGACAACGACTATCGGATTGTCCGCGTGAACAAGGCGATGGCGGACCGCTTGGGTCTGACATCCGAACAGTGCATCGGGCTCAAGTGTTATGAGGCCGTACACGGCGCGTCCCAACCGGCGGCGCTCTGCCCACACGCCCTCACCCGCCAGAGCGGCCAACAGCATATAGCCGAAATACACGAACCCCGCCTCGAGGGCGACTTTCTTGTAAGCACAACGCCTTTGCGCGATGTGCAAGGCCAGCTCACCGGCTCCGTGCACGTTGCCCGCGACATCACCGAACGCAAGCAAGCAGAGGAGGCATTACAAAAAGCACATGATGAGTTGGAAATACGAGTTCAGGAACGCACGTCGGAACTCAAGGGGGTCGTTCAGGCGTTGCAGGACGAGATGGCCGAGCGCACTCAGGCCGAGGAGGCGCTTAGGGGCGCCTCCGCATATACCCGCAATCTTATCGAGTCGAGCCTCGACCCCCTGGTTACGATCAACGCCGCGGGTAAGGTGACGGACGCAAACAAGGCCGCGGAGCTGGTTACCGGTGCCTCCCGCGACCAGCTCGTCGGAAGCGATTTCTCCGAGTATTTTACCGAGCCTGATAAGGCCAGAGAGGGGTACCAGAAGGTCTTTTCGGAAGGATCGGTCCGGGATTATCCTCTAGCCATTCGCGATACCAGCGGCCATATCACGGAGGTATTATACAACGCCACGGTATATAAGAATGAGACCGGTGAGGTGCAGGGTGTCTTCGCCGCTGCCCGCGACATCACGGCACAAAAATCGGCGGAGCAGGAGCGCCTGCGTTTGATCGCGGCGATTGAACAGTCTAATGAATCCATCGTGATAACGGACGATGCGGGAGAGATTCTGTACGTCAACCCGGCATTCGAACATATTAATGACTATCGACCGCTGGAAGCCCTCGGAAAGAATTATTTTGATATCGTGCTGGGAGACGGCCGGGATAAAGGGTTTAAGAAGAAGCTGGCGAATATCCTCGGCAAGGGTCTCATATGGGAAGATCACCTTATAAGAAAAAAGAAGGACGACACCTCTTATGAGCTGGATGTGACCATTTCCCCGGTAAGGGAGCAGTCAGGGCGGATCATCAACTATTCAATCATCGAGCGCGACGTGACCCATGAGGCCATCCTGGAACGGCATCTCCGCCAGCAGCAGAAGATGGAGGCCCTGGGGACCCTGGCCGGGGGCATTGCCCATGATTTCAATAACATCCTGATGCCTATCATGATCAATACGGAGCTGTCCCTCTATGATGCCCCGGAAGCGAGCCCGATTACCCAGTATCTGAATACCGCGCTGCAGGCTGCCCAGCGGGGGCAGGAGCTGGTGAAACAGATCATCGCCTTCAGCCGCCAGAAAGAACAGGAGCGGAGCCCGATAAGAATAACCCCCGTTATCAAAGAGACCTTAAAATTCCTCAGGGCATCGTTGCCGCAGCATATCGAGATTAGTGAGAATTTCGCCGTTGAATCCGGCATGATCCTGGCTGATCCGACGCAGATCCACCAGGTGTTGATGAACCTCTGCAACAACGCGGTCCATGCCATGCGGGGAAAAGGAGGCGTGTTGGAGGTGAACCTGGCCGATGTGGAGGTTGATGCTCATATGTTGGCCAGACATCTGGATCTAAAACCTGGTCCCTACCTCAAGCTCGTGGTAAGTGACACCGGCCACGGTATGGATCAAGAATTAATAAAGCGAATCTTCGATCCCTTTTTTACGACCAAGAAACCGGGGGAAGGAACAGGGATGGGGCTGGCGGTTGTCCATGGCATCGTAAAAAGGCATGAGGGAGCAATCATCACCTACAGCGAACCGGGGAAGGGGACTACCTTCCATGTATTTTTCCCACGGATTCAGGGCCTCGTGGAACAAGAGCAATTGACATTAGATGATATACCAACGGGAGACGAGCGCATACTTCTCGTTGACGACGAAGAGGTTCAAGTCAGGAGCGGCCGACACCTGCTCGAACGGCTTGGCTATACCGTGACTACCGCCACGGACAGCCTGGAGGCCCTGGAATTATTCCGCGCGCAACCGGAGGCATTCAATCTCGTGGTCACCGATCAGAGCATGCCCGGTCTGACAGGTATACAGTTGGCCGAACAATTGATGCAAACCAGACCCGGCATCCCCATTATCCTGTGCACAGGATTCAGCGAAGTGGTTGATGGAAAAGAGGCAAAGGCCAGGGGGATTCAGGAGTTCATGATGAAACCTTTTTCCGCCCGGCAATTGGCCGAAACCATCCGGCGTATCCTGGGTGGAAGGGATTGAGGAGGCTCGTATGGCGCAGATCCTGATCATCGACGACGATCCGATTGTTGGTGAAACCATCTCTCATATTGCGCATCACCTGGGGCATGAGGCCTTCACTGCTCACTCCTTGCAGGAAGGGGTCAAGGAGGTCTCTTCGAGGGCAGTCGATGTCGTGCTACTCGACGTGCGGCTGCCTGACGGCAACGGGTTGGATGCCGTGCCCGGGATCCGGAAGGCGCCTTCCCATCCGGAGATCATCATCCTCACCGGCTATGGCGATCCGGATGGCGCGGAGTTGGCCATCAAGAACGGCGCCTGGGATTATCTGGAGAAGCCCTCTTCCAGGCAACAGATAAGCCTTATCCTCACCCGCGCCCTCCAATACCGGCAGCAGAAGAAGGCCGTCACGTCGGCCGATGCCATCGATCGAGAGGCTATTGTGGGCAACAGCCCCGCGATAAGGGATTGCCTCGACTTGGTGGCCCAGGCGGCCAAGACGGATGCCAACATCCTCATCACTGGTGAGACCGGTACCGGCAAGGAGCTCTTTGCCCTGGCCATCCATAACAATAGCCGTCGCGCCCGGAACAGCTTTGTGGTGGTCGATTGCGCGGCCCTACCGAAGAACCTGGTGGAGAGCGTGCTCTTCGGCCATGAGAAGGGGGCCTTTACCAGCGCGGACAGGGCCCAGGAAGGGCTGATCAGACAGGCAGACCGGGGGACGCTCTTTCTCGACGAGGTGGGTGAGCTCTCTCCTTTGGTGCAAAAGTCCTTTCTCCGGGTCCTGGAGGAACACCGGTTTCGTGCTGTCGGGGGTAAGGAGGAGATAAAAAGCGACTTTCGGCTCATAGCCGCCTCCAACCGCCACCTCGACGATCTGGTGCAACAGAGGCAGTTCAGGGAGGACCTTCTGTTCCGCCTGCGCACCCTTACCATTGAGCTGCCGCCGCTGCGTGAGCGCCTCGAAGATATCAAGGAGCTGGTGCGGCATTATATTGCCCGGTTCGCCGAGGAGCACAAACAGCAACCTAAGGATCTCTCCCCGGAATTCATGGATGTCCTCACCCGGTATCCATGGCCCGGCAATGTTCGGGAACTGGTTCATGCGCTGGAACGGGCCTTTGTCACCGCACTCCGCGAACCGGTCCTCTACCCCAAACACCTCCCCACCCATTTGCGCACTCAGCTGGCGCGCACCTCGATCCGGAAGAAGGCCGCGCCTGCCTCCGCGCAAAGCCGGGGGGGCGACCCCTCCCCGAGCTTTGCCACCCTCCAACAGGTGCGTGAGGCCGCCCTGGCTGACGCGGAACGGCAATACCTCAAGGATCTGATTGAGCATACCGGCGGGGATATCCAACAGGCCTGCCATGCCTCAGGGCTTTCCCGATCGCGTTTGTACTCGCTCTTGAAGAAGTACGGCATATCATCTGCTGCCTGACCCCTCCTTAATTTTTATATATCCTGCTGTACGGGAAAGCGTCCCGTTTGATGGGACTCTATCCTGTGCCGCAGGACGATCGGCGCTTCTTTACATCTCTTGCCGGCTGATATTTTTTCCGTCTCGCCTAAGCTAACAAGCCGAGATTACAGACATATCTTGATTTCGAAGCGATTCGGCGTCTCTTGGCATGCTTCTTGTTATTCAAGGAGGGAGGGGTAAGGGCATGGATTTAGTCTTTTATTCGCCGATGAGCGGGAGCCCGGAAGAGAGATTGCAGGGGGTGATCGAATCGGTGATCCCAGGCTGGAAAGAAGCGGTCTGCCGGACCATCGACGACCTCTCGGAGCGGCTCCTCCAGCCTAAAAACGATCTCGCCATAGCGCTCCTGCTGGCGGAAAAGAGGGGGGACATCAGGGAACTCCTGTCCGTGAGCAATCTCTTTCGCAACACCCGCATCATCCTCGTTGCGCCTGATCGCGATAAGGCAACCATCGCCGCAGCCCACCTGCTTCGGCCGCGCCTGTTGACCTACAGTGACAGCGATTTCGCGGATGTCTTTACCGTAATGACCAAAATCATTGCCGACTATCATAACCCTATTGGAATGGGGGGGAGGTGAGAGCATGCACGCAGCAGCCCGGATCGTTTCTTCAAAGGCGCCGCTTCATCAGCCATCGATGACCATCACTACCACCTTGTATGACTTGCTCAAGGCCATTCATGAAGAGGTGCCTAGAGGGTCCCAGGGAGACAAACTGGCAACCAAGGTAGTTGTGCACTTGCTTGATTCCGGACGCATCCACTTTATCGGCGATTCGCAGCGCCCGGATGCGCCTTAATCCGGCATCTGTTTTAAAGGATCACAGCTATGCTGATTACAGGGAGGGAGCTATGAAGTCATCACGTAAGGAAGTGAAAGAAGAGAAAAGATATGACGATCGATATGTCGCCTGCCCTCGCTGCAGGGCAACTGTCTCCTATGAGCGAAGGGGTAAGCATCACTGCTTCCGACAGCATCTGATGGAGGTGGAAAGGGAGATCGCGCGCATGGGCTGGGCAAACAGGGGACGGTGAGACGCGAAGAAGGTACGATTGATCATTGGACCGCACGAAGGCAATGGCGCGGCTAGACCGTTGCCGATTAAGAGAGGAAGAGAATTATGAAGGTGCTGTTTGGCGAAGATTTGAGCACGGGGGAAGAGACCAGCATGGAGATCTGCAGCGAGAATGGTTCGAGGGGTGAGGGAATCGCTATGACGGAAACCTTCGAAGAAGGAAGGGAACCCGCAGACTCCGAGGAGATCAAGGCGTGCCCGGTGGAAACCATCATCCGGATTTGGAGGCACTTGCAGCGTGACCTGCAGGGAGGGTCAGTGCAGAATAGTTTTCCGGCAGCCCACTCGAACATAGACTAAAAAAAGGAGGCAATAGCATGAAAAAATTAGGAGACTTTTTGCAGACAGCCGATTGGAAAAAGGAAAAGCACGTGCCAACCATCGAGTGTCCTGCCTCGGTGAAGAGCGGAGAGATATTCGAGATCAAGGTCTCCATCGGCAAGGAGGTATCCCACCCCAACACCACCGAGCATCACATCCGGTGGATTCAGCTATTCTTTCATCCCGAGGGCGAACAGTATGCCTATCAGCTCGCTAATTGCGAGTTTACCGCTCACGGCGAGTCGGTGAAGGGTGCCAATGAGGGTCCGGCATATACCCACCACAGTGCGACGGTAGCGGCCATGATCAAGAAGCCAGGGATGATCCATGCCCTCAGCCTCTGCAACATCCACGGCCTGTGGGAGAACAGCGCGGAGATTAAGGCCAGCTAACCTCCGAGGCGGTTTGCGGCAAGGGTAGGGCCGTTGGTGATCGCGGCCATATTTTGGCAGACCGTTATAAAAATCACTGGGGGCGCCGCGCCTGACATGGTGTGTGGTTGATACGGAGCAGTCGAAATAGCGGAGACATCAGAGGCAGGGAGAGGTATGGACAGAAACGCGGCAAACGCTCTGAACATCGTCATAGGGGGCGAGGCAGGCCAGGGCCTGGTAACCGTAGGGCAGCTCTTGGCAAAGTCCCTTGCGCGCAGCGGCTATTCCATCCTCGTGACCCAGTCCTACCAATCCCGGATTCGGGGCGGACATAACACGTTTGCCATTAAAGTCGGGATCAATGAGGTTATGGCACCGCAGGAGGCCATTGACTTGTTGGTTGCCTTCACTGCGGAGACGGTGCCCCTGCATCGAGAGGAGCTCTCTCCCAGCGGGCTTATCATCGCCGATGCTCGATTTAACATATCCGACGATGCTTGTCTGAACGTGCCTTTCGGAGAGTTGGCAGCAGAGCGGTACATCAACACCGCTGCCCTGGGAGTCATTGCTCAGATCCTCGGTATCGATCAGCAGGTGGCTGACCGGGCCGTACGGGATCTCCTCGGTACGGTGCATCCCGATATCGCGCAAGAGAATAAAAAGGCCCTGGAAGCGGGCTTCAGTTGGGGAGAGGAGCGCGCGGCATCGGCGCTTAAGCTCCCTTCCGTTACTGAGCCTCGACAGCGCTTACTGATGAACG